>Ga0172373_10001377_pt1 | contig 39391 bp, 33 predicted proteins | sample Lak10m_2_FD_114546 | JGI IMG/M metagenome (GOLD analysis project Ga0172373, IMG submission 114546) | Freshwater microbial communities from Kabuno Bay, South-Kivu, Congo - kab_092012_10m | ecosystem: Environmental > Aquatic > Freshwater > Lake | place: Democratic Republic of the Congo... | reverse complement strand
GTCGGCTCATCACATCCTGGGGGTGAAGAAGCTCCCAAGGGTTCGGCTGTTCGCCGATTAAAGTGGTACGTGAGCTGGGTTTAAACCGTCGTGAGACAGGTTGGTCCGTATCTGCTGTGGGCGTACGAAACTTGAGGGATATTCTCTTTAGTACGAGAGGATTTGGAGGGACGCACCTCTGGTGTTCCTGTTGTCACGCCAGTGGCATCGCAGGGTAGCTATGTGCGGTTGTGATAAACGCTGAAAGCATATAAGCGTGAAGCCATTCCCAAGATAAGGTTTCGTTTGACTCCCCTGGAAGACCACCAGGTTGATAGGCTGGCTGTGTAAGGCATGAGAGTGTCTGAGCTGACCGGTACTAATGGAGGAATATCTGGTCATTTTGATCAATTGTCAGACGCACTTAGACTTCATTTTGATTATACACACGACACCGGGCTCTGCCGCGGATCGTGTGGTTTCCCGGTGATTCACTTGCAAGGAAACACGCGTACCCATTCCGAACACGAACGTTAAGCTTGCAAGGCCAATGATAGTGTCAAAAGCGCGAAAGTAGGTACTGCCGGGATCTTTCATCTAGCCGCACTCTTCGGAGTGCGGCTTTTTTTATGCGCGCTTGGAACCGGGGGAACACATGGCTCACCAATGGACTCCTGACTCATGGCAAAACTGCGTCGCTCGACAGCAGCCGACGTACCCGGACCGGGTCGCGCTGGCGGAGGCGCTGAAACGACTGGCGTCCCTGCCAACACTGACTACGGCGTGGGAGGTCGAGCGGCTGCGGAGTGAGCTTGTGCTGGCATCCGAGGGTAAGACGTTTGTGCTGCAGGGAGGCGATTGTTCCGAGAGTTTCGAGGATTGCAACTCAACTGCCGTCTTGCGGAAGTTGAAGGTGCTCATACAGATGAGCCTTGTGCTGATCGCCGGAGCTCGGCAGCGAGTGTTGCGGATTGGCCGGATAGCGGGCCAGTATGCCAAGCCGCGTTCGGCGGATCTGGAGCGGCGTGGTGACGTTGAGTTCCCCAGTTATCGGGGGGATATTATCAATCGTCCCGGGTTCAGTCTTGAGGAGCGGACGCCGGACCCCCAGCTGATGTTAAGAGCGTTTGAGCGTTCGGCGATGACGTTGAATTTCATCCGTGCGCTGAGTGAGGGCGGGTTTGCAGACCTGCATCATCCCGAGAACTGGGATCTGGAGTTTGTGCGGAATACTCCGGGGAGTCGCAGGTATCAGGAGCTGCTGGATTCGCTGAGTGATTCGATTCGGTTTATGGAGGTGGTGTCACCGGGGGAACTGCATCAGTTGCGGCGGGTGGACTTCTTTACTTCTCACGAAGCTCTGCTGCTGCATTACGAGCAGGCGCTGACGAAGTCTGAGCGTCAGCGGGGCTGGTACAACCTGGGTACTCACATGGTCTGGATTGGCGACAGGACTCGGGAAGCTTCCGGGGCGCATGTTGAGTATTGTCGAGGAATTCGGAATCCGGTAGGTGTGAAGGTCGGGAACTCGATGACGCCGGAGGAGCTGGTTGAGCTTACAAGGATTTTGAATCCGGAGAATGAGCCGGGTCGTCTGACACTGATTCATCGATTTGGTGCGGAGAAGATTCGGGAAAAGCTGCCGATGCTGGTTGACGCAGTCCGGAGTGCTGGCTGTCGAGTGTTGTGGAGCTGCGATCCGATGCATGGGAACACGCACTCCACCAGGTCGGGTCTGAAGACTCGGTCCTTTGACGACATCATTTCAGAGATCATCAGTGCGTTTCGAATCCACAAAGAGCAGGGCAGCAGGTTAGGCGGGATTCATTTGGAGTTGACGGGGGAGGATGTGACGGAGTGTACGGGGGGACCTGGGAATCTGACGGAATCAGATTTATCTCGGGATTATCGCAGTACGGTGGATCCGCGTCTGAATTATGAGCAGTCGATGGAGGTAGCGTTTTTGCTGGCGGAGCAGATGCGTTAGCGTGGCGTTTTTTTGGTCCTTCCGGTATTTGTGTGGGCAGGCCGCTTTCTCCAGCTCCGCCAACAGAGGCAGAAAACCCCGGGCTTTGAACAACTTCATATCGCTAAAAGTCGTGGAACGCGATGGTCCGCCCAGGCGTCTTTCTGACTTGAATGCTGAGCTTCATCTGTCTGCTCCTCAACGCCTCGCCCCACAAGATTCCCGGATGGACCTTTTCTGGGGGGGCGTTGCTTTCGGCTGCGGTGCCGTAGGTTTCACTTTGTCAGCATTGCCGCGACGTATTCCTGGGGCGTTTTGTGTGCGACATTCTCGGCTCCGGGATAGACCAGTTCGCATGGCACCTGAAATTCTGTGAGTTTCTCCTGCAGCAGGACTCCGAAGTTCGCTGAGTGTGTGGGGTCTTTTGCTTCTTTGCCCTTTGCCGGCGGGGCGTTGTAGTTGAGGTAGACGGGTGGATCTCCGGCGGACACGAGGTGGAACGGGGAGTATTCCTGGATCCAGGGCATAATTTCATCGCGTCGGGCGAGGAACGCATCGAAGTCGCGTTGTTTTTTGCCTGCGACGAGTTTGAAGATGCCGAATGCGTGGCTGCCGTAGTTGCTGTTGGGAGTCCATTCCTGCATTTGGCGTGGATCGAGGGTGGTTTGAGCACCGGTAACGGCGGCGCAATTTGGTCTGCTGGATTCTCGAGCGACTGGATCTGTGTTGTTGGGATCAGCGAGATCATCGTGAAAAGCGAGCCACAGGCTGGTGCAGGCTCCGGCTGATCCGCCGGCGGCAGCGATTTTCTGCTTATCGAGATTCCATTCGCTGGCTTTGCTGCGAACGAACTGCAGTGCGCGAGCTGCATCGTGCAGGCAGGCTTTGACGGGAGGCAGTACACCGTCGGCGATTGCTTCTTCGATAAAACGATATTCGATGGAGACGACAGAGATTCCGTGTTTGCGCATGGCGGGAACCCATGTGGCCATGCCGGACATGCGATTTCCGTTCTGCCAGCCACCTCCGTGGATGTAGACCAGGCAGGGAGTGGGAGTGCTGGATTCGGTTTTCCAGAAAGTCAGAACTTGTTTTGGGTGTGGGCCGTAGCTGACGGATTCGATTGTTGGTGTGGGTGCTGGAGCATCTTTTTTTGCGTTTTTTTGTTTTGTTTTCGCGGGTGTTTTTGCAGAGGGCGTTTGTTGGGGCAGATTTTTCCTGGTGGTTTCGTCGGCGTCGGCGGTGAGAAGCAGACTGGCAACGAGCAGGAGTGGCAGCAGAGTTCGCAACATGGCGTTTCGTTTCCTGTGTTTGGGGGCGGCGAGGGAAGTCAGCCTGAGGCGAGTGGCTGATTTCTGTAGCTGAGATCCAGCAGTTCGATGGGGTGCAGGACACTTGTTGTGAGTCCTCGCTGCTGCAGGTGTGCCTGGAGTTGCAGCGAGCATCCGGCATTTCCGGAAACGATCACATCTGGTTTGGCGTCGAGGAGGCAATCCAGTTTGCGGGTACCGAGACGATCGGCCATATCGGGTTGAGTGAGGTTGTAAGTTCCGGCGGCGCCGCAGCAGAGTTCGGCTTCAGCGATGTTTTTCAGGGTGATGCCGGGAATCATTTTGAGCAGGTCGCGTGGTTGCTGGCGGATTTTCTGGGCGTGCTGCAGGTGGCAGGCATCCTGGACTGCCACAACGGCGCTGATGTGTCCGGTGGGGCGAACGGGTCCCAGTTTCATCAGGAATTCGTGAATATCCATGACTTTTGCGGCAAAGTCGGATGCTGAGCTGAGTGCCTTGTTGTGGGGGTCAGTGGTGTTGTGCTGCAGTTCTTCAGCGATGTGACCGTAGTCTTTCAGCATTGAGCCGCAGCCGGCAACATTGACAACGATTGCGTCCAGCTGCTGGTCAGCGAAGGCAGCGGCGTTTTGGTGCATGAGGCTGACGGCCGGTTCTGCGGCACCTGAGTGATAGTGGATGGCGCCGCAGCAGGACTGTGCGGCGGGGATAACGACGTCACAGCCATTTTGCTGCAGGACTCGGGCTGTAGCCCAGTGTACATGGCGGAACATGGCATCGGCGACGCAGCCGATGAACAATCCGACTTTGGCGCGTCGCTGTCCGATTGCGGGCAGGAAGACTGGCAGTGGTGGTTCGCTGGGGCGCAGTCTGGGAAGCTGGTTGTGCAATCGCTGAATTTTGGCGGGCAGCAGTCGTGTGAGTCCGCTGTTTCGGAGCAGTTTGTCGAGTCCGAGGGATTGCAGGAGTCTTGCGGGCAGCAGTGCCCAGCGCAGTCGATTGCGCCAGGGGAAGAGTCCGTAGAGTATCCAGCGGTGGAACCAGTTATTGGCGGCTTGTTTTGCGGCGGGAGTTTGCTGCATTTCGACGCGGAAGGGTTCCAGCAGTCTGCCGTACTGAACTCCACTGGGGCAGGCGGTTTCGCAGCTGCGGCAGTCGAGGCAGGAATCGAGGTGTCCCTGGACGGCGGGCGTCAGCTGTAGTCTTCCGTCGACGACGGCGCGCATGAGGTAGATGCGACCGCGCGGGCCATCATTTTCATTGCCGGTTTCGACATAGGTGGGGCAGGATGCGGTGCAGAGTCCGCAGTGGACACAGTCGAGAAAGCGGTCGTAGGGGATGGACTGTCCGAGGACCGGGAGCGAGCCGGGGGAGTTGTGCTGCTGTGCGGACACTGGGGGATCCTGAGGGAGGCGATCTGTTGTGTGTGTGGATTGGCAAGTCTCTGATTATTGCGACTGGGGACGTGTTCGGAAAACGATTTGCCAGCCTTTTGCTGTGGGAATTCAGCTGGTTCCCAGGGCCTGTTGCAGGCGGGCTGTATAGGTGCGTACTGTGGAGCTGAGTGGTGCCGGGGCAGCGGTGCGGGCGTGCAGGACCTGCAGGCTGCCGGGGCCGTCATTGATGAGTTGCTGCAGTGCTGAAATTCCGGTGAGTTCATCTGTGGAGGGGTGTTGTTCGTCTGCGGGTGCGGGCCAGCACCACAGTCGTCCGTTGCCTGCGCGTCCGAAGGTGCAGCAGTGCAGTCGATTCATGGCATCGATTACTGCGCACACCTGAGAGGGCGGGATTGTAACGGCGGCCAGCCATGCGGGTTTGGCAGCGGGGTGGCTGTGCTGCTGGGCGAGGTGCAGCCACTGCTGCGGCGCGTCGGCCGGGAGTTCTGTGCGGATCCATGCTGGCAGATCGCGCAGTTCGTCAGTGATTGTGGAGACCTGCCAGTGGCAGGCTTCGGCTGGTCCGTCAAACCCGATCAGCAGTATTGCAGCAGAGTCGAGGTGTGTGGTGTTTCGATCGGTCAGGAGAGTCTGAGGGTTGAGGAGTGTGGGGAGGGCTGATTTTCCGGCGACATCGAGGATGACGGGAGTGGTTGTAGTGGTGTTGAGTATGCCGAGTGCTTTTTCAAGGTTTTGCAGGCTGCGAAAGCCGGCGATGATGAGCTGTTGTGTGGCGGGCAGTGGTCGCACTTTGAATGTGACGTGCAGGAGTTTACCGAGTGTGCCATTTGAGCCTGTCAGCAGTCGGCACAGGTCGTAACCGGCAACATTCTTGACGACTCGCCCGCCGGCATGGAACTGTCTTCCGTGTCCATCGAGGGCGGCGATGCCGATGACGTAGTCGCGGAGAGTGCCATAGCCGTACTGTCGTGGTCCGCAGTGGTCCTGCAGCACCAGTTCGCCAACGGTGGCCAGACTGGTATGGGCATCGATGGGGAGTGTCTGACCTTCCTGCTGCAGAATCTGCAGCAGCCGGCTGAAGGCCATGTCGGCACCGACGGTGATTGTCAAATCCCGTGCCGGGTAATCGATGACGGCATCGGTGTCGGAGTGAGCGGAGGTGGCGATTTCGGGGTTCTGTGCCGGGCTGGTCATAGGTTTCCGAACTGCTGTTACAGGTCCATCAGTGCAGCGCAGGAACGGCGCGTGAAAAAACCTCTGCCAGGTGTGCTGAGCAAACGCTGTTGACGCCCATTGATCAGAATAAAAAGTGGGCACCCGATGCCCGGGTCATGTGATCCGAGACATGGTCGGCGTGACAGTCGGCCGGGATCTGACCGGGTTCCCTATTGGGTTTATCTGTAGGGTCAACTTGTTTTGCTGCAGACAGAGCTGCCAGAGGTCTGTTGGAGACGATACGCGGGTGAAGGGGCGTATGCAAGTGAAAGTGTCACCGGATTTTATCTTTGGAATTTCACTGGGATTTTCCACGATTCTTCTGGTATTCTTTGCATTTGTCTGCATTGGGTGTTCCGGATGCAACGTTCTTGCCTGTTCTGTAAGCTCAGAGAGGCTGGCCATGCTGTCAGTGCTGTTTCGCACAAATGCTGCAGCTGGCCGTCGTGAGTTGATCCGCGTGGGTGCGCTGGGTGGTTTGTCGCTGGCTGGTCGGGGTCTGCCGGCAGTGACAGGGCAGCGAGGCCAGCAGCGTTCAGCCGTGTTTATCTTTTTGTTTGGCGGTCCCAGTCAGCTGGACATGTGGGACATGAAACCGGCGGCTCCTGTAGAGATTCGCGGTCAGTTTCAGCCGATTTCCACATCGGCTCCGGGTGTGCAGATTTGCGAGCATTTGCCGCAGCTGGCGGGTCAGATGCACCGAGTGTGTCTGGTGCGGTCGATGAATCATCGGATGCCGGTGCATGGTCCGGCGTGCAGTGAGTTGTACAGTGGTCGACCGTATCCGTTGCCTCCGGTGACTGATCAGGCTCGTCGGGAGGACTGGCCATCGCTGGCCGCGCTGCTGACTCGTTCAGCTCTTTCGGCATCAGGTCTGCCGCCGGCGATAGTGTTGCCGTGGCATTCTCAGTTTATGGGTCAGTCTGAGCGGATCGCGGGTCAGAGTGGTGGTCGGATGGGTGAGCAGTTTAATCCGTTTCTGTTGCGGGCTGGTCTTGACGGCGGTCAGTTTGATGCTGCGGAGCTGCAGTTGCCGGATGCGTCAGCGGGGCAGCGGCTGCAGCGCCGGACAGCGCTGCTGCAGCGACTGCAGGAAACGCGAATCGCGGGGCGGGGTGTGCTGGAGTCGGGTGGACAGGGTGTGGGGTCTGCAGCGGCTCATGTTCGCTGGCAGCAGCAGCACGACTCGGCTGTTTCGCTGTTGTCCGGCGGTCAGCTGGGAGTGGCGGTGGATCTGGAGCGGGAGCGTCCGGAGGTGCTGGCGCGTTACGGCGGTTCGGTGTTTGGGCGCAGTTTGCTGGCGGCGCGGCGTCTTGTGGAGGCTGGCGTACCGCTGATTACGGTGAACTGGTATGACGATTCATTTCACGACAAGGTGTCGCCTCACTGGGATCAGCACAACCATATTTTTGCGTCGTTGAAGGATCGCATGCTGCCGATTTTTGATCGGGCGATGGCGGCGTTTGTGGGGGATCTGGGTGAGCGAGGATTATTGTCGACGACGATGGTGGCGGCTGCCGGTGAATTCGGCAGGACTCCCAGAATTGGCCAGTTCACTCAAAATGCGATGACAGAGAAGTCGGGGCGGGACCATTGGCCGCATGCGTTTACAGCGTTGCTGGCGGGTGGAGGGATTCGGGGTGGTCAGGTATTTGGATCTACGGATCATCAGGCTGGTCAGGTGCGGGACAATCCGGTTTCTCCGGCGGATCTTACGGCGACTTTACTGGGGCATTTGGGGGTATCGATTGACGAGTCGTGGTGGGATCCGATTCAGGGGCAGTGGCAGAAGAATTCTGAGGGTCAGCGGATCGCTTTTGAGTATGACTGAAAGTGCCTTTGTGGAGGATCAGGAGCTGATCTGAGCTGCAGCCGGGGAAGATTTCGCGTGTGCCGTCGGGCCAGTCAATGGTGATTTGATCGATCTGCTGGCGGTTACCGAGTCCGAAGTGCAGGGTGTGTTCGCTGTCCGGATGCGGGCAGCAGCGGGCGAATTTGCAGCCAGTGGCCAGTGGCCATTTCGTTTTTCAGCAGGACAGCGGGCTGATCGAGGCAGGAGACGAGCAGGTCAAGATCACCATCGCGGTCGACATCACCGGTCGCCAGGCCTCGTGCAACGGCGTTGAGCGAGCCGAATTCGTCAGTGGAGTCGGGCTGAGCGAAATTGTTCCCCTGGCTTAGCAGCAGCAGTTGTTTTTCGCGGTAGCGATCCCAGAAGGAGTCTGGGTTGAGCTGTTGGGCGGTGTTGTTCATATGGGCGGTGTTGTTCATTGAGTGTTGTCGAACTCGACCGTTGGCAGCCACGAAATCGGGTTTTCCGTCATGATTCAGATCGGGCAGGGCAGTGCCGAATCCTGTGCAGGGAAAGGAGGCGTTGTCCATTTGCCATGGTGTTGAGAGTTCCTGGAAACTGCCGGAGTGGTTGAGGCAGACCGCATTGGATTCGCCGTCGAGATTTGTGATGACGAGGTCTGGCAGCAGGTTGTTGTCGAGGTCTGCGACGGCGATGCCCATGCTGCCCGGGCTTTGTCCGGCGGCATCAGCAGCGGTTCCGCGGAGCACGGCTTCTTCGGTGAAGGTGCCATTCTGCTGATTGATCCAGAGGAAGTTTGGGTGTCCGTCGTTGGCGACGAAAATGTCTGTCCAGCCATCACTGTTCCAGTCGCACGTGGCGACTCCCAGTCCGGCACCGCGGTGGCTGGCGATTCCGGAGATGGCGGACATATCGGTGAACAGTGGCGGTGGAGTTTTGTTGTTGGGGGAGTCGGAGGTTGCTGGAGTGCCGGAATTGTGGAAGAGTCGATCGGTGGTGCGGGGGAAGACAGTGGGGCGGCAGAAATCGGGGCGTCCGGCCGCATCGCGACATTCGTGTGTCGGGTCGTAGTCAACGTAGTTTGTGATGAACAGGTCCAGCCAGCCATCACGATCGTAGTCGAGGAAGGCCGCTGAAGTGCTCCAGCGACCACTGTTGAGTTCGGTTTGATCGGTGATATCGGCGAACTGGAAACTGCCGAGATTGCGGAACAGTCGGCAGTCGCCGTAACCGGTGAGGCAGAGGTCGAGCAGTCCATCGTTGTTAAAGTCGCCGGTGGCAATACCGTTGGGGATTCCCTTGAATTTCAGTTGGGCTGTGGCGGAGACGTCACTGAAGGTGCCATCGGAGTTTTGCTGCATCAGCTGCAGCAGCGGGGCGGCGTGTGCGGGGGAGTCGGCGGGGGTGAGTCCTGTGATGAGCAGGTCCGGGAGGTCATCATTATTGAAGTCTGCGATGGCGGAGCCGCCGGCCATGATGAATGGGAACAGCCATGTACTGGGTGGAGTGGCAGAGGGGGGGAGAAAGCAGGAGGCAAGTTGCTGTGTGTGAGGGAATCATCGCCTGCGGATTCGTCGGGTTTGCTGAATTTGTGATCGGTGAACGGGCTGTGCAGTGGCCGGCGAAAAAAAAATACTGATTCAAAATCCGGCCGCGTTTCCATGTTTTTCCTGAATTTTCGATCCGTTTTCCAGCCACTGAGAGTTGACCTGTAGAGAACTCAGGCATATTTTTTGCGGCTGCCTGCGTGACGTTGCTGAGAATCAGCGAGACCCCCTGTCTATTGGTCTCGATAAATTTCGTCCGTGGCCTGCAGCGGACTTGTCCTGGTTCGGTCTTTTACCGTTCTGTTATCCCGTCAGGAGAGTTCCATGGTGCGTCGTCGCGCGTTTACGTTGATTGAGTTGCTGGTGGTGATTGCGATCATTGCCATTCTGGTGGCGCTGTTGCTGCCGGCTGTCCAGCAGGCTCGCGAGGCAGCTCGCAGAACCCAGTGCAAGAACAATTTGAAGCAGTGGGGGTTGGCGCTGCACAATTACCACGACACTTACAACATTTTTCCGCCTGCTCTGAACAACTCGGGTCGTTACAACAGTACTGCGTTCTACACAGCGACGAACCGAGTGCAGAACACTTCGGGGTTTGTGTTTCTGTTGCCGTATATGGAGCAGTCGAATGCCTATGCGTTGTATGATTTCAATCAGACGGGCAGTCTGAGCAATCCTTACGGGATGCCGATCGCCGGCATTACGACAGCGAATCCGAACGTGCAGGTGACTTCGATGGCGATGCCGGGTTTGCAGTGTCCATCGCATCCGAACGGCGGTGAAGTTTCTTCGTCCGGCATTACGACTCAGGCGGACTTCTACAGCCGCGAGAATGCTCGGCGAGCCAGCTATGCCTTTGCGACGGGCAGCATGACGGATTACAGCCTGGCGTACACTGCGTACAGTGGCGACATCCGACAGGGTGTGTTTGGCAACAGCGGTGGTGCTCGGATGCGGGACTTTACGGACGGGACGAGCATGACGATTGCGATTGGTGAAGCGTGGGGTGGTGCTCGGTACAAGACCAGTGGCAGTTATGGTCCCTGGGGTCTGAGCGGTACTCACACATGCTGCCATCTGTATACTCCTTCTGCCAGTTCCACAGTACTGGATGCAACGACAGTAGCGGCTTATGTGAATAACTTCCGTATTAATGCGGCTTACGCGAATAATGCTCAGAAGCGTCAGTATGCGTGGGGTTACGGCAGTGGTCACACGGGTGGTTGTCAGGTTGTGCTGGGCGATGGTTCGGTGCGATTTTTGAGTGAGAACATTGATGCACTGACATTCTGGCGACTGACGTATCTGCACGACGGTGCCGTCATCGGTGATTTCTGACAGCTCTGCGGCATTTCGGTTTCGGGATGGAGATGGTGATGTATCGGTTGACGTGTTTGTTATCGCTGCTGCTGCTGGCGGGCTGTGGTGATTCGGCGAAGCCTGGCCGGGGCGTCCCGGTGTCCGGCAAGATCACGCTGGGTGGCAAGCCACTGGCGGACGCAGACGTGTTGTTTACGAATGACACCTTTGTGGGTTTTGGCAAAACGGACGCCGAGGGTAATTACCGTTTGGTGCAGGGGGCGTTACCTGGTCAGAACCGTGTCAGTCTCTCGAAGTACGAGGGTGGCAAGGCTCCGACGCCCACAGGTGCTCCCAGCGGTGACGGCATGGATGCTGGTCAGATGGCTGCGGCTCAGATGGGCTGGGGCAACGAGAAGAAGCAGACGGGTCCGAAGCAGCTGGTGCCGGCAGATTATGCTGACCCGGCCTCGACGAAGCTGACCTTTGATGTGTCAGCGGAAGGTTCCAGCGGCGTGGATTTCAATCTGTAGTCTGCCGGGACAGCAGTTGTTTGTGCAGTGCGGCGAGGTTTGGATCTGATTCTGGCAGCTGAGCTGCCGGAATCCGGATCTGTTTTGTGGCCTCGGAAGTTTGATTTTGCTTCAGCAGCAGCTCGGCCAGTACAAGCCGGGCTGCTGTCATTTCGGGAGTTGTGCGGAGTGTTTCGTGGAGTGAGCTGATGGCGTCGGTCTGAATGCGTGAGAGTGTGGTGCAGTATTCGGGTTGAGTACTGAGGCGGCTGGCTGAGTTGAGCAGCAGTTGTTCGGCCTGTGGCAATCTGCCGCTGGCGGCGAGTGAGCGGGCTTCGGTCAGGATATCTCGCGGATCGGTGCTCCAGGCCAGCACTGCAGCGGCGAGGGGATCGTTCCAGCCGGCGGGGGTGAGTTCTTCATTTTGCAGTTCCTGGGACGCGTTGCGGGCGGCGGCGGTTTGCTGCATCTGGAAGAGGGCCTGTGCATGCAGTTCGACGAGTTCGCGAACGGTGATTCCGCGGGCTCTGAGAGATTCGGCTGAGCTTTTGGCGGCCTGCGGTTGTTTTTGCAGCAGCAGCAGTCGGATTTCGGCGAGAGCGGGTCGCAGTTCGTCGGGAGCCAGCCGGCGTGCGATCTGGATTTGAGTGTCGGCTTCTGCGACGGCGATTGTCAGCAGCAGTGCGGCAAGCATCAGAGCGCGACTGGCAGCAGTTTTCATGGAGTCTCCGAGGACGGCGGATTGGTTCGCTGCGAGATGAAACTATAATGCTGACTGCGGGGGTGAGGCCAGTTTGATAATCGCTGCAGTGTATTGGCGGGTGACAGATGAGTGAATTGGCGGGCGGCAGGGTGGTGACATTTGATGAGCTGGCGGCCAGTCGTCGCGACTGGATTCAGTCGGTGTTGCGGGAGTGGTGTCGTCGGGCGAGCGTGAAGGAGCTGCGGAAGGCGGAGCTGGAGTGGTTTGATCTGGCGGGTCGAGCCGATGCCGGGGGGACATTGTGGAAGTGGGCGTGGGAGCGATTTCCGGAGGCGGTGCATGGGGAAATGCCGGGACTTGACGAGACCTACGAGCTGCTGGTGGAACTGCGCGATGGGCGCAGGCTGCGTGGTTATCCGGATGCTCGGCAGAGTATTCGGGGCCAGCTGGTGTTGCTGGGGCGAGCGGATGACGGTGGATTGCGGCAGTTGCCTGCAGTGCAGCTGGACGATGTCGCGGGGATGTGCCGCTGCTGAGGCGGAAATAAAAAGAGGAATCCACATTGTGGATTCCTCGGCTGTTTTCCGTCGGTTCACAAGGAACCGCAGGAGAGTACTACTGCGGAGCCGGCAGCGGCGGGGGTGAGGCAGTATTGGCTGCCTCGTCTTTAGGAGCTTCGGTCTGAGTTGCAGGGGCGGTGGGTTCACCGCCACCACCACCGCAGCCGACAGCAAATGTTGTCAGCATGAGAAAGCAAAGGGCAAGACGCATGGATCGATCCTTTCAGGATCCTGTTAAAACGGCTGATTTTGTGTGAGGGCCGGAAACGGCTGCTTCCGGCACTCATCACGACCATTTGACATTATGCAGAAACGCTGATTAAAAGTCGACCTGATCAGAATTCGCCGATGACGTTACTGTCAGCCATTGAGGCGAGGTTCATAAAGGTCTGTCCGAGTGCTCCGTTGCCGCCGTTGATGTTCTTGCTGATGGCGCGAACTGCACCGTCAGCCATTGCGAACTGAACGATTCCGGTGTGGAAGCTTTCGAACTGGTACCAGTTTTGGGTGGCGGTGGTGTTGAGCCCCCATGCCGCGGGGAATCCACCGGCCATCATCCAGCGCCAGTTGTAGCGATCGCCGCCGGTGATTTCACCGAAGAGGAATGTGTTGCTGGTGCCATCTGTGATGTCGCGGAAGTTGACTTTGAAATCACGGGTCCCGAAGACGCCTTTGTACTGAGCCCAGCTGGCCCAGCGCTGGATATTTCCGAGGAAACCCGCGACGCCCATGTAGTTGGTAGCGCCGGTGCCCTGTTCGCCACCGAACAGACCCAGAGTGAAGGTGCCGCCGGAAGCACTTTCGTTCAGGTGCATGCGTGACGGAGTGTTACCGCTGGTGCTTTTCTGCGGGTCAGAGGGGCAGAGGAATGCGGGGATAGTGAACCGAGCGAGGTTCCATGTGGTAGCATCGACAAAGTAGCGAACCTCTGGCAGATAGGTGTTTGGTGACGTGCCTGATCGGAAATCGACACCCTTCCAGATTGCGATCTGCTGGTAGAGGTTGTCCTGTTCGATGAATGGCAGCAGTTGTGGGAGGATGCCCATGAACTGGTGGTTATTGAAAGTCAGGTTCAGGGGACCTGCACCGCCCCATGCGACAGTGATGCCTGGTCCGTAGCATCCGCGTGGCATGGCGTTGTAGACGTCATGGTGGTTGTGGCAGGCGAGGGCAATCTGTTTGAGATTGTTCTTGCACTGGGTGCGGCGGGCAGCTTCACGGGCCTGCTGAACGGCGGGCAACAGGAGTGCGACCAGGATCGCTATGATCGCGATCACAACGAGCAGTTCGATCAGCGTGAAGCCACGCCGATTTGCAGCTTGCAGGCTGCGAGCAGACTTTTTCATCGGAAATTCTCCAGCGACAAAAGAAAAAAACAACGCCATTGACGAACGGTCAACCATCGAATGATGGTTGAAAAATTCGAGAAATAACGCAGAGCAGGCCTGGATGTCGCCAGGGAAAGCGGTGCCGCGAGGCAACTGATTCCGCTGGATTGTCCAAATATTTCATCCGAAAGCGGTCAAAAAACTGCCGAGCAAAAGTTGCACCCTTTGGCAGTAAATTCATGACGTTCGCGGAAGAGACCGGGGAGTTTGAGCGAAAATCGTGTCGAATGCAAAACAAATGCCGGGGACGGTGATCAGAAATCCTGAAAAAAAGCTTGCGAATGAATGATTTCTGAATCTGGAGAGACTGTGCGGGGGCGATGGTGCCTGTTTTTCAGGCAGTCTGGTGGACTAATGAACGGAAGAATTGTGGCGGGGGGCCGATCATTTGCGCAATTTGCTGCGTTCCATCGGGGGCTCAATCTTCCGTGGCTGGCGGGTTTGCGAGTAGACTGCGGGGCGGGTTCCGGTGTTTTGAGAATGGATGCTCAAATGAAGCCTTTTGTTCTGCGTTCACTGGCGATATTCCTGGCGTTTGTGCTGACGCTGGACCAGGTCTGGTCGTGTCCTTTCTGTCTGGCGCCGCCGCAGACGTTTTCCGAGCAGTTTGTGCTGTCGGATTTTGTGGTGGTGGCTGGTCTGCTGCGAGTTCAGCAGGCTGCTGAAGGCCAGCCGGCCCGCAGTGTGCTGCGAGTGCGAGCGGTTTTGGCGGGTGCCGAGCCGGATCTGAAGGCCTGTGGGGTCAGGGCCGGTGCTGAAATTGTGTATCCGGGGGAGCTGACGGGCGAGCCTGAAGATTTATTTCTGCTGTACGGCGATCGGGGTCTGCCGTCTGAGCCGCCTTTGCTGGAGACATTCAGTCTGGGGGGTGGTGTTGCGGGTGGTGGTGCGGCCGCAGCTGATGTACGGGTGTTGCCTGCTGCAAGTCGTGGTATGGTGAATGCCGGGGAACCGGTGGACTGGACCGAGAATCTGGCGATCAGTGGTGCATGTTTTGAGTATTTGCGGGGTTTGCCTGTGCGTTCGCGTCCGGCGGCATTGCGTCTGCAGTTTTATGCTGTGCATCTGGAATCGGCGGACGCTGAGGTAGCGGGTGATGCGTGGGCAGAGTTTGCGGGTGCGGCGTACGAGGACGTGAAGGCGAACCGGAGTTTGTACCAGCCGGCTCGACTGCGGCAGTGGATTGGAGATCCGCTGATGAGTCCGGAGCGTTTGGGGCTGTATGGATTGTTGCTGGGTCTGAGTGGTGACGCGGGTGATGCGCAATTTTTGCGGCAGCAGTTTTTGAATGCGAAGACGGGCGAGTTTCGGTTTGGCGCGGAGGGCTTGCTGGGAGGGTATTTGCTGTTGACGGGAGAATCGGGTCTGGCGGAGCTGGAGCGGGAGTTTTTGGGGCCTGGTGGTCGTGACACGATGCGTCTGGCGCTGGCTCAGTCGCTGGATTTTTTTCGTACTTACGAGCCGACCGTGATCGGTGCTGAGCATTCCAGTCGCTGCATGCGGCGTCTGGCGGCTGGCTCGGTGCTGAGATTTACGGCTGTGAGCAGTTTGGCGCGGTGGGGTGACTGGGGTGCATTGCCTGAGCTGCTGCGTCTGGCAGAGTCGGAGCTGGGTCCGATTCGTCCGGCAAGTGCTCAGGGTGTGTCACGCAGTCCGCGTGAGCGAGAGCGGCAGTTGTCGGGGGTGCGACCGATTGTGGAGTTTGCTGAGCAGTGTGTGCGGGCGGGTGGCGGGGGTGTGGAGCAGGCAGCGGCAGCGGAGCAGTTTTTGCGGCGGGTGCGAGCGGAGTATCCGGAGCTGGAGCGGGTGGCTGAGCCGGAATTCCAGGCTCCGCAGTGATTTCCCTCCGCCGAATCCCGATTTCGCTCGAAATCCAGTGGCATGACAGCAGATTTCCGGTTCTACTTCGGGGGGAGAGTACGGGATTTTTCTGCCGTCTGGCGGGAGCGGACCAGCATGCGTTTTTCGATTGGTTTTTCCGGCATTTTTGTCGGTTTGTATCGGCAGTGTCTGATCTGTGCTGTGCTGCTGTCAGCGGCCAGTATCGCTGCTGTATCGGCACAGGATCCTCAGCTGCGTTTCGGCTCTGACGTGCCTCGAGAGGTCGAGCAGATTTACGAGCGTGGTTTGAAGTGGCTGGCGGCGAATCAGTCAGCGGAGGGTGGCTGGGACGGCGGCGACAATGGTCCGGGTGTGACGGGGATGTGTGTGATGGCTTTTTTGGCCAGCGGAGAGGACCCGAATTTCGGCCCGTATCGGGAACAGATTCGGCGGGCGGTGCGCAGCATTATTCTCAGCCAGTCCGGTGAGACGGGATTTTACGCGGTGAACATGGGTCATGGCAGTATGTATCACCATGGTTTTGCCTGTCTGGCGATGAGTGAGGTGTATGGCGTACTGGACGAATCGACGCTGTGGGCGGGAGCTGAATCTGCAGCAGCGGCGGCGGGCCCGGCTGTAGTTCAGGGTCAGCGGCGTTCGGTGGGTCAGTCACTGGAGCTGGCGGTGCGGGCAGCTGTGACATCGCAGAAGAACAATCCATTTCATGCGTGGCGTTATTCGCCGGATGCGACAGATGCAGATACTTCTGTATCTGGAGCTGTGCTGATGGGTTTGCTGGCTGCGCGGAATGCGGGGATTCGTGTGCCGGACGAGGCTGTGGATCAGGCGATCGATTATTTTCGGTCGATGACGACGAATCGGGGCGAGGTGGGTTATTCGGGGATAGGTGGCGGGGGTACGGCCAACATCAAGGCCATTTCAACATTGGTCTATGCGATCAGCCGGCGGAAGGATCTGAAGGAGTATCAGGCGGTACTGGGTCGAATTACGGCGGATCTGGAGCATCAGGAATACAGCTATCCGGAGTATTACCGGTATTACATGGCGCAGGCTTTGTTTCAGGGTGATTTTGATTCATGGCAGAAGTGGAATCGTCGAACGGTGAAGGAGCTGAAGGAGCAGCAGGGCGAGGACGGCAGTTTTGAGAGCAACCATGGTTCTGCCTATGGGACGGCGATGTCGCTGCTGGCGATGGCTTTGAATTATCGGTTCTTGCCAATTTACGAGCGCTGAGCTGCAGGGTGTGCTGATGAGTTTATCTGTGACAAACCGTCTGCTGAGTGCCGTGGCGTTGCTGGCAGTGGCTGCTGGCGATGTCTGTGCAGCGGGTGAGGTGCCATCATTTCGGCACGAGGTCATGCCCGTGTTGTCTCGTGCGGGCTGCAGTCTGGGGACCTGTCATGGGAACCAGAACGGCAAGGGTGGGTTGCGGTTATCGCTGCGGGGTCAGGATCCGGACCTGGACTACACAACACTGACTCGTACTGTGGGTGCCAGGCGGGTCAATGTGCAGCAGCCGGAGGACAGTTTGCTGCTGCGGAAGCCTTTGATGCAGGTGCCTCACGAGGGTGGTCGTCGGTTTGGGGCGGATTCCTTTGAGTATCGCGTGTTGCGGGACTGGATAGCGGCCGGCATGCCTCGGGACGGCGGTTTGTCGGGCGGCAGCGGGCAGGTGCGATTGAAGCGATTGCTGGTGGAGCCTGGTCTGGTGACTCTGGCGGGTGACCAGCGGACTCAGCAGCTGACGGCGACGGCGGAATTTTCTGACGGGACACGTCGGGTGGTGAATGAGTTGGCGGTGTTTGAGTCATCGCATCCTGGAGTGCTGGTGAGTGCTGGGGGTGTGGTGGATTTTGGCGAGGTTTTGGGGGTTCGTCAGACGACGGTTACGGTGCGTTATCTGGATCAGCAGCAGGTGTCGCGAGTGGAGTATCTGCGGGGTGTCTCGGATTTCCATTTTGAGTCTCCTGTGGCGGTCAATGCGATTGACGAGGCGGTCTTTGGTCAGTTGCGTCGGCTGCAGTTGAATCCGGCGGGATTGTGCAGTGATGAAGTGTTTGTGCGGCGGTTGTATCTGGATTTGACCGGCCTGCTGCCGACTCGCGAGCAGGCGGAGTCATTTTTGAAATCACCTGCTGTGGATCGCCGTGCGCGGCTGATTGACCGGCTGCTGGAGTCTGAGGAGTTTGTGGACTTTCAGACTTTGCGGTGGGCGGATCTGCTGCGAGTGGAGGACAAGACGCTGGATGCGAAGGGTGTTTCGGTATTTCATCAGTGGATTCGGTCCAGTGTGCGTGCTGACCGTCCGTTGAATGAGTTTGCGGGTGCGCTGACGGGTGCGCGTGGCAGCACGTATACGGAGCCGGCGGCGAATTTTTATCGAGCCTTGCGGACTCCGGAGGAGCGATCTGAATCAGCGGCTCAGGTGTTTTTGGGTGTGCGGCTGCAGTGTGCTCGGTGTCATAATCATCCGTTTGACCGCTGGACTCAGGATGACTATTACGGCTGGACGAATTTCTTTGCGCGTGTGGACTACAAGATTCTGGAGAACCGTCGTCGGGACATCAACGACAAGCATGAGTTTGACGGCGAGCAGGTTGTGTACATGAGGGCTCGAGGCGACGTGAAGAATCCTCGCACGGGCCAGCGTGCTGAGCTGCGGTTTTTGGGTGTGGCGGATCAGCAGTTATCAGCTGCGGCGGTTCGTGACGGTGCGGATCGTCTGCAGGTGTTGTCGGAGTGGTTGTCTTCGGAGCAGAACGACCGTTTCGTGGCGACTCAGGCCAATCGCATCTGGCAGCAGCTGATGGGTCAGGGAGTCGTGGATCCGATTGATGATTTTCGTGGCACGAATCCGCCATCGAATCCGGAGCTGCTGGAGGTGCTGGTACGGGAATTTCGGGCTGGTGGCATGCGTGTGCGTCCATTGATGCGTTTGATTTTGAATTCAGCGGTCTGGCAGCAGTCGGCGGAGTCGGCTGCTGGTGTGGAGCTGTCTGATGCTGATGCGGCGCCGCTGTTTGTGCGGTCTGTACCGCGTCGGCTGACTGCGGAGCAGCTGCTGGACGGCATTGGTCTGGTGCTGGGAGCAGCGCCGCGTTTTGGTGGTCAGCCTGCGGGTGTGCGAGCGGTGCAGCTGGCGGGGGTGCGTGGCGGTGGTCATCGTTACAGCCGTCCGGAGTCGGGCGATCGGTTTTTGTCGCTGTTTGGCAAGCCTGGTCGGATCCAGACGTGTGAGTGTGAGCGTCTGGGCGAGACGACTTTGGCGCAGACGATGGAGCTGGTGAGTGGTGTGGTGGTATCGGATCTGCTGGGTCGTGGGGAGAACAGGATCAGCGAGTGGCTGCGTGCTGGGGAACCGGTGGAATTGTTTGTGGAGGATTTGTGGTGGCGAGCGCTGAGTCGTCCGCCGGTGGCGGCGGAGGTGCAGGCGATGGTGCGGCATGTGGCTGAGCAGTCGGATCATCGTCGTGGTCTGGAGGATGTGGTCTGGGCGGTGCTGAATTCGAATGAGTTTCTGCTGCGTCAGTGATTGTGCGGGGGTGCGGTGATGGGTGGCATGCTGTCAGGTGTTGGAAGGTTTCAGCGGCGGGATCTGTTGCGGGCATATGGTCCGGGCCTGCTGGGTCTGACTTTGCCGCGCTGGCTGCGTGCTGAGGAGCAGTCTGCGTTGAGTCTGCGGGCGCGGGCGAAGTCCGTGATTTTCCTGTTTCAGTGGGGTGGTCCCAGCCATGTTGACACGTTTGACATGAAGCTGCAGGCGCCGACCGGGTATCGTTCGCTGTTCAGTCCGATTGCCAGTTCGGTACCGGGTCTGCCGGTGTGTGAGCATTTGCCGGAGACGGCGAAGGTGCTGCATCATTTTGCGCAGATTCGGACGGTGCATCATACGATGAACAATCACAATTCGGCGGGTTACACGGCGCTGACCGGGTATGAGCCGCCGATTGATGATCAGCGTTTGCGGGAGTCTTTGGATTTGTTTCCGGGTTATGGTTCGGTGGTGGCAGCGACGCAGCCGGGAACGGGAGATCTGCCGCAGGCGGTATCGTTTCCGTATCAGATTGCGGACGGCAGTACGACACCGGGGCAGCGGGCCAGTTTTCTGGGGAAGCAGCATGATCCGCTGTTTTTTCAGGACGATCCCAATGATCCGGCGTTTCGGCTGTCGCAGCTGAGTTTGCCGCAGGGAGTGTCGCTGGATCGTTTGGGCAGTCGGCGAGGTCTGCAGCAGCTGATCAATTCGCAGTCTCGTCAGCTGGATCGATCGGCGGTGGCTGAGGGTCTGGATGCTTATTATCTGCGTTCCCTGGAGCTGCTGAATTCGGATCGGGTGCGACAGGCGTTTGATTTATCGAGTGAGTCGGGGGCATTGCGTGAGGCGTATGGTCGGACGACTTACGGTCAGAGCTGTCTGTTGGCGCGGCGGCTGGTGGAGCATGGTGTGAAATTTGTGACCGTGTATTTTGCTCCCAGCATCGGTGGTCGCAGCAAAACGGATGGTGGCTGGGACACTCACGGTTTCGATAATACTCGAATGTACGAGATTCTTCCGGAGTGGCATTTGCCGGTGACTGACCGCACGTTGCCGACATTGATTCGGGATTTGAGTGAGCGTGGTCTGCTGGAGGAGACACTGGTGGTCTGGATGGGTGAATTCGGCAGGACGCCGAAGATTAACGACAGCATCAGTCGGGACCACTGGCCGAAGTGTTACACGGTGTTGCTGGCAGGCGGTGGTGTGCGTGGTGGAGCGGTATACGGGGCATCGGATCGTCATGGGGCGGTACCTGATCGTGATCCGGTGACGGTGGGTGATCTGGCGGCCACGATGTATTATGCTTTGGGAATCGATCATACTCGGGAAGTGCATGACAATCTGAATCGGCCGTTGCCGTTGGCGCGTGGTCGTGCTGTGGCGGAGATTTTTGGCTGAGGATTGCTGGCAGAGTTGAGGGTGACACAGATGCAAGAGCGAATCCGGCAACTGGTATTGGTGTGGTGTGTGCTGAGTGCAGCGGGGTTTGCGCAGGAGCCGCCGGCAGTGTCGGATGCGGAGCCTGTGGCGGAGTGGAGTTTTGACGAGGTGTCTGGTGGTCTGGCGAGTTCGCTGGGCGGCTGGCGTCCGGTGGATGTACATGGTGCGCCGGGACTGCAGTCTGCCGGGCCTCGTCCGCCGGAGTTCCCTGGTTTTGCGGCGGAGAATCGCAGTTTGCAGCTGGACGGTCGATCGTGGCTGCAGTTTGCGGACGACGGCAGTGGTCGGCTGAATTTTGCGAAGGGAGAGGCGATCAGTCTGGAAGCGTGGGTGCGGAGTTCGTCGCTGCGGGACGGTCAGCAGGTGTATGTGATTGGCAAGGGTCGTACGGGTCGTCCGGGCACGAAGAAAGAGAATCAGAGCTGGGCATTGCGTTTGCGTGGTATGGGTGGTACGGCGCGAGTCAGTTTTCTGTTTCGATCGGCGGATGTTCCGGGGGCGGTGAATTCGGCTGGTGAGGAGACGGCGGCGGCAGCGGGTGAGCTGCATCGCTGGAATTCGAACCTCGGCTTTTTGGCGGACGGTGAGTGGCATCATGTGGCGGTGTCATTTCGTTTTGGCAGCAGTGATGCTCCGGTGGCCTGGATCGACGGTGAGCCGACGGACGGGTCGTGGGACATGGGCGGCAAGACCAGTTCGCGTGCACCTTATGTGGACGACGATCAGGTTTGGATTGGTTCGTCGATGGGGGGCAATCCGGACAGCAGTTTTCAGGGTGAGCTGGATGGTGTGGCGGTATGGCGGCGGATGCTGACGGATGCGGATCTGGCGGTGCGGTGGCGGACGACGCGTCGTGCGGTGTCGTTGCCGGAGCTGGCGCTGGAGCAGTTGCCGCGTGGTGCGGTCAGTGTGGATGTGCGGGAGTATGTGAAGCAGTCTGATCCATGGAATCGCGAGCGGACTCGGATCACGATGCGCTGGGAGCAGCCGGTGATGGCCCTGTCGCGTCTGCCGCGGAAGTACATCGAGGGTGGTTTGATTGGCGATCGCAGCAATCCTTGTGTGGTGCGACTGCGAGCGGTTGTCAGTACAGAGGCAACTGAGACTCGAGTGCTGCTGCGGGCGCGGAGTGCGGCACGTTTGCTGGTAGACGGGCGGGAGGTTGCGAAGCTGAATCTGCTGCCTTATGCATCGGACGGTCATCAGGAGGTACCGGTACCTCCTGAGCCGCTGTATGCGGGGATGCATCCGGTGCAGGCCGGGGATCAGGAGGCGACGGCAGAGATTTCTCTGGCAGCCGGGGAGCATGTGTTTGAGCTGGAGACTCTGGCGGGCGGTAAGAGCATGCGTGTGGAGCTGGGAGAGACCGTGGTGGCACTGGGATCACCGGAGCGAGGATTTGAGGTCCTGGCGACTGGTGCGGCGCGGTACGGACTGGACGAGTCGGGGTGGAATCGTCTGCTGGCTGAGCGGCGGCAGTTTTTGAGTCATCTGGAGTCTGAGGAGCGTGATCGGCTGGGTGCTGAGGAGCGGGAGTACTGGGCGGCGCGGCATGCTGTTGTGCGTGAGGTGGTGGGTGCTGATGCGGCCGAGGTTGCCCCTGCTGACGTCGATCGGCTGTTGCTGAAGGTGCTGGCCGATGAGGGTCTGCAGCCGCGGCCGCTGGTTGATGATCTGACATTTTTGCGTCGACTGTCGTTGAGTACGGTGGGTGTGATTCCGACTCTCGAGGAGCGGCAGTGGTTTTTGTCACAGCCGCCGGGGCAGCGTCGGGAGCTGGCGGTGGATCGGTATCTGGCGGATTCGCGGTGGGCGGACCACTGGGTGTCGTACTGGCAGGACGTCCTGGCGGAGAATCCAGGGATTTTGAAGCCGGAGCTGAACAACACGGGTCCGTTTCGCTGGTGGATTTACGAGTCATTTCTGGACAATCGTCCGACCGATCGTTTTGCGACTGAGCTGGTGATGATGCGTGGCAGTCGTCTGGGCGGTGGTCCGGCGGGATTTGCGATGGCTTCGCAGAACGACGTGCCGCTGGCTGAGCGTTCGATTGTGCTGGGGGCGGCTTTTGGTGCGCGGAATTTGAAATGTGCGCGGTGTCATGATTCCCCGGTGAACGAGGTATCACAGAAGCAGTTGTTTGAGATGGCGGCCCTGCTGAATCGCGGTGCGATCAGCATTCCGGCGACCAGCAGTGTGCCGAAGGGTCGGGATGGGCAGCGGAATGGTCGTGTGACGGTCAGTATTGAGCCGGGCACGGTGGTGGCTCCGGCGTGGGCATTTGGTGAAGCGGAGGGGGCTGCTGATCCTGTGTGGCAGCGACTGCTGCGGAATTCGGCGGATTCTCGTGAGCAGCTGGCGCTGCATTTGACGCATCCGGTGACATCGGATTTTGCGAAGGTGATGGTGAATCGATTGTGGTCGCAGTTGTTTGGTCAGGGATTGCTGCGTGATCAGGACGACTGGGCGGGCAGTCGCGGTTTGCATGGTGAGTTGCTGGAGCTGCTGGGTCGACAGCACATGGCAGTGGGTTATGACCTGAAGGCCACGGCTCGACTGCTGCTGCTGACTGCTGCGTGGCAGCGTGAGTCGGCTCCCGAGGATGCCCCTGTGGCTCAATTGTTTGGTGCAGTGACGCTGCGGCGAATGACGGCTGAGCAGCTGGTGGATTCGCTGTATGCTGCTGTGGGCAAGGGTTTTGATGCTGAGCTGCTGACACTGGATCCGGAAGGTCGTCGTCCGGATGATTCATTTTTGAATCTGGGGCAGCCACAGCGGGCCTGGCAGTTGTGTTCGCTGTCGAATGAGCGTGATCGTCCGGCGCTGGCGCTGCCGGTGGCTCAGAGTCTGGTGGATCTGCTGGCGGTTTTTGGCTGGCGAGATTCGCGGCCGCACGGGTTATCTGTGCGGGACGATCAGGCGACGGTGCTGCAGCCACTGACGCTGGCGAACGGGAATGCGGGGCATCGGCTGGTGCAGTTCAGTGATAATTCAGCGGCGACGGAAGCGGCGGTGCTGGCGGAGAGTCCGGAGCAGCTTGTGACCGAGCTGTTTCGTCGTCTGCTGACACGGGAGCCGACGCCCGAGGAGCTGGAGCAACTGTCGGTTGAGCTGCGGGCGGGTTTTGCGGATCGGCTGGTGCCGGGTGCGACTAAGCGGCCGCTGCAGTCACGGCGGAATTCGGTGAGCTGGTCGAATCATTTGAATTCTGAGGCGACGAGGCAAAAGCAGCAGCAGGAAGAGGCTGCTCGTGAAGGTGACCCGCCGACGCAGCGGCTGCGAGAGGAGTGGCGGCTGGTGGCGGAGGATGTGGTGTGGGTGTTGTTGAATTCTCCGGAATTTGCGTTCGTGCAGTAGTGTTGAGTGTGTCGGGCTGAGTGGATGGAGTGGCCCAGCATGAGTTGATCGAGCTGCTGCAGGAGCAGGCTGTTTTCGAGCGAGTCCGGGTGATCCCAGTTTCCGCTGCCGTCGGGCAGTCGGGGCAGTTCCGGCAGATCGTGATACCAGGCGTCATGACTGAGTCTGCAGATCTGGTGTTGCCAGGGTCCTGAGCAGAGGTGATCTGCGACAGTGGATTTGCCGGACCCGGAGCCACCGGCGATTCCGATCAGCAATTGTGGCCTGGTCATGGTGCGGGCGGTCTTTCGGGTGAGGATTGGTGCGGGTTGATTGTTTTTTGTGTGGAGGCTATGGCGGTGGTATTCAGGTGCTACACTGTCGGGCTGACGGGATTGAATTCAGATTATTGAGGGGCGAGCAGATGGCCAAGGCGCACGGTGTGAAATTTGTGGAGATCGTGGATCGGGCTCGGCGTGAGATTCAGGAGTGTACGATCGAGGAGATGTGTTCGCGGCGTGCGGCGGGCGATCAGTTTTTGCTGCTGGATGTACGTGAAGAGGGCGAGTATGCAGCGGGTCGGATACCTGGAGCGCGGCATTTGGGCAAGGGTGTCATTGAGCGGGACATAGAGGAGCTGGTGCCGGATCCTGGGACACCTTTGGTGCTGTACTGTGGCGGCGGTTATCGGTCTGCGCTGGCGGCTTTGAATCTGCAGCTGATGGGTTATACGTCAGTGATTTCGATGGACGGTGGTTTCCGGGGGTGGAAGGATCGTGGTCTGGAGATTGAGCATTGAGGCTGTTTACAGATTGAAATCCTGGTCGCTCATGGGGCTGTAGTTTTCGAATCGCATGAATTCTTTGCGCCAGGTGAGTCGGATGATGCCTGTAGGCCCGCTGCGGTGTTTGGCGACGATGATTTCTGCTTCACCCGGTCGATCTTCGGGGTCGTAGGCATCTGGTCGATGCAGGAACATGACCATATCGGCGTCCTGTTCGATGGCCCCGCTTTCTCGCAGGTCGGCCAGTCGCGGTCGTTTGTCTTCTCGCAATTCGACGCCACGGTTGAGCTGAGCGAGTGCGACCACGGGGACTCGCAGTTCTTTGGCGAGGAACTTGAGTCTTCGTGAGATCCCGGCGATCTGCTGTTCGCGGGGCGCATTTTTATCTTCCGGTTCAATGAGCTGCAGGTAGTCGATGATGATGATGCCGAGTTGTGATCGGCGGTGCAGTCGGCGTGCCAGAGCGGCGACCTGTGTCATGGTGCGTCCGGGTTTGTCATCGATGAACAGCGGCAGTCTGGCGAGGTCGTCAGAGGCTTTGACGAGCTGCATGTGCTGGTCTTCGCTCAGGTTTCCGGCGCGTAGGTCGTGACCGTTGATTTTGGCGGTGATAGCGAGGAAGCGTTCGGCCAGTTCGAGGTTGGACTGTTCGAGGCTGAAGAGGAGGACACCTTTACCCGATTTGCGGGCGACGGCTTCGGCGATATTGCAGACGAGCGCTGTTTTGCCCATGGAGGGTCGAGCGGCGAGGATGATGAGTTCGGTGGCCTGGAAGCCGGTGGTTTGTTCATCGAGGTCGCGGAATCCGGTGGTGATTCCGGTCACGTCGCCGGTTTTGCGCAGTCGTTCATCGATGCGATTGAATGCATCCATCAGGATATCGCTGATGGCGATGCTGGCGGTACCGCCCTGTTCTTCGACGATACTGAAGACTCGCCGTTCCGCACTTTGCAGCAGAGATTCGATGTCATCGGCTGCGTTGTAGCAGTCAGCGAGGATTTCGGTGCAGGCGTAGATCAGGCTGCGCTGCATCCATTTGTCACGGACAATATCGGCGTAGTAGCGTACGTGAGCGGCGTGCGGGACGGTTTCGAGGATTTCGGCGAGGTACGCAGGGCCTCCGACCGTATCCAGTTCATTGCGACGAATCAGTTCTTCCGCGAGGGTGATGGCGTCAATACCGCGAATACCGGCTTCGTAGAGCTTATGGATGGCGGCGTAGATTTTCTGGTGGGCATCGCTGTAGAAGTGTTCGGCTTTCAGGGATTCGCCGACTTCGTCGATGGCTTCGTTCATGAGCAGGATACTGCCCAGAACACTTTTTTCTGCATCGAGGTTCTGAGGCGGGAGCCGCAGTTTGTCTTCGGGCGGAGCCTGGCGGGATTCGGAGTTGTTATTGCGGCGGGAGCGTCTGGGACGAGATTCGCCGGGGTTGTCAGAGGACATCGGATTTGTGCCGCCGGAGTGTGAAAAATCCTCAGGCAGAAATCTGCCTGAGGATTCAGGATGCTGGTCATGAGCAGTGCAGGCTGGTTACTGCGGACTGCAGATTGAGGCGGGAGGTGATCAGCCGCTGGTGGCTGAGGGCACGACCCAGACCTTAACTTCGGACTGTACTTTTTCGTGGAACTTGAGTTTCACGGTGTACATGCCCAGCTCTTTGATTGGGCCTTCCAGACGCACGTGCTCGGCTTCGACGGCGTGGCCGGCGGCCTTGAGTGCTTCGCTGATGTCGCGGGCGACGACTGAACCGTAGAGGTGATTGTCAGAGGTTGCGTGAGCTTCGATCGTCGCGCTGTACTTGCTGACGGCTTCGGCGATTTTCTGCAGCTGCTTGATGCGGCTGACTTCGAGGGCCGCCAGCTTTTCGCGGTGCTTTTCGACCATCCGCTTATTCTGCTCGGTGGCCACAGTGGCCTTGCCCTGTGGCAGCAGGTAGTTGCGTGCGTAACCGGGCTTAACGCGGACGATGTCGCCGCGTTTGCCGAGGTTTTCGACGTCGTGAACGAGCAGTACTTCGACGTTGCGTGAGGAAGGAGCAGTAGTACCGGCCATTGCTAAGGATCCTTGGTTCAGAATGCCAGCGGCCCGAGTGGCCGAAAGGCTGTCAAGCTACGTTTTTTGTTCAGAACGGTACGTCGTCGGCACCGGACGGCATGTCGTCATAGAAAGTCTGGTCGGGGCTGCGGCCGCTGTCGGCAGGAGCGAAACCGTCAGCAGCGGGCTGCTGTCGGTAAGGCTGGCCACCTGATCGCTGAGCACCGCCGCCACCACCACCGCCACCACCGGGAGCATCACCGCGCCCGCCGAGCAGCTGCATACCGTCAGCAACTACTTTCAGCTTCGAGCGTTTCTGTCCGGTTTCCTTGTCGTCCCACTTGTCCTGCTGCAGTCGTCCTTCAATCAGAACGGGACGTCCCTTGGCCAGATACTCGCCAGCAATCTCGGCGGTGCGGCCCCACAAGGTGATGTCGATAAACGACACTTCCTCGCGGCGTTCATTGGAACGCTTGTCCGTGTAGTTGTGATTGATGGCCAGCGTGATATCGCAAACTGCTGTGCCCCCGGTGGTGTAACGCACCTCGGGGTCACGAGTCAGGTTGCCCATCAGGATCACTTTGTTGAACGAGGCCATAGCAGGACTCCGTTACCAGATCACTCAATTTCCGGGGCGGGTGCTTCCTGCTGAACCGGCACGGCGCCGGTCAGAGCAGCGACGTTGGCATCAAAAATGCTTTGCGGGTGACGAATCACCATGTGGCGAATGATGGTTTCGCTGAGCTGTGACTGGCGAACCAGCGTCTTCATGCCTGAACCTGGCATTGTGAACATCACAATGTAGTGCAGGCCCTTTTTCATGCCGTTGATTTCGTAGGCCAGTTTGCCGTCGGCCCAGGGGCGATGTGCGACAACTTCAGCGCCCGCCCTTTTCAGGACGTTCATGATGTCGTTGATGACGGAGTCCTGGTCTGTCGCAAATTTGCCACTGTCGACCAGAAACATGCCTTCGTAATTATGCGGCTTCACGACTTTTTGCACTGCGACAGTCACGGAACGGCTGCTCCCTGTTAAAACACCCGCTGACGAATCAGCGGAATCGAATTGAAGCTCAGGAATCGGACGACTTATTGTATCGATTCATGACTTCCGTCAGACCCTTGCTGACCCAGACCTGGACCGAGTCTGCAGAGCTGGCGAGCGTTTGCTGCACCTGCTGCTGCTGATCCGGCCGGAACCTTGCCAGCACCCAGTTCACCGGATCCATCTGATCCGGCGGACGCCCAATACCTACTCGGAGTCTGGGCACCTGATCAGTGCCCAGCCGTTGCAGGATATCAGCCAGCCCCTTCTGCCCCCCGGAAGACCCGCCGGCACGCCAGCGAAGTTTTCCCAGAGGCAAATTCATGTCATCACACACCACCACCAGGTCCTCGGGAGGCACCTGGTAGAATCGCAGCAGAGGCTGCACGCATTCGCCGCTGCGATTCATGAAGGTCAGAGGCTTCACGAGCAGAACTTTTTGTCCGCCAGTGGTCACCTGCTGAATTTGTCCCTGAAATTTTAGTTGCGGTTTTTCTGCCAGCCACTGCCGAGCCAGAAGATCCACCACGTCAAACCCAATATTGTGCCGAGTACCCGTGTACTGGGAACCCGGATTTCCCAGACCAACGACAACCTTCATGAGAAGTTGTCAGCTGACCTTGCGAGGATCATAGAGTTCGGCAACGAGGGCATCAGCCGCCGTGACCAGCACAGCATGATCCGGCAACTGCAGATCCCCGGCCTTCACCACGTCACCAACCCGCATGGCACCGATCTTCACCTGAATCGATTTGGGAATCCGGTAGTCAGGGCAGTTCACTGTCACGCGTTTCAGATTCTGCTTAAGAACACCACCGTCCTTCAGGCCGACAGGTTCGCCACGCAGTTCAACCACCACATCAACAGTGGTGCGACCTGCCGGATCCACGCGACGCAGGTCTACATGCAGCACCTTTGTGCTGAATGTGTCCCACTGCAGTTCCTGTACGACGGCTTTGTCCACCGCACCGTCCAGCTCGACATCCACGACGGAAGATCGAGTAGCGACAAGCTTTTCAACAACTTCGGAGCAGATTGAGACGGAGGCACCCGGCTTGCCAAGACCGTAGACGTTGGCAGGAACGCGACCAGCAGCGCGAACCAGACCAGCACCCTTAGAGCCCGGCAGTTCACGACGCTCAACCTTCAACAGCAGATCTTCCGACATTGAAACAACCCCGAAAAAACCCGGACATGACAACCGCAGGCCAGCCAGACAGCAGTTGCCAGTCAGCCGGTTGACGGCAGACAGGCAACCATAAATTCCGCTGGTGCAGAAATGTAGTTTGAAAGACAAGACCCTGAGCACACTAAAGGCGGTGTGAACCAGCGATGTTCGGCTGCAACGCAGAGAATTCCACAGCTTTTAAGGTGATTTTCGCCCAAACAGCAGCAAGCACCGGACCACGCACCCCACCACGCAACCCACCAGGCAACCCACCAGGCAACCCACCAGGCACCCGGGGAAATACCCGGAAGCCGGCAGATTTGCCCCTGAATTTCGGCCGGAATCTGTTGAGATACCGGAGCGGTGCAGGCGCGCATGCAGAGCCGCGAAAGGCGAAACGGCTCAGGATAACGCGACGGAATTCAAGCTTCAACAGAAGATCGTGCAGTTTCGGGGAAATCGCAGACGTGGGCATCCGGCAGACGGCAAGGAAAAACACCAGCACTCATTTTAGGAGTACTGTTTATATGTTCATCATGCGGCGTCGCGAAGGACGTCGTCGATTACCTGGCGACGACGCAGCCGGCGGCGAACTCGAGACATCCAGCGGTCGTCGTCTTCGGTCGCTTCCCGGAAAAAGGACCCGGCCAGCAGGCGGTAAAAGAACAGCAGAGTAAAAGCGCCGAATACCGCCGCAAAGAAGCCTCTGAAGCTGATCGGGTCGATGGCGGCGTCGCGCCAGAAGAACAGCGCGGTGCCGCAGCCGATCACGCTGCCGCCGATGCCGATCAGCATGGTCGAGACTGCTCCGCCAGGGTCGCGACCGGGCATGATCGCTTTGGCGGCGAGTCCTGTGAGGGTGCCGAAGCCGACCCATCGCAACAGCTCGTTGACGCTGGATCGCATAATTTCCATCACTTCTGCTTCGGTCATCTGCCAGCGACTCCTGCTGCCCGCAGTTCCTGCAATGCTGACGCCGAGCAATATGTGGTACCAGGCGGGCTGGTTGAAGCGTCAGTTCCGGTCACTTTCCCGGGACTTTTAGCAGATACCGGTTTGCAGTCAGCGCCAGTCGCGGCTGTGGCGGTGCAACTTTTGAGGAGTGTTCGTGGCGAGCTTCTGAGTTGCAGCAGAAAGTGCCGCTGTCAGTCCGGCTGGTGCTGAAAGCGGGGCACGGACTGACCGGCGACAACCACAGCTTCCTGGAACATGCTGAGAGGTCGCACCCAGAGGGAGCGGTCGCCGTAGTCGGTGCGGTACACGACGAGTGCCTCTTCGGTCTCGGAGTGTCTGGCGACACCCAGCACGATGTAATGTTGACCTTTATAGTGTCGGTAGCGACCGGGTACGGGGTGTGCGGGATCTGCAGGCTGATTCACTGGACTGGGTCCGGTGCGAGGGTGTGCTGGTTATTCAAGGAACGGATCGAAGCCTGCGGGCGGCAAATCGACTTCACTGCTGGCTGCCGGTTGGGTTTGCTGCTGGGTGTCAGGGGCAGGGCTGCGAACAAATTCAGTGAGCGCTGCGGCGGCATTTGCGGCAACTTTTTGCAGCATTGAGGCGGAAGCTGGTGCGGGTTCCGAGGGAGCTGTCTGCTGTTCACCGGCGACACTGGCAATTCGCATCTGGCGAGCTTCTTCAAGGAGTGAACTTGCCTGTTCTTCCAGAGAAGCCGTGACTTCTTCAAAGACGGGCAGGGTGCTGGTCTGCGGTGGCAGGCCGGACCGTGGAGCGGGAGAATCGGCGGCAGAGGAATCTCCGAAGATGCGTTTTTCGAGTTCTTCGGCCTGTTGCCGAATCAGGGCGGCGGCCGGGTTTTCCGGGCTGGCAGCGGGTTTTGCTGAGCCGGGAGCGGGTGGCTGGGCGTCTGGTTTGGCGGCCGTTCCCGTGAGGCCGTTCTGGACATCAGCATCGGAAAATCTTGAGGCTTTTTCGTCGGGGCTGGCTTTGCGGAACGGGTCAGCCGGCGTTTTGCCGCCGGGCAGGGGACGCGGCGTGACGGCGTTGAACGGGATGGGTCGTTCGCCTGGACTGGGGGTTGATTCGACGACGGGTTTTTCGGTGCGTACGAAGGTGTTGTCTGCTGAGCGTGCTGAGCTGCGTGAGCGTGGCCGGGTGCGATCGAGGAATCCGCGCAGTTCGTCGAGGGTGGCGGTATTTTCGGTGAGTGTTTCGCGGAGCGATCCGGCAACGGAATCGGCGATCAGTTCACCGGAACCATTGGCGAGGATTGCGCGAGCCAGTTCGGGGCGATCCTGCCAGCGATCGGCGGACCAGCCGCGGATATCGGACCAGGTGAGTCCGAGTGACTGCTGTGGTGTTCTGGGGATCACTTTGAAGCCGCTGTCAGTTCGCAGCACGTGGAACTGCAGCGAGAAGAACATGGCTGACGCACCGAGTGCAGCGCCAATCAGAAAAGGCCTGGTTCTGCTCACGGGAGTTTCCTGATCTCTCGGGGAGGCAGTCTGGGGAAGGATCTGCCTTTCGCGGGGGACGCGGTTGGGCAGACGCGATCAAACCTACCACGCGTTTGGGCTGTGACTTTGGAAGAAGTCGGAGGGGGCTGTGGAAAACGGGGAAAAAGAAATCTGGTCGCCGGTTTGTTCTTCGCAGCCGGTATATCTGGCAGTTTCGGAGCCTGTTTGCTGATCGCTGCGGCCGAGCGTGGGCTGGGTGTTCTGTGTTGAGTATTTGGGTTGTGCTGTGGTTGGTTTTGTGGCTGGCGGAGTTTATGCTGGCGGGGTGAAGCTGCTGTATTGCGGTGTTTTTGTGTGATTGGTGTGTCGGGTGTTTTGGGGTGTTTTTATGACTGACGGGCGGGTTGATGGCAGTGCGACGTCTCGCGGGCAGCTGTGGGCGTGGTGGGTCAGTCTGTTGTTGCTGCTGGCGACGATGCTGAACTACATGGATCGCCAGGCGTTATCTGTGATGTCGAAGCGGATCACGGGTGAGCTGCGAATTTCGAACGAGCAGTACGGCGATCTGGAGTTTGGATTTGGGGTGGCATTTGCGGCGGGTTCGCTGGTGTTTGGAGCGATTGCGGATCGCTGTTCGGTGCGGTGGCTGTATCCTGTCGTTTTGCTGGCGTGGTCAGGGATGGGTGTGCTGACGGCGTGGTGCAGCAGTTTTCAGGCTTTGCTGGTGTGTCGGGTGCTGCTGGGTTTTTTTGAATCGGGTCACTGGCCATGTGCGCTGCGAACGACGAAGACGATTCAGACGGGCAGTCAGCGGCTGATGGGGAACAGTATTTTGCAGAGCGGTGGTGCATTGGGAGCGATTGTGACGCCGTTGCTGGTGCTGGCGATGGTGGGTGGCAGTGAGCTGGCGGGAGCGTGGCGATTTCCGTTTCAGGTGATTGGTGGTCTGGGAGTGGTTTGGGCGTTGATTTGGTTATGTTCGGTGCGGGGGCGGGATTTGCCGGCTGCGGGTGTATCGGGGTCGCTGGTGGAGGAGTCTGGGCAGCACTGGCTGCTGGAGTGTCTGAGCAGTCGGAAATTTTGGGCGCTGGTACCGGTGGTGATGACACTGAATATTACGTGGCAGCTGATTCGTGCCTGGCTGCCGAAGTTTTTGCAGGAGGGTCGGGGTGCGACGGAGTCTGCAGCTTTGTACTTTAATTCGCTGTACTTTGTGGCGGCGGATGTGGGGTGTCTGGCGGCTGGTGCAGGTGCGTTGTATTTGTCGAGCCGCGGCTTTTCGACTCATCAGGCGCGTCTGCGAGTGTTTGGCGTATGTGCAGTTTGCACGGCGCTGGCTGTGGCGGCGTCGGTGCTGCCTTTGGGGCGTCCGCTGTATGGTGTGTTGCTGCTGGTGGCGGCGGGGTCGCTGGGTCTGTTTCCCTGTTATTATTCGATGTCGCAGGATTTGAGTCAGCGGAACATGGGCAAGGCGGCGGGTGTGCTGAGTGCGACAGGCTGGCTGACAGCTTCCCCGCTGCAGAAGCTGTTTGGGATTGTGGTGGACAGGACCGGTCGGTTTGACGAGGGGTTGGCGCTGGCCGGTCTGGCTCCTTTGCTGGGTTTTGTGTGTTTTCTGCTGATCTGGCGGGATTCTGAGCGAGTTGTCCGGGACGGGACCGGCGGTATACTGTGAGGGGAGACCGGGGGAAGCGGCAGGCTGTGCAGCCGGCTGGCCTGGCGACGGGGATTCAGTACGGGGCGAGTTGATGAACAGCAAACGAGCGATGTCCCAGCTGCTGAAGCATCTGACGGCACTGGGCGTGACCCATTTGCCGAAGGTGGAGGTGCAGCTGCAGGTGCGGCGTGCGGCTGGGGAGGTTTCGCGGCCGGTGTCGGCAGCAGCGGACGTTTCGAGTGCTGCTGCGCGTCGTCCGGGGAAGCCGGCGGGTGGCAGTGGTGCGGCGGCTGTAGTGCAGCCGCTGCGTCGGATCCCGGGTCTGGAGGCGGCTGAGGGTGGCGGCGGTGTGCGTCGTCCGGAGGCATTGCCGGAGGTGCAGCGTTTGCTGGCTGGTCCGCTGGCGGGGGCTGGTGAGCGTCAGGAGGCGGCCTGTGGTCTGGCGCAGCTGGTGGCTGGCTGTCGTCGTTGTGGTGAGCTGGCGGACCGCAGGACGCAGACGGTCTTCGGTGCGGGCAGTGTGACGGCGGAGATTATGTTCATCGGGGAAGCTCCGGGGCAGGATGAGGACGAGCAGGGAGTGCCGTTTGTGGGGGCGGCAGGTCAGCTGCTGGACAAGATCATAGGGGCCTGTCGTCTGCGTCGGGAGGATCTTTACATTTGCAACGTGCTCCGCTGTCGTCCTCCGGGCAATCGCACTCCGACGCCTCAGGAGGCGGCGAACTGTCGGGAATTTCTGGACGCGCAGATTCAGATTGTCCGACCGAAGTACATTGTGTGCTGGGGTGCGGTGGCGGCGCAGAACCTGCTGGGCGTGACGACTCCGATTTCGAAGCTGCGTGGTCAGCTGTTTGAGTATCAGGGAGCCGTGGTGCTGGCGACCTATCATCCGTCCTACCTGTTGCGAACTCCGGCGGCCAAGAAGGACGTGTGGGAGGACATGAAGCTGTTGATGCGGCAGCGGGGAGTGGAGCTGTCCTGAGGTTCCGGGGCTGTGCGGCGATTGTCTGGCTGGACCTGGTGTTTTTTTTGGGGGGGGTGTGGGGATGGACAGGTCAGGGCGACGTGACCAGGATCGCGACGGTGCGGTGACGTCGTCTGGTGAGCAGCGTTTGCTGTCGCTGGATGCGCTGCGTGGATTTGACATGTTCTGGATTATGGGCGGGGATACTCTGGCGGTTGCTGCTCTGAGTCTGTACCCGGATGCTCGGGCGGTGCGGCTGCGTGCGCAGTTTGAGCATGTGGAGTGGGCCGGTTTTCGGTTTTACGATCTGATTTTCCCGTTGTTTCTGTTTCTGGTGGGTTGTGTGATTCCGTATTCGCTGGGTCGGTATCAGTCGCAGCCGAGTACAGCGGCGCTGCGAATCCTGCGGCGGGTGGCACTGCTGGTGCTGCTGGGTCTGACAGCAAACGGTTTGTTGCGGCTGGAGCCGGCAACATTGCGGTATTGTGGTGTATTGCAGCGGATTGGTGTGTGTTACGGAATTGCGGCGACGCTGTATTTGTTGTTTCGGGTGCGAGGTCTGGCGCTGATTACGGCGGGAATTTTGCTGGGTTACTGGGCAGTGCTGGCGCTGGTGCCGGCTCCGGGCGGGGTGCCTGGGGACTATTCGAGGGCGGGGAATCTGGCTGGCTGGCTGGATCGTCGGCTGTTACCGGGGCGGATACCTCCGCAGTGGTATGGTTTTGGAGACAACGAGGGTTTGTTATCGACGATTCCGGCGGTGGCGACAGCGTTGCTGGGTGTGCTGGCGGGCTTGTGGCTGAAGAGTGGTCGGTCGGGGCTGTTGAAGGCAGCTGGTCTGGCGGTTGCTGGAGTGGTGCTGGTATTTGCTGGTTACGAGTGGGCGCGCTGGTTCCCGATCATCAAGAACATCTGGACCAGTTCTTTTGTGCTGGTGGCGGGTGGTTATAGTTTGCTGCTGCTGAGTGTGTTTTATCTGTTGATTGATGTGGCTGGTCTGCGTCGTCCGGCATTTTTCTGGTCGGTGATCGGCGTGAATGCGATCACGATCTACATGGTGCCGCGATTTGTGGATTTTGATCGGATAGCGGCGTTCTTTGTGGGTGGAGTTGCGCGGCAGCTGGGGGGTCAGTGGTCTGCGGTGTTGCTGGCGACGGGTGCGCTGGCGGCGCAGTGGCTGTTTCTGTACTGGCTGTATCGGACGAAGACGTTTTTGCGTCTTTAAGTTGTGTGTGAGCGGGGCGGTGGAGTGTGATTATGTGGAGCTGAGCAGGCTGGCAGCCAGTCTGAGTGCTCCTGTGGCGGCGTTGTGGACGACGGAGACGACGGGCAGCCAGCGGTTGTTGCTGCTGAGGTGAGTGACGACGGCCTGCAGCAGAGCGGGCTGTTGTGTCAGAACAGCACCGGCGACGGCCAGCGGCAGCTGTTGTGGCAGCAGCAGTCGATCGGCGACGGTGCGGACCATGACAGCGAGGTCCTGTCCGGCGGCGGCGATGATGGCTGTGGCAACGGGGTCGCCGGTGCGGGCGATTGAGAAGGCGAGTGGGGCGAGTTCGGCGATGAGGGCGCGGGGAATTTCTGCGGAGTAGATTCGGGCGACGAGATCGGATGCGGTGCTGATCTGGAGCTGTTCGCAAACAGCCGGGGAGAGCTGGGTTTGTGGTCCGCGACCATCGGCGGCGCAGACGACGGCTTTGAGGACTGCAGAGCCGATGGCCCAGGCGCTGCCTTCATCACCCATGAGCCAGCCCCAGCCTCCGGCGCGAGCGGAGTCACCACGGGAGTTGCAGCCCCAGGCGAGTGAGCCGGTTCCGGCGATCAGTGCCACCCCGATGCCGGTACCGTTACCGGCGGACAGCAGAGGAACGGCATCATTGACGACTCGGACATGTTCTGCGAGCCGTGCTTCTGAGGCCCATTGCAGGACGACACTGCGATCGGATTCGCGATCGGCTCCGGCAAGTCCGAGGCAGGCGGCAGCGACTGTGCAGCGGGGGATTCCGGCCAGTTCGAACGCGGCGTGGACGGCCAGATCGAGATTTTGCATAGCCAGTCGTGGTCCGACGGCGCGCTGGTTGGAGGGTCCGGCGGAGCCGGTGGCGAGAATTTGATCGGGGGCATCAGTGGTGCTGAGCAGGGCCAGTGTTTTGGTACCGCCGCCGTCGATGCCCAGCAGGAGTGAGTTGTTGGCGAGCATAAGAGAGGTGATCACAGTCCGTTGCGGGTTTTGAGGATGACATCGACGTGAGTGCGACCGAGGAACTGTGATTCGGCCAGCAGCAGCCAGCGGTACAGTCTGCCGCTGAGGCTTTGGCTGCGAACTGGCACCTGGAGAGTGATGGCGAGGGGCAGGTCGCCGCCGATGGTGTGAAGTTGTGTGAGTCCGATGGCGTGCTGATCGATCAGCTGGTTGGTTTTCAGGAGGCTGATGAACCATGCCTGGAAGTCTTCGTTGTGCAGGTGGATGGCTGATTCGATCAGCTGCATCGTGGCATCATTGCGATTTTGTCTGAGCTGGCGAGCTTTGGCGAGTGAGCTGGTGGCTGCAGCGGGCAGTCCGTTGCAGATTTCTGCGAGAGCCTGAATTTGCCAGCAGTCGGCGACGTCGGGCCAGCGCTGAGTGGCCTGTTGAGAGGCTTTGAGAGCCAGCTGGTGAGCGCGGACATCCTGTGCGCGGATGAGCAGTTTTGGGGTTTGGTTTATGAAGTCCTGCAGGGAGTGACTGGCGGGCTGTGCCTGCATGCAGTTGAGTGCAAACGTCAGTTCGGCTGATTTTGTGTGCAGCAGCAGCGAGTCAGCAGCAGTCTTTGAGTCCGGGGTGCGATCCAGCAGCTGCAATGCGAGGCAGGTATTGAACTGACATGTGGCGTCGCAGTCGTCGGGCCTGTTCTGTGACTGGAGCAATTGCAGGGCCTGGGCCGGCTGGTTGTGTCGGCTCAGTATCGATGCCTGGATAGCAGTGACGCCCGCGGAAGGCGAATCGCAAAACTGTAGCCAGCGGAGGGTCAGGCTGGCGGCATCGAGGCAGCCAAGTTCAAGGGCATCACAGGAAAGGCTGGCCAGCAGTGCGCCGAAGTGCTTCCGGGCGGTCTGTTTTTTGTTAGTGAGATCCCGGAGCGAGTTGTGGAGAGCGACGGCGACTTGCAGGTGCAGCGGTTGTGTGGCTGAGGAGAATGTGAGCGAGCGGGCCGAGTTTGCCAGTTGCCTGCGACTGGTCTGCGGAGTGGCGAATGCGGGGTCAGCTGAGAACTGCAGGCTGGGGACAGGCAGTCCCAGCAAGGAATACTGCTGCAGCAGCGACACCAGGTTGATGCTGTAGAGGCGATGCGAAGTCTGGCCGACGGAGTGAATAAATAGTCGTCGATCATTGTCTGCAAAAATTGGCCAGCCACGGTTATCGGCCTCGAGGGGCAGTTTGAGCAGTGTGTCGCCATTTGAGGTTTCGATCAGCCTGATGAACTGTTCACTGACAAATCGTATTGCCAGCAGTGATCCGGATTCGGAGAAGCTTGAGTAGCAGGCACCTTGCGGGAATGAGCGGATAACCTTTCGGTCGCTGAGCCTAAAGAGATCCAGGGTTAGTTTTGTGTCATGCAGGGTGGGCGTGGGCCCACGGTAAATCAGCAGATAGCGACCATCGGGGGAAAAACTGGCGTCGCTTTTATAGTCGAAGGTGTGGATGATTTTGTCTGAATCACAATCGTATATTACGGCATCTGACTCGCGCCAGCAGAAGGCAAGACTTCCCGTATGGCTGGTGGCTTTCAAGAGTTTTAACTCATGCGGCAGACTGCGGATGTCCAGCGGGTTATCAGCTGGGCTGTACAGCATGCGACCACCGGGGCTGGTGGAGAAGATTCGTGAACCATCCGGCGAAAGTGCTGAGGAGCGATTGGCCAGGGGCAGCTTGTTTCGCGACCGAGTTTTTAGCAGCAGATCCCCTGTCTGTGTGATGTTCGGCTGGATGTTCCAGAGTCTGCTGCAGCGTAGATCAAGCGAGGTTAATCTGTCTTTGCTCCACGCGACCGACGATACGTAGGTCAGCAGGGAATTCCATCTGCTGCTAAGCCGAGCAGTCAGCGTTGTTCCAGTCTGCAGATTCATGACCTGTCCCGGAACACCAAAGACGTTCGCGACAATCAGCGGCAGATTCTCGACCGGCGCGAGGCTGGGAGTGTCTGCGGTGCTGTAGTCCTGCACATCAAAGTGCTGGAACAGTTGCGGATCATGCATGAGGGCGCGGTAGATTCGATTCTGGTAGAACAGAGTCGCCGGTTCCAGACCATCATCCATCCACAGGTGTGATTTGCCGTCGGGAATGAACGGCCATGGGCAGGTCAGGGTGTACTGATCTTCAAGCCGAATAGTAACCAGCTGGGTTTGACTGCCTGATGACGACCAGGTGCCAATTGCCAGCCAGCGTCCATCGGGAGAGAAGCGGCAGTGTGTCAGTCCAACACCTTTGTAGATGGTCTTGTGTGGCTGCAGCGATGGCCACTGAATCAGTTCGACTTCCCGCAACTGGTCATGCAGAGCCAGCATGTGACCTTCGGGGTGCCAGTCAAACCCGGAGACATCATGTCGGCGTAAAAAAGTCGCTATTTTTCCGGAATCGATGTTTAAGAAAAGAATCTCGTGGTGAAGTCCGCCGCAGACAGCAACGATCGGCAGGTGTGGGTGAGGCCTTAGCAGGATTTCCGTGGCAGGTCCCATGCAGGGATAGAGTTGCAGCAACTGACCTGTGGCGAGGTCAATTCGGTGCAGTCTGCCATCACTGTCAGCTGTCATGCACTGTTGATTATTGGGCAAAAATGTAAGGGCTTTGGGCACCAGTCCGGGGATGGTCCAGCGCAATTTCGGCTGACTGGCAGCGAGGTCCCAGCAGGCCAGTTTTGGTGTTGCCGCGGGCTGGCTGACGTCGTTGCTTTGTTCTTTAACTATCGCGAGGCTGCCGACCAGCAGGAGGGAACCGTCGGCGGAGATTTCGAAATCTGAGATTGGTCCGTCAAGTGTGATTGGGGCCAGCAAAGCGCCTGTAACGCCGTCACGGACCTCGAGCGTACTGTCGTCAGATTTAACGATGATGCGGGAGCGATTGCGGGCAGCGACGAAGCCTTGGAGCGAATCAGTGTCTATGTAAGGCAGGGTCTCGGACAGCTTCAATTCGGGAGTGTCGAGGATAGTGGCAATGTTGTCTCGAATTGTGGTCAGGGATTCGATCGGATTACGGGATTGCTGAGCCAGTTGTACGGCGGTTCGAATTTTTTCCAGAGCGAGGGTATGTTGTCCCGGTAATTGAGATTTGGAAATTGTCCCTGCTTCGGCCACCAGTCGGGCAATTTCGCTGTCGAGGCCAGTGTGCCAAAGAAGGTTGCTGTAGATGGCGATGGCGCTGGTGGCGACCAGCAGGATGGTGGCGAGTGCGGAGATGGCGGAAACCAGTTTGTGTCGTGCGATCAGGCGCCACAGTTGTTCGGGAGCGGACATGGGTCGGGC
>Ga0172373_10001375_pt1 | contig 39450 bp, 39 predicted proteins | sample Lak10m_2_FD_114546 | JGI IMG/M metagenome (GOLD analysis project Ga0172373, IMG submission 114546) | Freshwater microbial communities from Kabuno Bay, South-Kivu, Congo - kab_092012_10m | ecosystem: Environmental > Aquatic > Freshwater > Lake | place: Democratic Republic of the Congo... | reverse complement strand
TGGTACTGCCGATACAGTTGAAGTTGATGGTGCTGTTTTCCCGAATAACACCCTTACCAAAACAACTACAATTCCTTTCAGCGCACAATGTCGTTATGGAGGAACTAAAATTGAATCGGGTGTAGACACCAATCGAAATGGTATTTTGGATGCAAATGAAGTTACTTCTACACAAATAGTTTGTAATGGTACAAGCGATATTCGATTAAAACCTATTTCATCCACTGATGCGAACTATCCGAATGGTGGTGCTCAATTGATGATGTACATGCCAGGTCCTGGTGGTGGTGGTTCTGCAGATACAGTAGAAGTTGAAGTTGCTTCATTCCCTTATAACACCCTTACAAAAACAAGTAAAATCGCAGCTGGAACTCAGTGCCCTTATGGTGGAACAAAAATTGAAACAGGTGTTGACACGAACCGTAATGGGGTATTAGATGCGTCTGAAGTTGACCCAACTAAAACTCAAATTATTTGTAACTCCTTTACCAATACTTCTTATTTCACGACTGCGACTGCAGGATCTGGAACATCGTGGGTGTGTCCACAAGGTGTTACGCAAGTACTGGTGAAGGTTCAAGGTGCTGGTGGTGCTGGTGGAAACGGTCTTCAATCACCGTGCAATAGCAACACACGTGCAGCTTATTCCGGTGCTGGTGGTGCCTACGCCGAAGCAATTATTCCCGTTACACCGGGTAACACGTATAATGTAATTGTTGGAGCTGGTGGTCAATTATCGCTTGGCGGTGCAGGTTCATCATCAAAATTCACTGGAGATAACAATTTATTTATCCAAGCAAACGGCGGAGAAAAAGGTTATGATGCCAATTGTATCAATACCGCAGTTTCGGTAACTGGTGGAACTGCTCAAACAAATATAAACAGTGGATTACTGATTAATGTTCAAGGTGCAGCTGGAAAAATCGGAACCTATTCAGAACGTGTAAAAGGGGGTAAATCAAAGGCTTATTACCCTCCACGTAGAGTTGCTGATTTCGATGAAAATGAGTTTGGACAAGGTGGAAGTAACGGAATAATGGGTAGCTTAAGTACTGGTGAATCGGGAGCTGAAGGTTACGTTATCATTTGCTACTAAGCACCGAAATAACCATAATATACAATTACAAAGGCTGCCTTATAGGTGGCCTTTCTTTTGTTCAATATCTGGAAAAGCAATGGATAAAGTTTCCGTTGATAACTTGCACTTCTCAACTAATTCCTTGGAAATCGGATTAATCATCAAATAGCGTTGGGAGGTGTTTTTCATCAACTCAAGATCATGTGTTGAATAAATAATCAATTTATGATGAACCGTACATTGTTCACTAATGGTATTGAGTAAGTTGATTTTATTACCCCAATCTAAAAATGCCAAGGGCTCATCCATCAGTATAATTGGTGTATCTTGGATCAACGCACGCGCGATCACACATAACATCCGTTGACCATCGCTCAATGCCGTTGTATCAGTTTTCCACAAATCAACAATATTCAAAGCAAGTGAAACTTGTTTAATAACACGTTCATCAGATTCACTCAGCGTTCGCAACCAAGAACGATAAGGAAATCTTGCCAAACTTAAATAATCATAAACACACAAATGTTCAACCCCATCAAATTTGGCGTGTACATAAGCGATTTTTTTAGCCAGTTTCGCCGAATCCATTGCCATGATTGATTGACCATCCAACAAGATCTCACCCGACAACTGTTTCTTTTCACCCAATAAGGTTTTAAACAATGTACTTTTACCGATACCATTTTTACCAATAACAGCAAATAAATTTCCCGGCTCTAAATCAAGATTTGAGATTGAAAATAAGGTAGAACTAAATCCGATGTCAACATTTCTAAAGGTAATCATAGCACCATTTTTTTAACAAGCATAAAAATTAAAAATGGAGCACCTACCAGTGCTGTCATGGCATTTAATGGAATCATAAGGACAGTTTCTAGCTGTAGAATAATTACATCACAAAACAGCATAAATATTGCCCCTAAAAGCACATTAGACAACATGAGCACATTGTGTTTATGTGTTCGAAACAGTAATTTAGACAAATTCGGCACCGCCATACCTACAAAAGCAATTGGCCCACAAAAAGCGGTAATAAGTCCAACCAGTAACGCTGTACAAGCGATTAAAATAAACCGGGTTCGCTTAACATGAAGTCCAAGTGACTTTGCTGACAGTTCGTCTAACAAGAGGACATCCAGATGCGATGAATGAGACAAGATAACACCAAGTATCAAGGGGTAAAGTACAAAAAAATAACACAAGTCTTCGAACTGTACGAACTGAATACTCCCCATAGACCAAAAGGTGACGGTACGCAGTTCTTCAGCCGTTGCAAGGCTTTGAAGTATAGTCACTAAACCAGACAACAAAGCACTCAACATCACACCAATCAGTAATACCTTTACGTAGGAATGAATACGAGCCGCAAAATACAGCACAAACAAGGCTACGGCAAATGCACCGATAACTGCAGCTCCAATTAATCCGAATTGGTTGAAAACTCCCCCACCAACCACAACAGCCAACAATACACCAAATGAAGAACCTGCACTAATACCTAAAATATGGGGGCCAGCCAGCGGGTTTCTAAATAAGGTCTGCATAACCATACCACATAGTGCTAATCCTGAACCGCTTAATATAGCGGTGATTAATCTAGGCAACCTGAATTCTTTCAAAAAGAAGCTAGCTTGAGGTCGAACTGCTCCAAACAAATGCTCTACATCAATCAAGTCTCCAGAAAACAAAGCAACTCCAGATAGCATCGCTAAACTGAAAATCAAGAGCAAGAAAAACAAATAGGACTGTTTTATCATGGAAGACGTTTATAAAAATACAAGTTCGATTGAACGCCCTGTCTGATTTGGATCAAATCGTGCAATACCCGATCTGGTTCCAATGCGGCATACTCCCAAAAATAATTCTGGTTGTGGGTATAGCAATATACCTCATGTTTGTTAACAGCATTAAAATGTGACAATCTTGGATTTTGACGCAACAAATTACGCAGATTAGACTCGCCAGGATTTACCCAAACATCAGCGCGTTGACATGTAGCAATCATTTGCTCCAAGGATTTAGCAACACTTCCTTGACCAGTTGAACCTGCAAAAGGATAAAGAAACCCTGCATCTGCAAACAAGCGAGCCTGATAACTCCCTCCTGATGGTGTAAACCATTGATCCCCGATTAAATTGCCGGACATGATCATAGAACTCTTTGCAATCGTTTTAGCCTTTTGAACGGCAGTGGTGTAAGCTTTCTCTACGCGATCAAAATAATTGCATGCTTCTGTAAAAGAACCTGTTAAGCATCCAATCAATTTAATCCATTCTGCCTTTCCAAGTGGATGTTCTTCCTTCCAATCATAAACAGGCAAGGTTAAAATCCCCATGGAAGATAACTTATCTTTCATCGGAAAATGTTTACCAAATCCACTGAATAAGACTAAGTTGGGATAGGCCTTTATAAGTGCTTCAAAATTTGGAGCCTCCTCTGCTCCCAATTCTTGAATCCTTCCGTTATGAACACGTTTTTTGACTTCTGGATCAAACACATATTGACTACTGGAGATTGCGCTTAAGCAATTGCGTTTGTTTAATTTGACTAACATACCAACCTGAGTAGCCGATAAAGCAGCCAATTTCATCTGTTCAAGTTGATCAAGTTTTAAACACCCATTATCTATTTGTACAGCGCCTCTTGTAATTTTGAGAATAATGTATTGAGAAGTTTCGGGATGTTTAATGCTTATTGTATATCCAGCGTTCTTATTCTTGTATATTTCAATAAACCGAGCATATCGAACTAAATTACCCGCTTTCCTATTCGATGTAAGTTGCGGTTCAGATGTTGTACAAGCATGACATGTAAACACCATAACACACAACAAAATAAAACCACGAATCAGCTGAAACATGAGCAAAAATACATTTTATTCGGCACGAATTCTTATCACAAAAAAAAGCCATCACACTGGATGGCTTTTTCAAAATCTATCGGTTAATGATTACTCACCAACAACTTCGAATTTAAATACTGGCTTAACACCTTTGTGAAGGTTTGCTTCAGCTTCAAATGTACCCAATTCGCGAATTGGCTCATCTTTGATTTTAAGCGATTTTCTATCTACATCGTACCCAGCTTTTTTCAATGCTTCTGAAAGTTGAACCGTATTCACTGATCCAAAAATCTTACCATTTTCACCAGCTTTTGTAGAAATTGAAACCGTAAGCGCTTCTAATTTTGTTGCTAACTCTTGCGCTTCAGCCAACATTTTAGATTCTTTGTGTGCTTTTTGTTTCATTACTTCAGCATGTGCTTTTTTCGCAGATGCAGTTGCTAGAATTGCATATCCTTGAGGAATAAGAAAGTTACGACCATATCCAGGTTTTACCGTAACGATTTCGTTTGCATATCCAAGCTTATCAACGTTTTTCTTTAGAATTACTTCCATGATAAATCTTTATTACCTGTTTATAGTTCGAATTATTTCAACATATCTCCTACGTAAGGTAGGATTGCAATGTGACGTGCACGCTTGATTGCTTGACCAACTTTTTTCTGGTACTTTGCAGAAGTTCCAGTGATACGACGAGGAAGGATTTTCCCTTGCTCGTTCACCAACTTCAACAAAAAGCTCGCGTCTTTATAGTCAATAAATTTAATTCCGCTCTTTTTGAAACGGCAGTATTTCTCTTTTCTGATTTCGATGTTAATCGGAGTCAAATAGCGAATATCGTTTTGAGACATCTTGTTTGATTTTAATGTTTAGTAATTAAGCTTCAACAGTTTTACCCATTTTCGCTCTTCTTTTCTCAGCATAAGCTGCATGATCTTTGTCCATTTTAACTGTAAGGAAACGCATTACACGCTCATCACGTTTCATAGACAATTCAAGAGATGCAACAGCATTTCCTTCTCCAGAAAACTCAATCAAGAAATAAAATCCTGTTGATTTTTTCTGAATCGGATACGCTAATTTGCGTAATCCCCAACTTTCTGAGTGCTTTACTTTACCACCAAGCGATGTGATTTCGCTTTCGAATTTCTGCACTGCTTCCTTCGCCTGATCATCAGACAAAACGGGAGTTAAAATGAAAACAGTTTCGTAAGAATTCATAAAATGTATTATTAAATTGTTTAAAAGCCACCAAGCTTACACTTAGCGGGGTGCAAAGATAGGAATTTATTTATTTAGACCAACATATTAAGCACCTTTTTCAACATACCTAATTACCCGATAAAAATCTGTACCAATAAAGGGTTCAGAAAAATTAGAATCTTCACATTGTACAATCAAAGATTTATCTGTTTGACTCACCTCAAATTCCATGTGAATTATTAAATTCGCGCGGTTCGAAGGTAACACAAGTTTACCTAGGCAAAAATCGTTTAAATAACACATCATCATATGAGTAATTACCAAGAATACATTCGAGAAATTGAAGAGAGAAAAGGTCAAGGGTTACACCCAAAACCAATCGACAGCGCTGAATTGCTGCACGAAATTATTGCACAAATAAAAGACAACAGTAACGCGCACCGAAAAGACTCAATTCAGTTCTTCATCTACAACACCTTACCTGGTACTACTCCAGCAGCTGGTGCAAAAGCACAATTTTTAAAATCGATTATTCTTGGACAAGAGTCAGTAGAGGAGATTTCTCATTCATTCGCTTTCGAGTTGCTTTCTCACATGAAAGGCGGTCCATCAATTGAAGTGCTTTTGGACTTGGCCCTAGGTGAAGATCAGCACATTGCTGCACAAGCGAGCGAAGTATTGAAAACTCAGGTCTATCTGTATGATGCTGACGCTGCACGTTTGAAAGATGCCTTTGAGGCAGGTAACACATTTGCAAAAGATATCCTTGAAAGTTATGCCAAAGCAGAATTCTTCACCAAGTTACCCGATGTTCCAGAAAAAATTGATGTAGTTACTTACATAGCAGGAATTGGTGATATCTCTACAGATTTACTTTCTCCAGGTAATCAAGCGCATTCTCGATCTGATAGAGAATTACACGGTAAATGTATGATCTCAGCAGAGGCACAAGATGAAATCAAGGCTCTACAAGCGCAACATCCGGACAAAAGCATTATGCTTATTGCTGAAAAAGGGACAATGGGAGTGGGTTCTTCTCGCATGTCGGGTGTGAACAATGTTGCCTTGTGGACAGGAAAACAAGCTAGTCCGTATGTACCGTTTGTTAATATAGCTCCTATCGTAGGAGGAACAAATGGTATCTCTCCGATCTTCTTGACAACCGTTGATGTTACTGGTGGAATTGGGTTAGATCTGAAAAATTGGGTTAAAAAAGTTGACAGTACTGGCAATTTGGTGCTAAACGAGCAAGGTGAACCGATTTTGGAAGAAGTTTATTCTGTGGCTACTGGCACGGTATTAACGATCAACACCAAAACAAAAAAATTATATAAAAATGAAGAGGAGCTTATTGATATCGCTAAGGCGTTGACTCCTCAAAAAATGGAATTTATTAAAGCCGGTGGATCCTATGCCATCGTATTTGGTAAAAAGATTCAAACGTTTGCTGCTAAAACATTGGGTATTCAAGCAGATCAGGTATTTGCTCCATCCAAAGAAGTTTCTCATGAAGGTCAAGGCCTCACTGCTGTAGAAAAGATTTTCAACCGAAATGCAGTTGGAAATACGCCAGGAAAAACGTTACACGCCGGATCAGATGTTCGTGTTACCGTGAACATTGTGGGGTCGCAAGACACAACAGGTTTAATGACTGCCCAAGAACTTGAATCGATGGCAGCCACAGTTATATCTCCTCTAGTAGACGGCGCATATCAATCAGGTTGTCACACAGCTTCTGTTTGGGACAAAAAAGCACAAGCAAACATACCGAAGTTGATGAAATTCATGAATGAGTTCGGCTTAATCACAGCGCGTGACCCTAAAGGTATCTATCATGCTATGACGGATGTAATTCACAAAGTCCTTAACGATATTACTGTTGATGACTGGGCAATAATCATTGGTGGAGATTCGCATACCCGAATGTCAAAAGGTGTTGCCTTTGGGGCAGACTCCGGTACAGTAGCATTAGCACTTGCTACAGGGGAAGCATCCATGCCAATTCCTGAATCTGTCAAAGTAACTTTTAAGGGTCAAATGAAATCCTATATGGATTTCCGAGATGTCGTTCATGCCACACAAGCACAAATGTTACATCAATTTGGGGGTGAGAATGTTTTCCAAGGAAGAGTGATAGAAGTGCATATTGGCACGTTAACAGCTGATCAAGCCTTCACTTTTACCGACTGGACGGCAGAAATGAAAGCAAAAGCATCAATTTGCATCTCTGAAAATGAAACATTAATTGAGTCGTTGGAAATTGCTAAGAGTCGTATTAAGATCATGATTGATAAAGGAATGGACAATAAAAAGCAAGTTCTGCAAGGATTAATCGATAAAGCAAATACACGAATCACAGAGATCCGTTCTGGAGAAAAACCTGCTTTAGCTCCAGATAGCAATGCACATTATTATGCCGAAGTTGTAGTTGATTTGGATGTTATCAACGAACCGATGATTGCAGATCCTGATGTTAACAACAAAGATGTTTCAAAACGATATACACACGACACAATCAGACCCTTATCATTTTATGGTGGTACAAAAAAAGTAGACCTTGGTTTCATTGGCTCATGTATGGTACACAAAGGAGACATGAAAATCCTTGCACAAATGTTGAAGAATGTTGAAGCTCAATACGGTGAAGTTTCATTCAAAGCTCCTTTAGTAGTTGCTCCACCTACCTACAATATTGTAGATGAATTAAAAGCTGAGGGTGACTGGGAAGTATTGCAAAAGTATTCTGGATTTGAATTTGATGACAATGCCCCTAAAAACGCGGCACGTACATCTTATGAAAACATGCTTTACTTAGAGCGACCTGGATGCAACCTGTGTATGGGTAACCAAGAAAAAGCAGAAAAAGGAGATACGGTAATGGCTACCTCTACCCGACTTTTCCAAGGACGTGTGGTTGAGGATACAGATAAAAAGAAAGGTGAATCTTTGCTTTCTTCAACCCCAGTGGTTGTGTTATCAACAATACTTGGCAGAACACCAACAATTGAAGAATACACCAAAGCAGTTGAGGGTATCAGTTTAACTAAGTTTGCTCCTTCACACAAGTTATTGGTGAACTAGTATATTCCAATTTATTCATACAAGAACGGCTGTCAAATGAGACAGCCGTTCTTGTTTTAAACAGGTTTTCCCTCAATTTTTGAAACTTTCAATCCCCCAACTTAAAACCACAAAAAAGTCCAGCATTTCAGCCGGACTACATATATTAAGTTGGACAATTAAAACTTCGCGCTAACGCCGAATTGAATCATTCCACCTCCTCCAAGGCCAAATTCTAACAAACCACCGACTACGTCAGTAAAATAGAATCGAGAACCTACTGCAACACGAAAAGCAATTGGGTTAATTCCACCAAAATTTAAATTACCTGAATCGTAATCACCTGAATCTACTGTTTTACGTGTGACATTTCTGTACCCTGCTCCTACACCAAAATAAGCGTCAACCAATTCAGTTTGCGCAAAATGATAGTTCATACGAACCATTGCTCTGATTTTGGTAGCAGTATAATCATACCTGTGTGTAATTGTCGTACCTGTATTTTGATCTTGTTTTTGGTAATTGAAACCAAAACCTGAAACTTCATAATTTGCATCAACCCCCAAGCCAAAATTATCTGCCATCATATACTCTACACGAGCACCGTATGATAATGCACCTCCATTTGTCTTAAACCCACTGTTGGTTGCTGAATCATTCTGTAATGCTTTAAAAAAGACATTTGCCCAGTTAGGAGCGCCACCATATACATCAACAATTACATTTCCTTTTGATGTTTGCGCAAATACGGAACCGGTCACCATGAAAACAAGGACAGTTAGAATAGTTAGTTTTTTCATTTTATACGTTTTTAAATTTTGAATTAGAAAACAATTAACATGCCAAATTTAAGTAATAAAAAATTTGGCCTCGAAATTAACTAAACCAATTGAATCTGTAGACCGGGTAAGAGCGGTATACAACCACCTGTAAAATTCTAAGTTATATTCTTCTTCTGGTATATAACCCGGATCAATAAATACCTGTTGCCATTGTCCACCCTGCGATTTGTGGCAAGTAATGGCATAGGCATATTTTACCTGAAGTGCATTGAAATAAGGATCTTTTAAAATGAGTTGATACCTTTTTTGTTTATTTTTTTCATGCAGATAATCTTTTTCGACGGCAAAAAACAACTCCCGCATTCGATCTCGAGACAAGGAGGGTCCTTCAATCGTTAGGCTTTCCAGTAACAACAAGACCTCTATTTCATCCATTTCCGGATAATCAACAAAGGAAACTACTACTCGCGCAAATCGAAAACCATATTCTTCTTCAATCCTCCGAACTCTTCGCACACTCAGCATTTCTCCATTCGCAATAAAGCCCATTTTCGAATTGCCGTCTACCCAGAAATAATTGTTTCTAACTATCATCAGACGATCCCCACCGCATAACTCTTCTTCATAATAAAGGATTCGTGACCGTATATGAGCATTATATAAATTGGCTCGTTTATTGGACCGCGTAACGATCAGCACCTCATCCATTCCGACTTTTGAATAGGCATCCTCTAAATCTTGTAAAAATTCATCACCTGGAACAATTGCAATATCATTATACCCTAAAAGGTCAAACTGAAAGGTCAAATCGGTCTGGTCTCTTAACCGCGTGGCATTCATCAAGATTCCTGAGTCTTTTTCTTGTCTCAAGACCTGTGTCAATTCTGTTGTGTGAATTTTTAAAGTAGGAAAATGATGCGTCAAAAAATTCACATCCAAGGCTGGTGAATAGTCCAGTCCTACAGGCGGTAGCTGTGCACTATCTCCAATAACGATCAACTTACAATTTTTACCACTAAAAACATATTCGAACAAATCCTCTAACAAACTTCGTTGTATTGCACCATCTTTGGTAATCGATTCTTCGCCAATCATGGAAGCTTCATCTACAAAAAACAAGGTGTTTGTATGCAAATTTTCATTCCGAGTCAACCCTGTAAAATCATCAACAGCAGATTTTCGACGATAAATTTGTTTGTGAATGGTAAAGGCTTCTTTTTTTGCTTTTTGACTGAACACTTTGGCTGCTCGACCAGTTGGAGCCAGCAGTTTCGACTTGACTTTAAAAGATTCGAGGGTTTGAACCAAGGCGCCAACCAATGATGTTTTTCCTGTCCCTGCATATCCTTTTAAAACAAAAAGTTGTTTCCCCTCCTTTTGCTTAATAAACTGCTCAATTTTCGTAAGCGCATCAGCTTGTTGTTCCCCAAGAGCAAACTTGAAAAATTGATTGAATCGTTGCTTAAATATAGAATCAGTTTCCATGAAGAACGTTTGTCTGATAGAACTTGAAATAACTTTCAGTAATTGTGTAATTTAGTAGCAAAATGAACGCCTTGAAAAACTTGTATGTCGACATATGTGAACATCATGTAAAGTTTACACTTTCAGATCATAACCACCAAAGTTCTCACGAATATACGTTTACTGACAAAAAGGACTACAAATACAAAGAACAACTAGATACTTTTTTTGAGCAAGCTGGCCTGAAAGGACCTGATTTTGATGAATGTATTGTTTCGTGGTTTTCTCCACGTACTACGTTGATTCCTGCAAATGTTTTTGCCGAATCAAAACCAGATGCTTTGTTCGGATTATGTTTTGGAGATAAAGTAACCACAGGTAACATCGATTACAACAGGATACCGGATTTACAACTCGTGAATATCTATGAAATTCCGCTTTGGGTAAAATCCTATTTCGTTTTACGTTATCCGAAATGTATTATTCAACATGAAGGATCACATGTCATCCGGGGTCACTTCAAGGAAGCCAGTTTTTCATTCAAAGCACTATTAACTATTCGAGCAAACCATGCGTTGTGTATGGTTTCTAATCAACACAAATTACATTATTATTCCGTCTTTGAATACAAAGAAGCTGCTGATATCCTGTACAATTTCATGTTTATGATGCAACAAAAAGAATTCCTTCACCAAAATGGTAATTTACACATCAATATTGGTGCTGGCGCTCGACTTGGACTCGCTGATGAACTGCAATCAGGCCTTAATCGAATTCAGGAATTAAATAATCTCAGCATTGTTATAACCGATGATTTCATCACTAATTCTCAAACATTGTGCGTATAATTAGTGGAAAATTAAAGGCTCGCAGGTTTACTGTGCCTAAAGGATTTCCTTCGAGACCAACAACCGATTTTGCGAAAGAAGGTTTGTTCAATATGCTTGAGAACAGAATGAGTTTGGTAGACCTTTCTATACTTGATTTGTGCGCAGGTACCGGAAATATTTCTTTTGAGTTCATCTCGCGCGAGGCAGGTACAGTGACTGCTGTAGATCAAAACTTCAAATGCATACAACACATTTACAAAAATGCCACAGCTTTGAACGTTTTAGATGAGATTCGCATTGTAAAATCGGAAATACTCCGATTCGTAGAACAGACAAAAGACACCTATGATTTAATTTTTGCAGATCCACCTTACGATTTCAAAGCACACAAAACACTAACTGAAAACATCTTAACCAAAAAGATACTCACACCAAACGGTCTCCTTATCATTGAACACGGAAAACATACGGATTTAAGTAGTTTGAACGGTTACGAATTTACCAGACCATATGGTAATGTATTTTTTAGTTTTTTTACCCCAATAGAAATCGCATGAAAACGATAGGTATATTTCCGGGTTCTTTTGACCCGTTTACAAAAGGGCATGAGGCCGTTGTAAAAAAAGCAGTTCAACTTGTTGACAAGCTTTATATTGCTATGGGTGTAAACAGCACGAAAAACTACATCTTTGACCTCGACAAAAGAAAGGCGCATATCGCTTCTCTTTTCCCTTCAATCGAACTTATCACGTACACGAACCTCACGGTAGATTTATGTCAATCCCTTGGTGCTACACATATTATTAGAGGTTTGCGTGACTCAAAAGATTTTGAGTATGAACGTTCCATTGCACACATGAATCAAGCGCTTTATCCTGTTGAGACTATATTTTTCCTTACAGACCCGAATTATGCTGCTATCAACGCCTCTATTGTTCGTGAAATATTTAAGAACAAGGGATCAATAGAACCATTTGTAACCAACAGCCACCTGCTCGTTTAATTTTGGTATACTTTCTGTAATCGTAAAAAGCAATGAAATTAAATTTAACAGTTATCCTGATTTTTTTCGCGTTTGGTTTAGTAAGTCAAACAGACCAATTAGTAACCATAAAAGGGGTTGCTCCAAGCTATGTCGGGAAAACTATTTTTTTTAACGAAATAGAGGATTACTTCAGTTTGACAGAAAGTACTCATGCCTCTGCTACAGTAAAACCAGACAGTACATTTTCTTGTTCCTTTTTGATTAAAGAAACGCAAAAAATACATGTATTACCCGACATTAATGCGGGTTATATGTACATCGAACCGGGTGGTAGATATGAAATTTTTATACCCGAAAAAGACAAATACGATCCATACCGCCCTCTAGGCAACCAAATTGAAATTCCTTTTTTGAGTTTATCCAAAGAAGATATTAATTTCAAAATATTGGAGTATCAACGCTGGCAAGATGAGTTTTTAGGTGAGTATTTTCCATTAAAAGCCGTTAAACCGATGGAATTTGCTCAAAAACTGGAACTTTTTAAAACAAATGTTGAAGCCTACTATAAACTAAATGACACCATAATTACTCGGACAGAACCGGAACAATATTTCTCTACCTTTGTCAGGTTTTCAATCGCTTCATTGGACAACATTCAACATGCCGCAGATCGTAACCGGTATGAAAAGCATGATTTTTACATCAAATTTAACCCCGTTGCTTATAAAAACGATGTATACATGAATTACATCAATCAATTTTATGAAAAGCAATTTTCAAGACTTACCATGGAGACCAACAACCGCGTATATCTTGGTGTGCTAAAAAGCAGTCCAACTTTGGTGATGCGCGCTCTGGGTAATGAATATACGTTAATCAATATTCGCCTGCGAGAACTCATCATGATCAAGGGGTTATGCGAACAATTCTATACCAACGAATATCCTCAAACAAATATCATGACCATTTTGGATTCGGTTGCGAACCACAGCTTGTTCGAATCCAATGGACTCATTGCTAAAAACATGATGGACCGCTTGACACAGCTCGTTTCTGGTTCAAAAGCGCCAACATTTTTGCTAACAAACACATCTGGCACAAAAACGCTTGAAGATTTCTCGGGGAAACACCTTTATATCACATTTATCGACCCTTCGATTACTAAAAACCTGCAAGAAATCGATCCGCTCATTAAATTATATGATCAGTACAAAGATATTGTTCAGTTTATCACCATCATTCCTGAATCAGGTGCTTTAGAGCTTTTACCTAAAGGTATTAAATGGCCAACCTATCAAGTAGACAAATCCAATTCACTTTGGAAAAATTACAACGTAAAAACATTCCCATATTACCTACTACTAGACGCTTACGGTTATGTTGTAGCTGCGCCTTCATTAGGTCCAACACCCGACGGTCAGTACAGAACCATTGACAACACCTTTTTTAATCTTCAAAAAGTCTTAAAAAAAGGAGCCAAAAATCGTTAGTTGGTAATTACATGTTTATTTTTGATGCAAATTAAACGCCATGAGATTCAATCTTTCTGAGGTAAACGAGTTGATTCGTTCGAGAAGAACAATCTATCCAGAGCAATTCAGCACACGAAAAGTGCACAAAGAACAAATTGAATTGATTTTAAACAATGGTATTCATGCCCCTACTCACGGCAATACACAGCCATGGCGTTTTCATGTATTTGTTGAGGAAGGTCTTCAGAACTTATCCGACTTTCTAGGAAAAACGTATTTAGAAATAACACCCGAAGAGGAACAAAACGACGCTAAACTCGCTAAATTAATTACACGCCCCTTGAAAAGTAGCGTTGTTATTGCTGTGTCGATGACGCGTCAACCGGAAGAAAAAATACTTGAACTAGAAGAAATTGAAGCGGTTGCGTGCTGTATTCAAAATATGCATTTGACTTGCACAGCTTATGGATTAGGTGGATTTTGGTCTACACCGAAATTAATTTATCACGAAAAAACTAATGACTTTCTCGGTCTTTCCGAAAAAGATAAGTGTCTAGGATTATTTTACATCGGCTATCCCGCAATTGAATGGCCAACGACTCATCGTAGACCAATAGAATACCTGACCAAGTGGATTTCAGCTTAATCTTGTAAGCAACTAATGATGCAGAAATGGTTCCGATTTTTGGTCTTCATGACTTTTTACAAAAGCCTTTTTGCGCAACCTATACCCGAAGTTAAGGAGCGCTTCCCATCCTACTTCGGTTTGCATATTCGTCCAATTTTTGGATCAGCCTATTTAACAACAGGAAGCCAAACTGTTACTCAGAATGGTTACACAGTTTCTACCAAACAATACCCCGGTTATTCATTTGGAGGCACGCTTCGAAAAGGTATAACAAACCTCATCGCATTTGAAACAGGACTGAATTATACACAACGCAACATTCAAATCTCCATGTCCGTTGCTGATTCAAATTTATCTGCTAAAGACAGTCTTCGTTTTGTCACGTTTGATATACCGCTTAACGCTTTGGTGTATATTAAGTTAACAGAAAAATTTTTCGCCAATGCGGCAATGGGTTTTGCCTTGTGTTATAAACCTTCGAACGTTCAAACGATTTGTTATCCTGGTGGCTTAAATATTTTTACCAATGTAGGTAGGGTAAAACGACTTTCGAGTATTGAACTAAATGCGAATTTGGGTTTTGAATACCGAACAATGAAATCGGGTTTCTTTTATTTCGGTGGCTCTGTTCGTATTCCAACCAGCGAACTTTATGTGCTCGGTTCACAGCACAAATACCAAGGTTATACCAACACAATAGAAACCAACATTTCAGGGGCGTACATGGCTTTAGATTTCCGTTATTTCTTTCCGAACATCAAAAACAAAGGCACCCAATTCAACTATGGCCCTATCTATTAAAACACAAACAGAGGTTCAAGCCATTATTGAACACCTCGATCTTCTACCACACCCAGAGGGAGGGTTTTACAAAGAAGTATACAGATCTGAAGAGCAAATCAACGACAAGAACCGCGATCTACTTACCAGTATTTATTTTTTACTCACGTCAGAAAACGTATCTAAATTTCACCGCATTAAAAGTGACGAAATTTGGTATTTTCATGCGGGTAGTCCTCTGCACGTGCACACATTAACCGAAAGAGGCCATCAAATCCATGTAGTTGGAAACGAACTTCTACTCCACCAACAACCGCAATTTACGGTGAGTAAAAACACCATTTTTGGTTCCACCGTATCCCAAGAGGATGCGTACTCGCTGGTATCTTGTGCTGTTGCTCCCGGCTTCGACTTCAGTGATTTTGAATTATTCGATTTTGATACTTTGAAAGCACTGTTCCCTGCAGAACAAGAAATTATTTCCCGATTAACTTAAGTAAATGAGCTTCTTGGATTAATGCCGTCCACAAAGAAGATTGCCTATCGTCCATTCGTGGCCAGATAGGTCTTATTTCACCGTCAACCGCTGCGATATTGAGGTAATCACCAAAGAAAATCGTTGGATTAGGTTCGAAGGGTTCTTGGCTGATTTCAAAATCGTGGAAGGTAGCACCACCATCATTTGAATAACTCATATACACATCTGTTTTCGTGTCATCATGATTTCTACGATCGTAGTATACCACATAAATACTTCCCGTTGACTGATCAACAGTCAACCAAGTAAAAAACTGATGATGTTCAGTTTGATCTTGATTTACACGAATGGGGGGACTCCACGTTTGCCCCTCGTCAGTTGATTTTGAAATCCAAACATCCGTATTCGTTGTTCCATTCGATTGATCGCACCAATTTAAATATAACGTTCCACGTCTCGGACCATTACTCAAATCACTGGTAAGTATGGGCAAACCATTAGCACGCATCATACCCGGGATAGCAATATCCCACCCTTCTGGATGGGGCATGATAAGCTTTTCTTCTGTCAACCAAGAATTACCTTGATCGTCAGATTTTTGAAGCACAATACCTTTTGGACCTGACCAGGCAACAAATAATTTGCCATTTACCCCAACAGTAGGCACAGCACCTTCCACGGTTAAATCGCCATCCAGGCAATCACCAGCAAACTTTGAAATTCGTTTCGGAGCGGTCCACGTTGCTCCTTGGTCAGTTGACTTTGAAAACAAAATAATGGATGAATCAGACGGATTTCGTGAATCATAGGCATCAAATTGTGTCCACGTTAAATAGAGATTATTCGAAACCGGATCAACTACTACCCAATGTTTGTCCTGTGCTTTTGTGCCGTTTGGTTTAGGAAAAGTACCCTCGTTAAAAACTCCATCTAATTGATCTGTAGATTGGCAAACAATGCGATCCAGCCAAGAAGTTTTATGGTAATTGGCCAAATGAAAATAATAAAGCTTGCCCTTTTGGTCAAAAGTTAATACAGGATCACCATAAACTCCATAGATTGATTTCAATTTACGTGCTTTCCATGACTTTCCACCATTTTCAGAAAAGTAATAAGCATCCAAGATACTGCCTGCTGCCATACGTTTCGGATTAACAGGATCAATGGCTATGGCTGGTTCACATTGTTCGAATTGAAAGCCCATACCTTTATAGCGCGGTAATTGTACGTTCTTAAACTGTGATTGTGCCTGTAAATACCCCGCAACAAACAGCGCAACAAGCATGCTTAATCGAATCATTTCAACCAAAATTTACGCAGTTCAACTTTGGAAGCATCATTGGAAGTTGGATTCAATTTGAAAACATACTTTTTATACAAACTCAGTTTAAATGGTAGTGTCATCATCACTTGATCCCTGGAAATCAACAATTCTCCTTGGTCCGACGCAGATAAACTACCGATAAAACTTTCAAAATCTGCTTGATCGACTCGATAACCATTTACGGCAATAATTTCATCATTCACGCTTAAACCCGCTTGTTCTGCTGCTGATCCTGCTCTAACTTGTTTAACCGTTAACGTATTCCCAGACGATTGCACATTGGCTCCAAAAGACAATGTTTCTGTACTGATATCTGCAACATCAATTCCAACCTTTGCGAACACTTCTTTCAAGGGTGCTAATTCTGTTCCGTAAACATATTTTTTAAAGAACTCGTCCATATTCTGGTCCAAAAAGCGAGTTAATTCTTCTTGAAATTCATATTCTGTAAAACCGCGTTTCAATTCCTTATAGTACTTATTGTAAAGCACCCGAAGAAAGTCATCTAAACGCTTTTTTCCTTTATAGTGCTCTATAATTAACACATCGATCAATGCTGCAAGCATAGTACCCCTGGAATAATACGTCATTGATGTATTGGCACTGTTTTCATTTGGTCGATAACCTTTTATCCAAGCATCAAAACTGGCATGAGCAACTGGTTGAACTCTACTCCCTACTGAACCCTCAACGTAGTTGATTACGGCCTGTAATTTATATAAGTACTGATCAACTGTCAGATACCCCGCTCGCAGCAACAACAATTCATCATAATAGGAGGTAAATCCCTCCATGACCCATAATAGCGTCGTATAGTTCTCTTCATCATAATTAAACGGCCCAAGTTGAATCGGTCGTATACGCTTTACATTCCATAGATGAAAATACTCGTGCGCAACCAAAGACAAAAAATCAGTTAACGCATCTCCTTGATAGGTCCAACGATTGACTGATAACGTAGCTGAATTTGCATGCTCCAAACCTCCTTGACCATCTACCACATTGTGAATAATAAAGGTGTAGTTCTGATTCGGATTTTCACCAATAACTTTTGAAGTCTCGTTAATGATTTTTGCCATTTCAGTTTTCAAGACTGGAATAGAATAATTACCAGAACCATAGATGGCAACGGTATGCTCTATACCTGCCGCCTTAAATGAAAAAACTTCATGATTTCCTATTTCTATCGGACAATCAACAAGTTGATCATAATCCACAAAATTGAATACAGATTTACTTTCAGTTGACGTTACCACAGGTAAGGAAGTAGAAATCCGTTTGAATGACTTGTAAGGTAAAACAGTTAATTGACCCGTTAAATTTTTATAATTATTGAGGTACATGAATACACTAGTTCCGGAAACGAACCCATGAGATAAATCTAGAAAACTTGTCCTTACACTGAGCTCAAAAGCATAAACATCATAGGAAACTCGAATTTTCTTGGCTCCATCACGTTTTATTGCCCAAGCATTTTTTGTTGTCTTTTTTACTTCTAACGCTTTTCCTTGTTCATTGTAAGCGTATACCAAATTGACATTTTTCGGGAATTCACGCACCAAATAAGAGCCCGGTGCCCAAACAGGCATTTTTACCAATAACGAATCCTCCTGAAAACCATCTAAGTACATGTTAACATGAAAATAATGGCTTTGTGGATTTTCCATCGAAAGTTCGTAACTAATTGATTGTGCATTTAATTTCAGCACAATAAGAACAAAAAAACAAGATGTTATAAGCAACTTCATAGACGAATTTTTACGACTAAAACAAATGTATCAAAATCCTTACCGAAATACTTCTTTGGAAACGGATATATCAAATTTCTCTTCGATTGGATCAAAGACAAAACTTTTAGAAAACTGCCAACAAACTACTTGTTCATCATCAATCTCTTCCGGTTTGGATGAATAAGCCGCAATCCAAAATTGATCTGATGGAAATGCATTTTTCAACAATGTTGTATACAATGATTTACTGGTATAAATGAGTGGCCTGGTACCTAATTCATGTTCTATGTATTTTAAATAAACTGAAATACCTCGTATAAATTGTCGGTCATTCGCTCCTTGGAGCTCAACATCAACCATGGGTTTGATATCGTAGTTACCCAATTCGTAGGTTTTTAAAAAATGTTTAGCTTGCTTGATCGGGTCCTTTTCTGGTAAAAAGAAATGATACGCACCCGAAAGTACTTTAAGTTCACTCAATTCATCCCGATTGCGCTTAAACTTATTGTCTACAAAAGTTTCGCCCTCGGTTGCTTTACAATAGACAAAATCGATAATGGTATCGTAATGATGTTCTTTGAAGAGTGTTTTCCAATCAATGTCCCCCTGATGATGCGAAACATCCACGCCAACTGAAGCAAATCCGAGTGGTATCTGGCTGATTAAATTTTGCCTTTTACTTTCTTTCAGGTAAGCATATACTTTTATAGCACCCACAAGGATAACGATAACACCGATACCGATTAACCACCATTTTGTTGATGATTTTCCATTTGCTTTTTTCTTCGTGGATGATTTGGTGCTTTTACGTGTTACTTTTTTAGCCATGAGTATGAAAGTAAAATCAATACCTTAAATTACACTTTTTAAACTTGAAGATTTAATGAAGCGAATTTCGTTAATACATAAAAAAATGGCTGCTCTTGTGGAACAGCCATTCGTTGTATCTTTTCGAAACGCTTAATGAGCGAAACTTCTTTTTTCTTTGATACGAGCAGATTTTCCTGTTCTTTCTCTGAAGTAGAAAATACGAGCACGACGTACAGCACCTCTTTTGTTTACAGCGATTTCATCGATGAAAGGAGATGTTATTGGGAAAATACGCTCTACACCAACGTTACCAGACATTTTACGAACTGTAAATGTTTCAGTAGTACCTGAACCACGACGTTGTAAAACAACACCTGTAAAATGCTGAATACGCTCCTTGTTTCCTTCAATAATTTTGTAAGAAACAGTTACTGTATCACCTGCTGAGAACTTTGGAAAGTCTTTAACCTCTACTAATTCGCTCTGTATTTGCTTTATAATATCCATGACGATTAATTTCTTTTAACTGCTCGATTCATTTAAATCGGGGTGCAATATTACGTATTTTTTATCATTTAACCACTTTTCAACAGAGATTTTTTGATTTTTTTTTATCCCCAAGAAATATGATCCAGAAAATGAATTCAACTTCGTCAAATTTAATAGTTTTAGAAAAGGAAAGATAACAGATGATTAATCCAACAAAAAAAATAATTGGTCGACGTGAAGTAGCCAACCTTCCAGAGTTTGGTTTATATCATGTAGATGTAAAAACAGACTCGGGTGCATATACTTCCAGTATTCATGTATCCCATTGTAAACTCGTTTTTAAAGACAATAAACAGGTATTGGAGGTGATTTTTTTGGATGATCAACACCAATCTTATAACTCTGCTCCACATTTTTTTGAATCCTATCGCGTAAAAAAAGTCAAAAGTTCAAACGGCCAGCAACAAGAACGTTATTTTATCTACTGTACGATTGAGTTACTGGGCGAATGTATTCTAACAGAGTTCTCCCTAACCGAACGAAAAGGCATGAAGTACCCCATTCTGTTAGGCAGAAAACTGCTCAATAAACGCTTCTTAATAGACACCTCCCTAGTTAATGTATCCAAAAAATTAAACCCATGAAAATTGCCATCTTATCCAGAAATGCTGCACTTTACTCAACACGAAGATTAGTAGAAGCGGCTATTGAACGTGGACATGAAGCCCATGTTGTAGACCACGCAAAGTGCAACATAGAAATAGAACAAACAGGTCCATCGCTTTTCTACAATAACGAATACTTAACAGGATACGATGCCGTTATTCCACGTATTGGTGCTTCCGTAACATTCTATGGAACTGCTGTTGTACGTCAATTTGAAATGATGAACGTTTTCTCTGCGGTAAGTTCGAGAGGAATTGTCCATTCACGTGATAAACTCAGATGCCTCCAGGTTCTATCCAAGGAAGGAATAGGCCTACCAAAAACGGTTTTCACCAATTACTCCAAAAATGTAGAACACGTTGTTGAGTCTGCCGGTGGCGCTCCAGTTGTTTTAAAATTACTCGAAGGAACCCAAGGGTTAGGTGTTGTATTAGCTGAAAATCAAAACGCAGCACAATCTGTTCTTGAAGCGTTCAACGGTCTACGTGCACGGGTTATCGTACAGGAATTTATTAAAGAGGCTAAAGGAGCTGATATTCGAGCTTTTGTTGTTGATGGCGAGGTAGTTGGTGCCATGAAACGCCAAGGAAAACCGGGTGAATTTCGTTCTAACCTACACCGAGGTGGATCATCCAGAATCATCGAATTAACTGTTGAAGAAAAATACACTGCAATTCTTGCTGCAAAAGCAGTTGGCTTAGGTATTGCTGGGGTAGATATGCTACAATCTGAACGTGGACCGCTTGTTTTGGAGGTAAATTCTTCCCCTGGCCTCGAAGGAATTGAGAAAACAACCCAAGAGGATATTGCAGGTAAAATCATTCAGTACTTAGAGAAAAACGTTAAACGCTGATGCCTAATTCGCCAAAAAAAATAGTCATCCTAGGTACAGAAATTAAGCCAGGATCACGCCATGAATTAAATTTAGATGTAGCCAAACTGCACACGACAACCCCTATTTTTGTTCCTGTTATTGTTGAAAGAGCACTAGAAGATGGTCCGACGGTATTGTTGATGGCTGGACTTCATGGTGATGAAATAAATGGAATTGAAATCATCCGCAGAATTATACGCAAAGGATTCAACAAACCAAACAAAGGAACAATCATATGTTTGCCCGTATTTAACATATTTGGTTTTCTGAACATCAAACGTGAGCTTCCCGACGGTCGTGATCTGAATCGAAATTTCCCGGGAAATATTAAAGGCTCACTTGCCTCTCAGTTTGCATTTCATTTCATGAAAGAAATTGCACCTCATGTGGATTACGTGATTGATTTTCATACGGGTGCAGCACACCGAAACAACCACCCTCAAATTAGAGTGGTCATGGACGATAAGGAAAGTGTTAAACTTGCAGAAATCTTTAACCCGCCATTTATCTTGCACTCGTCATATATCTCCAAAACTATTCGTGAAGCAATCAACAAACTCGACAAAAAGATGTTGTTGTTTGAAGGTGGAAAAACAAATCACATCGAGGAGTCTATTGTAGAGGAAGGAATAAATGGTGTGAAGCGTTTTTTGATGCACCTGGATATGCGTTCATTCAAAATTGATATTTCAAAGGACAGAAAACCAATTTACTTGGATAAATCGAAGTGGCTGCGCTCGCCTAACTCTGGCATGTTTCATGCATTAGTGAAAAATGGATCTGAAGTTAAAAAAGGTGACCTCATCGGAATGGTGATGGACCCCTTTGGAAATTTTGAACGTAAAATAAAGGCAACCATAGACGGTTATGTGATCTGCTTGAATGAATCTCCCGTTGTTTATCGCGGCGACGCAGTTTTTCACTTGGCACATGAGTTGAAGCGCTAATTTTGACTTTCGCAGTCTTTTCCTAATTTTGCTTAAAATAGTTTTATGTCTGTACACAAGAACGTTAAAAAGGTAACCACCCACACGCTTCAAGAAATGAAGAACTCCGGTGTAAAAATTTCCATGCTTACCGGTTATGATTTTTCGATGGCAAAAATCATTGATGAAGCAGGAATTGATGTCATCTTGGTTGGCGATTCAGCGTCTAATGTTATGGCAGGACATGAAACTACCCTACCCATTACGCTTGATCAAATGATTTATCATGCAAGTTCTGTTGTACGCGCAATCAACAGGGCTTTAGTAGTGGTTGACCTTCCTTTTGGTTCTTACCAAGGAAATTCTAAAGAAGCGCTAAACAGCTCCATCAAAATCATGAAAGAGTCTGGAGCACACGCAGTAAAAATGGAGGGAGGTATAGAAATTATTGAATCCATCAAACGCATTCTAACTGCAGGTATTCCAGTGATGGGCCATTTAGGGCTTACACCACAATCGATTTACAAATTTGGAACCTACGTTGTACGCGCTAAAGAGGAAGAAGAAGCAAGTCGATTAATTGAAGATGCTTTGGCCCTCGAAGAAGCGGGTTGTTTTGCTATTGTCCTTGAAAAAATACCCGCAAAACTTGCCACATTGGTTGCACAACGGGTTTCTATTCCAATCATCGGTATTGGAGCAGGAAATGGGGTTGACGGTCAAGTACTTGTTGTTCATGACATGCTTGGAATCAACAATGAATTTCAACCCAGATTTCTTCGAAAATACGACAACTTGTATGAGCGCATGATGAATGCTTTTCAAGCCTACATAACAGATGTCAAATCTGGCGATTTCCCTAACGAAAAAGAGCAATACTAAAGGTTCATGCTTCCTGAAATCTTATATGAGGACAACCATGTTATTGTCTTAAATAAACGCCCTTCGGACATTGTTCAAGGTGATAAAACCGGCGACACGACTTTACCTGACCTGATTAAGGTTTATTTAAAGGAAAAATATCAAAAGCCTGGAAACGTCTTTTGTGGTGTCATTCATCGGCTAGATAGACCCACGAGTGGTGCAGTTATTTTTGCTCGAACAAGCAAAGCACTGGAACGTCTAAACGCTCAATTTAGATCCAAAGAGACCACAAAAACCTACTTAGCCATTGTAGAAGATCTTCCTCCCCAGGAAACAGGGAAATTGGTGCATTTTTTAAAAAAAAATGAAAAACAAAATAAATCGTACGCCACGATAAATGAAGTACCAGGATCCAAACAAGCCATATTGACTTACCAGTTAATTGCGTCCTCAGAAAATTATCATCTCCTTCAAATCGAATTAGAAACAGGTAGGCACCATCAAATCAGGTGTCAATTAGCTGCAATTGGATGTAAAATAAAGGGCGATGTTAAATATGGTGCGCGACGAGCAAACAAGGATGGATCCATACATTTACACGCCTGGAAATTGGGCTTTACTCACCCAACCACCAAGGAACGCATTACACTCCATGCTCCAACACCGGCGGATGCTCTCTGGCAATTCTTTGCGGGTCAACTGCCTGTGTAACTTAGGGTACATATCAATACATTTCACTGTTCTACATTTGCAGTAAAGAACAAACATGGCTTACATTAAACGAAACAAGTTTATCCTTATTGGATCTGTTGTTGGTGGTATACTTGGATATATCTATTACGTAAAAATCGGTTGCAGTACCGGTACCTGTATGATCACAAGTAGCCCTATAAACAGCACACTTTACGGTCTCTTAATGGGCGGCTTATTCGTTTCAATGTTTCAACCCAAAACAACAAAAAAATGAGTACAACATTTACTATTGTGGATGTTCGAACCAGAGCAGAGTTTTCTGGCGGACACGTTACCGGTTCAATCAATATTCCTTTACAGGAAATCGTTGACCGAGAAGAAGAATTGAACAACTTAAAGCAACCGATTATTTTTTGTTGCGCAAGTGGCAATAGAAGCGGTCAGGCAACTGCCTATTTCAAAAATAAAGGCTATGACTGTGAAAACGGCGGGTCGTGGATGGATGTTAATTTTAAAGTTTCAAACTAATGGGGTTGCTAAGTTCACTTTTCGGAAAAAAAACAGATTATAAAGCGCTAATAAAAGCAGGTGCGCTGATTTTGGATGTCAGAACACCTCAAGAATTTAAATCTGGGCATATTAAAAATGCAACAAACATTCCTTTACAATCACTTACAAGCCAATTAAAGAAGCTCAATAAAAATCAGGTGATCATTACCTGTTGTGCTTCTGGCATGCGCAGCGCATCAGCAAAATCAATATTGAAAACACAAGGATTTACAGCTTACAACGGAGGCGGCTGGACGTCACTTCAATCTAAAATATAGTCTCCTCTCGATTTAATTGATTGTTTAAGGGTTATCCATTCAGGAAACCCTTATTTTTTGTCTTGTTATCTAAAACATTCATTTTCCTCAGCGCAGTAAATCCTATTAAAGACAAAAAGGGAGGTCTAAACCTCCCATAACGTTAAGATTACAAGTTAACACAGCTACTTTTTAAAGTCAGCAATTCCTTTTTGTAAAAATGCTTTGTACGTATTGATATCTGGGGTATACCCAATTGCCTCTGTCAAATCATTCCCTTCTAAATCCTGTATAATATACAAGGGTTGAGAAATTTGTCCATACCTTTTGATTTGGTAATCCGACCATTTGTTGCCAACTGTCTTTATTACACCTTGAATTTTATCAGAGTAAACCTGTTCTGCTAGCGGTAGCTCTTCTCTATCATCACAATACAACGATGCGATTACCAAATCTTGCTGCAATATCGGACGAATGGATTCATTGGTCCAAACCGTTGACTCTGTTTTGCGGCAATTCGCACAAGCATGCCCTGTAAAATCAACTAATAACGGTTTATTTACCTCTTTTGCATACGCCCTTGCTTTATCTAGATCATGAAAGACACGGATTGAACCATCTCCAACCTCATGCATATCTGCCTGATATTTAGCAAGTGCAGGATCAACAGCAACAGAAGCAGCTGAATCATTTCCTCTGACAAACCTAAAATTATCCTCTGAATGAGTCCTTGGTGGCGCAACACCATCAATCATGGATAATGGGGCGCCCCACATACCGGGTATTAGATAAATCGTAAAGGTTAACGCAAGAAATGCAAACATAAAGCGAGTCACTGAAAGGCGTTCTACAGGTGAATCGTGCGAAAAACGAATTTTTCCCAATAAATAAAGCCCCATAACAGCAAACAAGACAACCCAACTAGCAACAAATATTTCCCTAGTCAACACATTCCAGTGATATGCCAAATCAACCATACTGAGAAACTTCAACGCCAAGGCAATTTCTAGAAGCCCCAAAACAACCTTAACGGAGTTTAACCAACCGCCCGATTGAGGCATTGAGTTTAACCACCCCGGAAATATTGCAAACAAGGTGAACGGTAAAGCCAAGGCAGTTGAAAATCCTGCCATAATCACCGCAGGCCCCATGATAGAACCACTTCCTAAGGCCTGAACTAATGACGAACCAATTATTGGACCAGTACAGGAAAAAGACACCAAAGCAAGTGTGAAAGCCATAAAGAAAATCCCTACCAAACCTCCTTTATCTGCTTTGGAATCAGCATTATTCACCCATTTGCTTGGCATACGAATTTCAAATGCTCCCAAAAAAGAAAAAGCAAAAACCATGAAAATAGCGAAGAAAACCATATTCATGATAGCATTTGTTGAAAGCTCGTTTAAGGCAGTTGGACTTCCAGAAGCCAAAGTAATTATCAATCCTAAAGAGACATAAATGGCAATAATTGAAAAACCATAGATTAATGCATTAATAATTCCTTTTGACCTAGATTTGGATTGCTTTGTAAAAAAAGAAACCGTCATGGGGATCATAGGGAATACGCAAGGTGTTAACAAGGCAATAAAACCCCAACCAAATCCCTCGAGAAAAATCCAAAACAAACTTTTAGATTTAGCATTGCCTTTGGTCGGTTTTATTTGATTCGAATGATTTAATTGCTTTACGGATTTGTCAGGAGTTGAATCCGCCTTTACCGGAACCTGAGCCACAGCAGTATCTGTTGAAACAGGCAAAACGGCATTAAGAGGAGTATATCCTTCCACTTTTAATTTCGCTGTTTGATCAGGCGGAAAAATACAACCGTTGACATCACATATTTGGAACGCATAATCGAATTGAATTGTAAATGGCTCTGCACTTAAAACCTCTATCTTCTGCTTAAAAGACGCCTTACCTTCAAAATAAAGAGAAGTTCCTAAATCATCCGTTACTGCATGTGGTTTACTGCCATCAATTAATTTTCCAATCGTCTTGAAGGCATTGGATGGTTTAAATTTAAACTTAGTGGGATAACCTGTTAAGTCAGCCTTGTTAGGGTCGTGATTCACAGAAAAAACATGCCAGCCATCAATTAATTTAGCTTGACCTACAACATAAGCGTGTGCATCATCAATTTTCTCAAGTTTAAACGACCATGAAATTTTTTCAGTCCAATTACCTTGGGCATGAACAACGACTGAGCCTAGTATAGCAATTAGTAATATAAAACTTTTCATGAATATCTAATTTTTATTGATTTGAATTACAAATGGCACATCAGTTGGTGGTAAACACATGAAATCGTTACACACCATATAGGTGATAGTTCCAGAAATTTGCGTTGATTTTTTTACAGTAAGTGATTGTTGAAAAAGCACATCGTGCTCGAAAAAATCAAGTGTTGCCTCGAATGTTTCGTTGTATTTCTGAATTGGAGCAGGCTCTTGCACTGCTCCATTCAAAGTAATATCGTTGTTTTGATTAAACGCAAATGAGGTAGGAACTGGACCAATATCATTTGCAATATGCTGACTGTATAAATGCCAACCTGGCTCAATATGAGCAGAGAATTCCAATCGTCCTTGAATTGAATTGTGATTGAAACTCCAACTAACCTTATCTTGTGCAAAGGCGGGCAAATTGACTAACAGAACAAAAAGCACCAACACTTGCAAACCTACATTCTTTTTAAACATGCTCAAATATAGCAAACTAGAGGGAAAGAATTATTTAAGAAACCTCAATACATAGTAATCCTAACGTGAATTAGAACAAGAAAATCTTCTTAAATTTGGATCTCAACTATTCTACTAATTGGTATCCATACCCCGCCCTTCAAACAAATAAACTTTGTTCCAGCAGCCCAAATGGTGGTATCTACTCGCTTCAAACCACTATCATCCTGAAAAATGATAGAAACTTTGCTGTGATGCGCATTTCCTAAAATTGTTGCCTTTTCAATCTGGTTCAACAATTCTGGATGTTGGTCAATTTCTACTTCTTCGTGAAAACTTAAGGAGGAAACTAACTCTTTTTCAATTAACTCTGGCTTCATATCGGTTTGCATAAGATCAAGATTGTAACTTCCAAGATACGAAAACTTTTATTTCAATTACAAAATGTTTTAAGTTTTGTTTTTCAACAGATGTTTATAAGTCCGTTTTAAACAAGTCACGATGTACAGGCATTCTTGCTTGTGCGGTAACGCGCTGATCAGTAAATAAACCCGCTTCATACATGTATTTCCCTGTAATTGCAATCATTGCAGCATTATCAGTACAATACTCAAAGGAGGGAATAAAAACGTTCCATCCTAATTCGGAAGACAATTGCTTTAATCGATTCCTCAGCCCACTATTTGCAGAAACTCCTCCAGCAATGGCAATATCAATTATTCCTGTATCCTTGGAAAGCTGACTGAGTTTTTTGAACAAAATATCGAGAATTGTTTTTTGAATAGAAGCGCTTAGATCGTGTTGATTGGCTGCAATGAATCCCGGTTCTTCACGTTCTAATTTTTGAAGGGTATACAATATCGATGTCTTCAAACCACTAAAACTATAATTGTATCCTGGAATGTTTGGTTTTGAAAATTGAAATCGTGTTGCATCACCTGTTTCAGCATACTTATCAATCAAGGGGCCACCCGGATAAGGAAACCCAAGCAATTTTGCAGCCTTATCAAAGGCTTCTCCGGCAGCATCATCAATTGTTGACCCAACAATTTCCATATCCAAGTAATTGCGCACAAGTACCAATTGTGTGTGTCCACCTGAAACTGTCAAGCAAATAAAAGGAAACGATGGCTTTTTATTTTCACCGTGATCAATGAAATGTGCTAAAACATGTCCAACCATGTGATTTACATCAATCAATGGCTTGTTCAACGCTAAACTCAAGGATTTGGAAAAGGCGGTTCCAACAACAAGTGAACCAAGTAAGCCTGGTCCCCTTGTAAATGCAATAGCATCCAATTGATCTAATGTTACCTGGGCTTGCTTTAACGCGTGATGCACAACAGGCACAATATTTTGCTGATGCGCTCGACTTGCAAGCTCTGGCACTACCCCACCATAAGCCTCATGAACTTCTTGTCGGGCAATTACGTTTGATAAAATTGTTGTACCTTTTAAAATAGCTGCAGAAGTGTCGTCGCAAGAAGACTCAATTCCGAGTATAATCAATTCTTTTTGGCTCACTTTATGTATGTTTGTAAAAGTACATGTCAAAAGTATTTAAAATAATAGCAAAAGGACCGCTAATCATATTGGAATGGTTGCTTTTTCTGTTCATTTGCTTGTTATTTGCCTTAAATACCTCCTACTTCCAAACAAAACTTGCACAAATTGCCACAAATTATCTGGCTACTGAATTAAAAACAAAAATTCATATTGGTGGAATTCACATCTCTTTTCTTGATGAAATAGCATTTGAGGACTTCTGCATCTATGATCAATCAAAAGACACATTACTTTCAGCAAAACATATATTCTTAAGAACAAAGTCATTCAACCTCGATCGTGAAATCTTTAAATTAAAACAAATCACCTTTGAATCGGGTCAAATCAACATCACACGAAACAAAACAACTGGCGATTACAACTATTGGTTTATTACGGATTATTTTGATTCAGGATCTGGATCCGCTTCAAGCAGCCATCCGAGAGTTTTAGTGGATGCAGTTGCATTTTCAAATTATGAAGTGAATTATGATGATTTCAGAAAATCCTACTCCACCTTGGGTATTGATTACGATCATATTAAAACAAAAGATGTATCTTTTTTACTCACGCACTTATCCAACTACAAAGGAATAACGCGTTTCCAACTTGCTCAGTTTAGCGCCAAAGAAAAATCGGGATTTAAAATACAAGAGCTCACTGCCAAGGTTGCACTATGCGACACCTTCGTCAAACTGGGAAACCTGCACCTCAATACACCCTATTCAAACCTAAACGCAGCTAAATTACACCTCTTCATGGCCAATATCAACAACCTTCAATATATTGAAGACAGTGTTGATTTTGACGGTATCATATCCCCCAGCATGATATCATTTATCGATTTAGCGCACTTCGCACCTGAACTTACGGGCATGAATGCTCAAGTTAAATTGCGTGCTGAGATCAGTCAAAAAGTAAAAAATTTGGCAATCAAAAACCTTGACTTATCCTATGCTGAAAAAACGAGGCTTCAAGGGAATTTTATCTTGCCAGATTATCGGGATTTCGAACATGCTATTCTCAGGCAACACATCAAGCGCGCACATGTTGACCTCGGTGAACTAAAAAAAATCAAACTACCAAACACACAACGTAACAAATACATCGAATTGGATGAGCACCTAGAGCGCCTCGGATTTTTCAACATTCAAAACATGCATATTGATGGATTTCATGACCAGTTTGTCATCGCTGCTGATTCAATCAAAACACAAATTGGAAGTATTGCCTTAGCCAATGGTATCATGTTTTCACGAGACGTGATAAATAATTGGTACAGTTTTACAGAGTCGACCAATACAAAGCAACACGATTTGCGCGTACATCGATTCGCTTTAGGAAAATTACTGAATGACCATACTTTTGGAAATGTTGACGCACATTTATCCCTTTCAGGTCGAATACATTCTTGGGAAAAGATTGACTTCGATTCAATCCAAGGAACCGTAAATGAATTCAATTACCTCAATTACGCATACAAAAATCTCCTTGTCCATAGCGCTCAATTCGCAGGGAATAAATTAGTTGCAAACCTCGACTTTAAAGACAAGCATTTCGAATCAAATTTCAACGGATTTATAGACTTTAACGGTCAAATGATCTACAATTTTGTTGCTACAATCGGTAAAGCTGAGCTTCACGAACTCAATCTCACTCAAGCCGATAGCACCTTGCTACAAACAACATTGACGGTCAATTTAACCGGCTCTGAATTGAACACTCTAAAAGGTTCTATAACAGCTGCTAAAACCCATTATGCAGAAGGACAGCGTTTTTTCGATATACCGTTATCAACCGTAACACTTGCGCATGTTGGCACCGATGACGTTATAACATTCAACAGCTCTTTACTTGACGCAGTACTAAAAGGAAAACTTAATTTAAGTCAACTGGACCAAGAACTGTTCTCGGCATTCAACAAGGTGTTCCCAGCGATTCAACTGCCTTTCGCACAACAAAAACGAGTAAACAAAGAGTTACACAGTCAATTTTCTTACAACATCAACTCAAAAGAACTCACCAAATTCCTTGACATTTTCGTGCCTGATTTATATATAGGTCAAAACTCTAACCTTTTCGGTTCTATAGACGCAAAAAACAAATTGTTAACAACAACATTAACCTCTCCAAAAATCACGTATAAAGGCATAGACTTTTTAGGCATTAACATCAGTAATGAGTTTAACCACGATGAACTCAATGCTTTGTTTTCCATAAACGCATTAAAACTCAACGACTCCATCCAACTAGACAAGCTTCAGTTTAGTACCAATGGACAGTCAAATCATTTTGAATCTTCCATTTCTTGGAACCCAAATACGGTAAATGAATCCAACATCAGTTGGGAAACGAATTTCTTAGAAGACTATCACATTAATTTTATACTCAACCCTTCATTCTTCAGTTTAAATGATCAAAAGTGGACGATTTCCAAAGCTTCAGATTTTACTATAACTCCATACGAGACGCACATTTCAAAACTTATTCTCGAACGCGGAAATCAAAGTATCGCTGCAGACGGTTGTTTGTCCAGTAATGAGTCAGACAAAATCACTTGTAGATTAAAAAATATAAATCTTCATGATCTCGGACAGATGCTGGGCTCAAGTTATGAGCTTGATGGAACGTTTAACGGATGGACAGCAATTTCGAATACAGACAACCACCTCAAATACATGGGCGATGGTCGAATTACCAATCTCTTTATTGACAAAAGAGAAGTTGGAGATATTTATGTGCAATCTGAATGGAATGATAAACTACAACATGTTATTCTTCAGGGTGATCTCGCCTATCGCGGAAATCAAACATTTGCGTTCAATGGCGGTTATTTTTTTGAACGCGAAAAAGATATCCTAGACTTCGAATTGAATTTTAAGGAAATGGACCTCGGATTTTCGAACGCCTTTATGGATCCTGATATTTTAAATAACATTTCAGGTAAAATTGACGGCATGCTTCGATTAAAAGGTACAGTTAATGAACCCAATATTTACGGCAAGTTAAACTTACTTGATGGCGAAGCAAAAATTGATCTCTTAAATACATTTGTTAAACTTGGAGGTCAAATAGATGTAGATAAATATGGCTTTTACATTGACAACATGCCAATTTATGATGAAGAGCAGAATGCAGGCCGGATGGTCGCATCCATCTACCACAACAATTTGTCAAATTGGAATTATGATTTTCAATTTGATCTTGAAAACAGCACCAACTCCAGCAACGCATTTAGATCTAATACAACAGAACGTTTCCTGATCTTGAACACCACATATCATGGAGGCGACTATTATTACGGAAGGGGGTATGTTACGGGATCTGCAAACATTTCTGGGGATTTAAACGAGACTGCAATTACAATCGACTTAAAAACAGAGCGAGGAACACAATTGTATTTCCCAATGTTCGAATCAGGAGATTTAGATGAGGAAGATGATTTACTTACGTTTGTTTCAAAAGACGTAGACCTAAGTTCCATTGTACCCAAGATCGATTTCACGGGCGTCGACCTCGATATGAGATTTCGGATGACCCCAGAAGCTAAACTGAAAGTAATCTTCAACGAACAAACTGGAGATGAAATCGCTGCAAATGGTCAGGGAGATATCACCATGCGGCTTTCAAACATCAATGAACTCACGATGGATGGAACATACGAAGTGAAAGAAGGAACCTACAATTTTGCCATGGGACCTGTTAAACAACCATTCCACATTGAAGAAGGCGGCACCATAACATGGACTGGTGACCCATATAATGCTCGACTTGCCCTACGTACCTATTATGATGTAAATGCAGATATCAATGAGCTTACAGAGAGTCAAACACAAGGCGGTTCGCGCACTTTAGTTCAGAAAATAAGGTGCTACTTAAATCTTACTGATTTAATGATTTCACCTACCATTGCTTTTGACATTGCTGCACCAAGTGCTGACGAAACAGGGAAAGCACTACTATCAAGGGTCACAACAGATAAAGATCAATTGAATCGCCAATTTTTTTCATTAATGCTTTGGAAAAAATTCCAGCCCTTAACCGAGAACGTGCGTGCAGGTGAATCAGCAGCATTGGATCTTGCATCCAATCAAATCAATTCGTTATTGTCACAAGTTTCAAGTCAATACAAATTAAACGTAAACCTAGACGCAAATAACAATACAGGTAAAAAGTCCTATGCAGTAGGTGTAACGAAAGGTTTCATGAACGATCGACTTGTCTTTACAGGTAATTTTGGTGTCGAGAATAGTACTACTTTACAACAACAAAACGCACTAATTGGCGATATGAGTTTAGAGTATACACTAAATGAAAGCGGCACATTTCGCGTCAATGTTTTTAATCAATCTTTACAGGCAAATAACACAAGTACATCTGCCTTAACAGGAACAGGACAAGGATTCACACAAGGTATAGGTATACACTATCAAGAGGATTTTAATGATATAAACGACTTTCAATTGGCACAATCCTTTCTCGATATTTTTAGAAAAAAGAAGGAGCGAAAGAAACGAAAACAAACACCAATTCCTGACTCAACACCATTAAACTCTTCGATCAACAGCCCCAAAGAGGAGCAAAAAAATGTCCCAAAGAGTAAAGACACTCCGTCAAACTAGCCTATTTATATTGCTTACTTTTGGCTTCCAAACACGAATAAACCATGAAAAAAGTACTCATTGCCAATCGCGGTGAAATAGCGAGAAGAGTAATCAGAACATTAAAAAAAATGCAGATTGCAACAGTTGCAATCTATTCAGATATTGATCGTGATGCACCTCATGTTAGAGAAGCAGATGAGGCCGTTTATGTTGGTGAAAGTCCTTCAGCTGAAAGCTACCTCAAGCAAGATATTATTCTAGATTACTGCAAAAAACTAGGTGTAGATGGTATACATCCAGGATATGGTTTTCTCTCTGAAAATGCAGGTTTTGCTCGAAAAGTAAAAGCAGAAGGAATTACCCTAATTGGACCTTCTCCTGAATCAATGGAAATGATGGGCGATAAGCTACGTGCAAAACAAGCTGTAAAATCTTTTGATGTACCCTTGGTTCCAGGTGTTGATGAAGCGATAACCGATGTAGATAAAGCAATTACAATTGCAGAAGAAGTAGGATACCCGATTCTTATCAAGGCCTCTGCCGGAGGAGGAGGAAAAGGTATGCGCCTGGTGGAAAACTCTGCAGACTTTAGAGAACAGATGAGATTGGCTCAAAACGAAGCAAGATCCTCGTTCGGTGATGATGCCGTCTTTATTGAAAAGTTTGTCACAAAACCAAGACACATTGAAATACAAGTTTTTGCTGATAATTTTGGCAATGCCGTCTACCTATTTGAGCGAGAATGCTCCATTCAACGCAGACATCAAAAAGTTGTAGAAGAGGCTCCAAGCGCTGTATTAACTCCAGAACTCAGAAAAAAAATGGGAGAAGCTGCGGTGCAAGTGTGTAAAGCATGTAACTACCAGGGCGCTGGAACTGTGGAATTTTTATTGGACGGAGAAATGAATTTTTATTTCTTGGAAATGAATACACGGCTACAGGTAGAACACCCCGTTACAGAAGAAATCACTGGCTTAGATCTTGTGGAGTGGCAAGTTCGCGTAGCACGTGGCGAAAAACTACCCAAAGAGCAACATGAATTACAGATCAATGGGCACGCCATTGAAATTCGGGTTTATGCTGAAGACACCTTAAATGGATTCGCACCAGATATCGGGAAATTAGAACGTTACCGTATTCCTTCTGGCAGAAGTGTTCGTGTGGATGATGCGTATGAAGAAGGTATGCAAATTCCTATTTACTATGATCCAATGATTGCAAAACTCGTGGTTTGGGGAAAAAATAGAAAACAAGCCATTCAACGTACCATTAAAGCCATCAATGAGTATCAAATAGCTGGAGTAAAAACAACGCTCGATTTCGGTAAATACGTTTTAAAACATGAGGCGTTTATTTCGGGTAATTTCGACACCAATTTTGTAAAGCACTATTTCAGTGACCCTTTGGTCATGGTAGAGGCCATGAAAGAGGAAGAAGATGCATTGGCACATGCCATTGACGCGATATGGACATCGATTAAGGAGCGTGACAAATCGGAATTTGCTTCGAGAGAAATCACGAGTAGCTGGAAACAAAGTCAAGATTAAATTTTAATTTATTCTGGCGTTATCATGCAGATAAATGTTTACTTTTAGCGCCTCAAAGCAATCAAAATAAAACGCAATGAACTTACACGAATATCAAGGAAAATCAATTTTAAAAAGCTACGGCGTTGCCATCCAAGAAGGAATCGTTGTGGATAAAGTTGAAGATGCAGTTGCGGCTGCGAAAAAACTAACTGAAGATACAGGAACTAGTTGGTATGTAGTTAAAGCACAAATACATGCTGGTGGTCGAGGAAAAGGTGTGGTTCAAGAAACAGGTTCACATGGAGTTGTTTTAGCAAAAGGGATTGATCAAGTTGAAGAAAAAGTAAAGGGAATCCTTGGCGGTCATCTTGAAACGGCGCAGACAAACGGAAAAGGAAAAAAGGTAAATAAAGTTTTAATTGCCCAGGATGTCTATTATCCGGGAGAGTCTCAGACTGAAGAATTTTACATGTCTGTTCTACTTGATCGTGAAAAAGGAAAAAACGTAATCGTTTATTCTACTGAGGGTGGAATGGATATCGAACACGTTGCAGAGCATACACCAGAAAAAATATTTAAAGAGTTCATTGATCCACGAGTAGGTATCCAAGGCTTTCAAGCGCGTAAAATTGCTTTTAACCTAGGACTTTCTGGAGAAGCGTTCAAGCAAATGACAAAATTTGTTGTTGCCTTGTACACAGCATATGAAGGTATCGACGCTTCCATGTTTGAAATTAATCCTGTATTAAAAACATCAGACAACAAAATCATTGCAGTTGATTCAAAGGTAACTTTGGATGGAAATGGTTTATTCCGTCATCCAGACTACGCTGCTATGCGTGACATTACGGAAGAAGATCCAACAGAAGTTGAGGCTGGTGAAGCAGGTCTTAATTTTGTGAAATTAGACGGAAATGTTGGCTGTATGGTTAACGGAGCTGGATTAGCAATGGCAACCATGGATATTATTAAATTATCAGGTGGTAACCCAGCAAACTTTTTAGATGTTGGTGGGACTGCAAATGCTGAACGAGTAGAAAAGGCATTTCACATCATCCTAAAAGATCCGAATGTTAAAGCGATATTAATTAACATATTCGGTGGAATTGTTCGATGTGATCGTGTTGCACAAGGTGTTGTGGATGCTTATAAAAACATCGGTAACATTCCTGTTCCAATTATTGTACGTTTACAAGGCACAAATGCTGTGGAAGCAAAAAAATTAATCGATGAATCAGGATTAAATGTTCATTCTGCTGTGTTACTTCAAGAAGCTGCAGACAAGGTTAAAGAAGTACTAGCTTAAACAATAACATCATTTTGAAAGAGGCAAACCAACTTGGTGAGCCTCTTTTTATTTTTACACCAAGTACCATTATCTCGTATCATGATCATTTATAAAACAGCACAAGAAATTGAAATCATGCGTGAAGCAGCTCAAATTGTGAGTCGAACACTTGGTATGATTGCAGAAGAATTGAAACCTGGTATTACACCAAAATACTTGGATAAACGTGCTGAAGAGTATATTCGATCACAGGGTGCTTTACCCGGATTCCTGGGTCTTTATGGTTGTCCGAGCACCTTATTGGTCTCTGTAAATGAACAAGTTGTACATGGCCTCCCTACAGAACGTCCACTTGAAGAAGGGGATATCGTTTCGGTAGACTGCGGTTCTTTATACCAAGGATATTACGGTGATCATGCCTACACGTTCGAAATTGGAGATGTCAAACCAGAGGTAAAGAAATTATTAGAGGTAACTAAAGAATGCCTATATCTCGGTATAGAACAATGTACTACTGCAAATCGAATAGATGATATCGGTTGGGCAATCCAACAACATGCAGAAAAACATGGATACGGTGTCGTACGGGATTTAGTTGGGCATGGTTTAGGTCGTTCCTTGCATGAAGATCCTCAAGTTCCGAATTATGGAAGAAGAGGTCGTGGTAAAAAAATTCAAAATGGATTAACAATTGCCATTGAACCAATGATTAATATGGGCACCGAAAAGGTAGAAATGCTGGATGATAAATGGACAATTGTTACAGCTGATGGTAAACCAAGTGCGCACTTCGAACACAATGTTGCTGTAATTGATGGTAAACCAGAGATTCTGTCAACATTTAAATACATCGAAGAGGCTTTGGCTAGAAAATAATGAAAGAAGCGAAATCCAGTATACTATTAGCGGTTTTAACCATCCTATTTTATAGTGGGTTCTTATTTCTAGAAACAGGAAAGCTCGTATTTCCTTTTCCTTTATTCCCATTATTGTTTTTCATTGTTGTCATCAAACACACCATACAACCAAAGAAAGACCTATTTCTTTTAACTGGTGCTCTTCCATTTGCAATTTTAGGTGTTTTAAGTTCCGATTTCTTTTGGAGTTCTTTTGCGTCTTTTGACACTTATAAACACCTCAAATCAACCTTATTTTTTGAATGGATCGAGCTGTTCAAATTGATTACACTACTTCAATGGGCCATCCGTTTTCTCAAGGAAGCAACACCAACACGTTGGAAAACACTTGCACTCCTGTTAACTGTAGCAGGAATTTCGACCCCTTTCCTTCCCTATCACGGAAGTTTCTGTGCATTAATGGGCTTAAGTTTTTTCTTCGGTTATAAATACGCACGAACATCCATTTCTACCTATTTATTTTTATTCGCGTTAATTTTAGAATCCTTGGCGTTGATTACTACTTTTCTATAATTTATTTGCGCATTTTAAGGAAAATGCTTTGAGTTCTCAATCGATTTATTAATTTTGCCCTCAGTTCTTTGAACCAGGAGGGATGGGTGAGTGGCTGAAACCACCAGTTTGCTAAACTGACGTACGGGTAACTGTACCGCGGGTTCGAATCCCGCTCTCTCCGCATAATTCTGATTGCTAACATCTTAGGCTAATTAGTTGTAAAGTAAGACTTTTAAATGGGTTCAGGTAGTTAGAAATCGAGAAATAAATGTTTTATTAAAATAGGAATTAACGATTTTAATATTACTTTTGCACTCACTTAACTTAACGCAGTTAAGGATTTTGAAATAAAAGATGAAGCTCGGGGCGTAGCGTAGTCCGGTCATCGCGCCTGGTTTGGGACCAGGAGGTCGCAGGTTCGAATCCTGCCGCCCCGACAAGGGGGATGAGCGATCATCCCCTTTTTTTATTTCTACTTATTGAATTTAGGTCCGCTAGCTCAGCTGGATAGAGCAACTGCCTTCTAAGCAGTAGGTCTCAGGTTCGAATCCTGAGCGGATCACACCAATACAGTAAAGCCTTTCAGAAGATTTCTTGAAAGGCTTTTTTATTTCTGGTTTAAACATGGTTTAAACAATTTTAGGGGATCAAGGAGTTTGAATTTAATCTAGAACAAAACTTAAATCAGTACTACGCCGCCTGAGGGTAATCTAGCAACGCCCTCAAGCGTTCTTTCGCATGTTTCATATAAGACGCCACCTGATTTTCTGGCATTGCCAAAAACTCAGCGATTTCCCGTCCACTACATTTAAAGTAATAGCGCATAATCAGCATCGTTTTATCGCGATAAGCCAGTTCATTAATCGCTTCACGCAAAGCACCCTTCATGGACATATTACTCATATCCGCATCGCTTTCGATGGAGGACAACAAATCAAGATCGAAAAAGAGATCTTCAGGTTTTCTAACAGTGGCTTTGTTCGGATCAAGTAACTGCGCTTGTACCGAACATTTCCACCGATACAAGAATTACTATCTAATCTGAATCACCTCCGGACAAGGTATGAGCGCCTCACACAGATGACCGCAATAGGAGCTCACAATGTAAGCTATAGCCACGATAACGTTTTCGGGCTTTGCGTTCGGGCGGGTTTCGGAGCACAAAACTGTCTGCCAGCACTACACTTGAATAGAAGCACCATGCTCCAAGTTTGCACGTCACCCCGCCTGACGCAAAGCATCCATGTAAAAGCAGATATTTGATTAACCAAAACGCAAACAAATGCAATTACATGAAATGCCTAATCATCCAAAGGTATTTATTGGGATGGACGTACACAAGAAAAGTTGGTCGGTTTCAATTCAGACAGATCTATTTTTTCATAAGACTTTTTCAATGCCTCCTGAACCGGATGCTTTGTATCGGTATATCGAGCAAAATTTTAGTGGTCATCAAGTAAGTTTAACCTATGAAGTAGGTTCTTGTGATTGTAATGCTCCCCAATATTAGGGCAGGATTTTGACTAAAGTTAAGGTGTATTTTCATGCAACATTCTGTTGGTCAAAAAATAGTTCACTTGGTGTTTTGTAATCGTGCGTTTGATGTGGTC
>Ga0172373_10001374_pt1 | contig 39475 bp, 36 predicted proteins | sample Lak10m_2_FD_114546 | JGI IMG/M metagenome (GOLD analysis project Ga0172373, IMG submission 114546) | Freshwater microbial communities from Kabuno Bay, South-Kivu, Congo - kab_092012_10m | ecosystem: Environmental > Aquatic > Freshwater > Lake | place: Democratic Republic of the Congo... | reverse complement strand
TCAGGCGAATCGCCTCCAGCGTTTTCCGGTCCAATGTTCGTCCATCTCTCTTCATGCACTCTGAGATTGTCATGGCCAAGCAAAGTTCAATGTTTGTCGCCATATTTATCGACTAGTGAGTAAAAGTCGGCGCTGGCGGGACGGCGATTTTCGCCGCCCACGCCCGGGCCAGTTCAGTCGCCGGCCTTGTCGCGCAAATGGTTGGCGTCGACCACCGCCAGCGCGGTCATGTTCACCAGGCGGCGCACCGTCGCGGTGGCGGTCAGGATGTGTACCGGCTTGGCGGCGCCGAGCAGCACCGGGCCGACCGTGATGCCGTCGCCCGAGGTGGCCTTGATCAGGTTGAAGGCGATGTTGGCCGCATCGACGTTGGGCATGATCAGCAGGTTGGCTTCGCCGGTCAGGCGGCTATCGGGGTAGAGCTTCTCGCGGATCTCCTGCGACAGCGCGGCGTCGCCGTGCATTTCGCCATCGACTTCCAGCCAGGGTGCGCGCTCCTCGATCAAGGCGCGGGCGGCGGCCATCTTCATCGCGGAATCGGAGCGCACGCTGCCGAAGTTGGAATGCGAGAGCAGCGCTGCGCGCGGCTCGACGCCGAAGCGCTTGACCTCCTTGGCTGCCATCAGCGTGATTTCGGCCACCTGGTCAGGCGAGGGGTTCTCGTTGACGTAGGTGTCGCAGACGAAGAGGGTGTGCTTGGCCAGCAACAGCATGTTCATCGCCGCGAAGCAGTGGGCGTCCGGCTCCAGGCCGATCACGTCGCTGACGTGCTTCAAGTGCTGGGCATGGCGACCGACCACGCCGCAGAGCATGGCATCGACATAGCCGCGGCGCAGCAGCATGGCGCCGATCAGCGTCGCGTCGGAGCGCAGGCCCTGCTTGGCGATGCCGGGGGTCACGCCCTGGCGGCCCATGATGCCGTGGTAATCGGACCACAGCTCCTTGTAGCGCGGATCGGAATCGGGATTCACCACCTCGAAGTCACGCCCGGCGATAATGCGCAGACCGGCCTTCTCGATGCGCATGCCGATCACCTCAGGGCGGCCGATCAGCACCGGCTTGGCCAGGCCCTCGTCGAGCACCGCCTGCACCGCGCGCAGCACGCGCTCGTCCTCGCCCTCGCAGTAGATGACGCGACGCGGCGCCTTCTTGGCGGCGGCGAACACCGGCTTCATGACGAAACCCGAGTGGTACACGAAGCTGTTGAGCTTGTCGCGGTAGGCGTCGAAATCCTTGATCGGCCGCGTCGCCACGCCGGATTCCTCGGCAGCCTTCGCCACCGCCGGGGCGATCTTGACGATCAGGCGCGGGTCGAAGGGGCGCGGGATCAGGTACTCGCGGCCGAAGGCGAGGTTCTCGCCGCCGTAGGCCTGGGCCACCACGTCGGAGGCCTCGGCCTGGGCCAGTTCGGCGATGGCGCGCACGGCGGCCAGTTTCATCTGTTCGGTGATGGTGGTGGCGCCGGCATCCAGCGCACCGCGGAAGATGAAGGGGAAGCACAGCACGTTGTTGACCTGGTTCGGATAGTCCGAACGGCCGGTGGCGATGATCGCGTCATCGCGCACCGACTTGACTTCCTCGGGCAGGATCTCCGGCGTCGGGTTGGCCAGCGCCAGGATCAGCGGATTTGCCGCCATCTTCGCCACCATCGCCGGCTTGACCACGCCGCCGGCGGAAAGGCCGAGGAAGACGTCGGCGTCGGCGATGACGTCGGCCAGGGCGCGCGCATCGGTCTTCTTGGCGTAGCGCGCCTTGATCGGGTCCATGTCCTGCGGGCGGCCTTCGTACACCACGCCATGGATGTCGGTGACCCAGATGTTCTCGACCCTGACGCCGAGATTCACCAGCAGCTCAAGGCAGGCCAGCGCGGCAGCGCCGGCACCGGAGGTGACCAGCTTGACCTCTTCGACCTTCTTGCCGACCAGCGTGAGGCCGTTCAGTATCGCCGCGCCGACGACGATGGCGGTGCCGTGCTGGTCGTCGTGGAACACCGGAATCTGCATGCGCTCGCGCAGCTTGGCCTCGATGTAGAAACACTCGGGAGCCTTGATGTCCTCAAGATTGATGCCACCGAAGGTGGGCTCCATGGCGGCGATCATGTCGACCAGCTTGTCGGCGTCGTTTTCGGCCAGCTCGATGTCGAAGACGTCGATGCCGGCGAATTTCTTGAACAGCACGCCCTTGCCCTCCATCACCGGCTTGCCGGCCAGCGGGCCGATGTTGCCGAGGCCGAGCACGGCGGTGCCGTTGGTCACCACGCCGACCAGGTTGGCGCGCGAGGTGAGGCGGCTGGCCATTGCCGGGTCGGCGACGATGGCATTGCAGGCCGCGGCCACACCTGGCGAATAGGCCAGGGCGAGGTCACGCTGGTTGGTGAGGCCCTTGGTCGGCACCACCGCGATTTTTCCGGGCGTCGGCCACTCGTGGTATTCGAGGGCGGCGGCGGAGAGGTTTTCCTGTTCGGTAGACATGGACATCCTCCGGCATATTTTTGCTAAGCCGCGCATGATAGGCCGCCCAGGCTGACGGCGCCATTACGGAAATCCACGACAGCGCGAGCGCCAGTAGAATCCACGCCATTCCATCCGAGGAGGCAGCATGAAGCGCGTTGTTTTCAATCAGAAAGGCGGCGTCGGCAAGAGCACCATTACCTGCAACCTGGCGGCCATCGCGGCGGCGCGCGGTGCGCGTACCCTGGTCATCGACCTCGATCCGCAGGCCAATTCCACCCAGTACCTGCTTGGCGATGCCGCCAACGGCCTGGAACTGACAGCCAACGAGTTCTTCGAGCAGATGCTGAGTTTCAAGCTGCGGCCCCTGCCCACCGAGGATTTCATCGCCGCCACGCCCTTCGAGAACCTTTCCATCCTGCCTTCCGGCCCGGCGCTGGAGGAGCTGCAGGCCAAGCTCGAATCCCGCTACAAGATCTACAAGCTGCGCGAGGCGCTCGACGCCCTCGATGGCTACGATGAAATCTGGATCGATACGCCGCCGGCATTGCACTTCTACACCCGCTCGGCGCTGATCGCCGCCGATGCCTGCCTGATCCCCTTCGATTGCGACGAATTCGCGCGCAAGGCCCTCTACAGCCTGCTCGACAACGTCAATGAGATCCGCGCCGACCACAACGCCGGGCTCGAAATCGAAGGTATCGTCATCAACCAGTTCCAGGCCCGCGCCAGCCTGCCGCAGCAGATCATCAACGAACTGCGTGGCGAAGGCCTGCCGGTATTGGCCTCCTTCCTCTCGTCATCGGTGAAGATCAAGGAATCGCACCAGCAGGCGAAGCCGATGATCCACCTTGACCGCAGCCACAAGTTGGCGCTGGAGTTTGGCGCCCTGTTCGACGAGATCGAACTGGCGCGCAAGGCGCGCGCCAAGGCAGCGTCGAAGAAGCGCGCCTGAGTCCAGCGGGCCTGCGCGGGCGGAGATGCCGGGTATCGACAGGGAAAGCGTGGCCTGTGCCACCTGCGGCGAGCAGGTGCCGCGCCGGTTCACCCACCGTAACAGCGCGGGCGCATTCATCTGTCGGCCCTGCCTGGCCGAGGCGCGACAACGGGGCCTGGCCGTCGAGCTTGCCGAGCGGGTGCGAATATGGGCTTACCGGGTATTCGGCAAGCTGCCCTGGCTGCTCGGGGCCGGCGCCGTTTCGCTTGGCGTGGCGGTGCTGATCGTCCTGGTGGCGGCTTAGCCGCCGGCGCCGTTTCGGTCTTCCCGGCGCAGGACACCCGCCAGGGCGCGCATGTTGAAGGCGGCATAGCAGGCGTAGGCCAGCAGCCAGCACAGGCCCACCTCGCGCAGGTTTGCCGGTGCCGGCAGCAGCCAGACCAGGGCAGCGAACAGCGGCAGGGAGAGAAATTCGCCGAGGGTCACGGCCTTGCCGGCGCCACGCGCGAAGAGTCCGAAGTGAAACACCCAGGCACACATGCGCAGGGCATCGCCGGCGAAGAAGGCCAGGGCATCGCCACGGCTTAGCGGAAGGTCGGCGCGATAGAGCACGGCGATCACCTGCGGCAGCAGCAGCCACAGCAGCGCCAGCGCCAGCATCGCGGGCGCCACCACGCCGGCCAGGGTGGCGCGCAGCACCCGTTGGAGCGCGGCGCCGTCGGCGGCGGCAGCCATGCGCGGCAGGTAGTGCGCATAGATCAGGCCGACCACCACGGCGGTAATCCATTCGCTGCTGCGCCACAGTGCCTGCACCGCGCCGGCGGTTTCCCACGAGGCGGAAAGACCGATCTGCTGGCGGGCAAAGGCGGTTGCCGCCGGACTGAGGATGCCGATCGCCAGGCTGGCGCCGATGAAGGGATGAAGCTCGTGACCGGGACGGAACACCGTGGTCCACGAACTGGCGCTGCGCAGCAGGTGGGCGCTGAGCCCCAGTCCGACCAGTGCCTGGGCCGCCAGCAATGCCGCCAGTTCCTGGCCCCGTGGCGCAAGGGCCAGGGCCATTACCGGCAGCGCCAGGGTCAGCGCGGCCAGTACCATGGCTCGTCCGGGCAGGCCGCGGCCGAGCAGCCATCCCGAGAGCAGCCCCGGGGCGATGGTCAGCCAGCCGGCTGCCAATGCGGGGAACGCCATCCAGGCCAGTTCCGCCGGCAGGATGTGCAGTACTCCGCCGGCCACCAGTGCCGCGACGCCCAGCAGGCAGGCGCCCGACACCAGCAGGCCCAGGCGCAGCGATTCGGCCAGAAGTCGGCGCTGGTCGGACGGCGCCGCGCCGGCGACACGCCCGGTCATGCCGACACCGATGCCGGCCAGCGTGACCCCCGAGACGATGTCGGCCAGGCTGGTCAGTTGCGCCCAGTGGGCGACCAGCTCGGCACTGCCGCGCAGGGCCAGGATCTTGTCGATCAGGGCGCGCCCGGCAAGGCCGACCAGCACCACCCCCAGCGCCATCAGCAGCGGCGCCCGCCCGCTCGGCGTCATTGCCTGTCAGCTGGCGTGGCGTTCAGCCCAGACGGTCGAAGGCATCGGCCAGGCGCGCCACGGTGCGGTCGACGTTGGCGAGCTTGTCTAGCCCGAAGAGGCCGATGCGGAAACTGCGGAAGTCGGCCCCCTCGTCGCATTGCAGCGGCACCCCGGCGGCGAGTTGCAGGCCGAGGCCGAGGAACTTCTTTGCTGACTGGATTTCCGGGTCGGTGGTGTAGCTGACCACCACGCCGGGTGCTTCGCAGCCGGCCGCCGCCACGCTGGGGAAGCCGCGTGCGCGCAGCAGCGCCCGCACCTTGTCGCCCAGTTCCTGCTGCTGGCTGCGCGCCAGCCCGAGGCCATGCGCCTCCGTGGCTTGCATGGCGTCGCGCACGCCGCGCAGGGCGTCGGTGGGCAGGGTGGCGTGATAGGCATGGCCGCCGGACTCGTAGGCTTCCATGATCTGGCGCCATTTTTTCAGGTCGCAGGCAAAGCTGCTGCTGCTGGTCTCAGCCATTCGCGCCAGTGCGCGCTCGCCCAGCATCACCAGGCCGGCGCAGGAAGGGCCGCTCCAGCCCTTCTGCGGCGCGCTGATCAGCACGTCGACGCCCATCGCGCGCATGTCCACCCAGATCGCGCCGGAGGCGATGCAGTCGAGCACGAAAAGGCCGCCGCCCTCGCGCGTTGCCGTGGCCACGGCCTGGAGGTAGGCGTCCGGCAGGATGATGCCCGAGGCGGTTTCGACATGCGGCGCAAAGACCACGGCGGGTTTCTGCGCGCGGATCGCGGCGACCACGTCGTCTATCGGTGCCGGCACGAACGCTGCCTGCGGGCCGACGCCCTGCCGTTGCGCCTTCAGCACCGTCGTCGCTGCGGCGATGCGGCCCATGTCGAGGATTTGCGACCAGCGGAAACTGAACCAGCCATTGCGCAGGATCAGGCTGTTCGCCTGCCCGGCAAACTGTCGCGCCACGGCCTCCATGGCGTAAGTGCCGCCACCGGGGATCACCGCCACCGCATCGGCAGCGTAGGCGCGGCGCAGGATCGCCGAGATGTCGCGCATCACGCCCTGGAATGCCTGCGACAGGTGGTTCAGGGCGCGGTCGGTGTAGACCACGGAATACTCAAGCAGCCCGCCGGGATCGACGGGCGAATTCGCTGCGGACATCGTCATGCTCCGGGTCGAAGTGCGGGGGCGCGGCCTCAGAAGGTGCCGGGGTAGGCGCCGCCGTCGAGCAGCCAGTTCTGCCCGGTGATGAAGCCGGCCTGGGCCGAGCACAGCCAGGCGCAGGCGGCGCCGAACTCCGCCGGGTTGCCGATGCGGCCGGCCGGGATGGTGGCCACGCGCTCGGCCAGCACCTGTTCGTAAGGCACGCCGCGCGCCCTGGCCTGGCCGCCGATCACCGTGGCGATGCGGTCGGTGTCGAAGAAGCCGGGCAGCAGGTTGTTGAGCGTCACGTTGTGCGCCACGGTCTTGCGCGCCAGGCCGGCGACGAAGCCGGTCAGGCCCGAACGCGCACCGTTGGACAGGCCGAGCACGTCGATCGGCGCCTTCACCGCGCCCGAGGTGATGTTCACGATGCGGCCGAATTTATTCGCAATCATCTGGTCGACGGTGGCCTTGATCAGCTCGATCGGCGCCAGCATGTTGGCATCGAGCGCCGCCAGCCAGTCGTCGCGCGACCAGTTGCGGAAGTCGCCGGGCGGCGGCCCGCCGGCGTTATTCACCAGGATGTCGGGCTGTGGGCAGGCGGCCAGTGCCGCGGTGCGGCCGGCGGCGGTGACGATGTCGGCGGCCACGGTGACGACCGTGACGCCGGTGGCGGCGCGAATCTCGGCCGCGGTGGCTTCCAGCGCCTCGGCGCCGCGTGCCACCAGCGTGACATCGACGCCCTCGCGCGCCAGCGCCATGGCGCAGCCGCGCCCCAGTCCCTTGCTCGATGCGCAGACCAGTGCGCTGCGTCCGCGAATTCCTAGATCCATCTCAATTTCTCCCTCCGGGCGGACGCGTATGATAGCTGCTCCCGTGGGAGGAGGGCCCGCGCATGAGCAGTCTGCACCGCATCATCCTGTATCGCCTGCTTGCGGCATGGGTGGTGATATCCCTGCTGCTCGGCGTGGCGGTGTCGTGGATGGGCATGCGCAAGATCGACCATCAATTGGTGGCTATTGCCACCGCTGAATTGCGCAAGCTGGGCACCGCCGGCATCAACCTGATCCGCAATCCGGCGGCGGCTCAAGCTGAGCTTGAGCAGCTGGCGCGCGAGCTGGTGCGCGGCCCGTTCATCTTCGGTGAACTCCAGGACGGCAGCCGCCGGCAGCTGGCGACGGCCAGCAACCCCCTCCATGCCGGGCTGGTAAGCGAAAGCCGTCGCCTGGCGGCGCTGTCGCCCCTCGATCTCGATCATCCCGTCGCCAAGTTTTCGGTGGATGGCCACAAGGCGCTGCGCGTGCTGGTGCCGCTGCAGGAGCCGGGACGTGACACGGCGGCCTACTTCGAGGGCGCCTTTGTCGTCGACCCGGATACGCTCGGGCGGCTGCGCGAAGACCTTGTCGTCACGCTGCTGATAGCCCTGTGCGCGGTGGCGCTGACCACCGCCTGCCTCTACCCGATCATTCTTGGCCTGCATCGCACGCTGGCGCAGCGCTCGCGCGAGCTGCTGGCCGGCAACGTCGAACTCATGGAAGTGGTCGGCTCGGCGGTGGCGACGCGGGATTCGGAAACCAACATGCACAACTACCGCGTCGCCACCTATGCGGTACGCCTGGGTGCGGAGATCGGCCTGAAGCCGGCGCAGATGCGCGACCTGATCGCCGGCGCCTTTCTTCATGACGTGGGCAAGATCGGCGTCAGCGATGCCGTGCTGCTGAAGCGTGGCGCACTCGACGCCGCCGAATTCGACCAGATGAAACGGCATGTCGCCCTCGGGGTGGCGATCCTGGACAAGGCGAGCTGGCTGCAACGGGCTCGCGAGGTGGTCGAGTTCCATCACGAACGCTTTAACGGCAGCGGATATCCCAAGGGCCTGGCCGGCGAGGAGATTCCCCTGCTGGCGCGTGTCTTCGCGGTGGTGGACGTCTTCGATGCGCTGATCTCGGCGCGACCCTACAAGGATGCGCTGGCCTTCGATGTGGCGATGACGACGCTGCGCAGCGGCTCTGGCCGCCTGTTCGATCCCGACCTCGTCGGGGCCTTCGAGCGCATCGCCGCCACGCTCTATGAAGACACGCACGCCCTGCCGGCGGCCGAGGTGGAGCTGCGCCTGAAGCAGATGATCGCGCGCTACTTCGCCGTCACGCCCTGAGGAAATCGCCGACCAGGCGGGCGAACTCGGCGGGCCGCTCCACCGCCGACAGATGCGAGGCGCGGGCAATCACTTCCAGGCGCGCCCCGGCGATGCGTGCGGCGATGGCTTCGCTCATCGCCGGCGGGGTGCCGGGATCCTCGGCGCCGGCAATCACCAGCGTCGGCGCGCGGATGGCATCGATCCTCGCCGTGATGTCGAGGGCGCGGATGGCGCCGGCACAGCCGATGTAGCCAGCCGGCGGCGTGTCGGCGATGAGCTTGCCGATGCGCGCCGCCTCGGCCGGCTGTTCCTCGCGAAAGCCCGCCGTGAACCAGCGTCCCAGCGTGCCCTCCACCAGCCCGGCGCAGCCCTGGCGGCGCGCGATGGCGATGCGTTCGTCCCATAGCGGCCCGGCTTCGGGCGGAATGCGGCTGGTGGAATTGGCGATCACCAGCCTGTCCAGTCGCGCCGGGTGCGCCAGCGCGAGATGCTGGCCGATCATGCCGCCCATCGACAGGCCGATGAAATGGGTGCGCCCGATCTGCAGCGCGTCGAGCAGGCCGATGGCGTCGGCGACCAGCAGGTCGAAATCGTAGGCGCCTTCCGGTGCGCTGGAGCGGCCGTGGCCGCGCGTGTCATAGCGCAGCACGGTAAAAGTCGGCGCCAGCGCCACGGCGATCGCGTCCCACATGGTCAGGTCGCAGGACAGGGAATGCGACAGCGTGACCCAGGGGCCGCTGCCTTCGACGCGGTAGTTGATGCTGATGCCATTGGCGTTGATCGTGTTCATCAGGCTGCCTCCAGTTTGGCGACGGAAAGCGCCAGCCATTTCATGCCGGCGGCGCCGAAATTGACCTGCACCCGCGCGTCATTGCCGCCACCCTCGGCATTGACGATGACGCCGAGGCCGAACTTGGCGTGCATCACGCTCTGGCCGATGCGGAAGCCGCTGCCGCTGCGGGATTCGCTGCGCCGTGGCGTCGCGGCAAAGCCCGGCGTGGCGTGGTAGGCGAACGGTGCCGTGTCGGCGAGCTGGAAGCCGTTTTTGCCGGCGCGGGGTGTCAGCCACTTGACCAGACCGTCCGGGACTTCGTCGAGGAAGCGCGAAGGCAGGTTGTAGCGCGTCTGCCCGTGCAGCATCCGGGTCTGCGCAAAGCAGAGGTAGAGCCGCTGGCGCGCGCGGGTGACGGCGACATACATCAGGCGGCGCTCTTCCTCCAGGCCCTTGTCTTCGACGATGCTGTTCTCATGGGGAAACAGGCCCTCTTCCAATCCGCAGATGAAAACGATGTTGAATTCCAGACCCTTGGCCGAGTGCACCGTCATCAGCTGCAGGGCGTCGTCGCCCTCGCCGGCCTGGTGTTCGCCGGCTTCGAGCGAAGCGTGAGCCAGGAAGGCGACCAGGTCGGCACGCAATTCGCCCGTGGCGTCGACTTCGGCATCCGGCCTGCCTTCCTCGGCGACGAAGCCGGCAGCGGCGTTGACCAGTTCATCGAGGTTGGCCAGGCGTTCCTGGCCTTCCTTTTCGTTGCGGTAGTGTTCGCTGAGCCCCGACAGATCAAGCACGTGTTCGACCAGCTCCGGCAGCGGCAGGTGGGCCGCTTCGCGCAGCCGGACAATCAGGTCGGCGAAGGTGGCCAGCTTGGCACCGCCGGCGCCCGTGACGCGCGGGATCGCGGCGTGCAGGCTGCTGCCCTGGGCCTTGGCGGCATCCTGCAGGTTCTCCAGGCTGCGCGCGCCGATGCCGCGGGTGGGGAAATTCACCACGCGGGCGAAGGCGGTGTCATCGTTGTCGTTGGCGATCAGGCGCAGGTAGGCCAGCGCATGCTTGATCTCGGCACGCTCGAAGAAGCGCAGTCCGCCGTACACACGGTAAGGCAGGCCGGCGTTGAACAGCGCGTGTTCCAGTGCCCGGCTTTGCGCGTTGCTGCGGTAGAGCAGGGCGATCTCGGCGCGGGCATGGCCATCGCGTGACAGCGCCTTGACTTCCTCGACGATGAAACGCGCCTCGTCGCCCTCGCCGTAGGATTCATGCACCCGGATCGGCTCGCCGGCGCCGGCCTCGGTCCACAGGTTCTTGCCCAGGCGCTGCGGGTTGTTCTTGATGATGGCATTGGCGGCGTCGAGGATGTTGCCGTGGGAGCGGTAGTTCTGCTCCAGGCGGATCAGGTTGGCAATCTGATACTCGCGCTCGAAGTCCCGCATGTTGCCGACGTCGGCGCCACGGAAGGCGTAGATCGACTGATCGTCATCGCCGACGCAGAACATCGCCGCACCGGCGCCGGCCAGCAGCTTCAACCATTTGTACTGGAGCTTGTTCGTATCTTGAAACTCATCCACCAGCACATGCCGAAAGCGCTGCTGGTAGTGGCGCCGGAGTGGCTCATTGCGCTCCAGCAGTTCGTAGCAGCGCAGCAGCAGTTCGGCGAAGTCGACCACGCCTTCGCGCTGGCACTGGGCCTCGTAGGCTTCGTAGAGTTCGACGCGCTTCTTCGCCCAGTCGTCCCAGGCCTCGACCGCGGCCGGGCGCAGGCCCTGTTCCTTCTGCGCATTGATGAAATGGCAAAGCTCGCGCGGCGGGTACTTCTCGTCATCGACGTTGAGCGTCTTCAGCAGGCGCTTGACGGCGGCCTGCTGGTCGCCGGAATCGAGGATCTGGAACAGCTGCGGCAGGCCGGCATCGCGATGGTGGGCGCGCAGCAGGCGGTTGCACAGGCCATGGAAGGTGCCGATCCACATGCCCCGCACGTTGCCCATGTTGATCGGCAGCAAGGCGGCCAGCCGGGTCAGCATTTCCTTGGCCGCCTTGTTGGTGAAGGTCACGGCAAGGATGCCCGGCGGCGCCACTTGGCCGGTGGAAATCAGCCAGGCGATGCGCGTGGTCAGCACCCGAGTCTTGCCGGAGCCGGCGCCGGCGAGGATCAGGGCGTGTTGCGGCGGCAGGGTGACGGCGGCGAGCTGCGGGGCGTTGAGGTGCTCGAGCAGGGAATTCATGGGTTCGGCCGGCGAGGTGAGCGCCGATTATATCGGCGCGGTCTGGACGGGAAGGTGGTTAGTCGGCGCTCACATCCGGCGGTTTCTCTGCCGGCAGGCCTGAAATTACGTTGTTGCAATGCAGCAACAATCGCTTGAAACTAGGGTGTTTCGCCCATATCAAACAAGTAGAATCCGTATTGCTGCGATGCAACACATGGCGGCACAACGGCGCCGGCGACCCACAAGGACGCCTGTGCCATCCCAAGGAGATGTCCATGAAAGCGATGCCGAAGACCCCGAAACTGCTGCCCTGGCTGGCCCGCAAGGCCGGTATCGGCGATGCGCGTGCGGAAACGCTGTGGCGCGAGGCGGAGCGTTGGGCAGCGCGCAAGGCCGACGAAGGCACCGCCGCCTACTTCCAGCTTGCCGTCGATCGCCTGCTGCAGCTGGTTGCCGAGGAATCCCTGCGCGCCGACGCGGCCTCGTTCGGCTGGCGCCCCTGGGCGCGTTCACACGCCCGCGCCTGGGCGGTCTCGATGCAGTTGATGCACGAAGTATCCGCGCTCAGCGCGCGCGGCTGGACGCAGCTTGAAGGGTTGAGCCGTCGCCAGCGCATGCCCGGCTGAGGCCGGGGTCAGCGCTGCACGACCGGCTTCAGCTCGGTGGCGGCGCGCAGGCGGCCGGCAGCGGCCTCGGCCTCGGCGGCACTGGCGTAGCCGCCCGCGACCACGTCATAGTGTGTCGTGCCATCCAGTTCGCGCAGCCTGATGCGCGCCGCGAAACCGGCATCGCGGGCACTGTCGTAGGTTTCCAGCGCGGCCGCCTGGTGGGTGGCGCTGCCCAGCAGTAGCGACCAGCCGCCACGCCGGCTGGAGGCGCCGTCGCCGGGCAGGATGTCGGTCTGGCGCGCCAGCCGGGCGAAGGTTTCCGGATCGAGTGCCTTGACTTCCGCTGCCTTGCCGGTGGGTGCGTCATAGTAGGTCATGGCCTGTGTCATTTCGGTCGCCTGGCCGGCGCGGGTAATCTCGATGCGGCCTTCCAGCAGCGCCACCAGATCGCCGTCCTTGTCGGTCCTGCCCCACAGATCGGTGCCACGGATACCGATCGTCGCGGTGCCGACGCGGATCGCCAGGTCGCGCGGCACGGTTTTCTTCACGCGCGCGGTGGTGAAACGGAAGGCGCCGGTGATGACGTCGAGGGCGCCGCGAAAATAGCTCTGCGGCTCCATGCTGCGACTGTGCAGGCCGAAGCGGGCGGCTTCACCAAGCTTGACGCGGCTGCCTTCGGCGAGCAGCAGGTAGGCCTTGGCACCCGTGCCGGTGCGCACCACATCGCCGCTTTCCAGCGCCATGCCGGCGGCAAGCGGCAGGCTGCGCCCACCGCGTTCGACCCAGGCGGGTGCCTGGACGACTTCGACGGTCGCGGGGGCCACGGCAAGGGAGGGGGCCGAATACAGCAGAACGCTGGTGGCTAGGGCAGTCAGAAGCCGGTTCAGGGGGCGCATCGGGATCCTTTCGGAGAGGCTCGGCGGGTATAATTTCACACTTTGCCAGCACTTCACGCAAGCGTCCCCGGCCATGCAGGAAAAATACCTTCCGACAGAGATCGAGCAGGCCGCCCAGGCCCACTGGAACAGCAGCCAGGCCTTTCGTGCCGACGCCGACGCGGGCTTGTCGAACAGCAGGCCGAAGTACTACTGCCTGTCGATGTTCCCCTACCCCTCGGGCAAGCTGCACATGGGGCACGTGCGGAACTATACCATCGGCGATGTGCTCTCCCGTACCCACCGGATGAAGGGCTACAAGGTGCTGCAGCCCATGGGCTGGGACGCCTTCGGCCTGCCCGCCGAGAATGCCGCGATGCAGAATGGCGTGCCCCCGGCGAAGTGGACCTGGGACAACATCGCCTACATGAAGAAGCAGCTGCAGTCGCTGGGATTCGCCATCGACTGGGAGCGCGAGCTGGCGACCTGCGCCCCCGAGTATTACAAGTGGAACCAGTGGCTGTTCCTGCGCATGCTGGAAAAGGGCATCGCCTACAAGAAGACCCAGGTGGTGAACTGGGACCCGGTGGACCAGACCGTGCTGGCCAACGAGCAGGTCATCGAAGGCCGCGGCTGGCGCACTGGCGCGCTGGTGGAAAAGCGCGAGATCCCCGGCTACTACCTGGCCATTACCCAGTACGCCGATGAGCTGCTGTCGGCGCTTGACACGCTGCCGGGCTGGCCGGAGCGGGTCAAGACCATGCAGGCCAACTGGATCGGCAAGAGCACCGGCGTGCGTTTCGCCTTTCCCTACGAACTCGATGGCGAAAAGGGACAGCTGTGGGTGTTCACCACCCGCGCCGACACCCTCATGGGCGTGACCTTCTGCGCCGTCGCCGCCGAGCATCCGCTGGCGACGCACGCCGCGAAAAACAACCCTGCGCTCGCCACCTTCATCGATGAATGCAAGCATGGCTCGGTCATGGAAGCCGACATGGCGACCATGGAAAAGAAGGGCATGCCCACCGGCATCTTCGTCGCCCACCCGCTGACCGGCGAGAAGGTCGAGGTCTGGGTCGGCAATTATGTGCTGATGAGTTACGGCGATGGCGCGGTGATGGGCGTGCCGGCCCACGACGAGCGCGACTTCGCGTTTGCAAAAAAATACGGTCTGGCGATCACCCAGGTGATCGCCGTCGACGGCGAGAACTTCTCGCTCGACGGCTGGCAGGAGTGGTATGCCGACAAGCAGCGCGGCAAGTGCGTCAATTCCGGCCGCTACGATGGCCTTGCCCATGGGGCGGCGGTCGATGCCATTGCCGCCGATCTGGCGGCAAAAGGGCTAGGCGAGAAGAAGGTGCAGTTCCGCCTGCGCGACTGGGGCGTTTCGCGCCAGCGCTACTGGGGCTGTCCGATTCCCATCATCCATTGCGACAGCTGCGGTTCGCTGCCGGTGCCGGACGCTCAGCTGCCGGTGGTGCTGCCCGAGGACTGCGTGCCCGACGGCTCGGGCAACCCATTAAACCGCCGCGAGGACTTCCTCGCCTGTACCTGCCCCAAGTGCGGCAAGCCGGCGCGGCGCGAAACCGACACCATGGACACCTTTGTCGATTCGTCCTGGTACTACGCGCGCTACTGCGTAGACGCGGCGACGCGCTCCGCAAACTCCGCCATGGTGGATGCCGGCACTTCGCACTGGATGCCGGCCGACCAGTACATCGGCGGCATCGAGCACGCCATCCTGCACCTGCTCTATTCGCGTTTCTGGACCAAGGTGATGCGCGACCTCGGGCTGGTGAGCTACGACGAGCCCTTCGCCAACCTGCTGACCCAGGGCATGGTGCTCAACCACATTTTCAGCCGCCGCACCGAAAAGGGCGGCATCGAGTATTTCGCCCCCGAGGAAGTCGAGCTCGTGCGCGACGACGCTGGCCACGTCATCGGCGCGACGGCGAAGGCCGACGGCCGGCAGGTGGATTACGGCGGCGTCGGCACCATGTCGAAGTCCAAGCGCAACGGCGTCGATCCGCAGGCGCTGATTGAATCCTACGGCGCCGATACCGCGCGCTTCTTCATGATGTTCGCCTCGCCGCCGGAACAGACCCTGGAGTGGTCGGACTCCGGCGTCGAGGGCGCCTACCGCTTCCTGCGCCGGGTCTGGGCCTTCGCCCATGGCGCCCGGGCGGCTGTCACCGCCAAGCCCGCGATGCCGCCGCGGCTGCCGGAGGCGGTCGCCGCCGCCCGTCGCGAAATCCACCTGATCCTGAAGCAGGCAAATTACGATCTGGGCAAGCTGCAGTTCAATACCGTCGCCTCGGCGACCATGAAGATCCTCAACAGCCTGGAAAAGCTGCCGGCCGGCGAGGGCCGCGATGCTGTCGTCGCCGAGGGCCTGGGCATCCTGTTGCGCCTGCTCTCGCCCATCGCGCCGCACATCTGCCACGCGCTCTGGCGCGAGCTGGGCTATGGCAGCGAGATCCTCGACGCCCCCTGGCCGGAGCCGGTCGACGCCGCGCTGGTGCAGGAGGAGCAGGAGCTGGTGCTGCAGGTCAATGGCAAGCTGCGTGCTTCGATCCGCGTGAAAGTCGGCGCTGACAGGACGGCGATCGAAGCCGCCGCGCTGGCCAACGACGAGGCGCGCAAGTTCATGGAAGGCAGGCCGGCGAAGAAAATCGTCGTCGTCCCCGGCCGTCTGGTCAATATCGTCGCCTGATCCGCCCACCCGGGAGCCCGCCATGCCCACCGCCAAACACAGTCTCCTCCTGCTGCTCGTGGTCATCCTCGCCGGCTGCGGCTTCAAGCTGCGCGGCGGCTCGGAACTGCCGGGTTACACCCTGCCCTTCAGCACCATCGCGCTCGGGCTCGATCCGCGCTCCGAATTCCACGCCCAGCTCAAGCGCACCATCGAGGCTTCGTCACCGGGCACGCGCGTGGTCAATGATGCCAGCGAGGCCGAGGCGGTGCTCAGCGTGCTCCACGATCGCAGCGAGAAGGTCATCCTGTCGCTGACGGCGGCCGGGCGCGCGCGCGAGTTCCAGCTGGTGCGCAGCTTCGCTTTCCGCGTCCATGGCCAGGCCCCCGCCGCGTCGACCTCGGCACCGCGGGTCGGCGAGGCGCCGGCGCTCGGGCCGACCGATTTCATTCCGCCCAGCACCATCACCCTGCGCCGCGAAATCACCTTCAGCGACGACCTCGTGCTGTCCAAGGAATCCGAAGAGGCGCTGCTGGTGCGCGACATGCAGGGCGACCTGGTGCAGCAGCTGATGCGACGGCTGGCGGCGGCGAGGCACAAGCCGGCCAAGGCCGCCGAGTAGCCGCCGATGTTGCTGCGGCCCGAGCAGCTCGCGGCGCACCTCGACAAGCCGCTGTCACCGCTCTACCTGCTGCACGGCGACGAGCCGCTGCTGGTGATCGAGGCTGGCGACGCGATCCGCGCCGCGGCACGCCGCCAGGGCTTCGAGGAGCGCGAGGTGATCGTCGTCGGCAGCGGCTTCAAGTGGGATGACCTCTTCCTTGCCGCCGGCAACATGTCGCTGTTCGGCGGCTCCAAGCTGGTCGACCTGCGCATCCCTTCGGGCAAGCCGGGGCGCGAGGGCAGCGAGGCCCTGCAGCGCTATATCGGCACTCTGGGTCCCGGCCTGGTCACCCTGATCACCCTGCCCGAACTCGACTGGCAGGCGAAGAAGGCCGCCTGGGTCATGGCGCTGTCAACAGCCGGCGTTGCCATCGAGTGCAACGCGCCGCCACCGGCGCGGCTGCCGCAGTGGATCGCCGAGCGCCTGGCGCGCCAGCAGCAGACGGCCCCGCGCGCCGCGCTGGAATTCATTGCCGCCCACGTCGAAGGCAACCTGCTCGCCGCACATCAGGAGATCCAGAAACTCGGCCTGCTCCATCCGCCCGGTGAAGTCTCGCTGGAGCAGATCGAGGGTGCGGTGCTCAACGTCGCCCGCTATGACGTTTCCGACCTGCGCGAGGCGCTGAAGAACCGCGACACGGTGCGTGCGGTGCGCACGCTGGAGGGCCTCAAGGGCGAGGACGCGGCGGCGCCGCTGGTGCTCTGGGCGCTGGCCACCGAGGCGCGGGCGATCAATGTCGCCGCGACCAAAGTGCGGGCGCTCTTGCACGCGGCGAAGATTGACCGCATGATCAAGGGGCTGGCAAGAGGCGATGTGTGGGATGAGTTTCTGCAACTGGCGTTGCGCCTGACGCAGCCGAGGACAGGGTAATGGACGTGAAGGACTACATGCAGCAGATCGGCAAGGCCGCACGCGACGCCTCGCGCGCCACGGCGCGCGCCTCGACCGCGGCCAAGAACACCGCCCTGCTGGCGATGGCCGCGGCGATCCGCGACGGTCGCGAGGACCTGCTTGCGGCCAATGCCGCCGATGTCGCCGAGGCCCGCGACAATGGCCTCGACGCGGCGATGCTCGACCGCCTGACGCTGACCGCCAAGGGCGTCGAAGCCATGGCGCAGGGGCTGGAGCAGGTCGCCGCCCTGCCCGATCCGATCGGCGAGATCAGCGACATGAAGCGCCGCCCTTCCGGCATCCAGGTCGGCAGGATGCGTGTGCCGCTGGGCGTGGTCGGCATCATCTACGAAGCGCGGCCCAACGTCACGGCGGACGCCGCGGCGCTGTGCCTCAAGTCGGGCAACGCGGCGATCCTGCGCGGTGGCAAGGAGGCGCTGCGCGCCAATCAGGCGATCGCCGCCTGCGTGCGCCAGGGCCTGGCCGCCGCCGGCCTGCCCGGGACGGCGGTGCAGGTGATCGACACCACCGACCGCGAGGCGGTGAGCCAGCTCGTCGCCATGCCGGAGTATGTCGATGTGATCGTGCCGCGCGGCGGCAAGGGCCTGATCGAGCGCGTCTCGAAGGACGCGCGGGTACCGGTGATCAAGCACCTCGACGGCAACTGCCACGTCTATGTCGATGGCGCGGCGGATCCCGACAAGGCCCTGCGCATCGTCGAGAACGCCAAGACCCAGCGCCTGGGCACCTGCAACACCGCCGAATCGCTGCTGATCGCGCGCGAGGTCGCCGTGTCGCTGGCGCCGACTCTTTGCGCCATGCTGACGGCGAAGGGCATCGAGATCCGCGGCTGCGAGGAAACCCGCAGGCTGGTGCCGCAGGCGCTGGCGGCGAGCGAAGAGGACTGGTACGCCGAGTACCTCGCGGCGATCATCTCGGTGAAGGTCGTCGCCGGCATCGACGAGGCCATCGCCCACATCAACACCTACTCGTCGAGCCACACCGAAGCCATCGTCACCGAGAACTACACGAATGCCATGCGCTTCCTGCGCGAGGTGGATTCGGCCTCGGTGATGGTCAATGCCTCGACGCGCTTCGCCGACGGCTTCGAATATGGCCTGGGCGCCGAGATCGGCATTTCCACCGACAAGTTCCACGCCCGCGGGCCGGTCGGCCTCGAAGGGCTGACCTCGCAGAAGTGGATCGTGCTGGGCGATGGCGAGGTTCGCGCCTGACGGCGCGAAATCAGCTCGCTACGCCCGATGGCGCTGGATCCGTGAGTCTGCTTCCTGTGCCTTGAGCCAGGCCTTGCGCACGCCCCAGGCATACACCAGCGCCAGCATCGCGATGCAGGCGAGGCACATGCCGATGTGGCGGTTGACCAGCGCGGCTTCGCTCCAGCCGTAGTCGTTGACGAGGCGCAGGGCGTCGGATTCGAGGCCGTTGGCGCGTGTCATGTAGGGGATCTCCGTGGCATCGCGCCGCGCTGTCCACCAGGTGTCGTTGATGTCCACGAATGCCGCCGCGCCGATGGCGACGAAGCCCCAGCGCAGGCTGCCCTTGTAGAGCTGGGTCGACTTGCCGTAGAAGAAGCTGCCCATCAGCAGGATGGTCAGGATCATGCCGATGCCATCGCCACCGAAGACGATCAGCGCCTCCGCGGTGCGTTCGCGGATCAGCACGGTACCCAGCACCTGCAGGCCGAGCATCAGCACGGCGGCGGTGATCAGGCCGCGGCTGTCCATCTGCCAGCCGCGATAGGCGATCCAGGCAATCGTGGCGAATACCAGTACCGGCGCGACAATGCCGCGCTCTTCCGCGCTGATCGTCACCCATACCGTGGGAATCGCGCCGAAGCCGCAGAACCAGGCGGTGACCGCGTGGCCGAGTTCATGCACCGGCATGGTGAAGGCCAGGCGCTGGACGAAGCGGCCCCATTCGAAGGCATTGAACAGCAGCGCCAGCATCAGCATCAGCGGGATCGTGGCGACACAGAACCGGAACTCGGTCAGCGGATCGTCGATGACGGCACTTTCCTCCAGTCCGGAACCACCGGCATAGACGATCGTCGCATCGACCTCGTCGGTCGTCGCTGTCGCCGCCGCCATCGTTGCCGTCGCCGGCGCGACCTCGGCGCGGCCATGTTTCCTTATTGCCGCGGCCTTGGCGTAGTTGGCGCCGCAGCGCGGGCAGTCCGGCCCGTCGTGGCGGGGCGCCTCACACCAGGGGCAGGTGGCCGCCGCCTCCATGTCACCACTTCACGCGGGCGCTGTACTCGTGCACCGCCTTGCCGCCCGGCGGGATCTCGACCTGCCACGACACCACGTGCGCCGATTCCCTGGCGTGCTTGCGGCTCTCGCGCAGGATCTCCCAGTCACCCGGCAGCGGCTCCTGGACACGCACGGTGACGGCCTCGTCCTTGGCGTTGCGCAGTTCGATGCGGTACGAGGTTTCCGAGACATTGTCGGCGATGCGCCGGTACTCCGTCTGCGTCCGGTCGGCGGTGATGTCGAAGGCTTCGCCCAGGCGCAGCTTGAGCTTTTCGTTCTTCGCCGTATGCTCGATGCGATCCTCGCCGACGAACTGCGCGGCCCCCTTGCTGTCCTTCGCATAGACGCGGACGACGCCGGCCGGCAGCGGCTTGCCCAGCTGGCCGCCCTTGTTGTCGAACTCGATGAACACCGCCGGCTTGAGCTTCTGCCCGATCTGGCCGTATCGGCCCCGGTAATACCACTCGTTGCCCGCCAGCAGGTATTCGCGGCGCACCGGCACGGCGGTGGCGGAAAGCAGGGCCAGCTGCTTGGTCTGGTTGTCGGCGATCGAGGTCGGCCGCTCGAAGCTGTAGAGGTGGTAGTCCATCAGCGCCTCCTGGGTGGCCTCCATCGACTTCGCCCGCGCCGCCGTGGCGGCCAGCATGGCCCTTGGCTGCAGGTCCTGGGTGCTGACGCGGTTTACCGTGCCGGCAACCAGCTGCAGCATGGCGTCGTCGAAGCCCGCACCGCTGCGGTTGGTCAGCGTCACCCAGCCGTTGAGGTCGAGCTGCCGGCCGTCGGTAGACAGGTTGGCGACGTAGTCCGCCTTCCACGACAGCCCCGAGGTCAGGTAGGAGAGTTCCACGGATTGCGTGCCGCCGGCAGCTTCCAGCAGCACCGAAAGCGTCGGCCGGTCGCGCAGGTTGCCGGGAACCGCGTCGAAGGCCAGGCGCCCCGGCACGCCGGTCTCGATGCGGTCGGCAAAACGCAGCACCGTGCCTTGGCCTGCGGCCAGCACCGTTGCCGTTTCGCGCCGTTCGGCATCCGTGCTGGGGTGCGGCCGGATCACCGTGACCTGTCTGCCGACGTACTTCTCCAGCAGCTTTTGCGGCGTCAGCAGGTCGAAGTCGAAATTCTGTTCGACCAGGTTCAAGGGCCTGCCGCTGACTGCGCGCAGCAGCGCCGTCTCCGGCCGCATCTGGGCTGCCACCTCGCGCAGCGAAAGCCGCGCCAGGCCGGCCGGCAGCTCGACCTTGCGGCGTTCCTTGACCAGTGCGAGGTCACTGTTATAGACGGTGACCGCGACGGCCTCCCGGTCGGCGGCGGTGGAACCGACATCCCTGGCCGGTTCGGCGCCCTGGGCCAGGGTGGCGGCGAGCAGGCCGGCGGCAAAAAGGGGCTTGGTGTGCATGGGCATCTCCTGGGTGCGTACGGCAACGATAGCATGCCTGCATCGGCGGTATCATGGCGCAGTTCATACCCACAGGAGACTCCCGATGAAGAAACTTGCTGCCGCATTGCTGCTGGTCCTCTCCCTGCCGGCGCTGGCTGCGCTCGAAGCCGGCGGGATCAAGTTCGATGACCGAATGAAAGTCGGCGCTGGCGAGACGGTGATCAACGGCGTTGGCGTGCGTGGTGTGCTCTTCATCAAGGGCTATGCCATGGCCTTGTACCTGCCGCAGAAGTCGACCGTCGCCAGCGAGGCGATTGCCATGAAGGGCGCCAAGCGTGCGCGCATTGTCCTGTTGCGCGACACGTCGGGCGAAACCTTTGCCGACGCCCTGCCCAGCGGTATCCGCAAGAACCACAGCGAGCAGGAGGTGGCGCCGCTGAATGCCCGTATCGAGGCGCTGAAGGCGACGATGTTGGCGATCACCAGCACTCCCAAGGGCGCGGTGATCCATTTTGACTGGCTGCCCGAAGTGGCGGGCGGCGTCACGCGGCTCACCATCAACGGGGAGACCAAGGGTGCGGACATTCCGGGCGAGGACTTCTACCGCGCGGTGTTGCGCATCTGGCTGGGGGATCAACCGGTTCAGTCCGACCTGAAGGATGGCCTGCTGGGCAAGTCGTCGTCGTGACGGCTGCCGGTGCCGGGGCTCTCGCCGGGCTGCGCGTGCTCGATCTTTCGCGCGTGCTGGCCGGGCCCTGGGCCGCGCAGCTGCTGGGCGATCTCGGCGCCGAGGTGATCAAGGTCGAGAAACCCGGAAAGGATGGCAAAGGCGGCGACGATACCCGTGGCTGGGGACCACCCTGGCTGGCGGATGGCGACGGCAGGCCGACCACCGACGCCGCCTATTTTCTGTGCACCAATCGCAACAAGCGCTCGCTGACGGTGGACATCACGCAGCCGGAGGGTCAGGCCTTGCTGCGGGAACTGGCGATGCGTGCCGATGTCGTGCTGGAGAACTTCAAGGTCGGCGGGCTCCAGGCCTACGGCCTCGATTACGCCAGCCTGTCGGCGCTCAAGCCGACGCTGGTGTACTGCTCGATCACCGGGTTCGGCCAGGACGGCCCGTATGCCGCGCGCGCCGGCTACGACTTCCTCATCCAGGGCATGGGTGGCCTGATGAGCATCACCGGCCGCGCCGAAGGCGAGGAGGGCGCCGGGCCGCAGAAGGTCGGCGTGGCCCTGACCGACATCCTGACCGGCCTGTACGCCGGCAACGCCATACTGGCCGCGCTGCTGCATCGTGACAAGACCGGGCAGGGGCAGCACATCGACCTGGCGCTGCTTGACGTGCAGGTGGCCTGCCTGGCCAACCAGGCGATGAACTACCTGGTCTCCGGCCAGGCGCCACGGCGCATGGGCAATGGCCATCCGAACATCGTGCCGTATCAGGATTTCCCGACCGCCGACGGCGACATGATCCTTGCCATCGGCAACGACAGCCAGTTCGCGCGCTTCTGCGAGGTGGCCGGGCATGCGGAATGGGCGCGCGACGAGCGCTTCGCCAGCAATGCCGGGCGCGTCCGCCATCGCACCGAGCTGCTGCCGCTGCTGCGCCAGGCCACGGTGATGCGCACCACGGCGCAGTGGATAAGCGCGCTGGAAGCAGCCGGCGTGCCCTGCGGGCCGATCAACGACCTAGCCGGCGTATTTGCCGATCCGCAGGTGCGGCATCGCGGCCTGCAGGTCGAACTGCCGCACGCAGCCGGCGGGCATGCGCCGCAGGTGGCCAACCCGATACGCTATTCGGCGACGCCCATCGATTACCGCAGCGCGCCGCCACGGCTTGGCCAGGATACCGAGACGATCCTGCGCGAACTCGGCCGCGATGACACGGAGATCGCGCGCCTGCGCGCCGCCGGCGTGGTCTGACACTGTTGCGCGCCGGCGCATCAGCGCGCCGGCATCAGGGCCTGCGCCACGATGCCGAGAATCTGCTCGGGCGTGAAGGGCTTGGCAATGTAGTCGCTCATGCCGGCGTTGAGGCAGCGTTGCCGGTCGTCGTCGTAGGCGTTTGCCGTGGTGGCGATGATCGGCAGCTTGTCACAGCCCGGCAGGCCGCGGATCCTGCGCGTGGCTTCCAGGCCGTCCATCACCGGCAGCTGGATGTCCATCAGCACCAGATCATAGGGCGTCCGCTTCGCCAACTCGACAGCCTGGCTGCCATCCATCGCCAGGTCCACATGCATGCCGTAGCTTTCCAGCAACTCGCGTGCAACCGTCTGGTTCATGGGTTCATCCTCGACCACCAGCACGCGCTTGCCTGCGCATGCCGAAAGCATGGCGTCGCCGGTGGCCGGCGGCGGCGAGCTGAACTCGCCCGTCTTCTCCAGCGCGAGGGTGAACCAGAAGCTGCTGCCGGCATCGGGTTCGGACTCCACTCCGATCTCGCCGCCCATGGCGACAATCAGCCGCTTGCTGATGGCAAGGCCAAGGCCGGTGCCGCCGAACCGGCGCGTCATCGAGGCGTCGGCCTGCTCGAAGGCACGGAAAATCCGCTCGCGATCCGCGGCGGCGATGCCGATCCCGGTATCCTCGACCTCGAAGCGCAACTGGATAGCCCGCACATCTTCGTCGAGGCGCAGCACGCGAATCCCGACCGCGCCCGAGGATGTGAACTTGATCGCGTTGCCGACGAGGTTGAGCAGCACCTGGCCGAGCCGTATCGGATCGCCCTTCAGGTTGAGCCGCGCGATGTCCGGCGGGATGCCCACCTCAAACGCCAGCCCTTTCTCCTTGACCCGCTGTTCCACGATGGCGACCAGGTCATCCAGCACCTGGGCGAGGTGGAGTTCGACATGGTCGACTGCCAGGCGGTCGGCTTCGATGCGCGAGATGTCGAGGATGTCGTCGATGATTGCCAGCAGCTGGCGCGAGGCGCGGTCGGCCTTTGCCAGATAGTCGAGCTGTGTTTCATCGCTGGCCCGGTTGCGTGCCAGTGCCGTCATGCCGATCATGGCGTTCAGCGGCGTGCGCAGTTCGTGGCTCATGTTGGCGAGGAAGGCGCTCTTGGCCCGGTTGGCGGCCTCGGCGACTTCCTTGGCGATCGACAGCGCGGCAGTTCTTTCCTCCACCAGGCCGGCCAGGTGCGTGCGGTGGCGTTCGAGTTCGGCGGCGAACCTGCGGCGCTCGGTGATGTCGCGGGCGAAGCCGACGGAGCCGATGATTCTGTCAGCGAGGGTGACCGGTGCCCGGTAGGATTCGTACCAGACCCGGTGACCGTCGAACTCGACTTCGGCTTCCATCATGCGTGGCGGCTCGCCGTCGGCGATGCGCCGGTCTTCCGCCAGGTCACGGCGGGCCAGCTCCGGCGGGGCGATCTCCGACACGCTCTTGCCGGCGACGGCATCGGGCGACGCCGCGCCGACGGATTTGGCCAGCGCCTGATTGACCGCGAGGTAGCGCCCCTGTTCATCCTTCAGCCAGACCATGAAGGGAAAATTGTCGAGCAGTGCGCGCTGATAGCGTTCGCGCCGCTCGACGGCATCGAGGTGTTCGCGGATCTCGCGGCCCAGCTTGCGCTCGGTGTCGTAGCGCAGGCCGAAAAGCCGCACCAGATAGAGCGTCATGATCACGCTGAGGGACAGGATCAGCAGGTGTGCGATCACCACCACGCTGTCGCTGGCCGGCTTTGCCGTACCGCTCCATCCCAGGTTCTGGCTGATGGTCATGGCCACCACGGCGACTGCGCTGGCGACGAAGAGGCGCGCGCACAGCCGGGTACCCATGATCCAGCCGGCGAAAATCAGGATCAGGGAATGGGTCATCAGGATCGGCGAGCGCACACCCTCGCCGAAGAAGGCAGTGACGGTGGCCAGCGTCCAGCCGCCGATGATCAGCATCCGAACCGCCGCTGAAGCACCGCGCCAGCGGAACGCGGCGAGAACTGCCAGGCCGAGGGCGCCGATGCCCACCGCCGGCGCCAGACGCCATTGCGCTTCAGCGGGATTGCCAAGGACGAAACCGATCAGGACCGCGGAGCCGATGAGCAGGACGGCGACAAGGGCGCGCAGCAGGGGCACGTGCTTGGCATCGACCAGATCGGCGAAGACATCGATCGGGGCCGCAGTGGCGGCGAAAAGTTCGCGGAAGGAGGGCATCTACCTAGGGGGATTAGGCTTTTTCATGCATATTTCCTTGGCGCGGGTGGGGATGTCGCGCGATGTGTGCGGCAAGTGGCGTCAGCGGTTGCCGGTTGCCAATCCGCCGGTGGCGTCGTGCTCGGCACGCTCGAAGCCGCCACTGCCTGCCATTTCTTCGACGATCCGGCGCGCCAGCGGCCGGACCTCGGCTTCCCCCAGCCCCGGTAGCATGCGCGGGTCGTAGAGCAGGCGCAACAGCACGATGTCCAGGCCGCTGAGATAGTCGTCGACGGACCGATCATTGAACACCGACGGAAATACCTTGTCCGAATCGTTGGGCAGGCCGAGCACCTGGGTGAGCTCCTCGACGATGCAGGACAGCAGCTTGCCGCGCGAACGTGCACGGTCGACGGGTATCACGGCGACGGCGCGGGTGATGCGGCCGTTGCGGCGGCTGGCGAAGTGCGCCACGCACACCGTCTCGCGGTAGAACTTCTCCCGCTCGGGGGCCGAATCCCAGCCCAGGTGGCGCTGGAAGTCTTCGCGCAGGCGGGGCTCGGAACTCAGCACGATGCGGAAGTTGGCTTTGGCCGGATCCTCCGCCGGCTCGATCGACAGACCGGTAAGCGCGGCAAGGTGGGCGAACTGGGTGGCGACCAGACGCTCATGCAGGGCGACGTCGCCGGTGTTGTGCACCAGCATGTAGCGAATCGGCGTGGTCCATTTGCGTGTCTGGCGGCGGCGTTCCGCGTGCTCGCTGCCCAGTGCGATGTCGATGAAGGATTCGACGACATAGTCCACCGACTTCCATTTCGCCGTGTCCGCGGCAGCCGGCAAGGCCCCGGCAGTCAGCAGGGCGACCGCGAGCATGGCCGCCGCAGCGAGGCGGCCCATGCGATCAGGATTCGAGCACGCGCAGTTCCGCATTCGTGTACCGCAGGCGGCTGGCCAGCACGCTGGCAATGCCTTCCATGAGGCGCAGACCGAGCTTGCGGTGATCCTCGGCGAGTTTGTCGAAGGCGCGCCGCGACAGCACGAACAGGTCGCAGTCGGTGAAGGCCACGGCATTCGCCGAGCGTGCCTCGCCGTCGAGGAAGGCCATTTCGCCGAAAAATGCGCCGCGGCCGAAGGTGCCGAGGTGGTGCGACTGCCGGTCGGACAGCGGCAGCACGATGCGTACCGCGCCACGCCGGATCAGGAACAGCTCGTCGCCGTTGTCGCCGCGCGAAAAGATGGTTTCGCCGGTCTTGACCTGGCGCTTCTCCATGCATTGCTCAAGCGCCGCCAGGGTTGCTTCCTTGCGGCCGGCGAAGAGCTCGATCTCGTGCAGCTCCAGTGCGGCTTCTTCATTCACCAGGCACAGGTTGTCGTGGATGATACGATCCTCGACCCATTCGAGCGCGTCGTCCTGGGTAGGAAATACTTTCACCGGGCTGTCCGAATGCAGCAGCCCGACCTGGCCGAAGTACTCCTGCAGGTCGCGGCCCGAGGGCAGGTTGCCGGGGATCTGGCTGAAGATCAGGTAGCCGTTGCGTTCGCCCAGCATGTCCTTGATCTGTTCCAGCAGGTGCGCGGCGGTGACATCCACGGTCTGGATGCGGCGCATGTCGAGGATCAGGAAGTCGCGCTGCTTGAGGTCGGGCTCCAGGGCGCGGTAGAGCTGGTCGGCGGTGCCGAAGAACAGGCTGCCCTGCAGCTGCACGATGGCGGCGCGGCCACCCTCGCGGGTGAGGATTTCCATTTCGGCATGGGTGCGCACGCGCTTGGAAAAGGTCTCGTTGCCGTAGAGCTTGCGGCGGATGATGGAGCCGCCGATCTGCTCGCGGATGAACAGCACCACGGCGAGCACGATGCCGACGCCCGAGGCCGCTATCAGGCTTACCGTCAATGCCGTGCCGATCACCGCGACGATCACCAGGAAATCGAGGACGGTCGAGCGCGACTTGAGGAAGTTCAGGCTGTTGCGGTCGATCATGCGCGCGCCAACAACGATAAGGATGCCGGCCAGGGCCGAGACCGGCACCCAGGAAATCAGGCTGGTCAGGAGGAGGAAGACGAACAGCGAGAGCACGCCCTCGATCAGTCCGGACAGGCTGGTGCTGGCGCCGCCCGAGACATTCACCAGGGTGGCGCCCATGGTGCCGGCGCCGGGGACGCCGCCGATGCCGGCCGAGCCCAGGTTGGCCAGGCCCTGGCCGATCAGGGTGCGGTTGGAGTCGTGGCGGGTGCGCGTCAGGGCGTCGAGCACGACGCAGGTCTTGAGGGTGTCGATCGACAGCAGCACGGCCAGCGTCAGCGCCGGGATCGCCAGCGTCTGCAACTGCTGGAAGCTGACCTCGGTCAGGGCCGACCAGCGTACGGCCAGGCCGTCGAAAAAGCCCCCGCCGCCCCCGCCGCCGAGCGCGCCGACCACCAGCGTGTTGCCGGCGAGCGTCATCAGCGAGGCGTCGAGCAAGCCAAGCCCGAAGTAGGCCGCGGTGCCGGTCAGCAGACCGATGATCGCCGCCGGCACGGCCTTGGTCAGGCGCGGCGCGCCCAGCATCGCGCCGACGGTGACGATGCCGACGACAATGGCCTGCCAGCGCCACTGTTCGGGGGCGCCGAGCGAGGCCCAGAAGTACATGCCCTTGGGCGTGCCGAGCAGCTTGGGCACCTGGCTGGCGATGATGATCAGGCCGACGCCCGAGAGATAGCCGCTGACCACCGTGTAGGGCATGTACTTGATCAGCAGGCCCAGGCGCATGACGCCGAACAGCACCTGCATCAGCCCGGCCAGCAGGCCGAGCAGGGTTAGCAGCAGCATCGTCGTATCCACCGGCGTGCCGCTGCGCATGGCCTCGATGGCGAAGGCCGAGACCACCGCCGCCGCCGGCGCACAGGGTGCCGTAATGAGGCGGTTGGCGCCGCCGAAACCCGAGGCGATCACGCCCAGCGCCACGGCACCGAGGATGCCGGACAGGGCACCGAGCGCGACATGGCTGTTGCCCAGCACCGAGTAGATCGTGACGCCGTAGGCGATGGCCGACGGCAGGGCCACCATCATCGCCGCGAGGCCGCCCCAGAAATCGCCGGCGGGATTTTCAAACCGTGGAATCTTCACCTTGGATGCTTTCCGTCAGACCATGAAATCAGTATAGGAGCGCCGGCAGGAAAGCGCACCGGTTTCACGCACGGGGATCCGGGTGTAAAGTTAGCGGTACAACAACCCAACTGGAGGAGTACCCCGTGAAACAGATTCGCAAGCTGATCCTGGCTGCCGCGGCCGCCCTGCCCTTGTCCTTCGTGCCGGTGGCGCAGGGTGCCGATTTCATCAACGTACTGACGGGCGGCACCTCCGGCGTCTATTACCCGCTCGGCGTGGCGGTCACGCAGATCTACGGCAAGGCGATGCCCGGCGCCAAGGCCTCGGTGCAATCGACCAAGGCCAGTGCCGAGAACCTCAACCTGCTGCAGGCCGGCCGCGGCGAGATCGCCTTCACTCTCGGCGACGCGCTGGGCGACGCCTGGAAGGGCGATGCCGAGGCCGGCTTCAAGGCTCCGCTCGACAAGCTGCGCACCATCGCCGCGATCTACCCGAACTACATCCAGATCGTCGCCAACGCCGACTCGGGCATCAAGACCCTGGCCGACCTCAAGGGCAAGCGCGTCTCGGTCGGCGCTCCCAAGAGCGGTACCGAACTCAATGCGCGCGCCATCTTCAAGGGCGCCGGCATGAGCTATGCCGATCTCGGCAAGACCGAATACCTGCCCTTCGGCGAATCTGTCGAACTGATCAAGAACCGCCAGCTCGACGCCACCATCATCTCCGCCGGGCTTGGCGTGGCTGCCGTGCGCGACCTGTCCACCGCGATCAAGCTGACCATCGTGCCGATCTCGCCGGACGTGGTGAAGAAGATCGGCGCCGCCGCCTACCAGCCCGCCACCGTGCCGGCCAATACCTACAACGGCCAGACCGCCGACGTGCCGACCATCGCCATCAAGAACTTCCTCGTCAGCCATCAGGGCGTGTCGGACGACATGGCCTACAAGATGACCAAGTCCCTGTTCGACAACCTCGGCGACCTGCACGCCGCACACGGCGCGGCCAAGGCCATCACCAAGGAAGGCGCACCGCTGAACCCGCCGGCACCGCTGCACCCCGGAGCCATCAAGTTCTACAAGGAAGCCGGCCTGATCAAGTAAGCGGCGCTTCGTGAGCGATCGCAGCGCCAGCCCCGACGCGCAACCCGCAGCTTTCTCCGAGCACGGTGCGCAGCGCCGGCTGGGGGGGGGCTGGCTGCTGGCGGTGACCGGGCTGGCGCTGGCCTTTTCGGTCTTCCAGCTGGTGGTGGCGGCCTTCCACCCCTTCTCCAGCCTGGTCATCCGCTCCTTCCACGTCGGCTTCCTGCTGACGCTGATTTTCCTGATCCATCCAGCGCTGCGGCGCGACGGCGGCGCGTCGCGGGTCGGTCCGCTCGATATGGTGCTGGCGCTGGTCGCGGCCACCCTGTCCTTCTACCAATGGCTGTTCGAGGGCGACCTGATCCAGCGCGCCGGCGACCCGACCACCGCCGACCTCTGGGTCGGCACCCTCATGTTGGTGATGGTTTTCGAGGCGGCGCGGCGCGTCCTCGGCATCGCCCTGCCCATCGTCTGCGGCCTGTTTCTGCTCTATGGCCTGTTCGGCCAGTACCTGCCCGGCGATCTGGCGCATCGCGGCTATGCCTTTTCCCAGATCGTTGACCAGCTCGGCTTCGGCACCGAGGGCATCTACGGCATACCGACCCTGGTGTCGGCCACCTACATTTTCCTGTTCATCCTGTTCGGCTCCTTCCTCGAACATGCCGGCATGGTGAACCTCTTCAACTCCATCGCACTCGGCTTTGTCGGTCATACCAAGGGTGGCGCGGCCAAGGTCTCGGTGGTGTCCTCCGGCATGATGGGCACCATCTCCGGATCCGGTGTCGCCAACGTGCTGACCACCGGGCAGTTCACGATTCCGCTGATGAAGAAGTTCGGCTACTCGGGGGTCTTCGCCGGCGCCGTCGAGGCGACCAGTTCGATGGGCGGCCAGATCATGCCGCCGGTCATGGGCGCGGTGGCCTTCATCATGGCCGAGAACCTCGACGTGCCCTACGCCGAGATCGTCAAGGCGGCGGCCATCCCGGCCATCCTTTACTACCTGACCGCCTTCTGGATGGTGCATCTGGAAGCCGGGCGCAAGAACCTCACCGGCCTGCCCAAGGCCGAGTGTCCGAACCCCTGGCGCGCCATGCGCGACGACTGGTACCTGCTGCTGCCGCTGGCGGCGCTGGTGTGGATGCTGTTCAACGGCTTCACGCCGATGTTCGCCGGCATGGTCGGGCTTACGCTGACCACGGTATTGATCCTCGGTGCGGCGATTGCCGCGCGCATGTCGGCGACAGCCTTTCGCTATGTGTTCTGGATTGCGCTGGGCCTGGCCACGGCCGGCCTGGTCAACCGCATGGAAACCTGGAGCATCTATCCGCTGCTCGGCCTGATCGCCAGCCTGGTGGCTGTTTGCTACCGCGTCAAGGGCGGGCGCAAGACCCTGCACCTGATCCGCGCGAGCCTGACCGACGGCGCGCGCCAGGCCATCCCCGTCGGCATCGCCTGCGCCGTAGTCGGCGTCATCATCGGCATCCTGACCCTGACCGGCGCGGCGTCAAGCTTTGCCGGCTACATCCTCGAAGTCGGCAAGACCAGCCTGTTCCTGTCGCTGGTGCTGACCATGATCGTCTGCCTGATCCTCGGCATGGGCATCCCGACCATCCCCAACTACATCATCACCAGCTCGATTGCCGCGCCGGCGCTGCTCAAGCTCGGCGTGCCGCTGATCGTCAGCCACATGTTCGTGTTCTATTTCGGCATCATGGCCGACCTGACGCCGCCGGTGGCGCTGGCCGCCTTCGCCGCCAGCTCGATCGCCAAGGAGTCGGCGATGAAGATCGGCGTCAAGGCGGTGCAGGTGGCGATCGCCGGCTTTGTCATACCCTACATGGCGGTCTATGACCCCGTGCTGATGCTGCAGGGACAGTGGACCTGGCCAGCGTTGGCCTTCATCCTGGCCAAGGCGGTGCTGGCCATCGGCCTGTGGGGCGCGGCGGCGATCGGCTACCTGTGGATGCCGCTGAACGCCTTTGAGCGCGTGTTCGCCGCGGCCTCGGCCTTCATGCTGGTGGTTGCCCTGCCGGTCACCGACGAGATCGGCTTTGCCATGTGCGCCGCCTTCGTCGCCTGGCATTGGTTGCGCACCCGCCGGCAGGCACGCGCGCCGGCATGATCTGCCTCGCGGCCGGCGCGCTGGCCGCCAGCATCGCCACCAGCGCGTTTACCCTGGCCTGGATGCACTCGATTGAAAAAATCCGCTGGGAGGAAGACTGGCGCGTCGAGCGCGGCATGCTGGTGCTTGAGGCCGCCCGCATTCGCGGCACCGGCGCCGGCATGGACCTGCCGCCCGACGCGGTGCTCAAGCATGGCGTCTGGCACTATCGGCCGCGGCTGGCGCCGCAGGCCGCGCTGCGCCTGGCGCACTCGCCCTATACCCACGCCTACGAGTTTTGCGTCGGCGGACGCTGCCAGGCGCTTGCCGATCGGCTGCCGGGCATCGACAATACGGCGATGATCGAGCTCCGACCCTGTTCGCCATGAAAGCCTATTCAGCCATCATCGCCGCGCCCGCCTTCGGCATCGGCATCGAATGCAATGCCGACGAGATCACCGGCATCGACTACCTCGAACCCTGCGCGGAAGTCGCGCCCAAGACCCCGCTGGCGCGGGAAGCGGTGCGCCAGTTGCGTGCCTGGCTGGCGGACCCGGCCTTCGAGTTCGGCCTGCCGCTGGCACCGGCCGGCACGCATTTCCAGCGCCGGGTGTGGGCCCGGATCGCGGCGATCCCGAGCGGCCAGACGCTGAGCTACGGCGAGGTGGCCGCCGCCATCCGCAGCGGGCCGCGCGCGGTGGGCAACGCCTGCGGCGCCAACCCCTACCCGATCGTCGTGCCCTGCCACCGTGTCGTCGCCGCAAATCATGCGCTGGGCGGCTTTGCGCGGAACTCCGGCGGCTTTCTGCTCGATGTCAAGCGCTGGCTGCTGCGGCACGAGCATGCCGGCTTCTGATGCCGAGCTGATCGACGAGTTCATCGACGCCCTGTGGCTGGCCGACGGGCTGTCGAAGAACACGCTCGGCGCCTACCGCAGCGACCTCGCCCTGTTCGCCGCCTGGCTGGGCGAGCACGGCGGGTCAATAGTCGGCGCTGACGGTACGGCGATCAATGCCTACCTTGCCCACCTGCACGCGCGTCCCGGCGGCATCCGTGCCAACAGCCAGCGCCGGCTGATGGCCAGCCTGCGCCGCTGCTACCGCTGGCTGCTGGATCAGGGCCGGCTGCGGGCCGATCCGCTGCTCAACATCGACAGGCCGCGCGCTGCCCAGCGCTTTCCCAAGACGTTGACGGAAGCGCAGGTGGAAGCCCTGATCGACGCCCCGGACACGGAAACGCCGCTCGGCCTGCGCGACCGCGCCATGCTCGAACTGCTGTATGCCACCGGCCTGCGCGTGTCCGAGCTGGTCGGCATCCGCCTGTTCGAGCTGAGCCTCAACGACAACGTGGTCAGGGTGATCGGCAAGGGCGCGAAGGAACGCCTGGTGCCGCTCGGCGAGACGGCTGCCGACTGGCTGCGCCGCTTCCTCGCGGCGGCGCGCGGCGAGCTCCTCGGTCGGCATTCGTCGGATGCGATTTTCCTCACCGCTCGCGGCGGTGCCATGTCGCGGCAGATGTTCTGGAACCTGGTGAAAAAATACGCGCTGCAGGCCGGGATTCCGCAGGAGCGCATTTCACCCCACGTGCTGCGCCACGCCTTCGCCACCCACCTGCTCAACCATGGCGCCGACTTGCGCGTGGTGCAACTGCTGCTGGGCCATGCCGACATCTCGACCACCCAGGTGTACACCCACGTTGCGCGCGAGCGCCTGAAGCAGCTGCACCGCCAGCACCACCCGCGCGGCTAGCCGGCGCAGAACGGGCGCTGCACCGCCTGCACCACCTCGCCGCTGGCCCGATCCTGGACGAAGGCGACGACACCGAGGTCGGCCCGTTTCCAGGCCGGGTCCAGCGCCAGTGTCTGGCGCAAGGGCGCGCGCAGGTCGCGTCCGGGCGCCAGCGGCCCGATCAGGCGGCGCACGACATAGTCATGGCGCAGCGTCTTGCCGGCGTTTTCGCCGGCACCGACCTTCGATTCGAGCGCGTTCTCGTACACCGCCAGCCAGGCCTCCAGGCCCGGCCGCGCCATCTGCGCTTCGCCGTCTATCGCCAGTTCCGCGCCTGCGCCGGTGGCCAGGCGCAGCTTCAGCCGTGCGCCGGCGGCGGCATCGTCGGCGCCGGCCAGCAGGTCGCCGCCGCGCCAGTCGCGGCCGTTCTTCAGGAACTGCGGCGTGTAGACGCTGCGCGAGCGCGCCAGCGCCGCCATGGCGTACTGCCGTTCGGTGTATTGGGCGCTGCCGTAGCGGTCCTTCCAGCCCAGGCGGTCCCAGTAGTCGACGTGAAAGGCCAGCGGCACCAGCCTGCCGGCGAGGTCGCTGCGCAAGCGCAGTGCCGACAGGCGGCGGTCGGCGGGCGGGCAGCTGTCGCAGCCCTCCGAGGTGTACAGCTCCAGCAGCACGGCCCGCTGCGCCCCACTGTCGGCCTCGCAGGCGGCGGTTGCGGCGGCGGCCGGCTGGCCGAGGCCGGCGAGGATCAGGCAGGCAAGGGTGGGCAGGCGCATGGCGGGCCTCCGTTTCGATGGGTTTGCGTCGGTGCTTTCGTCTTGGTCGGCGCAGGCCTGCCCACCTTACAGCACGGAGTTAGAATCAGTCCTATGAGACACGATACCGACCACCTCACCGCCGGCCCGGAAACCCCGGCGACGAAGTTCCTGCACAAGCACCGGATTGCCCACTCCAACCACCTCTACGAGTACGAGGAGCACGGCGGTACCAAGGTGTCGGCGCGCGAGCTGAACGTCGCCGAGCACGCCGTGGTCAAGACCCTGGTCATGGAAGACGAAACGGCCCGCCCGCTGATCGTCCTGATGCACGGCGACCGCAAGGTGTCGACCAAGGAGCTGGCGCGCCAGATCGGCGTCAAGAAGGTCGGCCCCTGCAAGCCCGAGGACGCCCTGCGCCACACCGGCTACATGGTCGGCGGCTGTTCGCCCTTCGGCACCAAAAAGGCCCTGCCGGTGCACATGGAGAAATCCATCCTCGATCTGCCGCTGGTCTACATCAACGGCGGCCGGCGCGGCTATCTGGTCGGCGTCCACCCGCACGACATCCTGCGCGTGCTGCAGCCGAAGATCGTCGAGTGCGCGCTGAAGGAGTGACCACGCCCTGCGCCGCGGGGGCGCCGGCACAGGGCGCCGCCCTTGCCGCTGCGAATGATCAGCGCGACCTGTAGGTCGGCAGGCTGAGCTGGTAGCGGATCGCCGCCAGGCGCAGCGCCAGTACCACGGCACCGCCGGCCGCTGCCGCCGCCGCGTCACCCCAGCCGAGGCGCAGGGCGCCGAGCAGGGTCAGCGCGCCCAGCCAGGAAGCCGTGGCATACAGCGTGCCGGGGCGCATCACCAGCGGCAGTTCGTTGACCAGGATGTCGCGCAGCATGCCGCCCACCACGCCGGTGATCACCGCCAGCAGCGAGGCGACCAGCCAGTGCACGCCGGCGGCGACGGCGATCTGGCAGCCGACCACGGTGAATAGCGCGAGGCCGATCGCGTCGGGCACCACGAACAGGCCCGGCCGCACATGGATGCGCCGCGCCACGATGAACGTCAGCCCGACCGCGAGCAGCCCGCATACCAGGTAGGCCACATCGCCCAGCCAGAATACCGGGCGGTCGAGCAGCAGGTCGCGCAGGGTGCCGCCGCCGAGGCTGGTGGCCAGCCCGACGACCACGGCGCCGACCAGGTCCATTTTCTTGTCTTCGGTTTCCAGCACCGCCGAGGCGGCGTTAACCGCCACCGCCGCCATGCCAATGGCGTAGATCAGCTCGGCCGGCGCCGGCAGCGGTGTCATCGCGCGCGTTCGATCTGCACGCCGACGCGGCGCACGCCCTTCATGATGCCGACCTTGGCGATGCTGATCTTGACCCAGGGCGCGCCGAACTCGTCGAGCAGCAGGCCGATCACGTATTCGCCGAGGGTTTCCAGCAGGTTGAAGTGGCGCGTCGCCAGCTCGGCGCGGATGCGCTCGATCACGGCGTCATAGCGGATGGTCTGGTCGATGTCGTCATTCTGGGCCGCCGCGTCCGGCACGCCGAAGGTCAGGCTGAGCTCCAGCGTCTGCGGCGCCGCCTTTTCGCGCTCGAAGATGCCGACGTGGGCCTCGACCCGCATGTCGTCGATGAAAATGAAGTCCATACGCGCTCCAGTAGAATCCCGGCCATTCTATGGATTCCACGCTGAACCTGCTCGTTTGCGCGGTGCTGGGCTACCTGCTCGGCTCGGTGCCCTTTGCGGTGATCGTCTCGCGCGCCTTTCGCCTTGAGGATCCGCGCAGTTTCGGCTCGGGCAACCCCGGTGCGACCAACGTGCTGCGCAGCGGCAGCAAGAAGGCCGCCGTGCTGACCCTGCTCGGCGATGCCGCCAAGGGCTGGCTGGCGATGTTCCTTGCGGCGAAAGTCGGCGCTGGCGATACGGCGGTCGCCGTTGCCGGGCTCACCGCCTTCCTTGGCCACGTGTTCCCGTTCACGCTCGGCTTTCGCGGCGGCAAGGGCGTGGCGACGGCGCTCGGCGTGCTGCTCGGTTTTTCCGCCGCCCTGGCCGGCGCCACGGCGGCGGTCTGGCTCACCGTGGTCATTGCCAGCCGCTATTCTTCGCTGGGGGCGTTGTGTGCCGCCGCCGCCGCGCCCTTCCTGGCCGCCTGGCTGCTTGGCCGTACCGAGGTCACCGTGGTGGTCGGGGTGATGTGCGGCGTGCTGATCCTGCGTCATGGCGGCAACATCCGCAAGCTGCTGGCGGGTACGGAAAGCCGCATCGGCGGGCCGAAGCGCCGCTAGCGTTCGCCCCGCCGGCGGCTAGCCGCCGGCCGTCCCGGCAATCGGCGCGGTGCGCAGATACGGTACGTAGGCCTTGTCGACCTTGTCGATGTGGTTGACCAGCCAGGCCTTGAGCAACTCGGTCATTTCGTCGCTGACGTCGCGCTGGATCGAGTGCTGCTTGATCGACTCAAGCCGTACCGAGAATTCCCGATGCTGGGCGACGTGGGCCGCGATGTCGGGGTAGCCGTGCAGGCGCATCAGGGCTTCCTCGACGGTGAAGTGGATTCTCACGTAGCTGTCGAGTTCGACCAGCGCGAAATGCACCGCGGACCAGCGCGCGTCTCCGCCGATGGACTGTTCCAGCCGCGCCAGGACATCGAACAGCATCTGGTGCTGTGCGTCGATTTCCTCGATGCCCATCCGCAGCGAATCAGTCCAGCCCATTGGCGACCCCGGAGTTTTGCGCGACAATCGACGCAGTGTAAGGGCGATTCGCCCATGCGGCGCGTTTCGGGCGCTGCTTTTGATTCACGCTGTTTTTAATTCCACTCGCCAGACCCAACAGGGGAACAGGACCCGAATTCATGGACGATCTCGATTTTTCCGGCACCGCGCCGGCACCCAAGCCTGCGCCGCCGGCGACACCCGCGCCGGCCGCCCCCGCTGCGGCAAAGCCGCCGCCCGCCGGCGAGCCGCAATCGCTCTACGAGCCGAAGCTGGCGCTGGCCTTTTTCAAGCTGGCCGGCAGCCTGGAGCAGTTTGCCGCCGGCACGCAGATCTTCGCCGAGAACGAAAAGACCTCGGGCTTCTTCTCCAAGGGGGCGCGCATCTACCTGCTGCTCGACGGCGATGTGATCCTGACGCGTGGTGGCAAGCCGCTGGACCTGGTGCCCCCCGGCGAGATCTTTGGCGAAATGGCCGCCATCGCCGAGATGCCGCGCAGCGCCACCGCCACGGCGCGCAAGAACTGTCGCGTCCTCTCGCTCGACCAGAAGGCCTTCATGCAGTCGCTGCAGCAGATGCCCGAGTTCGCCCTGATGCTGGTGAGTGTCATGGCGCAGCGCCTGCGACGCGGCCTCGGCCGCCTGGCGGCGATGCAGATCGGAGCCGTCGAGGCGCTCGAACATGCCGACACGCTGGACAGGAAAATGCTTTCCGAATTGCGCACGGCGCTTGGCGATCCGACGCCGTCGACCGCGCCCGCCGGCCAGGTGGTGGTGACCAAGGGCGCGGTCGGCGCCTGCATGTTCATCGTCGTCGAAGGCTCGATCGCCATTTCGGTCGATGGCAAGGTAGTCGAACGGGTCGGCCCCGGCGGCTCCTTCGGCGAGATGGCGCTGGTCGATCGCTCAGGTCGCTCCGCCACGGCGACCGCCGAGACCGACAGCGCCTGGCTGCTGGTCGGACGCAACGAGTTCCTCGACATGGTCAAGAGCCGTCCGGCCTTCGGCATTGCGCTGATGCGCTCGATGAGCGCCCGCGTCCTGCACATCGGCAAGCTGCTCGGCGGCTAGGCCGTCCGCCTCAGTCCAGCTGGTCCAGCGGCCAGCGCGGGCGCACCGCGAAGGCGCCGCCACGCTGTGGTGGCTCGCCTTGCAGCAGGCGCTGGCTGCCGGCAAACGCGATCATCGCGCCGTTGTCGGTGCACAACTCGATTGCCGGGTAATAGACGCGCCCGCCGATGCGCGCCATTGCGTCGTCCAGGCGCTGGCGCAGTCTCCGGTTGGCGCCGACGCCGCCGGCCACCACCAGCGCGGAAAGTCGGCACTGGCGACACGCCGCGACGGCCTTGGCCGCCAGTACCTCGGTCACCGCCTCCTGGAACTCGGCCGCCAGGTCGGCCTTGTCCGCCGCCGTGAACGTGCCGGCGCGCACCGCCGTCAGCACGGCAGTCTTCAGGCCGGAAAAGCTGAAGGCGAGGTCGCCGCTGCCAAGCATCGGCCGGGGCAGCCTGAAGCGTCCCGGCCGGCCGGATTCGGCCAGCGCCGCCAGTGCCGGCCCGCCCGGGTAACCCAGTCCGAGCAGCTTGGCGGTCTTGTCGAAGGCCTCGCCGGCGGCGTCGTCGAGCGATTCGCCGAGCAGCTGGTAGTCGCCGACGCGGGTCACGCGCATCAGCTGCGTGTGGCCGCCGGAGACGAGTAGGGCAACGAAGGGAAAGCCCGGCGCGTCATCCGCCAGCAGCGGCGAAAGCAGGTGGCCCTCAAGGTGGTGCACCGGCAGCACCGGCACATTGAGCGCCAGCGCCAACGCTTCGGCGAAGCTGGCGCCGACCAGCAGGGCGCCGGCCAGGCCGGGCCCCGAGGTGTAGGCGATGGCATCGATGTCGCGCCGCGCGCAGCCGGCCTCGGCCAGCACCTTCTCCAGCAGCGGGATCAGGCGGCGGATGTGGTCGCGCGAGGCCAGCTCCGGCACCACGCCGCCGTAGGCTTCGTGCATCGCCACCTGGGTGTGCACGGCGTGGCCGAGCAGGCCGCGCGCGGTGTCGTAAAGGGCAACGCCGGTTTCGTCGCAGGAGGATTCGATGCCGAGGACTTTCACCGCGTCGATTCTACCGGCAGCATGGCCGCGGCCTTCAGAACAGCGGCAGCTGCGGCGAAGGCGCCGGCGCCCTGGCCGGGGGGCGAAAGCTGCCGACCTTGAGCGGCAGCGAGGCGGCGTCGAGGCCGAGACGCCGCGTCGCCAGGCGAAAGCGCTGGGCGATGAGGTCGGCGAGCGGCCCGCTGCCGCGCTGGCGCGTGCCGAAGCTGCTGTCGTATTCGCGTCCGCCGTGCAGCTGGCGCATCAGGCTGAAGATGTGCGCGGCGCTGTCCGGCCGGTGGGCCTGCAGCCAGGCATGGAACAGCGGCTTCACCTCCTGCGGCAGGCGCAGCAGGATGTAGCCGGCGGACGTGGCGCCGGCATCCTTCGCCGCGGCGAGGATGGATTCCATCTCGCGGTCGGTCAGCACCGGGATCAGCGGCGCCACCATCACGGCGGTGGGCAGGCCGGCGGCCGCCAGCGCGCGGATCACCGAAAGTCGGCGCTGGGGGGACGGCGCGCGCGGTTCCAGGCCACGCGCCAGCGCCGGGTCGAGCGTGGTGATCGAGACGGCGACGTGGGCCAGTCCGTCGCGCGCCATGTCGGCAAGCAGGTCGAGGTCGCGCAGGATCAGCGCCGACTTGGTGACGATGGTCACCGGGTGGCGCGTTTCCGCCAGCACTTCGAGGATCTCGCGCGTCACCCGAAGGCGCCGCTCCACCGGCTGCCAGGCATCCGTGTTGATGCCCAGCGCGACCGGGCGGCAGGTGTAGGAGGGCTTTGCCAGTTCGCGCCGCAGGATGTCCGCGGCGTCGGCCTTCCAGGCGATCCGGGTTTCGAAGTCGAGCCCCGGCGAGAGGCCGAGATAGGCGTGCGAGGGCCGCGCGAAGCAGTAGGCACAGCCATGCTCGCAGCCGCGATAGGGATTGATCGAACGGTCGTAGGGAATGTCGGGCGACTGGTTGTAGGTGATCACCGTCCTGGCCGAGTCGACGATCAGCTCGGTCGGCGCGGCGGCGTCTTCCTCCTGCCACCAGCCGTCGTCCGCGGCCTCCCGTTGCCACGCGTCGAAGCGGCCGTCGGGCGAACTGACGGCGCCACGACCCTTGCGCGGCAGATGGACTTTCATACTGGCAGTATATACGGGGTATCCACTTAGCTCCACTAAGCGGTTCTCCTTGTGTTTTTGCTCGTAATATCGCCGTAGGTAATCGTTGAAGCGGTGACGGCCTGTTGCATCAGGCGATAGAAGAGCAGGCCGC
>Ga0172373_10001373_pt1 | contig 39493 bp, 34 predicted proteins | sample Lak10m_2_FD_114546 | JGI IMG/M metagenome (GOLD analysis project Ga0172373, IMG submission 114546) | Freshwater microbial communities from Kabuno Bay, South-Kivu, Congo - kab_092012_10m | ecosystem: Environmental > Aquatic > Freshwater > Lake | place: Democratic Republic of the Congo... | reverse complement strand
TATTGAGAAAAATACAATTCAAGACAATAAAGTAATTATTGGGCAAGACGGAACAAATGGTGTTTTTGTTAAAACCAAATCTCAAAAATCAACCAAATATGTAGTTAGTGCTTACAATATTATGGGACAAAAAATTACAGAAGACAGAGATATAGTAGGAACAGAAAACTTAATCCATTTGGATTTACAAGATTTACATCATCAAGTTATTATTATAAAAGTAACCAGTGACAAAGAAACAATCACAAAAAAAGTTTATTTAAATTAAACGTTGAACGCTAAAGGCTTGATAGATTTTAAATATCAAGCCTTTTTAATTTGTCTTAGCTCAGAATTTATTGGATCAGATTTAAAATGTTTAAACGCAAATTGTTTACGTTTGCTTATTCACAATTATCATGAAAAAAATCATTTTCCTACTCTGCATATTTAAATATGGGTTAACTTTTAATCAAACTCTACATCAGACTACTTCTAAAACTGTAATCCATCATATTTCCCTTGATAGTTTATCGAAAGAAAATCCCACATCAATTATTAAAGGATTGGAGATACCACAAACCCATCCAAATGAATTAATTATTTCCCATCTTGGTTACACGCTTTCTTTTAATAAAACCCATCGTCAGGCTAACTGGGTGGCTTACGAATTAACTAAAGAAGAGACTATAAAACTCTGTAAAAGAACTAATAAATTTACACCTGATCCGCTTATAACAACCTTAACTGCCAATAATGAAGATTACACTAAATCAGGATTTGATAGAGGACATCTTGCTCCTGCAGCGGACATGAGCTGGTCTCCACAAGCCATGAATGAGTCTTTTTATTATAGCAATATGAGTCCTCAAACTCCAAAATTTAATAGAGGAAAATGGAAAGAATTAGAGGAATTAACCAGAGATTGGGCAAATGAATATGAAAGCTTATACATTGTCACCGGACCTGTATTAAACCCTCATCTCTCATCCATTGGTACGCACAGTATATCCGTGCCCCAATACTTTTATAAAATAATCTTAGATTATACAAAACCAGATATAAAAGGTATTGGATTTATAATGCCCAATACTGATTTAACAGAACCATTAGAACATTATTCTGTATCTATAGACAGTGTTGAAAAAATAACTCATCTCGATTTTTTTCCACTTTTGCCAAATGAACAAGAAGAATTAATAGAACATACACATTGTATACCTTGTTGGTTATGGGAAAAACAGTCAGAAGCAAATAAGTCTCATTCAAATGATATTCAAGTGTATGAACAATGCAAAGCCTTAACAAAAAAAGGCACACGTTGCGAAAATAAATCAATAAATAAAAAAGGATACTGCGGAACACATAAAAAGCAAACAGAGAGATAATAACAAAAAAATTATCTCTCTTAAATTATTGTCCTAATGAGTTTAAACTAAATATAGCTGGTTCGTAATTTGGTTTCAGTTTAAGACACATCTTGTAATCTGTCATTGCCATACTCGTATTTTTTAATTCCTGATAACAAATTCCTCTAGCAAAATAAGCCTCTGCATATTTTGAATCTGAATAAATAGCCTTACTGAAAAATTCAATTGCTTTTTTAGGATCTTTGTTAACACCAAAGGCTATTGCACCTAAATTATATAGTGAAAAAACATGAGTCGAATCATTTTTTAAAATTCGTTGATACAACAACTCAGCATCTTTCATCTGACCTAAATCCTGAAATAATTTAGCTTTAGCATATAATGCTTCCGTATTTAAAGGACTAAGTTTAATTGCATTATCATAATACTCAAAAGCTAAAGTGTTTTTTTTTGCGGCATAAATAAGCCCTAGGTCTAAAAACACGCCATAATTCATATTATCTTGTTCTATAGCCGTTTCAAGACTAGAAATTGCCTTAGCAGTATCGCCAATTTCTTTATAAATATTACCTTTTAAGTAATATGCTTTGGCCAAATTTTCATTTACTTTTAATGCTTGATTAATTTTAGAAAACGCATTTTCATATTGTTTAACAAAATAATATAGCTCTCCTAATTTTAATAAACCATCTGTGTTTTCAGGAAATTTAATAACTACCTTTTCTAAAACTTCTTTTGCATTTCTAGTCTCGTTGGCAGCAAAAAAAACATCAGCCTCAGTCAAATAATAAGTTGCGTTGGTAGAATCAATCCTCAATGAACGCTTAGCGTCATTAATAGCATCTTCTAGTTGCTTGTATTTTAAATAAATTTTAGCCCTTTCGTTATACAAACTAGCATCATCCGGTGAATCGAGTATTTTTTTATTGAGAGCTGCTAATTCAGGTGAATTAATAATCTTCAAAAGAGAGTCGGAACGTTTAGTATTATTTTCAATAGCTGCATCCTTTTGATAATTACATGAAAACAGAAAGAATAATCCTAAACTTAAAATAATTACATGTCTCATTCTAAGAATTACAAATCGTTTGCATTAGCAATTAATTCCGCTACATCTAAAACTTTAGTTTTATCCTCCTGATTGAAATGCTTTACGCCATCTGTCATCATAGTGTTACAAAACGGACAACCCACAGCAATTACATCAGGATTGTGAGCTAATGCTTCTTCAGCCCTCTCAACATTCACTTCTTTTACTCCCTTTTCAGCTTCTTTAAACATTTGAGCCCCCCCTGCTCCACAACATAATCCATTCGCTCTGCTTCGTTTCATTTCGACTAATTCAGCATCCAATTTAGAAATAACTTCTCTCGGTGCCTCATAAACGTCATTAGCTCTCCCTAAATAACAAGGATCATGAAAAACAATTTTCTTCCCTTTAAAATCTCCACCTTGAACTTTTAATTTTCCCTCATTAATTAATTGCTGAACTAATTCGGTATGATGAATCACTTCATATTTTCCTCCCAATTCGGGATACTCATTTTTAATCGTATTAAAACAATGCGGACATCCTGTTACTATTTTTTTCACATTATATCCATTAAGTACCGTAATATTTTGCATTGCCTGCATTTGAAATAAAAATTCATTACCCGAACGTTTTGCAGGATCTCCTGTGCAAGATTCTTCAACTCCTAATACAGCGAAATTAGCTCCTACATGATTTAATATCCGAACTATTGCTTTAGTTATTTTTTTAGCTCTATCATCAAAACTACCCGAACAACCCACCCAAAACAATATGTCGGGAGTTTCACCGTTGGCAATTTTTTCCTGCATTGTTGGAACTTTCATAGTAGTCATGTTTAATGAGTTTAAATTATCGTAATTATTCAAAAACCTGAACAGTTGCTTTTCTTTCAACTAAATCTGTAAATCGTCCTTCATATCTTGTAGCTCTTACCATGTGGTTATCAATCCAATGGTAATTTCCACCTCGAGGTTTACACATTAATAATCCATGATATTTGAATCCATTAGCTTTCAACCAACGTTCTGTAACTTCTCTATGTGCTTCTGTTCTGGAAGTGAAAAAAGTAATAATATGACCTTCGTCATACCATTTATTTAGAGTAACCAAAGCCTCGGGATATAAAGCTGCGGTCTCCATTCTTTCCGGTTCCTCATTAGGAATATCATCACAAATAGTTCCATCAATATCAATTAAATAATTTTTGACATTTTCAGGTAAAACAGGACTAATTTTATGTCCGTTCTCCTCTTTTTCCATTAAGTTAATTTTTGTACTCATAATTTGAAGATTTTGATTGTTTTTAAATTTCAGATATCCAATTAGCTCTATCTGCAGGACTAAATTGCCAAGGCGCTCCATTGTTTTCAAGATTTGAAAACATACCATTCAGTTCATTAGGCGCAGAGCTTTGTTCTAAAACTAATTGTTGACGTAACGCTAATATAATTGATAACGGATCGATATTAACGGGGCATTCTTGTACACAAGCATTGCATGTATTACACGCCCAAATTTCCTCAGCTGTGATATAATCCCCTAATAATGATTTGCCATCATCTACAAAAGTGCCACCATTTTTATCAATATTTTTCCCTACCTCTTCTAACCGATCTCTTGTATCCATCATAATTTTTCGAGGAGACAAAGCCTTTCCTGTTATATTTTGCGGGCAAGATGATGAACAGCGCCCACACTCTGTACAAGAATATGCGTCTAATAACTGTTTCCAGGTTAAATCTGTTACATCTTTTGCTCCAAATTTTATAGGTGCGTTAGGATCCAAAACCGATTGATAAGATGGGTCGAAATTTGGTTTAACAACGTCTGTAACTTCAAATAAATTTTGGAACTGTCCTTTGGATTTTAGGTTTGAAAAATAGGTATTTGGAAACGCCAATAGTATATGTAAATGCTTAGAGAAAGGCAGATAATTTAAAAATCCAAACACCATAAGAATATGGCCCCACCAACCAATACGCTCTATAACATGTAAACCAGGAGTTGGCATATTGCCATAAATTAAAGGTCCTAAAAAACTACTAATTGAAAAATTTAATGAATTATCTCCCATGTTTTCAGCATGAGATTGTCCTCTTGAGTATAGCACTTCATCAGCACCATTCATCATAAAAATGAAACAAATTAAAATAATTTCCATTATCAAAATAATGTTCGCATCTAACTTTGGCCAACCGTTTAATTCATTTTTAACTAAACGCGGAACTTTCAAAAGATTTCTTCTTGATAAAAATGCTAAAGTACCAATGAAAGCTAAAACCGACAAAATTTCAATAAAACTTACAATAAAGGTGTAAAAACTTCCTAACGAAGGTCTAAAAATCCTGTGATGACCTGTTACTCCGTCAACTATTATTTCTAATAATTCTATTTGAGTGATGACAAAAGCTGCATATAAAAAAAGATGTAATAAAGCCGGTATGGGACGTGTAAACATTTTCTTTTGTCCGAATGCTACCAACAACATCGTTTTTAATCGCTCAGATTTATCATTACTAATTGTAACATCTTTTCCTAAGAGGATATTTCTGCGAATTTTTTTTGCATTGATATAAAAAAATGCTGTTCCACCAATTAAAAACACAATAAAAAAAATAGATGAAATCATAAGAGTTCTTAAAGTTTAGGTTTATTTTTATCTTTTCGGCCAAATACAGAAAAATGAATGTAACGTTCCGGGTTAATTCGCAAGTCATTTAATAACTTATCTAAATCCTCAGTTGATTGGTTTAAATTATTGTACAGAGAGTCATCCTTAACCAATTTACCAAATGTTCCTTGGCCTGCGTTTATTTGGGCAATTAATTTATTCAATTCAGTTAATGTTTTGTCAGCTTCCGAAATAGCACTTTTCAACTCAGATTTAGACAAACTATCAGACAGATTACTAAAATTACCAATGATGTGATCTATTTTCCCAGTGTTTTTTTCGAGCATACCAGCTAAGTTGTTGAATTTTGATAAAATAGATGAAATTTTAACTTTTTCCGAAGCCATTAAGTCATCTAGTTTATAAGCCGTTTGCTCTAAACTTTGAATCGCTTTTTTAATACTTTCAAAAGATTTATGAAGATTATCGCGTGTTTTATCATTTAAAACAACCTGCACAACTGTCATCACCGAATCTACTGAGGAAAGCAACCCTTCAATTTTTTGTTGCAATGGAGCAAGTTGTTTACTGACCGATGTTTTTAATCCTTCCTCTGTTTCCGCGATTAAGGTATCGCCTGATTGAACAAACTCTTTTTCTTGACTGTAAATAATTTCAACCGTTTTTGAACCAAGTAAATCAGAACTTATTGCCTTTGCTATCGATTTTTTCGGTATTTGAACGTCCTCTGTTATTAAAAATTTAACCAATACACCGTACTGCCCTTTCTTGTCTTGAATTAATGAAATCTTATTTATTTGACCTATTTTAAATCCATTAATTAACAAAGGATTAGCTTCAATCAAACCATCAATTTTAGGATAAATAGCATACAATTCATACTTATCACTAAATAAATCTCTGCCTTTTAAAAAATTGATGCCCCAAATAAAAAAACCAATAGACGCGGTAACGACAACTCCTATCTTAAACTCTTTTGAAATTTGCATATCCTATCAGTTAGTCATTCATTTACAAATAGTCTATTTGCTAAACAAAAACTATTCATTCGTTAAATTTTAAAGGCCTAATATACAGATAATTATTATATTGAAATAGTTGAAAATTGAGTTTTAAATACCCTATTTTTAAACAGATTTTATGAATTTAAAATAACTCATAAAAACCACCTGTAAATCATTTTTTAACTGTTTCAAACTTCCCTGTTTTTTTGTTATAGCCATACGGACAGTGTTTGCAGCCATTTTTGCAACAATAGCCCCTTTTTAAATGGTGCTTTTCAGTGAAAATGATATAACCCTCCGGACTTTGGTAATAATCTTCAGGATCTAATTTTTTGGTAAACACAAATAATTAAAATAATATTGTTTGATGTTATATAGGGCTAAATATACAATAATTTTTGTTTGCATTATTTTCAATAATCTATTAAATGCTCAAAATGAGCAACTTAACTCTTCTTTTTTAACTATTAAACTTAAAAATGATTCAAATGTTTTATTTGAAAATAAAAAAATACAAGTCGAAGACAAATCTCACGAATCAAGTGTTGAAATTGGTGCGTATTTGAGTTCTTACTATGCTTTTTATTCAGAAGACAACAAAGCTGATTTTGTGAAACATGCAACTATGGCCGCGAGAAATCAACAATTCGGATTAAATATGGCCATGATTTCAATGAAATATCAATCACAAAAATTTAGAAGCAATGTAAGTTTACATTACGGTGATATTGCTGAAAGTACCTGGCCTCAAAAATTCAATATGATTCAGGAAGCCAACGCCGGTGTTGAATTGTTTAAAAATATGTGGTTAGATGCGGGTATTTTTAGATCTCACATAGGTTTAGAAAGTACGCAACCTCGAGAAAATATTACTTCAAGCATGTCTCTGGCTAATGTTTATGAGCCTTATTTTTTTTCAGGAGCTAAATTAACCTATATCATAAACCCTAATTTGAACATACAAGTTCAATCGTTTAATAGCTTTAATTCAATTGTAGAAACTAATAAAAATAAATTATTTGGTTCATCTATTGTATTCGCTCCCACACAATATTTGACCTTGACATATAATTTCATTACTGGAGATGAAACTATCGACTCAGTTAAACTTAAACATCAACGCTATTATCATAACTTTTACTTAAACTATCAAAAAAACAAATGGACGGCCGGGGCGGAATTCAATTATGGCAGACAAAATAATAATAAATTAATTACTGAAAATAACTTTAAAACAGCTGCTATGAATAGTGCGTTGGTTGTACTCAAGCATCAAACTTTAAATAGGTTGGCATTTTATGGAAGAGTTGAATGGTTCAGTGACAAAGATGAAATATTATGCATTGGCTCAAAAATGGGATTATATACATGGGGAGCAACAGCAGGCATAGAATACAAACCATTTAAATCAGTGGCCTTGAGTTTAGAAACTCGTCAATTACAATCAGAAAAAGCCAACTTTTTGTTTAACGGCAATTACTCAAACAAAAGAAACGAATTTATTCTTTGCCTAGATGCTTGGTTTTAAAATTATGTTGCACTATAATCCTGTCATCAATCACATTTTATTCAATGATTACCGAATTGGTATCTTAAGGCTTGATTTGATTCATCCGGAAATTTCAGGGAACAAATGGTTTAAATTAAAGTACAATTTACAAGAAGCCAAATACCAAAAAAAAGATATAATACTGACTTTTGGTGGTGCTTTTTCCAACCACATTGCAGCTACTGCTCATGCTTGTAATTTATTTGGTTTTAAATCTATAGGAATTATTAGAGGCGAAAAAAGTGCCGCTTCAAATCCAACACTTCTTTTTGCCAAGAAAAATGGGATGGAACTACAATTTGTTTCGAGAGACACATACAAACTAAAACATGATATTAGTTATTTCCAAAATTTATATAATTTATATCCAAACGCATACATTATTCCTGAAGGAGGAGATAACACCCTTGGCCAAAAAGGCTGCCAAGATATTTTAACTCCCGAAACTGACATTTTTTCGACTATTTTTTGTGCACACGGAACCGGCTCTACTTATAAAGGAATTTCGAAATCATTATTACAATCGCAACAACTTTTAGCAGTGAACGTGTTAAAATTTGAAGCAGTTGCAAATCATCCCCAAACTAAAATATTAAACCAATATCATTTTGGTGGCTATGCTAAACACACTACCGAATTACTTGATTTCAAAAATTGGTTCGAAAATACTTATACCATTCCGTTAGATTATGTATACACGAGTAAATTGTTTTTTGCTGTTTTTGATTTAATGAAAAAAAACTTATTACCTAAAAATGAACTGCTCTTAATTATTCATTGTGGAGGACTACAAGGAAATGTAGGTTATGAAAAACGTTATAATCTTAATCCTAATCTCAATGAAATGGACCCCCATGGGTAAACTTGTTTACCATTAAAAACATTTCTAGCTGCATAATTCTCTGATAATTTGAAAAAACCAAAGCCTACCCCTACCGAAGTAATCACCTTATTTCCTATGCTTCGAAATAAGCCATTTTGAATTTGAAATGTTAATCCTTCAATCCCTCCCAATAACATATCTTTGCCATACCTTATTCTTGGACCAACGTAATATTTCAAACTCGAATTTAAATCATGATACGAATTAATATCTACACCAACTATAAATCCTACATCCGAGTATTTATTTTTAGAGACTGATTTGGATTCTCCGTAAGGATTATAAGTTAAACTGACTGGTAAATTGATTCCTATGGTTTTATTTGCCAGTAAACGTTCGTATGAAAATGTCAGTCTACCAAAAGCTAATTGACGAAAATAAAACCCTAAAATATGATCGGACATGTTAACCGCTTTTTCTTTACCATCATTCTGTTTTAAATGATTATTTTGTTTATCATTTTTAAATTTAACAACATATTCATGACGCTTGTTTCTTGACGTTTGTTTTAAAATACCTCTAACCAAACTATTTTTTTCTGTCACAATACCATTTTGCACAAAAACAATACTGTTTTCAGCCTTCACAGAAATTAAGCAAAGAAAAAAAACATTTACAATAGTTATATAAAATAAGTTCATACAAACAATTTAAAAACAATAACCAATACAATATCCCAAATACAATTTAGGAAAATGTGAATAATCTATTACGGACAGATTAGTTGATTTTAAAGGGATTGAATTGATTTGTTTACCAATAGCACATATGATTTTAAAATGAACTGTTGGTACAATATTAAAAATACAACCGTTAGAGAATAAAACAGATACCTGATACGCTTCTTTTTCATCAAACTTTTTTTGATTATTGGAAATACCTATCATATCCGTATAACGATAAGCCATGTATTTACTTAATATTCCTGCAAAATAATAAACTCGTTGTGTGGGGCGAGGCGCAAAATAAAATCCTCCACCCATATCATATATTTTTTTCGCGTTATATTTCGAATTTGTAATGTACAAGTTTAATCCCCCCATTCGATAGTTAAAATTGTAGCCTCCCATTAAAGTAAAGGCAAATTTTCCGTTATTAATTAACTTATCATAAAACAACGTTAAATCACCATTACAAAGAGCTAAAGTGTTTACTGAAATAACATGAGTATAAAGATGTTTAATTTTTAACGATGTAAACATCATGCTACTGTCTGCAAACCTGTAATTAAAATATCTGTCTGTTTTTTGAACAAACTCGGCATTACTTTTCGTTAATGTATCCTGACTATATACTGAACATATACTCAAACAAATGATTATAATAATTTTTAAAAAAAACTTCATGTTTGTAAAGTATATACCCTGATAAAAGTAATTAATTAAACCGTATTTTATAGAAATGCCTCACTCTACAAATACCATTTTTTTGTAAAAATTATTACACCAATTTCACTAAATTAGTGAACTTAATTTATATTATGTTTAAACTAAAAAATTACATCAATGGTGAGCTAGTAGAACCTATCTCAAACCAGTATATCGACAATTATGATCCTTCTCGCGGAACCGTTTATTCGCAAATACCAGACAGCGATGAACATGATGCCGAAAAAGCCATACAAGCTGCTAAATTAGCTTTTCCGGCCTGGAGTCTTACTCCAAAAGAAACTCGCTCTAAATATCTTTTAAAAATTGCTGCACTAATTGAAGAACAACTAGATGAATTGGCACTGGCTGAAAGTATTGACAATGGAAAGCCATTACATTTGGCTAAAAGTGTAGATATTCCAAGAGCTGCTGCTAATTTTCATTTCTATGGAACCGGCATTTTACATTACGCAGCACATTCTCATAGTATGGAAGATACTGCCATTAATTACACATTGCGCCAACCTGTTGGAGTTGCCGGTTGCATATCTCCATGGAATTTACCTTTATATTTATTCAGCTGGAAAATAGCACCTGCTTTAGCGGCAGGATGTACAGTTGTAGCAAAACCTTCAGAAGTAACTCCTATGACTGCGTACTTACTTTCAGAAATTTGCATAAAAGCAGGTTTACCAAAAGGGGTTTTAAATATTGTACATGGTTTGGGGCATAAAATTGGCAACGCTATTGTGGGAAGTAAAGATGTGCCTTTAATTTCATTTACAGGCGGAACAAAAACAGGAGCTCATATTGCCAGCGTTGCGGCTCCTATGTTTAAAAAATTATCTTTAGAACTTGGAGGTAAAAATCCAAATATCATATTTGCTGATTGCGATTACGATAAGATGTTATCTACTACTATGTTGTCTTCATTTGCAAATCAAGGTCAAATTTGCCTATGCGGTTCTCGCATTTTTATCGAAAAGTCTATCTATGAAAAATTTAAATCCGATTTTGTAGCTAAAACAGAAGCGCTTGTTGTAGGAGCACCTTTAGACGAAAAAACCAAAATTGGAGCTGTTGTATCTAAACCCCATATGGAAAAAATTCTTTCGTATGTGGAATTAGCCAAACAAGAAGGTGGTAAAGTACTTTGTGGCGGTAAAGAAGTAAAAGTTGGTGGCGAGTTTAATAATGGCTATTACATTGCACCAACTATTATTGAAAACTTAAGTTATGATTGCCGCACTAATCAAGAAGAAATATTTGGACCAGTTGTAACCATTATGCCTTTTGAAAAAGAAGAAGAGGTGCTAATGTATGCTAACTCTACTCAATATGGCTTAGCTTCTACGGTATGGACACAAGATATTACAAAAGCCAACCGTGTGGCTATGAATTTACATACGGGTATTGTTTGGATTAACTGTTGGTTGCTGCGTGATTTAAGAACTCCATTTGGTGGTGTTAAATCATCCGGTGTTGGCAGAGAAGGAGGCTTCGAAGCACTTGATTTCTTTACAGAACCTAAAAATGTGTGTGTTAAATTGAAATAGTAATTACCAATAAATACGAATTTCCAAATCGCTACATACTAACTAATTGTAACAAACATAGATTCGTATATTCGTAAATAATTCGTAATCAAAATATAAAAAAAAATGTTAGAGAACAGCGGAAGAACAGAATTAACATCATTAGGAGAATTTGGATTAATTAAACACCTAACGGAACATGTTGAGACATACAACGATTCAACCATTAAGGGTATTGGAGATGACGCTGCTGTTATAAAATATGCTTCTGAAAAACACACCTTAATTTCAACGGATATGTTGGTTGAAGGTGTTCATTTTGATTTAACCTATGTACCTTTAAAACATCTTGGTTACAAGTCCGTCATCGTTAACTTATCCGATATTTGTGCCATGAATGCATTACCTAAACAAATTACGGTAAGTATCGCGGCATCAAATCGTTTTTCGGTAGAAGCATTAGAAGAACTCTATTCAGGAATGTTGTTTGCTTGTAAAAAATACAACATCGATTTAATTGGCGGAGATACAACTTCATCAACAAGCGGCTTAATCATCAGCATTACTGTGTTTGGTGAAGCAGACAAAGAAGACATTGTATATCGTAACGGAGCTAAAGAAAAAGATTTATTGTGTGTGAGTGGAGATTTAGGTGGGGCTTATATGGGATTACAAATTTTAGAAAGAGAAAAATTTGTATTTAAAGACAATCCAACTATTCAACCCGATTTAGAAGGAAATGATTATATTTTAGAACGCCAATTAAAACCTGAAGCTAGAGTTGACATTGTTGAATTATTAAAAAACATTGGTGTTAAACCTACGAGTATGATTGATATTAGCGATGGACTGGCTTCTGAAATTATTCATATTACGACTCAATCTGAATTAGGGTGCGAACTATACGAAGAAAAAATTCCTTTAGATCCTCAAACATTTGACAGAGCCCGTGAATTTAACTTAGATCCTACCGTTTGCGCTCTCAGTGGAGGCGAGGATTATGAACTGTTATTTACAGTTCCAATGTCTGATTATGAAAAAATTAAAAATCAACCGGATATTACAATTATAGGTCATATGACTCCAAAATCAAGTGGAGTAAATTTAATTGCCAAAGCTGGTACCTCTCACCCAATTACTGCGCAAGGGTGGAATTCATTTAAAAAAGATTAATTAAATAACTTTCTCACCCTTCATAACTTTTTAAATTTCAAAAACTTAATTATATGAGCACAGAAAAATCAATAGAATCATCAAAAGCACCTGAACCGGTAGGTTTATACCCACATGCTCGTCGCGTTGGAAACTTATTATTTTTAAGTGGAGTTGGTCCACGTGAACGTGGTACAAAAAAAATACCCGGTGTCGAATTGGATGAAAACGGGAATATCACATCGTACGACATTGCAACACAATGCCATAGTGTATTTCGTAATATTAAATATATTTTAGAAGATGCCGGAAGCAGTTGGGATAAAATTGTAGACGTTCAAGTATTTTTAACCAATATGAAAGACGATTTTCCAACTTACAACAAACTGTGGGCTGAGTATTTTAAAGAAAATCCTCCTTGCCGCACAACAATTGAAATTAATTGTTTGCCAACACCCATTGCCATTGAACTGAAAGTTATTGCAACAATTGATTAACTAACTATTTTAAAACATTTTTATCAAACTACTTTATATGTAATGAACTAAACTAACACCGCATATTATCATATTAGCGTTTGCTAACCATCCTGTTCGCGAAAAGTCGAAATTTCAATTAAGACAGGGAAGTATAAGCACAACGCTCGCGCCAAGGCGTGGGCGTTGCTTTACTTTGTCTTAAGGGCTTCGACTCCCTCGTGAACAAGTAAAGCAACTGACCCACGCTATTTTTTTATACTAACCGCTGCTGAAGGGACGGAGTGGCATAATACAAAAAAACAATGAATTACAAAGTAATCGCGGATTCCTTGAAACAATTATTCATCCTCCGCAAAAAAAGTTTATTAATTGCAGTGGCAGCTCTAGGAATGGCCACCTCAACCATGGCACAAACGGTACCAAGCTATGTACCAACCAATGGTTTAGTGGGCTGGTGGCCCTTTAATGGGAATGCCCAAGATGAGAGTATTAATACGAACGATGGAACCGTAAACGGCGCAACATTGACAACGGACAGATTTGGAAATACAAATAGTGCCTATAGTTTTGATGGTGTGAATGATTATATTTTATGTTCACCAAATCAAATTAATTTAAATGGCAATTCATTTTCTTGGTCTTTATGGTTGAAAAAAAATAATTTAGCGATTGGTGCTTTATTTATCACACAAGGAAGTGCAAATACTAACTATGGTTTTCATTTGGGTTTTACAACAAATTCTATCTTTCGTTTTGGTTTTTACAACAATGATTTAGATGCGAACATTAGTAATACAGATGTCAACAATTGGTATTTTTACTCTGGGACTTATGATGCTACAATTAATCAAAGAAAATTATATATAAATGGTGTCTTAAATACGACTGATACACCCATATCTGATTATCTAAGTAGTGGGGACTTATTTTTAGGAGGAACCATTAACAAGAATGGTTGGGCTCAAAGTTCATTTAATGGTAAACTTGATGACATTGGTATTTGGAATCGAGCGCTGACCCAGCAAGAAATTACGAACTTATACAACGGTGGCATTTGTTACCAAAGTGTCACTGTTACCGATACCTTACGCATTAATACCACTATTACCGGTTTTAATCCGGTTACTTACCAAAATAGCATTAAAATATGGCCTAACCCTACCAAAGACCACATTACCATCGATAATGGCAACATCGCCAATTTAAACGGACATCAAATTAAAATTAGCAATGCAATTGGTCAACAAGTATTTCAGTCTGCAATTACCCAAAAGCAATTTTATGTAGATATGAGCAGTTGGGGTGGTCATGGTATATATTTTGTCAATATTATAAATGCACAGGGTGTAACGATAGAAATCCGAAAAATTGTTTTGGAATAACATTTAACACAAAAACAAAAAACCTCCCTTAATAAGGGAGGTTTTTTGTTTTTACATTATTTATATAACTTATTAATAAAATTCTATGGTACAGTTATTAACTACCGCAAGCTTCGCATCCTTCCGGGTTATCAATGCTACAAGACAATTGAGCTTGCTGTTCTTCATAACTTAGAATATGAGTTTGACCACGTTCTACTAACAATGCATCTTCATTTCCTAAAATAGGAACTGTTAACGCAGCCTGATCTACCGTAAATTTAATAGCATCAGCGGCCGCTTTAGTACGTAAGTAATACATACCTGTTTTCAAACCTTTTTTCCAGGCATAAAAATGTGCTGAAGATAATTTTGCAAAATTAGCGTCCTGTATAAATAAATTTAGCGATTGAGATTGACATATAAAAGCCCCCCTGTCTGCGGCCATATCAATAATAGTACGCTGTTTAATTTCCCAAACGGTCTTGTAAATATCTTTTATATTTTGAGGAACTTCAGGTATATTTTGAACAGAACCATTAGCCGCAATAATTTTATTTTTCAAGGTATCATTCCATAAACCTAACTTTACTAAATCGCGCAGTAAATGTTTATTAACAACCGCAAATTCACCGGATAATACTCTACGACTGTAAATATTTGAAGTGTAAGGTTCAAAACATTCGTTGTTTCCTAAAATTTGAGACGTAGAAGCTGTTGGCATTGGAGCGAGTAATAATGAGTTACGAACACCATACTTTGCAACCTCTTCTTTCAAAATATTCCACTCCCAACGTGGGCTTGGAGTTACACCCCACATATCAAACTGCATAATGCCTTTTGATAAAGGTGAACCTTGAAATGATTCGTAAGAGCCTTCTTTAATTGCTAAATCTTTACTTGCAGTCATTGCTGCGTAATAAATAGTTTCAAATATTTCAGCATTTAATTTTTTAGCTTCCTCACTTTCAAAAGGATAACGCATCAAAATAAATGCATCAGCCAAACCTTGCACACCCAATCCAATAGGGCGATGACGCATATTTGAGTTACGTGCCTCTGGAATTGGATAATAATTACGATCTATGACTTTATTTAAGTTCTTAGTAATCGTGTAAGTTACATCAAATAACTTTTGATGATCAAAAGTACCTTCTTTCTCGTCTACAAAACGTGGCAATGCTATAGATGCCAAGTTACAAACAGCAACCTCATCAGGGCTTGTGTACTCAATAATTTCAGTACATAGATTGGATGATTGAATAGTTCCTAAATGAGATTGATTTGATTTTAAGTTACAAGCATCTTTATACAGCATGTATGGGTTACCGGTTTCTATTTGAGAATCGATAATGGCAGCCCATAACTCACGTGCAGGAACTTGTTTACGGAATTTTCCCTCGCCATCATATTTAATATATAATGCTTCAAACTCTGCACCGTGTGATGTATGTAAACCAGGGCATTCGTTTGGACACATTAAACTCCAAGTTCCTTCAGCTTCTACTCGCTTCATAAATAAATCCGGAATCCATAGCGCTGTAAATAAATCACGCGCACGCATTTCTTCTTTACCATGATTTTTACGAATTTCTAAAAATTCAAAGATATCAGCATGCCAAGGCTCTAAGTAAACTGCGATGGAACCTTTCCTTTTCCCTCCTCCTTGATCAACATAACGTGCTGTTTCATTAAATACCTTCAACATAGGCAATATACCATTTGAAGTACCATTAGTTCCTTTAATATAAGAACCTGTTGCACGCACTTTATGAATAGCCAAACCAATTCCTCCGGCTGATTGAGAAATACGGGCACATTGTTTTAATGTATCATAAATACCATCAATACTATCTTCTTTGGTTTGCAATAAAAAACAAGAACTCATTTGCGGTTTCGGAGTACCCGCATTAAACAAAGTTGGTGTAGCGTGCGTAAACCAACGTTCACTCATCAAATTGTAAGTTTCAATAGCCGCCGCAATATCTTCTTTGTGAATTCCAATGGAAACACGCATCAACATGTGTTGTGGACGCTCGGTTACCTTACCATAAGTTCTTAATAAATAAGAACGTTCCAATGTTTTGAAACCAAAATAATCATACCCAAAATCTCTATCATAAATTATAGAAGAATCAAGAATTTGAGCATTTTTCATTACAATCTCATAAACGTCATCGGCAATTAATGACGCTTTTTGATTAGTTTTTGGATCAATATAATTGTATAAATTTTCTACTGTTTTAGAAAATGACTTAATCGTATTTTTATGTAAATTACTTACTGCAATACGAGACGCTAATAAAGCGTAATCCGGATGCTTGGTTGTTAAAGAAGCCGCAGTTTCTGCCGCTAAATTATCCAAGTCAACAGTATGAACACCATCATACACACCATCAATTACTTTTTTAGCTACCTGAATAGGATCAACATATTGCGCATCTAATCCATAACTCAGCTTTTGAACGCGAGCAGTGATTTTATCAAACTTCACAGACTCTCGCGTACCATCTCTTTTTATTACAAACATTGCCTTTTAATTATTTATTTCTTTAAAAATATTTCCTTTTTTACAACTTACAAATTATGACTTTTATTTATTTTTTTGGAATTAACGTTTAATTGTTATTGACAAAGTAATGGTTAATTATTGATATTTATAAAAGTCTGTGAAAGCCTTAATATGAATTTAAAATTGAATAAACATGTTGGATGAACACAAAAAGACAATTTTTAAATTCTTATATTGTTTACTTTCTCTAGAAGCTTTTAAACTTAAAAATCTTCGTCTAAATTAAACACATTATTTTCCTCTTTATTGCTCATGACTCCTGATTTTTGATATTCGGCAACACGTTTTTCAAAGAAATTTGTTTTACCTTGTAAAGAAATCATTTCCATGAAATCAAACGGGTTAGAAGCATTATAAAATTTATCACATCCTAAAGCCACTAATAAACGATCTGCACAAAACTCAATATATTGACACATTAAATCAGCATTCATTCCAATTAAACGAACAGGTATAGCATCCGAAACAAATTCTTTCTCAATAATTACTGCATCCGTAATAATTTGAGTCACTTTTTCTTTTGGTAATTTATTTTTCACATGACGTGTATATAACATACATGCAAAATCGCAATGCAATCCTTCATCACGAGAAATCAACTCATTACTAAAACTTAATCCCGGCATCAATCCGCGTTTTTTTAACCAAAATATTGAACAAAAAGAACCGGAAAAAAAGATTCCTTCTACAGCCGCAAAAGCAATCAATCTTTCGGCAAAATTACCATTACTTATCCAACGTAAAGCCCAATCAGCTTTCTTTCCTACGCAAGGTACAGTGTCTACCGCATGCAATAATTTATCTTTTTCAATCGGATCTTTAATGTAACTATCAATAAGCAAAGAATAAGTCTCAGAGTGGATGTTCTCCATCATAATTTGAAAACCATAAAAACAACGCGCCTCAGGGTACTGTACTTCATTTAAAAAGTTGATAGCTAAGTTTTCATTTACTATACCATCGCTTGCTGCAAAAAACGCTAAAACGTGTTTGATAAAATGACGCTCATTATCATTTAACTTATTATTCCAATCACTAATATCATTTGACAAGTCTATTTCTTCTGCTGTCCAAAAACTAGCTTCCGATTTTTTATAAAATTCCCAAATGTCATTGTATTTGATGGGGAATAACACGAATCTATCTTTATTTTCTACTAAAATTGGCTCTATCATAACTTATCAATTATATCTTATTTTTTTTGCGTCAAACTGTATTATTTGGTCGAAAAAATAGTTCTACAAAACTCATTAAAAATGACTGGATTTAAAAAAAATGAAATTAACATTCTATGATTTTTTTAAACATATCAAATTCACAAGAAAACGTTGATAAAAGACCAAACACATTGATTATAAAGGAATTGACAATTAATGAAAAATAAGAGAAAATTAATTTTGTTATCACATAAAAATAATTAATTAGTCAATTTTAATATTACAATTATTTGATTTTTTATCATTAAAAATACTAAAAACAACTTCAAAAAATGGTATTAAAAATCACTCATAAATAACTAAATAGACGCAGTCTTATATATTTTAGCGCAATAACAGTATTACTTAAAAAACATGAAACAGTCAATTATTAATAATTCATGGGATTCAATTCTTAGTAAAGAATTTGAAAAACCATATTTTAAAGATTTAACAACTTTTATTTATAACGAATACCGTTCCCATATTGTTTATCCGAAAGCCGAAAACATATATCAAGCACTAAAATTAACTCCCTTCGAACAAGTAAAAGTTATAATACTTGGCCAAGACCCTTATCATGGAAAAAATCAGGCCGACGGCTTGTGTTTTTCTGTTAATTATGGCATTAAACCTCCCCCATCTCTCAATACAATATATAAAGAATTACATACTGATATTGACATGTCCATACCCAACCATGGCAATCTCTTGAAATGGGCTCAGCAAGGAGTTTTATTACTAAACTCAACGCTAACTGTTAGGGAAGGGCAACCGGGTAGCCATCAAAAAAAAGGATGGGAAATTTTTACAGACTACATCATTCAGTACATTTCAGAGAAAAAAAATCACTGCGTGTTTTTATTATGGGGCAATTTTGCAAAAAGTAAAAAAACATTAATAGACACAGAAAAACATTTAATATTAGAAGCTGCTCATCCCTCTCCTTTGGCGCGTGGCGCTTTTTTTGGGTGCAAACATTTTTCAACTACAAATTCCTATTTAATTTCTAATAATCAAACACCAATTGATTGGAGTTTACCTACAGATCAACTTTTTTAGCCAAAAAATTATCTATTGATATTAATATTAAGTGTTGACTTATTAAAAACCTTGTCAAATACTTCAATTCGCAATTTTATTGGTCCGCTAACACTGCTATCAGAGAAATCGCAAGTAATCATATTAGCTTTAGCGTCATATTCTGCTATATGCCAAACGTCATTCACATAAACGTGATAATCGCCAATCCCACTCAAATTATCAGTCACTAAAACTCGTATTATATTCCGATTTACATTTTTTGGGTTCTTTTTAGATTCTGGAACTGTTATTCTTGGGGGTAATGTATCATAACTATAATTAAACACACCAAAATATTTTGATTCCGCTCTCAACCACTGATTTTCAAACTTTCCACCAATAACGTCCCCATTAACTGTCATTACCAACTTCGAAACCTTATTACTAATGACATAGTTCGGTTTCAAAGCTATTTGAAAAGATTTCATTAATGGTATCTCTTTACTACCAAACTTTATACCTCCTAAATTATTTTTTTGATCATCTGGTGGGTAATTTATAAATGCATTATTAACTAATGAGCCTGCCTTGATAGCAACTTCTAAATGAGCTTGTTTCAAATTAAAATCCTGATAACATAGTACATTTGGAATTTTAGTAAGCCTAGTGTAAGCATTTAAAGAAGAAGCCTTTACCAACAAAACAATATTATTTTTATTACCCTTTTCATCTGCAACTTGCAGTTCCAATTGATGAAATAATGTATCCTTTAATTCTATTTTACCTCCATTTATCAATGTTTTATACATCCCAATGGAGTGACAAGTAGGAGCAAAACATTTTTGTGTTTTATTACCGTTTATTTTTTCGCTAAAAAAATTCACATATCTCCCATCATCAAAACTAATTTGATTTAATTGATGATGATAAATTAGCTTACCATCCAATAAAAGTTTGGCTTCATAAATATTGTTTTTATTGGGCGTCGAATTTGATATATCAAATCCCGAAAAACCAACAGTAAAATGATTAAACGAAAGTGTTTGCTTGCTATGTTTAACTTGCAATCTACCGTTCTTATTAATTATTGGTAAAGTTATTTGAGATTTGATATTATTTGTATCCTGTGCATTATACAAAACGATGTTCGTTAAAATGGGCTTAACATCATCTTTTATATCATAAATCAATAAAGGATTAAATGGCGCCTCTGTTTTTTCGTCTCTAATTTCAAAATGTAAATGAGGTCCTGTTGAACTGCCGGAATTACCGGAATATCCAATTACTTCACCTTTTTTAACTGGCAATTCATGAGGATCAGGAAACAATTCAATTTCATTTTTATGTTGCATTAACTGTTTTTGTTTTACATAAGAATATATTTTAGAAGCATACAATTTTTGATGTGCGTAAACTGAAACATAACCATTAGAATGGGTTATGTATAAAACTTTTCCATAGCCACCACTACTTATTTTAATTCGACTTACGTAACCATCTGCAATACTTTTTATTGGTAAATTTTTTGATGGATCTGTTGTAAAATCTAAACCTGCATGAAAATGATTAGGTCTGATTTCGCCATAGTTACCAGTAACAACTAAATTTCTATCGAGTGGCTGAATAAAATCAATTTTATTATTTTGAGCCAAAGTAGTTTTCGCAAAAAATAGGAAAAAGATGACTTGTTGAAGAGTACTTTTAAACATATAAAAAACAATAAAAAGCGTTGACTTAATTAACAATAAAATGTTGATGTAAAGTTATCTACAATCGTAAAATGTGTTTATATAAACTATATTTTTAACCAACACTAAACTGTTTATTGAGATTTGTAGTATCTGTACTTTAATTGTATTCAAAACTAAAAGATACTCTAAACTTAAAACAACCACTATCTAAAATATGAACGAAGAAAATATAAAATCGGAATTGCAACAAGTACTAGATAGCGATATGGCGCTTCGTAAGGAGTACAATGAAATTAAACGTTCATTGAGTGATTATCGTAATCAACTCATTCAACGTGACGAAGAGTATAAGCGCCTACAGGTATCCATAGATGTTTTAAATACCAAACTAATTGTTTTAGAAAGAGACAATGCTAATTACAAGAGCGAGGTTACTTCGTTTAGGGATTTACGTAATTCTATTCGTGAGCAGTTGCAAGAAAAACAAGATGAAATTAATCGCTTGTTAATAAAAATAGATGAGTTAACAGGAGAATTATCAAATTCTACTTTAGAATATGAAACTAGAATTAACGAGCTTCAAACTTCATCACATAATGAAATTTCTACTCTTAAGCTAGCTTATGAAACTCAATTAGAGGAACTAAAATCTAATACATCTTACCAACAAATAGGTATTCGTAATGAACTAGAAGCAAAAATAAATGACTTAACCAGTAATTACGATAAAACTTACAATGAAACAGTTTCTTCTTATGAGGCACAAATTGAACAATTGAAATTTGAATTTGGAAATCAGTTAGAAACATTAAAAATTGAGTCAGAAACTCGTATTGCGTCATTAACCGGTTCAAGCGAGGGTACAATTTCTCAACTTACTAATGAGTATGAGGTAAAAATTAGTGAATTATCAGAACAATGGGCTTCTGAAAAATTAGAGATTACAAATACTTACGAAAATAAAATTTCTACTCTAACGACAACTTTTGATACAGAAAAAAGTGAGTTGATTCGTTGTTACGAATTACAAATAGATACTTTAAATACAGAGTTAGCAGAAAAACAAGAAAAATTTGAAACAGAATTATCTTCCACTATTGAATCGTTAACTCAATCCTTTTCTGAAAAAGAAAATGATCTGAAATCATTTTATGAAACTCAATTACTAAACACTTCGAGTTCTTCTAATTCATTATTAGACTCTTTAAAAGAAGAATTTGAAAGCAAAATTGCAAACCTCAATTCTAAATTATCTATTCAAAAAGAGTCTTATGTCACTGAATTAAATTCAACTATAGAATCGCTGACGAAAGAATACTCTGAGAAAGAAAATGAATTAAGATTGTTTTACGAAACCGAATTATTAACTAAAACAACTAGCTCATCAGATGTATTGAATTCACTGAAAGATGAATACGAAAGCCGAATTGCTGATTTAAGTTCAGAATTATCAACTCAAAAGGAACTGTTTGAAAAAGAATTAAGTTTAAATATCCAATCATTAACTGATTCTAATACTGCTAAGGAAAATGAATTGAGAGCTTTCTATGAAGCCGAATTACAAAACACTTCAAATTCGTCAACCTCATCAATAGATGCAATAAAAGAAGAATACGAAGAAAAACTAAATAACGCTTCATTAGAATACTCTGCTCGTAATACTCAGTTGTCAGACGATTTAAATAAAACAGTTTTGGAAAATGAATATTTTAAAGAAAAAATCAGAGAAATGGTTTATCATATCGATGAACAAAACTCTAAGATTGAATCTTTAAATAAAGATATAGAACTTAAAGCACAAGAAATAAGCAAACAAATTGATATATATAATTCATTATCTCAAGAATTTAATGCTCAAAAATCAAATCAACTTGTTGAAATCGATGAACAAGTAAGTATTTTAAATGCTAAAATTTCAGAATTTGAGTTAATTGTTGCTGAAAAAGAATCAAAAAATGCAGAATTAGCCTCTTCTTTAGAAGAAAAAATCAATCAATTAAAAAATTTGAATCATTCTTATTACGAACTTCAAAATCAAATTGATGAATTATTAATCACCTATAAAAAGGAAAAAGAAGATTTTGAAAACTTCAAAAATGAAATTCAGGTTTCTCATAATGAAGAAATTCAAAGCAAAACAGTTGAATTCAATAAACTATTAGCTGAAAACACATCTTTAATCAGCGAAATTGATTTAACAGCTGATAAATTAGAGGCATGTGAAGAAGAGCTTAAACTTACACGCTTCGAATTAGATGAATTAAAAACAGTTTCGGAAGGTAAATCTCAAGATTTAAAAGAGTTACTAAATGAGAAAAATTTCGAAATGACTGCATTATCTGCTAATAATGTAGCTCTTCAAACAGAACTTAATTTATTAAAAGCTGAATTAGAAAATGTTCGTGGTGAACTGAAAATTGCAGAATCTATCAATGAGTCTTCGTTAACTTTGCAAGATGACTATGATCAACTTTTGTCAGTAAAAAAAGATTTAGAAAGTCAATTAACTGCCTATCAGTCTTCTGTTGAATCTCTTAATGCTGAAGTTCATCAATTAAATAGCAGTATTTCTGATTATGAAACTGAAATAAAAAATTTAAGATCTTCTACTAAAGCAGATGAACAAGACGCATTTATTGATAGACTATTTAAACAAATTGATATTTTAAATTCAGAAAGACTTAGTTTATTAAACGAAAAAGAAGAATTGTTGAACAGCAAAGAAGAAATGGCTAATCAACTTTTAAAAATGAACGATACTGTTGCTACCATTTCACATCATATCGATCATCATGATATTGATACTACTGAATTGGATAGTCATAGAAAAAACGTTATCTTAGCGGGCAGTTCTAGTAACAGCGGTTCTGATAAATCGCTTGTAAAAAAACAGATTAATGAGTTGGTGCGTGAAATTGATAAATGTATAGCTCTTTTGAGTGCTTAAAAATAGCTTGGTTTAATGAGCAATGTAAGTGTAAAAGTTGAAATTGCCGGTGGGTTTTATACGCTTAAAGTAAAAAGCGAAGACGAAATTAACGTTAAACGGGCAGTTGAACTAATAAATCAAAAAATTTCGGAGTTTGAAATAAACTACGGAATAAAAGATAAAAAAGATGTTTTAGCGATGGTAACGTTACAATTGGTAAGTCAATTGGAAAAGCAAAAAAACCAAGCTGAACACGAATTAAGCACTCTAAAATTGGTATTAGAAGATGTTGAAGAAATGTTAACTCAACATAAGGACAATATAAACCAAGTAGGAGAATAACATAAACGTCTTAAATAAAGAGACCTCTATTAACGCGCAAACTTTGAAGAGATTCAAGGATTGTGCGTTTTTTATTAATAACCATTTGGATAGTCGCACCAAATGGTATTAATCTAATATTAACAACTTGCGACATATAAAATATATATGGATATACTCATAATTATACTTGCATTAATTGCCGGTGTTGTGGCAGGCTTCATGATTGCCAACTCCCGTTTGAACCAAAGTAGCGTTCAGGCCAAAGAAAACTTAATTAAAGAAGCGGAAGTAAAAGCAGAAAGTCTGAAACAAGAAAAAATATTACAAGCAAAAGAAAAATTCTTGCAACTAAAAGCTGAACACGACAAAACTGTGAATGAGCGAAATCAGCAATTAGCAGTACTTGAAAACAAATCAAAACAACGTGAAAGTGAATTAGCTAAAAAAATTGAAGAATCTTCTAAAAAAGATAAAGAGCTTGAAAATCAGAAAAATCAATTAAATAGCCAACTTGAACTTTACAAAAAGAAAAACGACGAGATTGAAAAATCGCATCGTAAACAAATTGAAATGCTTGAAAAAGTATCTGGTTTAAGTGCTGAAGAAGCTAAAGCTCAGTTAATTGAAAGTATAAAAGCAGAAGCAAAAACAGAAGCGATGGCTTTTATTAAAGATACGTTGGATGAAGCTAAAATTAATGCCAATAGAGAAGCAAAGAAAATCATTATTCAATCGATACAACGTTTAGCAACAGAAACAGCTATAGAAAACTCAGTTACTGTTTTCCATATCGAAAGTGATGAAATTAAAGGTAGAATTATTGGCCGTGAAGGTAGAAATATTCGGGCTTTAGAAGCGGCTACAGGTGTAGAAATTATTGTAGATGACACGCCTGATGCCATCACATTATCTTGTTTCGATTCCATTCGCCGTGAGATTTGTCGTCTATCTCTTCATCAATTAGTCACTGACGGCCGTATTCATCCGGCTCGAATTGAAGAAATTGTAGAAAAAACTAAAAAAATGATTGATGAAGAAATTGTTGAAACCGGAAAAAGAACTTGTATCGATCTTGGTATTCATGGTCTACATCCTGAATTAATTAGAATGGTAGGTAGAATGAAATACCGTTCTTCATATGGTCAAAATTTACTTCAACATAGCAGGGAAGTAGCCAATTTGTGCGCTATTATGGCCGGAGAAATGGGCTTAAACCCAAAAATTGCGAAACGTGCCGGTTTATTGCATGACATAGGAAAAGTTCCTGACGAAGAACCTGAACTACCTCATGCTATTTTAGGTATGAAATTAGCAGAAAAATACAAAGAAAAACCAGAAGTATGCAATGCTATAGGTGCTCATCATGATGAAATTGAAATGAATACATTATATGCACCAATCGTTCAGGTATGTGATGCTATAAGTGGTGCAAGACCTGGTGCAAGACGTGAAGTAGCAGAACAATATATGAAACGTTTAAAAGATTTGGAAGCACTCGCATTGGGATATAATGGTGTAGAAAAAACATATGCTATACAAGCCGGTCGAGAAGTGCGTGTTTTAGTATCGGCTGATAAAGTTGATGATAAACAATCTGAACAACTTGCATTTGATATTTCTCAAAAAATTCAAACAGAAATGACTTATCCTGGTCAAGTAAAGGTAACTGTAATAAGAGAAATAAGAGCTACTGCGTACGCTAAATAGCAAAGTAAAATCTTTTAATTTCAAGGATTATTAACCCCCTCTACAAAACATAGAGGGGGTTAATTTTAAAATTAAATTAGGTAACTATTGCATTTAAGTAATTTTTTAAACACAAAACACATAATCAATAACATAGAGAAAATTTAAATAAACAACACTCAATTTTTTTAAAGCAAACGTGATGACTTAATGTCTAACAAAAACATGAAGATTCTTTTAATTCAAATAGAAAAAACCACAGATTTATATCTTATTGAAGGTATAAAAAACTACACCGAAAGGCTCAAAAATTATATTTCTTTTCAAACAGAAACGATTGTGATGCCAAAAACTGTTCGTCAAAAACCATTTGACGAACAAAAAAAAGCAGAAGCTGCAGAAATCAACAAATTATTAGAACCATCCGATTTTTTAGTTTGCCTAGATGAACATGGAAAACAATTCACATCTATCGAATTCTCTGAATTTTTAAATAAAAGAATGGTTTCAGGGTGTAAACGATTGGTCTTTATAATTGGAGGTCCTTTTGGAATCGATAAATCTATTTTAGAAAAAAACTCTTATATCTTATCATTGTCTAAAATGACATTTTCTCATCAAATGATACGCCTATTTTTTTGTGAACAATTGTATAGAGGTTTCAGTATTTTAAAAAACGAAAAATATCATCATGAATAATTATTGATGAATAAGAATATTTAAATTCACGATATATGGAAAATTTAAAAGATAAATTAAACAGTTTTTTAGAAGCTAAATTAATCGACGAAATAATTTCAATTGGCCAAATAATGACCTTTAAAGAAGGTGACATTATTATGGATTATGGAAAAAACATTAAATCCATGCCTCTAATCCTAAGCGGAACTATTAAAGTCATGAAAAGAGATGAAGAAAATCGTGAAATTTTATTGTATTACCTTGGATCTAATGAAAGTTGTGCAATGGCCTATACCTGCTGTATGGAAGCAAAAAAAAGCGAAGTAAAAGCAATTGCAGAAGATAATGTTGAACTGATACAAATACCGCACGAAAAATTGGATGAATGGTTAACAAAATACCCTAGTTGGAAAAGTTATATTTTTAACAGTTTTACGCAAAGATTCAATGAATTGTTAAAATCTCTTGAAAGTATTGCTTTTCATAAATTAGATGAACGATTGATTAACTATCTAAAAAATAAAGCAAACGTTTACGGCAAAACATCCATCAATTTATCGCACAACCAAATTGCTGAAGAAATGGGAACTAGCCGCGTCGTAATTTCCAGATTATTAAAACAACTAGAAAACGATAAAAAACTAATTTTATATCGAAATGAAATCAAACTATTAAGTTCATTCAATTCTTAATAAACACCCTTAAGAATACCGGTATCTATAAAGGATTTGATATTCAAGATGAAAAAAACTAAATTTCATATAGAACAGTTAGAAATTGCTAAACAACTATTACGGCTGTCAGCCTTTATCATTCCAGTATCTATACTTATTGGATTGTTAGTAGCATTGTTTTTATGGTTATTAGAATTTGTAACAAAAATCCGTTGGCAATACTCTTGGTTCATTTACCTTTTACCATTAGCCGGTGTTGTAATTTATTGGCTTTACACATTTTTGGGTAAAAATTCCGGTGCAGGAAACAATTTGATATTAAATGAAATTCATCAACCAAGTAACGGGATTCCACTTAGAATGGCTCCCCTCATTTTATTTACAACAGTTCTTACTCATTTAGTTGGTGGTTCAGCAGGACGAGAAGGAACAGCAGTTCAAATAGGTGGTAGCTTATCCTCTTCATTTGCAAAATGGTTTAAACTGAAAAAAAATGATACAAGAATTTTATTATTATGCGGAATTGCTGCCGGATTTGGAGCAGTTTTCGGAACCCCTGTCACCGGTGCTATATTTGCCCTTGAGGTTTTAACTATTGGAAAAATAAAATATGATGCATTGATTCCATGCTTAATAGCCAGTGTGGTAGCTGATATTTCTTGTACATCTACCGGAATTACTCATACCCATTATTTAATAAACGACATACCTCATAGTTCCTATTCATTTTTAAATTCAAATTTTGATTTCCTGATGCTACTAAAAATAACCATTGCCGGAATATTATTTGGACTAACCTCTTATCTCTTTTCTCAACTGTCTCATTTTATAAAAAACAAAACAATATTTCTTGTAAAAAAACAATGGTTAATACCAATTATTGGCTCTGCACTAATTTTAGGAATTAGTAATTTACTTGGAACAACCGACTATATGGGGTTAGGTGTAATATCTAAAAATAGTGATGGCGTAAGTATAGTAAATGCATTTCATACCAAAAATATTGATACTTTAAGTTGGTTTTGGAAATTACTCTTAACTGCAATTACTTTAGGTATGGGATTTAAAGGTGGAGAAGTAACACCTCTATTTTTTATTGGAGCTACTTTGGGAAACACGTTGGCGGTTATAAGTGGCTCACCAATTGATTTATTTGCCGGATTGGGATTTATAGCTGTATTTGCAGGTGCTACAAATACACCGCTTGCTTGTACAATAATGGGAATAGAATTATTTGGTACTGAAAACACATTGTATTATGCGGTTGCGTGTTTTATGGCATATTATTTTAGTGGACATTCAGGCATATACAAATCACAACAATTAGGTGTTTCAAAATTTCACAAAACGTCTGATGATATGAGTCAGGCTGATTAATATTAGTGATGCATTTCATTCTTATAATTGCGTAATTACCTGTAAAACACTTTATCATCTTATTAGTTTCGTTTTTAAATTATACCTTAAAAACGTGAGCATAAACAATTTACTATATTATATTGCTGTTTTTTTTGTAATCGTTTGGGTCTTAGGATTTATGAGCTATGGAGAGTATGGAGGACAAATTCATATATTATTAATTATTGCAATTATTGCCGTTCTGTTAAGGGTAATAAAAGGAAAAAAAGATGTATAATAATACTTAACCAAAAAACATGACAAAACATATTGTACAAAAAATCATTATCATTTCATTTATTCCATTTTCATTTGTTGCTTGTCGTCCCTCAGAAAGAAAAGTAGAAAATGCAAAACAAGAAGTGAAAGAAGCCGAACTGCACCTAGAACAAACAAAAGAAAAAGCTGAAAAAATAAATCAAGAGTGGTTGAAATACAAAGCTGAATCAGAAGCCAAAATTCGTGAAAACGAACGTCAAATAGCTATTCTAAAAGCGCAAATTGATCAACTTAATGAAAACATGAAACTTACATACAAAAATTCTATCGCTAAACTAGAACAAAGAAATAACGAATTGAAGCAAAATTTAAATCATTATAGGGAAGAAGGTAAAGAAAATTGGGAAAAATTCAAAGCAGAATTCAATCATGACTCAGAGGATTTAAAGAAGGCTATAAAGAATTTTAAAGAAGATAACGTAAAATAATTTTTCAAAACACCTGCTTTTACTCATCTAAAATACCCAAACTAAAAATGACAATAAAATATTTAGTAACAATAGTTTTGATTCTCTTTATAATGAAAGGACAATGTCAAGAGACTACCTCGTCTGAAAAATATGGCACAACTTTAAATTTAGGAATAGGAAATGGTTACTATAGTTATATTGGTCATTCAATACCTGTTGTGCATTTAGATTATGAATTTGATATTGCTCCAAATTGGACACTAGCCCCTTTTCTGAATTTTTACAGCTATGAACGCTCGCAATTTTGGGGTAATGCATACAATACTTACAAAGAGTATACCTACCGACAAACAGTAATTCCTATTGGAGCCAAAGGAACTTATTACTTTGATCAATTATTAAAAGCAGGTTCCAAATGGGATTTTTACTTGGCTGGTTCAGTCGGATTTGCATACAGAAAAACAATTTGGGAAAACAATTACGATGGTTCTAAAGATATTGATGAAGGTATGGGAGCATTGTTTCTTGATTTACACATAGGCTCCGAATACCACCTTAACAAGAGAAACGGATTATTTCTTGATTTATCTACCGGGGTTTCATCATTAGGCTTAGCCATTCACTTTTAAACTATTATATTCTCTAAATGTTCGATCTGTTACTTATTATTTTTTTATTTTAAATTTTACCAGCATTTATAATATCTACTAATGAAGGATCAAGTAACGTACTCGTATCGCCAAAATTAGAAGTATCTCCTTCAGCAATTTTTCTTAAAATACGTCTCATAATTTTTCCACTACGTGTTTTTGGTAAACCCGGAACAAACTGAATTTTATCGGGTTTAGCTATTGGTCCAATCATTCGAGAAACGGTTTGATTAATGGCTTGTTTACTAAATTCGACATCTTCAACTGAACCGTCATAAATGACGTAGGCATAAATACCTTGTCCTTTAATTTCATGCGGATAGCCCACAACGGCACTTTCAATAACACCAATATGGCTGTTAATCGCATTCTCTACCTCAGCTGTTCCAATGCGATGTCCACTTACATTCAACACATCATCAACACGCCCTGTAATTCGGTAATTACCATCTTCATCACGCACACAACCATCTCCGGTAAAATATAAGTTTTCATACGTCGAAAAATAAGCCTGACGACATCGTTCATGATTATTGTAGGTCGTACGTATCATTCCGGGCCAAGGAAAACGAATGCATAAATTACCGCTTACATTATTACCTACAATTTCTTTACCCTGCTCATCTATCAAGCAAGGTTGCACTCCCGGCAACGGTAGGGTGGCAAACGATGGTTTTCCGGGAGTAACCCCCGCCAAGTTAGATATTAATACACCACCTGTTTCGGTTTGCCACCAGGTATCCACAACCGAACATTTTTCTTTGCCAATATTTTTATAAAACCAATGCCATGCCTCTTCGTTAATCGGTTCTCCTACTGAACCTAATACTTTTAAAGAACTTAAATCTTTATCTTTTACATATTCCAATCCAAACCCCATTAAACTTCTGATGGCTGTTGGAGCTGTGTACAAAATATCAACTTTAAATTTATCTACAATATCCCAAAATCTTCCGGCATCAGGCCAAGTAGGTATTCCTTCAAACATTAAAGTTGTTGCTCCGGCACTCAACGGCCCGTACACTATATAACTATGTCCCGTTATCCAACCTATATCTGCGGTACAAAAATGAATCTGACCCGGTTGATATTGAAACACATTCACGAACGTATAATTAGCCCAAACCATATATCCACCAATGGTATGCACTACACCTTTTGGTTTACCTGTAGAACCGGACGTGTATAAAATAAACAACACATCCTCTGCATCCATTACCTCAGCCGGACAATCAGGATTTCCCTGCATCTCAACTTTATTTACTTCCTCTTCCCAATACACATCCCTATCTGCAACCATGCTCATGGGCATATTTAAACGATTATAAACAATAACTCGCTTTATGCTAGCATTATTGATTAAAGCCTCGTCCACAACCGCCTTTAAAGGAACTTCCTTTGCTCCACGATAAGCACCATCACATGTAACTATAAATTCAGCTTTAGCATCCTCCAATCTGTCAGCAATAGCCTGTGCCGAAAAACCACCAAAAATAATTGAATGAATTGCTCCTATTCGTGCACATGCCAACATGGCTACTGTTAACTCAGGAATCATCCCCATATATATACATACGCGGTCTCCTTTTTGGACTCCATTATTTTTTAGAACATTAGCAAATTGTATGACCTTAACATGTAATTCATTATAGGTAAGTACACGATGAGGTTCATTTGGATGATTAGGTTCCCAAATAATAGCTGGAGTATTACCATACTCTTGCAAATGCCGATCTAAACAGTTTTCGGTGATGTTTAATTTCCCTCCTTCAAACCATTTAACGGAAGGTTCGTCAAAATTCCAATCTAAAACTTTATCCCATTTTTTTTTCCAAGTAAAAGTGCTTGCAATCCGTTCCCAAAAAACTTCAGGATGTTGTACACTTTCACGATAAGCTAATTCATAGGCTTTTAATGTTTTAATTTGGTAGGGATAACTCATAACCTGTATTTTTTACAACAAAAATACGATATAATGAAATTCATTTGATAAATAGGTTGTAAATGATTAGCAAGCTAATCGGTTACAAAAAAATGGCTGTCACATAAAAGCCATTAAAATAAGTTTTAAAATCAACTTATTATTGACCTTAAAACTCAAAGGTAAATCCTATAGAAGGCGTCACGGTTTTACTGGTATTATTCAATATTACCGGAATTCCATTTGATCCATCTAATTTTAAAGGAGCGCCGTCTGTCGTTTCAAAACCAGAGTTATCATCCTTACGTTTAAAGGTATAATAAGGTGCGCTGTCTTGCGTAATCATTAAAATATTCTGGAAATCGATAAAGATATTGATGCTTGTTTTTTTATAATTGATTTTTTTATCTAATCTAAAATCTAACTGATGAAAATCAAATAAACGTTTACTGTTAATTTTGTTATAATCAAGTACTCCTGTTCCCAATAGAGCAAAATTTTGCTGAGAGGCTTGTAAATCAAACGGAGTATATGGTGTTCCGCCGGCGAATCGGTATTTTAAACCTAATTGCCAATTTTTTCCGAATAAATAGCCTAAAGTAGTAGAAACTAAATGTTGGTTGTCCCATGAAGACGCAATAAGTTTATTGTCAAGTCCAGAATATACACTTCTGACGTACGTATAACTAAATACGTAAAATATTTTTTTAACTAATTTTTGTTGTACAAAAAATTCAAAACCATACGTTTCGCCTTTACCTGTGCTTTCTACCGCCTCACTACCTACCGATCCAAAATCTGCTCCCTGATTAGCTAAGGATGTGCCATTTGCCAAAGAGACAGGGTAACGGTTATATTGTTTATAAAAACCTTCTAACGTAAATCTTAACGCTTCATTTGGTAAAAATTGGGTTCCTAAAACATAATGATTGGATTGAATATATTTTAAAGATTTATTTACAAATTCTCCGTTTGCATCTTTGTAACCCAAACTCGTATAAGATGGAGTTTTGTAATAGGAGCCTACAGAGCCAGTTATATCAAACTTTGGAGTAAGATGATAGGCTAATGATAATCGTGGAGACAAAGTATTTAATGGGTTTAATCCGTCTTTCATAAACGTATTCATATCTGTTCGAACTCCACATGATACTAATAATTTTTCATTAAGAATATTTTTTGCTACTTGACCAAATGCGCCATATTTAAAAAATTCCATGTCACTCTTAAATTTAATCACCACACCAGGGAAAAGAGTATTTCCTGAATTATCAAATAAGGGGCTAGATAACTTATTAAATAAATTGGTGTTATACTTTACATATTGACCAACGGCGCCATATGAAATTTTCCATCCATTAATGAATTTGTTAACGTCTATACGTAATTTATTTTCTATTTCTTGTGAACGTAATTTAAAATTTCTCTTTGTCTCATCATCGTATTTAGCATCCTCAAATCTGTCTAATTGATTATTGAACATATTGCGGCTTAATGCCACATTCATATACCCTTTATTAAGCAATCTTTTTAACGTAAATCCAGTTGTGTAATTCCATTGATTGATGATGGGAAGCGATCTTCGGAAATATTCATTTTCAGGCGATGATTCTCTAGTTTCACCAAACGAAAAATTATCAATGGCTCCTATTCCTAGCGCCGTTAAAGTTGTTTTTTCATTTATTTTATGTGTTACTTTATACTGAAAATCATAAAAATTTGGTCGTATTGGTAAATCTATCAGCTTGAACAAATAGTCTAAATAAGACTTACGACCAGAGATTAAATAATCTGTTTTTTTACCTAATGGGCCTTCTAATGTTGCAACGGCTTCAGTAAAACTCAATCGCACATTACCCGAAACTTTTTCAGGATTTCCTTGACGTTGCTTAATAACAAATGTTGATGCCAAGGCATTATCGTATTTAGCATCAAATGCTGATGAAGTTAGTTTTACATCTTCGATGAACGATACATTCAAAATTCCTTGTGCTCCACCTGAACTACCCTGTGTTTGAAAATGATTTAATACCGGAATTTCTATCCCGTCTACGTAATATACATTTTCATTAGGTGCCCCTCCTCTTATCACAATATCATTTCTTGCTGCTCCACCTCCTGAACCTCCAACGCCCGGTAAAGTTTGAACAACCCGCGACACATCAAAACTACCACCCGGATTACTTTTTATTTCCTCGGTTGTTAATTGCTGCACGGATAATGGTGTAATCATATCTGTGGCTACCGCCGATTTTCCTTTTTCAAAGGTTACGGTTACTTCGCTCAAATCAGAAGGAGCAGTTTCCAACTCAAAATTCACGGTTTGGGCATTTCCGGATGTTACAGAAATATTATATTTAATTAACGTTGTGTAACCTAAATAAGATGCTTTTAAATTATACGTCCCTACCGGTAATGTCAATTTAAAATTCCCTTCCGCATCGGTGGTTGTGCCGTTAGTGATTCCATCTACAGAAATTACTGAACCAATAATGACTTCTTGTAAATTTTTATCTCTCACGTTTCCTCTGATAACACCATTAACCTGAGCAAAAGATACGATGCTAAAAAAGCATGCCGAAAAGTATAAAACAAATTTTGTACGCATATTATTACTACAATTTGAAGATGATTTTGTTGTAATGTTAAATGAAATATTTAAACCTTACTTTTATCCTTGTGAAGTGAGTTGTTATCAAACAAAAAGAGATTGCCTTTTAAGGAAATCTCTCTTAATTAATCTTTTGGGAATTGTAATTAAAGAACAGTAATTGTTTTAACAGTTGTTTTTACTACTTCATAAGTAGGAAGAGTAACATATAAAATACCGTTTTTCCATTCAGCACAAATACCTTCTACGTTAATGTTTTCAGGTAAAACAAATGTTCTTTCAAAACTTGGTAAAGAAAATTCACGTTTAGTGTAATTTTTTTCAGAAAGTGTTTCTGTTTTTGTACCTGCTACAGTTAACACGTTGTTTTCCCAATTTAAAGTTAAATCTGTTTTTTCAAATCCCGGTACAGCAAACTCTAAATAGTAACCTGTTTCATTTTGAATAACATTTACAGGAACTTGTTTGTTGTAGTAGTTTGTTAAGGTAGTTCCACCGTTGATGAACTCTCCAAATACTTCATTGAATAATGGAGTTAAACCTAAATTTGTTTTTTCTGTTTTGTTGTTCAATGTTACTAGTGTCATAGCTTAAATAATATTTTATTGGTTTAATCAAATTTATAAAAATTTTGCAAAAACAAAAAACTTATTGAAAAATTTTATTTTATATGAATTTACTCATACATGTCTAATTTATTTTTTCAGTTCTGATTATGCATTAAATGATTTAACGAACCCTAAACTACAGTTAAGTAAAAAACCGATAATAGAACTCTTTAATCTAACTATGAGTGAGTGATAAAAAATCAACTCATATACCGAAATACATTAACTACTTATCTCTATAGATAACTAAATTAATAATGCCTTTATTAGGAGAGCTGTTATCAGTTAAGGAAACAACAAATGGTTTGCGTTGACCTTCAAAACAATTGTACACAACAAAGCCTTTGTCTTCTGTAGGATTTGGTAATTTTTTCTCGTAGTAATTTTTTAAATCTGTGTATATTTTTGAACTTAAATCTAAATCATTACAATTAATTTGAACCTCCACCTCATCCAAACTGTCCTTTTGCAAGTTATATGAAATGGAGTAATTGATTACACTATCAATGGTGTACTCAAAATACAAATAATCTTGTGCTACTTCCGAAGGTGCTTTCGTTTCGGTTTTTGTAATAACAAATGCTTTGCTATTTAAATCAATTCCGCGTATAACCCCATCCCTGCTCTTAATGATTTCATCTAACACATAATTGTATTCAGGAAAAATACGGGGCTTTTGTTGATCTGCTGATTTATTTTCTTGACAAGAAAATAAACCAACAGCTACCAACATAAAAATACTATAAACTAAATAACGCATGATTATTTTTCAACTTCTTCGGTAGTAACATTTTGAACTTCAGGTCTCATGGTTGGAAACAACAATACATCTTGTATAGACGATTGATTAGTCATCAACATACACAATCTGTCTATTCCTATACCAATACCGGCAGTTGGTGGCATACCGTACTCTAGGGCTCTTAAAAAATCATAATCAATGAACATAGCTTCATCATCTCCTCTTTCCATTAATTTAACTTGCTCTTCAAAACGCTCGCGTTGATCAAGAGGGTCGTTTAATTCGGAGTAAGCATTGGCAATTTCTTTACCATTAATCATTAATTCAAAGCGCTCTACTAAACCTTCGTGTGAGCGATGTTTTTTGGTTAACGGACTCATTTCCACCGGATAATCCGTAATAAATGTAGGTTGTATATAGTTACCTTCACATTTTTCGCCAAAAATTGTATCAATCAATTTGGCTTTGCCCATGGTTTGGTCAATTTCTAAATGCAATTGTTTACACACTTCTCTTAGCTGTTCTTCGTCCATTTTACTAACATCGATGCCAGTATTTTCTTTAATAGCATCAAAAATGGAAATACGTTTGAATGGTGCTGAAAAATTGATGATTTTATCGCCAACGGTTAACTGAGTTGTACCGTGTAACTCTGTGGCAATTTTTTCCAATAATGTTTCCGTCGTTTTCATCATCCAGAAGTAATCTCGATAAGCCACATAAAATTCAAGAATGGTAAATTCCGGATTATGAGTTCTATCCATTCCTTCATTCCGGAAATTTCGGCTAAACTCATATACCCAATCAAATCCACCAACTATCAATCGTTTTAAATACAATTCATTGGCAATACGCATATACAAAGGAATATCCAACGCATTGTGATGCGTTAAAAATGGGCGTGCTGTAGCACCACCCGGAATAGATTGCAATACAGGAGTATCTACTTCTAAAGCTCCTCCATCGTTCAAAAATTGACGAATGGTATTGATAATTTTTGTGCGTTGCTCAAATGTTTTTTTAACACCAGGATTTATAATTAAATCAACGTAACGTTGACGGTAACGAAATTCAGGATCTGTTACTTCATCAAACGCTTTACCGTCAGCATCTGTTTTTACAACCGGCAAAGGTTTTAAAGATTTACTCAATAGTTTTAAAGAAGTTACATGAATTGAGATTTCACCTGTTTTAGTAGTAAAAACATAACCCTCTATCCCTATAATATCTCCTAAATCAATCAATTTTTTCCAAACAATATCATAGAGTACTTTATCATCCTCAGCAGGACAAATATCATCACGACGAACATAAACCTGAATTCGATCTGAACTATCTTGTAAAACTGCAAATGCAGCTTTTCCCATGTCGCGCACACTCATAATACGACCTGCGAAACGAACATCTTTGTAATTTAATTTATCACGCTCGTAATTTTCCTTTATATCTTTTGCCGTAACATTTACCTTAAATTCCTCAGCAGGATACGGATTTATACCTAATTTTTTTAGCTCTGCTAATTTTCCTCTCCTTAATTCTTCTTGTTCGCTTAATTGTTGAAACATGTTTTTGTAAATTTTGCCCGAAGTTAAATAAATACTCTGAATTTAAAATACTAAGTATAATTTCTGTGTATTTAATTATATACCTATCATTTGTATTCAAGTCACCATTTTGATTGTAATTTATTGGGATTTGATATAACATACTACCATCATTTATGTTCAAAATACCTCTGGAGTTTAACCAAACACATTTTAATAAATAAGCAATACTAAAATTCATTGAATCGACATGACGTCAATCACCTGAAAAAAAACTGATACCATCTATTTTTAAAAGATTAAAAAAACTCCATTTAATCATTTTTTTAAATAATTAATTATCAGACACTTATATTAAAATTTAAATATTTTGTTTAATTAATTATGATAATAATTAAACAATACTTAATTTTGTTTAAGATTATTAATTAAAAGTTAAACATAAAAATTAGAAGCCATGACAGCTATAGAATTTAATACCCGCATTTTAAAGGAAAAGCAATCGCTTAAAAATTTTGCTCTAAGTTTAACGCATAATAATGATGATGCTTTAGATTTAGTTCAAGATACTTATGTAAAAGCCATTACTTACAGAGAAAAATTTGAAGATAGTACAAATTTAAAAGCATGGTTATTTACCATCATGAAAAATACTTTCATTAACTCTTATAGAAGAGCGGTAAAAACAAAACAAATTATACAAACAAATGCCGACATAGCAATGGCCCGGGCTTTTAAAAATAATCATCAAGATATTACCGAATCTCGATTAGCGGCCAAGGATATTATTCAGAAGATAGAAAATTTAGACGATCAATATAAAATTCCTTTTACTAGGTATTATAATGGTTTTAAATACGAGGAAATTGCTCAAGAAATGCAGCTACCACTTGGTACTGTAAAAAGCAGAATTTTTCTAGCCCGTAAACAGTTAATGTTAGCTATTGAAAGTTCGACGAACTAAGCATAGGATGGGTTTTAAATAATAATCAATGTGATTGCAGTAAAGTAGGTGCTGTTTAAAAAATGTTTTCTATAGCTATTTTAAACCAAGAAGTATAATTATTGGGATTAAGTACCACATCCTTTTTCAAATTATCTAAAGTTTGCCACTTAAAACTTTCTACCTCATCTTTATTAATAATAGGATTTTGATTAGTGCTCCCCACCAGTATATAATCTAACTCATGTTCGGTTAAACCGTTGTCAAAATTAGTTTTGTATATAAAATTAGTTTTAATTGTTAGGCTACAACTCATTCCCATCTCTTCAAATAATCTTCGGTTAGCAGCGTCTTTAACAGTTTCATTTGGTCTTGGATGAGAGCAACATGTGTTAGTCCACAATCCAGCACTATGATACTTTGATAAGGCTCGCTGTTGCATCAATAATTCATTTTTATCGTTAAATATAAAAACAGAAAAAGCACGATGTAACAATCCTTCTTTATGGGCTTGTAGTTTTTCCATGACTCCGATGTCATTATCTTTTTCATCTACCAATACTACAAACTCATTTACCATACTTTAAACTTAAGATTTTCTAATTATTTGTATGTTCTATAAAAGATTAAAACTATGACGAAGATATGAACTAGCAAATAATGCAACTTTTTGAGTATCCGGTATACGAATTCTTTCTTCTAAAATTCTTTCGGGTTTAAGTGATTTAATCTTTTTAAATAATTGTCTGTAATAAATATAGGCCACATAAACTCCAAATCGAGAGTCCTTAGGCAATAATTTGATACCTTCTAGCCCTTTATTAAAGTCAATTTCAATATCATCTTCTAAAGCACACTTAGTGGTAGCATCTAATTTTGATAATTCAACATTTGGAAAATACACGCGTCCCATACCTAAATAATCTGCATGTAAATCTCTTAAAAAATTAATTTTTTGAAACGCGGATCCAAGAGCCATTGCATAAGGAGTTAAGTCTTCATACATTTTTTGATTGCCTTTCACAAAAACTTTCAAACACATGAGTCCCACAACCTCTGCACTTCCTAAAATGTATTCCTTATAGCCATCAGCATCATAAGCTTTTTTGTTCAAATCCATTTCCATGCTTTTCAAAAAAGTATCAATCAATGACAAATCTATTTGAAAATCATTAACAACCTTTTGAAAACTATTTAGAACCGGATTTAAACTAATACCTCTTTCAATAGATCTATAAGTGTCCTCCCTAAATTCATCTAAAAG
>Ga0172373_10001372_pt1 | contig 39494 bp, 35 predicted proteins | sample Lak10m_2_FD_114546 | JGI IMG/M metagenome (GOLD analysis project Ga0172373, IMG submission 114546) | Freshwater microbial communities from Kabuno Bay, South-Kivu, Congo - kab_092012_10m | ecosystem: Environmental > Aquatic > Freshwater > Lake | place: Democratic Republic of the Congo... | reverse complement strand
GCTGAAGCCCTGACACCAGCGGGTCTTGCCGTTCAGGATGTTGGGAAGGAATTCCTTCTTCTGCTCCTCGGTGCCCCACTGCAGGATCGTCGGACCGACCAGCGTGTCGCCGAAGAAGTCGGCGCGCAACGGGGCCTTCAGACGCGCGAACTCCTCGGACAACACGACGCCCTGCATCGTGGTCAGACCCTTACCGCCGTACTCCTTGGGCCACGTGGCGCAGATCCAACCACCGGCGAACAATTTCGACGGCCACTCCTCGATGAACTTCTTGCGCTCCTCGCCGACCAGTTCGAAGCTTGGCTCCCCCCAGCCCGTGGGCAGATTGGCCACGAGCCAGTCACGGATCTCTCGGCGGAATTGTTCGGCGTCGGCGGGGTAGCTGAGTTCCATGACGGCAGTCTCTCGCAGATCGGAACCGTCCCCCAACCCGAACCCTCAACTCCTCTGCGCCACCGTTCACACGGCGTTCACAGACTCCGAACAGCCGGGAAATCCCGAATTCCTACGTTTGCGGCCATGGAAACGTCCGCTCGCCTCGCCGCTCAGGAGGCCGCCGTCCTGAAAGCCCTCGTGGATTGCCGGGGGCGGGTCGTGAGTCGCCGCGAACTGGCTCGGCTCGCCGGAATCGCCGACCTGAACGACCGTCGCTGCGACTCCCTGCTGGTCGCCATCCGCCGGGTGCTGGGCGCCGACGCCATTCGCACGGTCCGTGGCCGAGGTTGGATGATCGTGCCGTTGGCGGTCGATCGGGCCGAAGTGCTGCTGGCCGCCTGATCCGAACGAACCTCACTCATAGGATTTTCCGATGCCGATGATCGCCGCCTCCGCCGGCACGTACGACCTGGCTCTCGTGCTCGGCAACTTGCTCGTCATCATCGTGGTGGCCCGACTGGCCGCCGAACTGGCCGAGCGCGCGCGCATCCCGGCGGTGTTGGGCGAGATCGTGGCCGGCATCATCATCGGACCGAGCGTGCTCGGCTGGATCGACCCCATTGCCCACCTCGAGATCGCCGACATGGTGCTGTTGCTGGGCGAGATCGGTGTGATCCTGTTGTTGTTCCAAGTGGGCTTGGAGATGGATCTCGGCGAGATGGCCAAGGTCGGCAAGCCCGCGTTCATCGTGGCCATCGTCGGAGTCGTCGTGCCATTCACCACCGGTTTCGGCGTGGCCGCGGCGTTCGGCGAGGAAGGCAAGGTGGCACTGTTCATCGGCGCCGCCCTCACCGCCACCAGCGTCGGAATCACCGCCCGTGTGCTGGGCGACTTGCGGGCCTTGGCGTTGAAAGAGTCGCGCATCGTGTTGGGCGCGGCGGTGGCCGACGACGTGCTGGGGTTGGTGATCCTCACCGTCGTCGTGAAGGTGGTGACCGAGGGCTCCATCGGCGCCGGTGTCGTTCTCGAAACGATCGGCCTGGCGGTCGGGTTCCTCGTCGTCACCGGACTGTTGTCGATCTTCGTCATCCCCAAGCTGTTCACGCGAATCGATCGGTTGGCCCGGTCGTCGACCACGATCGTGGCGGTGGCGTTTGCCCTCACACTGGCCTTCTCGTTGCTGGCGAACCAGGCCAAGTTGGCGTTCATCATCGGAGCCTTCATGGCCGGCCTCGGCGTCGGACGTAGCACGCAACACGAACGCATCGCCGAGGGTCTGAACCCACTCGGGCACATCTTCATTCCGGTGTTCTTCGCCAGCATCGGAATCAACGCCGATCTCGAGGCCATGTTCCAACCGAGCGTGTTGGCGTTGGCCGGTGCTCTCACGGTCATGGCCATCGTGGGCAAACTGGTGGCCGGTCTCGGGCTTGGTCGCGCCGGCGGAGACCGGATGCTCGTCGGTATCGGCATGATGCCCCGGGGCGAGGTGGGTCTCATCTTCGCCAGCATCGGATTGTCCAAGGGCGTTCTCGACGACGAGTTGTACGGAGCGTTGCTGCTGATGGTGCTGGTCACCACCATGCTCACGCCTCCGTTGATCCGTCTCAAACTGAGCAAGCGCGTCATCGACGACGGTCCCGCGGCGTCGGCGCCCTGGACCTCGGTGGAGACGTCGCACTTGTTCGACGAATTGCTCAACGGTGAAGCCGACGAGTGGTGGCGCATCATCGACCGTCGACGCGTGGAGGAACGAGTTCCCGCGGTGGGAGAGGCCATGCGTCGTCACCGCGCCGAACCCGACTTCACGGATCAGGGCTTGAACGGTCATCTTCATTCGCTGCACGAGTTGAAACGTCACCTGGACGAGCCAGCTCTCGACCCGCGCCTCGGCCGCGCCCTCGACCGCATCGGTTTGGTCGACGTCGTCGCTCTGGCGTGCTTCATCGACTCCATCGTCGACGACGGGCGCGCCGCCATCGAGGTGGCCCGCACGATGATGCCCGACTCCCTCAACGACGTCATGCACATCCTGTCTCTCAGCGAGTCGATGAAGGACGCGGTGAAGGGGCCGGACCCCTCCGTCCCCGCGGAGATGCTGTCGGGCGACGAGTATCTCGTGTTGTCCGCCTGGGTTCTGGCCGCGCTCACCGCCCGCGAGCAACATCGCGCCGCCCTCGACGCGGCCGTCTCCGGATTGGTCTGAGCCCGCCGACGCGGATGGCGACGGCGAACACATCGGTCACACTCCCGTAACAATCCACGGACACTCGGGAAACATCGCTGTCGTACCTTCGGGGATGCCCTTTGGGAACCATTACCCACCGCCCCGGTCAACGTGGACAGGGATTGGGCATGTCGAAATCCCCAAACCCCGAACCTCAAGGAGAATCATGCGCAAGAAACTCTTACGCTTCGCGCTCGGATCATCGGTAGCCACAGCCACGGCTTTGGCGATCCCGACGATCGCACGAGCCGAGGAAATCGATCCCGTCGCTAAAGTTCAGGCGACCCTCGACAACATCTGGGTCCTCGTGGCCGCGGTGTTGGTCATTTTCATGCAGGCCGGGTTCGCCCTCGTCGAGGCCGGACTCACCCGCGCCAAAAACGTGGCGAACATCTTCATGAAAAACCTCATGGACTTCTGCGTCGGGGCCCTTCTGTTCTTCGCCATCGGCTACGCGATCGCGTTCGGCGGCGACATGACCGGGCTCGGGAGATTCATCGGTGGCGACGGCTGGTTCCTAGCCGGCGACGGTGTCTTTTCGTACGGCACCCTCGACAAGTTCGTGTTCTTCACCTTCCAGGTGGCATTCGCCGCAACGGCGGCGACCATCGTCTCCGGTGCCATGGCCGAACGAACGAAGTTCAAGTCCTACGTCATTTACAGCGCTGTCATCTCGGCGATCATCTATCCGGTCGTCGTGCGTTGGCAGTGGGGCGGAGGATGGTTGTTCCAGCTCGACACGCCGTTCCACGACTTCGCGGGCAGTGCGCTCGTCCACATGACCGGTGGAATCGCCGCGGTCATGGGGGCCTCGGCACTCGGACCGCGCAAGGGTAAGTACGGCGAGGACGGCAAGCCCCGCGCCATCCCCGGGCACAGCATCCCCTTCGCCATCCTCGGATGTTTCATCCTCCTGGTGGGTTGGTACGGCTTCAACCCGGGCTCCTGGCTGGGCGCGGACCCGGTGGTGGGCACCATCGCGGTGAACACCACGCTGGCGGCCGCGGCCGGAGCCGTCGTCGCGATGATGACCACGTGGTTGAGGGACGGCAAGCCCGACGTGGCCATGACCGGCAACGGTTTGCTGGCCGGTCTCGTCGGTGTCACCGCCGGTTGCTGGGTGGTGAACGGTCTCGGCGCCGTCATCATCGGTGCGGTGGCCGGCATCCTCGTCGTGTACTCGGTCATCTTCTGGGATCGGATGCGCATCGACGATCCGGTGGGAGCGATCAGCGTCCACGGCGTGTGCGGCGCCTTCGGCACCCTGGCGGTCGGGCTTTTCTCGGCCACCGAGGCCGAGGGAATCGTGAAGAAGGGACTGTTCTACGGCGGCGGAGCGGATCAGCTGGTGAGCCAACTCATCGGTGTGGTCGCCATCGGAGCCTTCGTGGCGGTGACCACCGGAATCCTCTTCTTCGTGATCAAGAAGACCGTCGGTCTTCGCGTGGATGAGCAAGAGGAAATCGAAGGTCTCGACGTTCACGAACACGGTATGCCCGGTTACGTCAACGACGACATGGTCCTCCGATAGATCGATCACAGGAAAAGAGAGGAACACTCAACATGAAACTCATCACAGCAATCGTGAAGCCGTTCAAACTGGACGACGTGAAGGACGCCCTCAAGGCCGCCGGTGTGCAAGGCATCACCGTCAGCGAGGTGCGTGGCTTCGGTCGCCAGGGTGGCCACAGTGAGACCTACCGCGGAGCCGAGTACAAGATCGACTTCGTACCCAAGGTGCGACTCGAACTGGTGGTCGACGACTCGGCCGTCGACGGCGTGGTGAACGCCATCAAGGCCGCCGCATCCACCGGCAAGATCGGTGACGGGAAGATCTGGGTGACCGACATCGACCGCATCGTTCGCATCCGCACCGGCGAAGAGGGCTCCGACGCCATCTAGTCGGCGCCCCGAGCCGACTGGTGCCCGGGGGGCGCACCGACGGATCGCGGGAGAACCCGACGCTCAACCGAGCGTCGGGTTTTCTCGCGTCGCGGCTCGCTTCATCCGTTCGACCGGCAAGTCGCGCATGTCGGGATGGGTGAGTATCCAGAACGTGTTGCCGACGACGGCGTCGTGCACCTGTTCGGCCACCTCGGAGGCGGGAATACCGTCACGAACGCCGTCGTGCAGAGCCTGGTTCATGAGGGCGCCGATCGGGTCGGTGATCTCCTTCGGTCGTTCGCCGAGTCGATCCGACCATTTCGGGTCGTTCATGAGGTCGGTGCGCACGAAGCCGGGGCACAGAACACTGCACGAGACGTTGGTCCCCTTGGCGGCCAATTCGAGGAACAACCCCTCGCTGATCGCCACGACGGCGTGCTTGGTGGCGTTGTACGGACCGAAACCGGGCATCGCCACCAGCCCCGCCATGGATGCCGTGTTGACGATGTGACCCTCGTTCTGGTCGAGCATGATCGGCAGGAACGATCGGATGCCGTGCACGACCCCGTAGAGGTTGATGTTGACGACCCATTCCCAGACGCTCATCGGGCCGGTCCACTGATCGCCCACACCGGCCACTCCCGCGTTGTTGCACAGCACGTGCGCGGCCCCGTATTTCTCGAGGGTTCGCCGAGCCAACTCCTCCATGCTCTCGCCGAGCGAGACGTCGACGACCACCGGCAGCACGTCGGCACCGCTCTCGCTGAGTTCCGACTGGGCGGAACGCAACTTCAGCTCGTCGACGTCGGCCAGAACGATCTTCATTCCCGCCGCGGCGAAACGATCCGCCATCGCCCGGCCGATCCCACTCGCCGCTCCGGTGACCACGGCGACTTTGCCCGACAGTTCTCGCATGGAGCGACACACTAGGCGCGCCGTAGGGTTGGTGGCGATGGCTTACACCTACCTGTGGACACCCCTCCAGTTGGGCCCGGTCGCCACGCGCAACCGCATCGTGTTCAGCGCGCACCTCACCAACTACGCGCGCAACGGACGACCCACCGAACAGCACGCCGCGTACTACGCCGCCCGCGCCGCCGGCGGGGCCGGGCTCATCATCACCGAGGAACACTCGACCCATCCGACGGATTGGCCGTACGAGAAACTCATCCATGGTTTCCATCGCGACGTGATTCCCGGATACCGACGCATCACCGACGCCGTCCACCGGCACCGCGTTCCGATCTTCGCCCAGATCAACCACAACGGCGGCCAAGCGAGCAGCATGTTCAGCCGCCTTCCGGTGTGGGCGCCGTCACCGGTGGCTGACCCGCTCTTCCGCGAGGTGCCCAAAGCGGTCGATCGCGCCGAGATCGACGAGATCGTGGCCGGATACGCGATGGTCGCCGAACACTGCGCCGAGGGTGGCTTCGACGGCATCGAACTCCAGTGCAGCCACTCGTCGATCGTTCGCGGCTTCCTCTCGCCGGCCACCAACCGACGCACCGACGAGTACGGAGGCAGTCTGGGCAATCGGGCCCGGTTGCTGCTCGAGATCGTGGCCGCGGTTCGGGGCGTGATCGGCAACCGACTCGCCCTCGGCGTGCGGCTCTGCGGCGACGAACTGATCGACAACGGCACCACCATCGACGAGGCGGTCGAGGTGTCCCGGATGGTCGAGGCGTCGGGACACGTCGACTACATCAACACGTCGATCGGTGTCGCCACGGCGAGCCTCTTCATGATCGAAGCGAGCATGCACATCCCGCCCGGCTACGCACTCTTCATCCCGAGCGCCATTCGCAAGGCGGTCGACCTTCCCGTCGTCGGCGTCGGACGCTTCAAGGATCCGTTGCAGGCCGAGCGAGCGCTCGCCGAGGGCCACTGCGACCTGGTGGGAGTGGTGCGCGGACAGATCGCCGACCCCGACTTCGCCGCCAAGGCTCGTGCCGGTGCCACCGACGAGATCCGCTTGTGTCTGTCGTGCAACCAGGAGTGCGTGGGTCGGATGGGACTCAATCGCTGGCTCGGCTGCATCGAGAACCCGCGCACCGGTCGCGAGCACGAGTGGTCGACCACCGGACACGTGTCGCTCACGACGAAGCCCCGCTCCGTGATGGTGGTCGGAGCCGGGCCGGCCGGACTGCAGGCGGCGATCGCCGCCGCGCGCAGCGGACACCGCGTCACGGTCTACGAGAAGCAGGACCGCGCCGGCGGACAGGTGCGACTCGCGGCCAGTGTCCCGAATCGCGCCGAGTTCGGCGACATGATCCGCAACCAACTCAACGAATGTCGTCGCCTCGGCGTCGACATCGTCTACGACACCGGCGTGTGGCCCGGTCTGGTGGACGAGAAGCGACCCGACCACGTCATCGTGGCCACCGGTGCCGAGCCCCAGCGCCCGTGGTGGGTGGCCGACCCGGAGACCGACGACAGTTCGCTCAGGGTGTGCGACGTGCGGGCGATCCTCGACGGCTCGGCTCCGATGGGAGGCCCGCGCGAGGGCGAATCGGTGGTGATGGTCGACGAGATCGGCTTCCACCACGCCACCTCGGTGGCCGAACTCCTCGCCGACCGCGGTTGTCGCGTGGAGATCGTGACCCCCGGAATGGTGGTGGGCCAGGATCTCGGCATCACCCTCGACATGGAGAACTGGTGGATCCGCGCCGGGGCCAAGGGCATCGCCCAGTCCACCGATCTGGTTCCGATGGGTTGGGCCGGCGGACAATTGACCCTTCTGCACCATCCCACCGGCGTCGAACAGATCCGCCGGCCCGATTGGGTGGTGTTGGCGGTTCCGCCCAACCCGGTCGACTGGCTGTACAACGACCTCAAGGCGGCCGGAGTGAGTGTGGAGCGGGTGGGCGACTGCGTGGCTCCGCGACGCGCCCACGCCGCCGTCGTCGACGGAGAACGTGCGGGAAGTTCGATCTGACCTTCTCGTTTCGGCAGAGACCATGACTACTCTCGCGGCATGAGTCCGCCGCCGACGCCCGACGACCACGTCGGAGTGTCGCTTCTCCGGGCCGCCAGCGACATCCTCGCCACCGACGGACCCACCGCACTCACCGTCCGGAACATCTCGCAACGCGCCGGGGTCTCCACCATCAACGTGTACTCGCGCTACGGAGGCAAGGACGGAATCGTCGACGCTCTCTACGTCGAGGGCTACGAGGAACTAAGTCACGCGATCGAGGCCGTGCCCCAGACCGACGATCCCGAAGCCGATCTCCGCGCGTGCGCCGATGCCTACCGCCGCTTCGCTCTCGAGCATCCCGCGCACTATTCGGTCTGCCTGGAAGCGGCGTACCCGAACCACAAGCCGTCGGAGAAGGCCCAATCGATCGCGTCCGGGGCCTTCGATCGCCTGGCTCTTCGGGTGGCCCGCTGCGTCGAGCGCTGGAGTCCCGTCTCGGTCGACACCATCGTGGCGGCGACGGTGATCTGGGCCGGACTGCACGGTGTCGTGAGTCTCGAACTGCAGGGCGTCGCATCGTCCGTCGGAGCCAACACCACGTTCGACGCGATGCTGTCGTCGATGATCGACGGACTCCGCGCCCGAACCTCCCACAACGACTGAACTAGATTTCCCGCATGCTCGCCGCCTCGGGAATCGTCGGCGACCTCACCGAGTGGCTGAAGGACATCTCGGGCAACTGGTGGTTCCTGGCGGTGATCCTCGTCATCGCCCTTCTCGATTCGGTGATACCGATCGTGCCCAGCGAGACCACGGTCATCATCGGCGGAGTCGCGGCATCGGGTGCCGGTACCGCCGGGTACCCGGTGATTCTCGTGATCGTGGCCGGTGCCGTCGGAGCATTCCTCGGCGACAACCTCTCGTACCAGATCGGTCGTCGCTTCAGTCCGATGGTCGAACGTCGCGCGGCCCGCAAACCCAAGACCGCCGATCGACTCAAATGGGCGGCCGATCAGATCGAGGAACGCGGCGGCTTGTTGCTCATCACGGCCCGATTCATTCCGGGCGGGCGCACGATCCTCACGTTGTCGTCGGGACTCACCCGCCAGTCGCAACGCTGGTTCTCCGGGTGGGTGGCGGTGGCCACCACGCTCTGGGCGTCGTACGCGGCGATCCTCGGCTTCGCCTTCGGCGAACGATTCGAGGACAACCACACCCTCGCCTTCGTGCTCGCGTTCTCCGCCGCGCTCGCGGTGACGGTGCTGATCGAGGTCGTGCGCTGGGCTCACAAGCGACGCACGCGACGAGCCGTCGAGGAAACCGCCGCCTGACAGCGGGCCCGACACCGAGATCGGCCCGATCGGGACACCGATCGATGGCGCGCGAACGACTCCGTGGCTCGTGTCTCCCACTCCGGTGGTCGACGACCGGGTCGGCAGACCTAACCTCTCCGACATGTCGCCGTCGATGCTCGCCGTCGTTCCGGTGCGCGACGGTCGACTGCCGGCCGGGGGCCAGGAAGCCATCGCCGAGGCTCGGGGCCGGGTGCTGATCGTCGGATCCGACGCAACGTCGGCCGTGGACGAGTGCCGAGGGGTCGCCGACGAGATCTGGACGATCGAATGCGACCCCACCGATCCCGTCACCCTGGTCGACGGAATCGCCTCGTCGCTCGACACCATCGATCGCAACTCGTCGCTCATTCTTCCGGCCTCCCCCGACGGCCGCGACCTGGCTCCGCATCTCGCCCTGCGCCTGAACCGGCGACTCTTCGCCGGTGCGGTGGAGATCGCACCCGAACGGGTTCGCACCGCGCAGGACGGTGGACTGCGAATCGCCGAGCACCATCCCTCCGGCCCCTTCGTCGCCACCCTGCAACCGGGACTGCGCGGCGTCGAATCGGGTGCACCGAAATCGACGGTGGTTCCGGTGACCGTCCTGCCGACGATCTCCCGATCCGATGCGTCGGGACGCGCACGCTCGGTGATCTCCGAGAAGGTTCTGCCGCCCGACGTCGCCACCATGGATCTCGCCGAGGCTCCGCGGATCGTCGGAGGCGGGGCGGGACTCGAGTCGGCCGAACGCTTCGCGCAGTTGGCACGGGTGGCGGCGGCGATGGACGCGTCGATGGGAGTCACCCGGGTCGTCACGGATCGCGGTTGGGCCGAACACGATCGACAGATCGGGACCACCGGAGTCGTCGTGGCTCCGAACCTGTACCTCGCCTTCGGAGTGAGCGGCGCGGTGCAGCACACGAGCGGACTCGGTCGACCCGATCGAGTGGTGAGCATCAACCTCGACGCGCACTGCCCGATGATGCAGATGGCCGACCTCGCGGTGGTCGCCGATGCGAACGCCGTGCTCGACGAACTCGAACGAATCCTCCCGGGCGATGGCGATGTCTGACTTCGACGCCGACGTCATCGTCGTCGGTGCCGGCCCCGCCGGATCCTGCGCGGCCATCGCGGCGGCCCGAGCCGGACGATCGGTGATCCTGCTCGAACGGGGACCGTTCGCCGGCTCCAAGAACATGTACGGCGGCGTCGTGTATCCGCGCATACTCGATGAACTGATCCCCGAGTGGTGGACCACGGCACCCGTGCAACGCTGGGTGGTGAGGCGTTCGACGATGATCCTCTCGGAGACGTCGTCGGTCACCATCGACTACCGATCCGACGACTGGGGGCGCCCTCCGCACAACGGAGCCACCGCGTATCGCCCCGACTTCGACCATTGGCTGGCCGGCGAGGCCGTGGCCGCCGGGGCCCGCCTCGTCGGCTCCACGACCGTCACCGGACTCCTGCGCGACGAACGCGGACGAGTGGTCGGAGTTCGCACCGACCGACCCGACGGAGACCTCCGGGCGCCGGTGGTGATCGCGTGCGACGGCGTCAACAGCTTCCTCGCCAAGGAGGCCGGCCTCTACCACGCCACCGACCCGTCCAACTTCACGCTCGGGGTGAAAGAGACGCTCGCGTTCGATCGGGCCACGATCGAGGAACGCTTCAACGTCCGCGACGACGACGGAGTCGACATCGAGATTCTGGGCGGCACCGCCGGAGTCAACGGAGGGGGCTTCATCTACACGAACCGGGACACGGTTTCGATCGGATGCGTGCTGAAGCTTCCGAAACTCGCGGCTCAGTCGAAACGACCCGAGGAGATCATCGCCGGTCTCAAGGCCCACCCGTCGATCGCGCCGTTGGTCGAGGGTGGTCGCGTGATCGAGTACTCGGCCCACGTCATCCCCGAGGCCGGACTCTCGATGATGCCCACGATGGTGACCGACGGAATGCTGGTGGCCGGCGACGCCGCCGCGCTGTGCCTCGCCGCCGGCATCTGGCTGGAAGGCGTCAACTTCGCGATGGCCAGCGGCATGTACGCGGGACGCGCCGCGGTTTCCGCGCTCGAGAAGAACGACCCGTCGGCGCGAGGGCTGTCCGGCTACACCGATCTGCTCGAGTCGACCTTCGTCCTGAAGGATCACCGTCGTCTGCGCCGGATTCCCGAGCTGGTTCTGTCGGACCGCGTGCAGCATCGCTACCCCGGGTTCGTCACCTCGGTCGTGGATCGGTTGTTCCGGGTCGACAACCCGCGACCGAAACCCGGACTACGACGGATCGTGCGCGAGGAACGCAAACGAGCCGGTATCCGACTGCGAGACCTGTTGCGCGACGGCTGGACCGGGATGCGAGGATTCGGCTGATGGACCACCGCATCGATCGTGACACCACGTGGCCCGAGATCTCGTTCGAGGAACGCATCGGAACCGCCGAGTTCCGCATTCACGAACGCGCCCACATCGTGGTCGACGGCGATGCCTGTCGTGGTTGCTCCACGCGCGAATGCGTGGTGGCGTGCCCGGCCAACCTGTTCGTTCCCACCAGCGACGGCGGAATCCTGTTCAACTACGAGAACTGCTTCGAATGCGGAACCTGCTACCTGGTCTGCAACAAGGAGGGGGCGATCTCGTGGACCTACCCGGAGGGCGGCTTCGGCATCGTCTTCCACCGGACCTGACATGACGATCGCCGTCTGCGTCAAGTGGTCCACTCCTCCGTCCGGAGGGGACGAGCGCTTCGCCGGAATCTCGTTCGCCGATCGGGCCGCGCTCGAGATCGCCCTGTCGATCGGTGAGGCGCGCCACGAAACGGTGCGCGTGGTGACGGTGACGTCGTCGTCGTCGGCCGACCGGTCTCTGCGCGATGCGGTCGCCTGCGGTGCCGCCGAGGCCGTCCGCGTGTCCCCCGACGGCTCGGACACGACGGGGGCGTCACCCGACAGTTCGCTGATCGCCGCGACGCTCGCCGACGCGGTGGTCGATTGCTCGTTGGTGCTCTGCGGCGACTACTCCGCCGATCGCGGTTCGGGTTCGGTGCCGGCCTTCCTCGCGGCCCGACTCGGTGTCGATCAGGCACTCGGATTGGTGTCGGTGTCCCCTCAGGGGTCGACGATCGAAGCCGTTCGTCGTCTCGATGGCGCACGGCGCGAGGTTCTCCGGGTCGCGGGTCGCGCGGTGCTGTCGGTCGAGGGTTCGGCGGCGCGCCTGCGTCGCGCGTCGTTGAGGTCGGTCCTCGCCTCGGAGAACCACCCCATCGACGTTCGAGAGCGCACGATCGCCGAGCACGCCTGGGCGCAACCCGAGTCGGTGGTTCCGTTCCGCCCCCGCGCCCGCGTGCTCCCAGCTCCCCCCGGGCTCTCCGCGCTCGACCGCGTGCGAGTGCTGACCGACGCCGGAGCCTCACCAGCGCGCGGTGAGACGATCGAACTCGCTCCCGACCGTGCCGCGGCGCGAATCGTCGAGGCCCTCCGCGACTGGGGCTATCTGCCACCGGTCGAGCAGGAATCCCCGAGTCGATCGTGACGGCGGAGTCGTCGACCGCCCTGCGCGTCGACTCCTCGTGGTGGCGACGTCGCCGCGGTGATTCCGACGTGGTGATCGCCGGCTCGCCGTTGCGTTGGTTCCGCATCGGTCGCCGCGGTCACGAGGCGATCGATGCGATCGAGCGGGGCGAGGTACCCGGTCCGGATTCGCGGTCGTTGCTCGAGCGCCTGCAGGTCGCCGGCGCCGTGCATCCACTCCCCCTCCCGACGGATGCACGCGCCGAGGTCACCGTGGTGATCCCATCGCACGACGAGGATCCGGCGTCGCTCCGTCGACTGGTCGACGCGTTCGGCTCGTGCGCCGACGTGATCGTGGTCGACGACGGTTCGCGAACTCCCACTCCGACGATGCCCGGCGCGCGCAACATCCGCCGCGAGCGACCGGGCGGGCCGGCGGCCGCTCGCAACGCCGGGTTGAGCGAGGTGTCCACGCGTTTCGTGGTGTTCTGCGACGCCGACGTGGAGATCGATCCCGACGAGGTCGGCGACGTGTTGCCACAACTGCTCGGTCACCTCGCCGACACCAAGGTCGCCCTGGTGGCACCGCGCGTCGTCTCGACGCCGGGTGCCGATCTTCTGGCCGCCTACGAGAACGTCGAATCACCGCTCGACATGGGTGACGAGCCGGCACTGGTGCGGCCCGGCTCGCGGGTCTCGTACGTCCCGTCGGCCTTCGTCGTCGCCGACACCGCGGCGTTGCGCCGGGTGGGAGGCTTCGACGAGGGTCTGCGATTCGGCGAGGACGTCGATCTGGTGTGGCGGCTCGTCGCCGCCGGCGACGACGTTCGTTACGAACCCCGGGTTCGCGTTCGACATCGCCACCGCGATTCGTGGACCTCGTGGTGGCGGCAACGAGTCGGCTACGGATCCTCGGCCGTCGACCTGGACGAACGCCACCCGGGGAACGTCGCTCCGCTGCGGATCAACCGCTGGAGCCTCGTCACGTGGTTGGCACCAGCGTTCCTGCCGCGGTCGATCGGTTGGTGCGTCGGGGCGTGCGCGGCCATCGGTTCGACGGCTCGTCTCGCGCGGAAACTGGGAGGCCACGGCGAGGCGCGAGCCATCGCCGTTCGGCTGGCCGGACGCGGAAACGTCTTCGCCGCCCGATCGATCGCCGAGGCGATCACCCGGACCTGGTGGCCGATCGCGGTTCTCGTGGCTCTTTTCTCGCGGCGATCGCGACGAGTGGTGATCGCCGCGATGGTGCTTCGCGTCGCGAGTACCGGTCGTCGCGGAGACCCGCGGATCGATCCGGTGCGACACGCGGCTCTGCGACTCGCCGACGACGTCGCCTATGGCTGGGGCGTGTGGAAGGGATGCGCGGCGCGGCGGCGATTCGGAGCCTTACGACCACGCATCGATTGACGCGCGTCTCGCCGGAGAGAGCGACCGCGGGATCAGCGCGACGCGAGGCGGGCGGTGATGTCGGCGCAATCTCGACACACCGACTCGGGCACGACTCCCCACGCGATGAGGTGGTTGAAGATCGCACAGCCCAAGCAGAAACCGGCCAGGGATTCCAGCGACGCCGCACCGACCAGGGCGACGATCACCACGACGGCGGCCACGTCGGCACCGACCACGGCGAGCACGAGTGCCGACACCGAGAAGGTGGTGCCGATGGCTTGTGCGAAACGCTTCGGAGGGCCGGCCACCAGCCGCGGGGCACCGCCGAGTCGCGGCACGATCGCGCGCGTCACCACGAGCGCCAGCGGGCTGAATCGCGGACCCGAGGCGGTGCGCGCCACGAAGCCGTAGGCCAGCGGCACCAGCAACCACCACTCGCGGAACACCACGAACGACAGGCTCTGAACGATGACACCGGCCGCCACCAGGCGGGCCGCCCGGTCGTCGACGGTCTCGGGGAACGACAAGAGGTTCGTGCTCACCGTGCCGACACTACGGGCGGATTCCCGACGAACCAAGTCGGGTTTCACCAGCGAGTTCCGCTGACTGCTTTCACCCTGCCACGCTGGGGTGATGTCCCCCCGGTAGGGTCGCTACGTGACCCTGGTCCTGCGCGTCGACACCGCGGCCTGGACCCAGCACGTGGATCGAGTGGCCGATCGAGTCCACGGACTCATCCCCGTGGTGAAGGGCAACGGCTACGGATTCGGTTCGCGCGAATTGATCGGTCGCATCGGCGGTCGCGCGATCCTGGTGGCCGTCGGCACCGAACACGAGCTCGTGGGGCTACCCGACGAATTGGCGGCCGTGGTGCTCTCGCCCACTCTCACTCCGTCCACCCGCGCGCGAACCGTTCACACGATCGGCAACGACGTCCACCTCGACGCCCTCGCGACGGTGGGTGGAAGCGCCGTCGTGAAGATCCGTTCGTCGATGAATCGCCACGGGACACCGGTCGAGCGGGTCGCCGATCTGGTCGACCGCACTCGCGCGCGCGGCGTCGACGTCGTCGCACTCTCGATCCATCCTCCCCTCGCCGGCACGAGCGCGCAACGTCGCGAGGAGGTGGCGCACCTGCTCGACGTTCACGATCGAACCGGAGGCGATCCATCGCTGGCGGTCTGGGTGTCCCACCTCGACCCCGACGACTACGACGCACTGCGCACCGCCCGTCCCGACCGCGAGTGGCGTTTGCGTCTCGGGACAGCGTTGTGGCACGGCGACAAGTCGTCGCTCGTGTTGCGCGCCGATGTGCTCGAGACGGTCGACGTGCGAGCGGGCGAAGTGGCCGGGTACCGCGCCACGGCCGTCCCCGGCGACGGCCGACTGGTGATGATCGGATGCGGTTCGGCGCACGGAGTCGCGCCGCTGCTCGACGGATCGAGTCCCTTCCATTTCGCGCGTCACCGACTCCCCCTGCTCGAACCACCGCACATGCACACGTCGATGTGTTTCGTGCCGGCGGGCCAACCCGCACCATCCATCGGCGACGAGGTCGACGTGCAGCGACCACTCATCACCACCGAGCCCGACCGCGTCGAGTGGACGTGAGCGAACTCCACGACCGAGACGCCGCCGGCACCACCCGCGCCGGAACACCACGACTCATCGGACTCGACGTCACGCGCGCCATCGCACTCATCGGCGTCGTGACCATGAACTACTGCGGCGCGTTGCTCGATTCGAACGGTGACGCTTCGATCGACCGTCTGCTCGATCCGTACACCGGGATTCTCTCGACCCGCTTCGCCGCCACTTTCGTGGTGATCGCCGGTATCGGAGCCACGCTCATGACGCGCCGCGCCACCGACGAGGCGGCTCGCCGCGACGCCGCCTGGCGACTGCTCCGCCGCGGTCTCCTGCTCTACGCCGGCGGTTTCGCCCTGAACTGGGTGTGGCCCGGAACGATCCTCTTCTACTACGGCGCCTATTTCGTCATCGCCGCCCTCTTGTTCCGCCTCTCCACCCGTTGGCTGGGGATCATCGCCGTCGCCTCGGCGACGATCGCGACGACGGTGCGAACCTGGATCGAGTGGCGGGCGGAGAACGGTCCCTTCCCCGAATGGGCCTACACCGCGGAGGTGAGCGGATTCCGCGACCTCGCCGTGCGAACCTTCATCGACTACACCCACCCGGTGTTCCCGTGGCTGGCCTTCTTCTGTTGCGGAATGATCCTCGGCCGTCACCTCGAACAGGTTCGACGTCGCTCCCGACCACTGGTGCTCGGCACCCTCGCCGTGTCGACGGCGACCTACGTCGCGGCCACGATCATCGACCGCTCGTCGTTGCGCGATGGCATCGTGGGTTGGAACCTCACGTCGATGCAACCGTTCCAGCAGAGCCTCCTCTACGTGATCTCCACCCTCTCGATCGCCCTCCTCGCGTTCACCGTCGTGTCGCGAGTCGCCGAAGCGCACACCGACCGCCCCGTGATCGTCGCGCTACGTCGAACCGGTCAACTCACGCTCTCGCTCTACTTGTTGCACGTCCTCGCCTACTACGCGGTCGTCGAGTGGTCCGGAGTCGCCGTCGAGGGCACCGGATCGGTGCTCGCGTTCGCCGCCACGTTCTGGATCCTGGCCGTGATGGTCGGTTCGTGGTGGCACCACCGCATCGGCGAGGGACCCGCCGAGCGCCTCTACCGAGCCTTCGGCGGTTGACCCGACCGTCGTCAGTCGACGCCGTCGAGAGCGCGCCGATTGAGACCCCGCCAACCCACCGCCGCTGCACCCACCAGCGGACCCCGATCACCGAGTCGCGCCGGCACGATTCGCGCACCTCGCGTGAAGTCCAATCGACACTGCTCGTCCACGACCTCTTGCGCGGCGTGGAAGAACGTGGGGCCGAAGCCCAGTGCCACCGAGCCGCCCACCACCGCCAACCGCAACGAGAACAGGTTGAACGTGCTCGCCACCGCCAGACCCACCATGCGTCCGGTGCGTTGCATGATCTCGTAAGTGGGTTCGGTGGGCGGACGACCCGTGATCGCCTCGATGGCGGTGCCGGAGGCTTCGGCCTCCAGACAACCGCGAGCACCACACCCACAACGGTGACCGTCGGGCGCCACGATCACGTGGCCGATGTGGCCGGCGTTCCCCGACGCTCCGTCGAGCAACTGTCCGTCGATCACGACTCCGCCACCGACACCGGTGCTCACCACCATGCCGACGAAATCGGACTCGCGGCGCGCGGCACCCAGCCAACCCTCGGCGAGAGCGAAAGCCTTGGCGTCGAGATCGCCGTACACCGGCAACTTCTCTCCCGACTCGGCGACCACGTCGACCACCGCCTCGTGTAACGGGAACCGCCGCCAAGCGTGGATGTTGACCGGCGAAACCGTGACGCAGTCGCGCTCGATCGGTCCGGCCGATCCGATCCCGACCGTGACGATCCGTGACCCGTGCCGCTCGACGGCGCGTTGCATCTGCCGACGGATGATCACGGCGAGAGAGTCGAAGAGATCGTTGGCCCGCTTGTCCCGGTCGGTGGCGACGCTCTCGCGGTCGACGAGGTCGCCCCGTCGCGTGACGAGTCCCACCGCCATCTTCGTTCCGCCGATGTCGATGGCGAGGGCGAGATCGTTCGGTCCGCCGTCCACCTAGTCGTCCACCCGACGGGCGTCCTCGATCAGATTGATCTGGTAGAGAACCTCGTCGAGGGCATCGGCGGCACTGATGGCCGAGTAACGCTGCGGCGTTTCGACCGTGCAGCACGACGGCACCGGCGCGAGCAGGGTCCAGGGGCGCGGGTGGCAGAACTGCACCACGCTGTAGCGCTCGCCCTCGAAACCCGGGGATGCGACCACTCGGTGCCAACCGACGGGGATCACCCCGTTGGTGAGTCGCTCGAGCATGATGCCCGTGTTGATGATCACCTTGCCATCGGGCGGAACGGCGTCGATCCATTGGCCGTCGACCTCGACCTGCAGGCCGGGAGCGGTCGCCCGGGGCAACGCGGTGATGAGGTTGATGTCGCCGTGCGCTCCGGCCCACACGTGACCACCCCCCGGCGCGTGCTTCATCGACGGGTACCGAATCGCTCGGGTCAGGGTGGGGCCGTCCTGCACCATGTCGTCGAAGAACGTCTCGGCACAACCGATGCCGAGGGCGATGACCCGCAGGAATCTCCGTTGCAGATCGGCGATGGCATCGTGGAACGCGTAGAGCACCTTGGTGATTCCGGGCACCGCCGCCTCGGGCAGGAGCTGCTCGGGATACGAGCCCGGATACTTGCGACGCAGCGGATGCCCGGACGGGATGGGAGTGGCCCAGTTGAGCATTTCCTTCCAGTCGGGCTTGTCGCTCGAGGCCGCCGTCTCGACCAACAACCCGGTGTAGCCGGTCTGGCCGTGCGAGCCTTCGGCGACGAATCGCGACTTCTCCTCCGGTGTCTTCGAGAAGAACTCGGCCAGCATCGCGTAGGCCGTGTCGAGCAGGTCGTCCGACAGATCGGAACTCGTGTACACGAAGCCGGTCTCGAGACTGCGCCGCACCCCGTCGACCACGGCGCGACGAGCTCCCGAATCGCCCTTCTCGAAGGCGAGCAAATCGACGTCGAGGATGCGGTCGACCATGGCCGGAACGCTAACGGCGACCCGAAGCGTCGAGAGTGTCGTCGGGAGTGTCGTCAGGAGTGTCGTCGAGGGCCCGACCGAGATCGCGCCACAGATCCTCGACGTTCTCGATTCCGACGCTCAAACGCAGCAGTCCGGGAGGCACGTGCGCCTCGCCGGCGTACTTCTGTCGGCGTTCGATCAGCGACTCGACCCCGCCCAGACTGGTGGCCGGAGTGATGAGTCGCACCCGCTCGCACACCCGGTCGGCGGCGGCGGCCCCGCCACGCACGACGAAGCTCAACATGGCGCCCGACGACCGCACCCATTCGACCGCCGAGTGCGCGGCGAGGCGATCGTGGAGGATCGTGGTGTTGCGAATCGAGGCCTCCATGCGCACGGCGAGAGTGCGCACACCGCGGAGCGCGAGGAACGACTCGAGTCCCCCGGGTGTGGCCCCTTGAAGAGATCGAGCCTCCTGAAGCGCCTCGAACAGTGCCGGCTTGTCGGTCGAGACCAGACCGATCAGGAGATCGCTGTGCCCACCGATGAACTTGGTGCCCGAATGCATCGAGAGATCGGCACCCTCGGCGAGCGGTCGAAGTCCGAGCGGCGTCGGGAACGTGGCGTCGATCACCGACACCGCACCCGTTCGGCGACACGCCTCGACGATCGGCGGCACGTCGGTTTTCTCGAGCGTCGGATTGGATGGCGTCTCGATCCAGACCAGAACGCGGCCCGCACCGTGTCGCGCGGTGGTTTCCTCGATCGTCGACACCACCGTCGAGGTGTCGGTGAAGTCGATCATCTCGACGATCGGATCGCCGTGCCGCTGGCGGTGTTCGAGCAGCTTGCGAACTCCCATGTACGAAACGCGGGGCACCAGCACGACGGCGGGCTGAACGGCGAACAAGACGGCCGATGCCGCGGCCATCCCCGACGAATACGAGACGCAGGAACCCCCCTCGAGACCGCCGATCACCTCCTCGAGTGCGCGCCAGAGATCGTTGCCCTCGTTGCGCGTGTAATCGCCGGAGTCCCGGAAATTCGACGCCATCACGATCGGCACGTTGAGTGGCTCACCGGGAGACTCGGGTCGACCCGCGGCGACGACGTGGGTCTCCGGCGACCAACCAGCAGTCGGTTCAGTCGACACGATGCGATTCTCCTCTCACGAACACCTCGGGTTGACCTCCGGTGTGGATCCACACGACGTCGGAATCGGGCGACCAACGTCCCTCCTCGGCCGAACCGAGCAGACCCGACAGACCCTTGGCCGTGTACACGTCGTCCACCACCCACGCACCGTGGCGGGCCGCCCACCCGATGGCCCGTCGGGAGTGCTCGGTCGGAATCGCGTAGTCGTCGCCCAACCACCGCGCATCCACCTCGACATCGTCGGTCTCGACACTCCCCGCCAAACCGGCGACGGCCAGGGCCTCGTTGCCGAGCGCCCTCGGATCGGGGAATCCGGCGACGACACCCTTGGCCACCCCGATGGCGACCACCGGTGGTGCGATGGCTCCCCGTTCGCGGAGGTGGGCTCGACCGGCCAGCAAGCCGGCGTGGGTTCCCCCCGATGACGAGGTGACGACGATCGCCGACGGCTCGAAACCCCGAGCGAGACACTGCTCGACGATCTCTTCGTAGGCCACCGCGTAACCCAACGCACCCACCGCCGTCGACCCGCCGATCGGTATGGAGTACGGCCGCAGCCCGTCGACCACCAGACGTTCGGTGAGCGATTCGCGTTCGATCTCGAGGATGCCCCACTCGGCCGGTCCGGCACCCGTGAAGTGCTGATGGGCTCCGAAGCGTTCCGACAACAACTGGTTCCCTTCCAGCACATCGGGGCGATCACCCGCCAGCACCAGGTGCGTCTCCCAACCCAGCACCGCACCAGCGGCCGCCGTCATTCGACAGTGATTCGACTGGCCGGCCCCGACGGTGACCAGGCTGTCGGCACCGGCCTCGAGGGCCGCTCCGCAGAGGAACTCCAGCTTGCGAGCCTTGTTGCCACCCATGCCGAGGCCGGTGAGATCGTCCCGCTTCACCCAGAGACGGGCTCCACCAGCGAGGCGGGGACCCTGCTCGAGAGGGGTCGGCAACGTGGCCAGACGCACTCGGGCGACCCCGTTCCACCTGCTCAGACGCTCCGAGGCACGTTCGGCCCACCCGTGATCGGTTGCCGACGAGCCCATCGCCCGAAGGCTACGCCCCCGAAGGGACCCGTGGCTCGAGAGAACCAGGAGAGCGAACCCTGGAGCACTCGTCGGCGTTCCAGCGAACGGGGTCCGAACGGGAGAAATCTCCGGTACGCCCAAACCTTCAAGATCCCGACAACGTGACCCACCTCATGAAGCCGGCTCCCGCGCTCGCCCTATCGTGGGCCTCCGGGAGTTCCGGCCTTGCCACGAGGTGGACTCCCCTGACGATCGAGCAGGCCGTGACCTCCCCACCCGACACCCTGGCCATCACCCGGCCGGACCTGCCAACGTTGTTCAGCGAGCACTACGACCGGCTCGTGAGATCGATCACGGTGATCTGCGGCAACTCCGAGGAGGCCGCCGACGCCGTCCAGGAGGCCTTCGTGAAGGCGCACCTGAAGTGGCGCAAGATCTCCGGTTACGAGGATCCCGTCGGATGGATCCGTCGGGTGGCGATCAACAAGGTTCGCGACTCGCATCGTTCGCGAGTTCGTCGCGACAAGGCGGTGGTGCGACTCGGTTCGCAGACGCGCTTGGTCAGCGAGCAACCCGAACCCGACGAAGTCGGCCAGCTACTCGCCGTGCTGCCCAAGCAACAGCGAATCGTGGCCGCACTCTTCTACGTGGAACAACTGCACATCAACGAGATCGCCGCCGAACTCGGACTCTCCGAGGGTGCCGTCAAGTTCCATCTCCACCAAGCGCGCGAGAAACTGCGCTCCCATCTCGATCGTCGATCCGAAGGAGACGCGTCGTGAACGACCACACCGACTTCGACATGGCCGGTGGCGACGACCCGGTCGATCAGCGATTGGCCGACCTGCTCGGGCGCGTCGGTGGTTCGGCGACGTCGACCGAACAGGCCTTCGCCCGGGTGACGGCGAAGGTTCGTCGCGTCCGACAGGTTCGCACGACCATCGGCGCGGCCGCCGTGGTCGGCCTGATCGGTGTCGGATCGGTGCTGGTGGTTCGCGAGGGACCGACCAACCGACCCAACGGCGGAATCCCGTTGAGCGAGGGGGCGGCTCCCATCGAGTCGACGCCCGCGAACGGCGACGACCCCGTCACCACCGATTCCGACTCGTCCAGCGGAGCGTCCTCGACCGACTCATCGACGCCGACCGGGAACGGATCGGAGGGTGACACCGGCGCCGGTTCGGGTTCGGGTGGCTCCGGTTCGGCCGGTACTGGCACGGGCACGGGCACGGGTTCGGCCGGCACTGGCACTGGTTCGGCCGGCACTGGCACGGGTTCGGCCGGCGCTGGCACCGGTACCGGTAGTGGATCAGGCGGGACGCCGATCGCCACCAGCCCGAGCGGCAACATCGGTGCGGTGGGTGAGGAAGGTGGTGCTCCCACCACCACCACGGCCAAGGCGCCCGTCTCTCCCACCACGGCTGTTGCGGTTCCGACCACCAAGGCGCCCACTCCCGTCGTCACGACTCCGGGCAACACGACACCGGCGGTTCCGACCACCAAGGCGCCCGCTCCGAACCCGCCGACCACGCGACCCTCGCCGCCCGCATCCACACCGACGCCGAGTTCGGTCGTGCCCTCTCGCCCCGTGACGCCGTCGGTTCCGGCGTCGATTCCCGTATCGATTCCCGTGCCGAGCACCGCTCCGGTGCCGGTCACTCCGGCGCCGTCCGTTCCCGTGACTCCAGCCTTGGTGCGCGCGTGCACGCAGGGAACCTTGGCCGTCGATCTGGTGAACGGCGACTTCGTGGTCGCCACGGCCCGGGCCACTCCGAGCGCCGGCTTCATCGGCAAGGTCACCAGTGCCCGCAAGAACACCATCGTCGCCGAGTTCACATCGCTCGATGCTCGCATCGTCGCCACTCTCCGTTTGCAGACCACCGGCAACGGTGTCCGACACGACTGCGAGATTCAGGTCGGACGCGACTCCGATGATGATTCGAACGACGACGATTCGAACGACGACGACTCGGGCGACGATGATTCGAACGACGACTCGGGTGAAGTCCCGAACGGCAAGAAGAAGTAGCCGCGCCGCGTCGGTGGACGAGCACACCGCCGACCGACGACACTGTCGACATGGCCACGACCGACTGGAATCCGGTCCTGCGGGAGGAGTTCGAGAAGGACTACTGGAAGTCCCTGCAGAACTTCGTGGCCCGTGAACGCGCCACCCATCCCGTGTATCCGCCCCACGACGAGGTGTTCGCGGCGCTTCATCTCACACCCCGCCACTCCGTTCGTGCGGTGATCCTCGGCCAGGATCCGTACCACGGACCCGGACAGGCCCACGGACTCTGTTTCTCGGTGCGACGGGGAGTTCCGATCCCACCGTCGTTGCGCAACATCCATCGCGAACTGCACGACGATCTCGGGTGTCGCGCGCCCCGCCACGGGAATCTCGAACACTGGGCCCGACAAGGTGTGCTCATGTTGAACACCACCCTCACCGTTCGCGGCGGGGAGGCCGCATCGCATCAGGGCCAGGGATGGGAGACGTTCACCGACCGCGTGATCGACGCGGTGAACACCGTGTCCGAACCGATCGTGTTCCTGTTGTGGGGTTCCTCGGCTCGGCGCAAGGCGACACTCCTCGACCGATCACGACACATCGTGATCGAATCCGCACATCCCTCGCCCCTCTCGGCTCACAACGGGTTCCTCGGTTCCCGCCCGTTCTCCCGCGCCAACGAGGCGCTGTCGAGAAACGGACGGGAACCGATCGACTGGGCGATACCCGACTGATCAGCCGGCCGGACTCGGATACTGCGGGGGTTCCTCGCCGGCCGGGGGCGTGTCGTACACATCGACCGCTCCGTCGACCACGAAGAGTTTGTCCTCGCTCGGCCACTCACCGGGCAGATAGCGCTGGCCACCGTCGACGTAGAACAACATGCCGGTGCCCTCCTTGCGATTCTCGTCCGGGCCGGTGGCCTCGGCATCCCACCAGAACAACGTGGCGTCGTCGATGCCGTTGTAGTCGGGAAGATCCCAGATCCCGTGATCACCCCAGGTGAGCCACGGCTGGCTGATCGCCGGAACGGTCTCGAACGACCTGATGGCCGCGGCCAGATTCTCGTGGGTGAGATTCGGTCCGGTGCTCTGGAGCGCCGACATCAACAAGAAGAAGGGTGGCATGTACACACCGATCGACTCGTCGGCCGACGGCTCCTGACCGGTGAACCACTTGTAGATCGACCAGTAGCCGCTCGTCTCCGGATTCAGGTGAACAGCGAGGCTGGTCACGCCGAAGGCGTTGGCCCACTGCTGCTGGTCGTACGAACGACCGAACGCGGTGGTGTCGGTCAGCGTCGCGGCGGCGACGATCCACTCGGGGAAGTATTCCTGGGCCGTGGCTTCGCGGGTGAAGTCCTTCGGTGCCACGGGATCCGACGAGAGAATCACCGACGTCACCCCCGAGGCCTTCAGCTTGGCGATCACCTGCGACGCCGTCTGCTGGATGGTGCCCGGGTCGAGTTGGTACGGAATCACCTCGGCCGGGGCGGCCCCCACCTCACCCAAACGCTCCACCATCAGGTCGGCGAGAACCTTCGACTCGGCACTGCTCTCGATGTAGACGAGTCCGAACTTGCGCTCGGTGTTCTGGAACTCCTCGCCGGCGTGCGACGCCGGCTTGCCCACCAGCTGCTTACCGATGAACTCGACCACGTGCACCTGCTTCTGTTCCGCGCTTCCGTCGATCGCCCACACGTACGGATCGCGCTCCGAGAACCACTCGGGCGATCCACCACCGCACGAGATGCAGAGCGTCTCGAGGGCGGCCAACTCGTCACCGAAGGCATTGGTGAGGGCCGGACCTCCGATGACGGCGAAGGGCTGGTACTCATCGACGATCCGCTGGGCGTCGGCGCGCGCGGTCACTTCGTCGTTGGACATCCCCGTGCTCTCGTACACCACGTAGTTGATCCGGCGACCGTAGAACTCGTAGTAGGTCTCGAAGTACTCCACGAAATCGGTGACGACCTCCTGCTCCTGGGCGTTGGTGTCGTCCACCTTGATGGCGTCGGTGATGTAGTTGATGATCGGATCGTTGTCGGGTCCCAGGTAATGAACGATCGTGATCTCGTCGGCGGTGACACCCTGATCGGTGGCACCTCCGTTGTCACCCGAGAATGGTGCCAGACAGAACGGCGCGAAGTAGTCGATCACCCTCACGCGACCTCGTTCCACGTCGCAACGATCACCCCAATCGATCGTGTCGACGATCCCCAACTCCTCGGCTCGAGGGAAGTCGAGCGGATAGGTCCACTCGATGTCGCCACCTCCATCGGTGCCGCCTCCATCGGTCGAGGGAGTCGCCGAGTCGACCGGTGCCTCGGTGGACACCGTCGCGGTGCTCTCGGACGAGTCGTCGCCCCCGCCTCCCCCGGCCAGGACGATTCCGGCCACCACGGCGACCACCACCACGATGGCGGCGAGTGGACCCCATTTGCGAAGCGGACTCGATCCGCCTCCCGTGCTGCTTGCTGGTTGCATGTTCATCCCCCTTGCCCGGATCGGGCGATAGCGGCACTCGACGTGCCGAGATACGACTCGACGACCGACGGATGAGCGAGGACCTCGGACGGCGGTCCGGTGACCACCACCCGCCCCTGGTCCATCGCCACCAGCCGATCGGCGACCGATGACACGAATGGTATGTCGTGTTCGACCACCAGGAGAGCGGCCCCCATCTCGTCGCGCAGTCGACGAATCACCGGGGCCAACGCCTCGACCTCGCGCTGGGCCAGACCGGAGGTCGGCTCGTCGAGGAGGATCACGGTCGGACGATGGGCCACCAGACAGGCCAGATCGACGATTCGTCGGGTACCGGTGGAGAGCTCGCGAACGAACTTGCGCTGGTGATCGCCCAGTCCGAGCAATTCGACGAGTTCGTCGACACGACGGGCCACCGAGGCCTCGGACTCGAAGACCGGTGGCAACCACATGGCGGCGGCGAGCGCGCTGCGACTACCGACCCACCGCTCGAGGGACACCGCCAGCGTCTCGCGCACCGTCAACTCGGGGAAGAGTCGTGCATCCTGGAACGAACGACCGAGGCCGGTCGCCGCACGAGCGTTCGGCGAAGCCGAGGTGACGTCGACACCGGCGATCTCCACCCGTCCACCCGCGGTCGGGGTGTACCCGGACACCACGTCGAAGAGGGTCGTCTTGCCGGCGCCGTTGGGTCCGATCACTCCGACGATCTCGCGTTCGCGCACCTCCAGCGAGACGCTGTCGACGGCCCGCACCCCTCCGAACGACGCGACGACCCGATCGGTACGGAGCACCACTGCCGAACCCACCGTCGAGATCGATTCGCCCGTCGAGCCGGAGCCGGACGTCGAGCCGGAGCCGGACGTCGAGCCGGAGCCGGACGTCGAGCCGGAGTCGGACGTCGACCCGGTTTGCTCGGCCGAAGCACCCGACAGGAAGACCGAACGCAGGATGTCGGGACGGTTCAGCAGTTCCGCGGTGGGACCCGAGAGCCGAATCTCGCCGCGCTCGAGGAAGTAGGCGCGCCGAGCGACGGTGAGCGCCACGTTGACGCTCTGCTCGACCAACACGACCGTCACGCCGTCGGCGGCCAGACGTTCGACGACCGGCAGCATCTGACCCACGATCACCGGAGCCAAACCGAGCGAGAGTTCGTCGATCAGCAGAACGCGGGGACGCATGACGAAACTCATCGCGAGCGCCAGCATCTGCTGCTGACCACCCGAGAGGTTCACGGCGGCTTCGTCGAGCCGATCGGCCAGGACGGGGAACATCTCCAGCACCTCGCGTCGCGCCCGCTCGACACCCTCGGCGTCCCGGCGGTTGGTCCAACCGGCGAGGTCCAGGTTCTCCCGCACGGTGAGCGATCCGAACACGCCGGCACCACCCGGCATCTGCACGATCCCGGCCGCGGCGATCTCGTGGGGTGGCACGTGCGTGACGTCGCGACCGTCGAAGATGATCGCTCCTCGATCGGCCTCGACCACGCCGCCGATCGACTTGAGGAGCGTGCTCTTGCCGGCACCGTTGGTGCCGAGCAGGGCGACGATCTCGCCCTCGTCGAGTTCGAGGTCGATGCCCTTCAGCACCGGACGGCCGTCGTAACCGGCGTGCACTCCGCGCACCAGCAGCAACTTCGCGTTGCCGTTGCGACGGTCGTACAGAACCTCCGACCGCGCGGCGGCCGACTGCCACACCTGGGCGATGTCGTCCATGATCACCTTGCCGATGGTGCGCTGGATGAGGCCACCGATGATGAACAACGGAATCATCACCAGCATCCCGACGCGAATCGACACCCGATCGGAGATCCAGCCGATCAGCGGCAGCACGAACAGACCCGGAATCACCCACAACGACGCGACCGAGAAACCGGTGGCCCGGGCTCGGGGCGGAATCGCCAGGGAGAGCCCCGAGAACACGGCCGGCCCGAGCATCGCCAACGAGGCCGAGATCAAACAGTTCACCGCCACCGCGACGACGATGTTGGGGGCGAGCGCGAAACCGGCGGCCAACACCGCGGCCGCCAGCGAGACATTGGCCCCCAACTTGGTGAGCCCGGCCACGTTGCCTGCGTAGCGCTTGGTGATCCAACGCGCGCCCACCACCAGACCCACCAACTGGAACGGTTCGGCGATGGCGGCGGCGATGCCGCGGGCCCGTTCGTCGAGGCCGAACTCGCGCTCGTAGAGCAACGACGCCAGCGACACGAAACCCACGAGACCGGTGGCGAGGAAGGGCAGGCTCCACCAGATGCGCTTCAACGACTCCACCTTGTGCACCGTTCGCCAACTCTCGGCGAACGACGGTGGGGCCTCCTCGGTGTCGGCCACGTCGGACGAAACTCCCACGGCCATTCGCTCCCAACGACCCCGAATGGGTTCGCGCAGTCGCAGGGCGACAATCGCCAGCACGATGGTGGGGATCGTGAACACGATGAACGGCGTGCGCCAACTGAAGTAGAAGGCGAGGAAGCCGGCGAGCAACGGACCGAGGAACGAACCCACCGCGTTGGCCGCCCGGTGCACGGAGTACACCTTGGGCCGCGCTTCGATCGGGTAGTAGTCGGCGAGCAACGAGTTGTGGGTCGGGTCGATGACGGCCTTGCCGATCGACGAGCCACTCCGGGCGATGCACAACACCACCAGTCCGGTGGCCATTCCGGTGAGACCCGAGAACACCGCCCACAGGATCGCTCCTCCCACGGCCAACGGAACCCGACGGGTGCGATCGGCCAACTGGGCGATCGGCACCTGCAGCGCCAGTGCCGCCACTCCGACCAGACCCACCAAACCGAGCATCGTCGAAAGGTCGAGACCGAAGTGATCGCGGATCTCCGGCAACAAGATGCCGAAGGCGGCTCGATCGAATTCGTCGACGGCGTTCAGACCGAACAAGACGATCAACGGGAACGCCGCCTCTCCGCCCACGACCTGTTGCAGCCAGAGCGACGGGTGCCGCACGCCCCAGAAGAATCGCCGCCACAACGGTTTCGACTCGCTCACGACGCATCACCTCCTCCGGCCGTATTCCGACGCGTGGCGATCCGACGCACCAGATCGTCACGGATCCGAACGATCAGCGCCCCGAGTCCGCCCGGAACGACGAGCAGAACCACCAGAACTCCAGCGGCCGACGAGAGGAATCGCCACTCTTCGGCGGTGACGAACCACTCGGTTCCCCGGAGGTAGGCCGCTCCCATCACCGCGCCGAACATCGATCCGAGTCCTCCGACCACCGATGCGGTGAAGACCTCGAGACTCTCGCCCACACCGAAACTCGTGAGATCGAAACTGCGATTGAGGTGCGTGTACAACCCTCCGGCCACACCGGCGATCGCTCCCGAGATCGTGAACGCCGTGAGTTTGGTGCGCACGGCCGACACCGAAACGCTCTGCGCGGCTCGTTCGTTGTCGCGCAGCGCGAGAATCGCGCGACCGGTGCGGCTGCGACGGATACCGCGTAGAGCCAGCATCACGAGGCCCAGCACCACCAATACGTAGGCGTAGTAGCGAGTCGCGGTCTCGACGTCGATCCGCCCGAAGAGCGGTGGTCGCTTCACCCGCTTGGCACCCGGCACCCACGCGAAGAAGCGATCGTTGAGCAACCACGACGTGACCGCCATGGCGAACACCAGGGTGGTCACCGCCAAGTAGAGACCCCGCAGTCGCAACGCCGGAAGCCCCACCACGAACGCTGCCACGCCTCCGGCCATCGCGGCGGCGAGCAACGACAACGACAGATCGACGTTCCAGGCGGAGGTGGCCTTGGCGCTCACCGCTCCACCGATCGCCACGAAACCCACCTGCCCGAGCGAGATCTGACCGGCCCAGCCGGTCAGGACCACCAACGACAGCCCGATCACCGCGTAGATGCCGATCGCCGTCACCTTCACCACCTGATCGGACCGCAGCACGACGGGCATCGCCACCACACCCGCCAACAGAATCGCCCACGTCCCCCACCGCAACGCGCGCACCCCGGCCAGGCGCGCCACGACCGGTTCGACGTCGCGCACCTCGTCGGCCAAGCGCCACGACGCGGTCGTGTCCTGATCCAGTCGGGACGACGATCGTCGCTGCATCAGGAGAGCCACCATCACGGCGGCACCGACGAAGGGGGCCACCAGGAGAGGACTCTCGGCGTTCCACGCCACGCCGTACTCGAGGATCCCGAGCGCCACGGCCGCCACGGCGATGGTGGTGAGGTTGCGCAGACGCCCGATGACCAGTGCCGCCAGAGCCTGCACCAGGGCGCTGACGCTGAGCGCGTTGCCCAAGGGAACACCCAGAATGCCGGCGCGCAGGAACAACGCCAGGAACGACAATGCGGCGGCGATCGCCCACACCGCGGTCGACAACCAACCCACCGGAATTCCGAGCATCAACGCGCGCTCGCCGCGCTCGGCGGCGGCCCGCACCGCGGTGCCCACGCGGGTTCGCGCGAGGAACAGTCCGACGCCGAGCATCGCCAACGGCGCCACGATCAGGGCCACGAAGTCGCCGGCATTCAGAATGAACGAACCGATGGTGAGCTTCCAGTCGAGCGGAGGAGGAATCCGCTGCGAAGCCGCTGATTCGTCCCAAAGGCGCGGCAGAAGAATCGCAAGGACCGCGAGCAACTGCGTGATGCCGATGGTGGCCACCGTCAGCACCAGACGCGGCGAGCGGGAGAAGCGACGCACGATCGCGAGCTCGACCACCGCTCCCAACACGATCGACGACACCAATCCGACGAAAAGACCGAACAAGTACGGCAATCCGGAGAAGACGATCAAGCCCACCGACAGCGCCGCGGGTACGAACCCGAGATCGGCCTGGGCGAAGTTGAGCACCCGATTCGCTCGGTACACGAGGGCCATGCCGATGGCGAGCAACGCGGTCAGGAGGCCGATCACGACGCCGCGAACCCACGCCCCGGCCGGAACCCCGAAGAACGCCAACTGCACGAGCACCAATGCGATGGCCGGAGTGAGCGGGGCGACGGCTCGCCGCACCGGACCGAGCCCGTCTCGCCGAACGAATCGCGACACGGCGTTCATGCGAGCGACATGGACTCCATGAACACGATCGACCGCACGGCCCCCATCGATGCCCCCTCCGCTCGACTCCATTTGTCTACCACACCGGAATCGGCGACGAACCCCCTGCTAACCTGCCCATTGTGGGAACTGTCAGACGCCATGTCTTCATCGCGGCGTCGGCCGAGCGGGTGTGGGAACTGGTCGGATCTCCCGAGCGCCTCCACGAGTGGTTTCCCGTCGTCGCATCCGACGTCGAGGGCTCGACCCGCTGGGTCGCGCTCGCCAGCGGATTGCGCTTCGAAGAGGAGATCGTGACCCTCGATCACGACCTGCGTCGTTTCCAGTACCGGATCATCAACAACCCGATCATCAAATCCCATCTCGGCACGGTCGACGTGATTCCCGACGGACCGCGACGATGCGTCGTGGTCTACTCCACCGACCTCGATCCCGAGGCGATGGCGCTGATGATCGGTGGCGCGGCCGGTGACGGACTCGAACGACTGCGTCGCACCTTCGAGGGAGACCACTGATGGGCCGCAAGATCCTCTTCGTCACCACCGACCAGCAGCGCTACGACTCGCTCGGATGCAACGGCGGACGGGTGGCTCGCACCCCGGTGATCGATCGGCTCGCGAGCGAGGGCGTCAACTACCGGCGTGCCCATCCGCAGAGCGTGGTGTGCATGCCCTCCCGATCGACCATGATCACCGGCCAACACGTGTCCACCCACGGCGTCTGGATGAACGGGGTTCCCCTCCCCGACGACGCACCGAGCATCGCCGACGATCTCCGGCGCGCCGGATACCGCACCGCACTCATCGGAAAGGCGCACTTCGAACCCTTTCTCGATCCGTTCCTCCGTTTCACCGAGAACCAACTCGCGATCTCCGGCGAACACCAACGGATGGTGGAGGGCCGCCTGCATCGCGGATTCGAACACATGGAATCGGCGTCCCACGGCGGAATGGGCAACTTCCACTACGCCCGCTGGCTCACCGAGAACCATCCCGAGGCCGTGGCCATGTACTACCGCGTCCTCGACATGTCGTTGCAGGTGAACGCCGCCGGAGGTGGCGACACCGGCGCACCCCAGGTTCTGTACAACGAGATTCCCCGCGAGTGGTACCACACCGAGTGGGTGGCCGAGCGAACGATGAGTTGGCTCGACTCGTTGCCGGCCGACGCCGACTGGTTCTGCTGGATGAGTTTCCCCGATCCGCACCATCCGTGGGATCCGCCCGCCGGCGAACGTCACCGCGTGAACTGGCGCGACCTCGACCTCCCGGCCGGTTATCCAACCGACGTCGCACGGCGCGAGGCCGTCCTCGACGCCAAACCCCGACATTGGCGACTCTGGTACGACGGCGACTTCGTCTCGAATTTCGAGGCCCCCGCCAGTTGGGTTCCCCGAACCCTCACCGATGATCAGGTGCGCGAGATCGAGGCTCTCGTCCACATCGAGAACGAGTTGATCGACGAGGCTCTCGGCCGCGTTCTCGCCCGCGTCGCCGAACGCGGATGGGCCGACGATCTCGACGTCGTCTTCACCACCGACCACGGCGAACTGCAGGGCGACTTCGGTCTGCTCTTCAAGGGCCCGTACCACGTCGATTCGCTCATGCGATTGCCACTGATCTGGCGACCGGCACCGTCGGCCGGCGTCGCCCCGACCGAGGTGACGGCACCCGTCGGTCTGGTGTCGTTGGCATCGACCTTCGCTCACATCGCCGGAGTGGCGCAACCCGATTACGTCGAGGCTCCCCGCCTGCCCGAGACACCGGCCGAGGCCGTCGAACTCGGACACGAGCGGGTGCTCACCGAGTGGGACAGTGTCCTCTTCGGCAAGATCCTGCGATTGCGAACCATCTGCCGCGACGGTTGGGTGGCCACGGCTTGTCTGCCCGGAACCGTCCACGACGGCACCGAGGGCGAGTTGTACGACCTCGCGAACGATCCGCTGCAGCAGACCAATCTCTGGAACGACCCGGCCCACGCCGCGCGTCGTTCCGATCTGCTGGCCGACCTGTGGGACCATCTGCCCCGCACCGTCGAGCCGCGACGCGAGTGTGACGCACCGGTCTGAACCACCGGCCGGTCCGAATCGTTCAGTCCGAACCGTCGAGCGACACGATCGGTCCGTAGAGAGTCGGTCGTCGGTCGCGGAACACTCCCCAACCGCGACGCAATCGCTCCACCTCGTCGAGATCGAAGTCGGCCGCGATCACCTGCTCGGATGATCGGTCGGCTTCCACCACGATCTCGCCGGTCGGACCGGCCACGAACGAGGTTCCGTAGAACTTCAGATCGTGCCGCCGTCCGGACTCGCGACCCACCCGATTCGCCGCCACCACCGGCACCAGATTCGCGCCCGCGTGTCCCTGCATCACCCGCTGCCAGTGACGACTCGAATCCCAGGTCGGATCGAGCGGCTCGCTGCCGATGGCGGTCGGGTACAGGATCACCTCGGCGCCACGCAGGGCCAGCACGCGCGCGCACTCCGGAAACCACTGATCCCAACAGATACCGATCCCGATGCGCCCCACCGCCGTGTTCCAGACGCGAAAGCCGGTGTCGCCCGGATTGAAGTAGTACTTCTCGGAGTATCCGGGACCATCGGGTACGTGGCTCTTGCGGTAGACGCCGAGCACGCTTCCGTCGGCATCGATCACCGCCACCGAGTTGAACGCCGCGTTGCCCGCCCGCTCGAAGAAGCTGATCGGCAGCACCACACCCAACTCGCGGGCCAACTCGGCGAAGTGGGCGACGGTGGGATGGCCCTCGAGCGGACGCGCCCGCTCGAACTCGTTCGCCGATTGCTCCTCGCAGAAGTAGCGGCCCTCGAACAACTCGGGCAACTGAACCAGGTTCGCACCCTCGGAAACCGCCCGACGGACCAGTCGCTCGGCGGTGGCCACGTTGTCGGCCACGACGTCGGTCATCGCCATCTGCACGGCGGCGACGCGGATTCGACGCATCAGGACGTCTGCACGGCTCCGACGAGTCGCGCCGCGAACTCCTCGGTGTGAGCGGCCAACTTCGAACGATGCAGCGCCATCCCGCCAATGACGTCGGCTCCTAGTCCGGTGACGGCGGCATCCATCGCGCCGAGCGTACGACCCGGATTCAGGGCGAAGGTGCAGAAGGTCACCGCTCGTTTACCGAGCAACGACGGAAGGGCGCGGATGGATCCGATACCCCACGGCGCCTGGCCGATCACGAATGCACCGTGCACCCACGTGCCGACCAACACCAGATCGGCGGACTGGATCGACGAATGATCGGGTCGGCGCATCGCCGACAGCCCGGTGATCGACCAGCCCTCCTGCTGCAGATTGGTAGCGACCATTTCGGCCGCCCGCCAGGTGTTGCCGGTGAGACTTTCGATCAGAAGTGCGGCTTTCACACCCTTCATTCTGCTTCCTCCCCCCGAACCAACCAAACATCTGGTGCGGGATCTTCACCTTCAGGGTAAAGAATCCTCACCAGAACAACGGTTGGTCACAGTTTGTGGAGGGGTGCCCACATGAGCAGCAGGTGTTTGGTTCCCTTGTCGCGGAAGTTGACGACCGCCTCGGCCTTGTCGCCCTCGCCCGAGAGACCGATGATCACACCCTCGCCGAACATGTCGTGCTCGACCGAGTCGCCCACCCGCAACCCCAGACGATCGGCTCCCGAGGGGGTCGGACCCGACGCCCGGCCGGCCGAGATCGCCGCGTCGACGATGCGATCGCGTCGGGCACGCTCGTCGTCGTCGTGATCGTCGATGTCGAACGACGACACCGCGCGACGGGATGTCGAGAGCTCGTCGCGGGTGGTGCGCCGACCCGATCGAACACCTTCGCTCTCGAGCAGGTGCGGCGGAATGTCGTCGATGAATCGGGAGGCCGGGTTGTACTGCGTGGTGCCGAACTGCTGCCGCGACCAGGCGTGGCAGATGTAGAGCTTCTCGCGGGCCCTCGTGATGGCGACGTAGGCGAGCCGACGTTCCTCCTCGAGTTCGTCGTCGTCGCTCAACGAGCGCTGGTGCGGGAAGAGTCCCTCCTCGGCTCCCACGATCATGACCACGGGGAACTCGAGTCCCTTGGCCGAGTGGATGGTCATGAGAACGATCTGATCGTCGTCGTCGAGATCGTCGGTGTCGGCGACCAGAGCGACCTGCTCGAGGAACTCGTCGACCCGCGCGAACTCGCGCGCCGAGCCCACCAATTCGGCGAGGTTGTCGAGTCGACCCTCGGCCTCGATGGACGACTCGGCCTCGAGTTCCTTCAGGTAACCCGAGCGATCGAGGATTTCCTGAATGACCTCGCCCGGCGAACGCTCGAGGTCGGCCGACACGGCGTCGATCAGTTCGACGAACCGATCGATTCCCTTGCGGGCCGGTCCGCTGACTCCGGCCGCGGCCGCGCGTCGCAGAGCCTCGTAGAACGACACGCCCTCGGCGGCGGCGAAGGCGTCGAGACGTTCGATGCTGGTGTCGCCGATACCGCGCTTGGGGACGTTGAGCACCCGCTTGACGTTCACTTCGTCGAGTGGGTTGGCCACCGCCCGGAGGTACGCGATGGCATCCTTGATCTCGCGACGCTCGTAGAAGCGCAGACCACCGACCACCTTGTAGGGCAGACCCTCCTTCATGAGGGCTTCTTCCACTGCTCGGCTCTGCGGGTTGGTGCGATAGAAGACCGCCATGTCGCGCCACGACCGCCCGTTGCGATTGAGTCGGCGGAGCGTGTCGGCGACATAACGCGCCTCGTCGTACTCGCTCTCGGCGTGGTAGCGGACGATCGGTTCGCCGGATCCCGCGTCGGTCCAGAGTTCCTTCGGTTGGCGGGAGAGATTGTGCGCGATCACCGCGTTGGCCGCGTCAAGGATGTTCTGCGTGCTTCGGTAGTTCTGTGCGACCGCCACCACCGAGACATCGTCGAAGGACTCCTGGAACTGGAGGATGTTGCGGTAGTCGGCGCCCCGGAACTTGTAGATCGACTGATCGGTGTCGCCCACCACGCAGACGTTGCCGTGTTCGGCGGCCAACATGAGCACGATGTCGTTCTGCGCGAGGTTGGTGTCCTGGTACTCGTCGACCAACACGTAGCGGAACCGGTGCTGATACGAACGCAGGACGTCGGGATGCTGGCGAAAGAGTCGGACCGTCTGCACCAACAGGTCGTCGAAGTCCATCGCACCCGCCTTGGCGAGGCGTCGCTGATAATCGTCGAAGATCTCGGCCGAACGTCGCTCGCCCACGTGCGACGCCTCGGCGAGAGCCTGGTCGGGGGCGATCAATTCGTTCTTCCAGGTGGAGATACGGCCGTGGATGCCCCGGGGACTGAATTGCTTCGGGTCGAGTCCCTTGTCGCGGATCACGTACCCGGTGAGCCGCACCGCGTCGGCTTGGTCGTAGATGCTGAAGTTCTTCGGGTACCCGATGCGTTCGGCGTGAACGCGCAGGATCCGCACACAGGCCGAGTGGAACGTGGAGATCCACATCGAACGGGCCACCGGTCCGACCAGAGCCTCGACACGGTGCTTCATTTCGCCGGCGGCCTTGTTGGTGAACGTGATGGCCAGGACCGCCCCCGGCGACACACCGTGGGTGCCGATCAGGTTGGCGATGCGATGGGTGAGAACGCGCGTCTTGCCCGACCCGGCTCCGGCCATCACCAGCAACGGGCCGTCGACGTGGGCCGCCGCCTCGTATTGCTGGGGGTTGAGGCCCGACAGGTCGACGGGACGGACCGTGTGGCGACCAGTGTCGTGACCAGTGTCGTGAAACGTGTCAGGACGACCCGCACCGAACTCGGGATCGAATTCGTCACGGCCGGTCATGGGTTCCTCATCCTAGGTTCGGGGTGTCGCGCGGGCCGGGCGCGACGCGAAACGGTGTCGGATTCGCGACGGGATGTGGACCGGCCCGGTTCTCTCGCGAGAACCGGGCCGGGTGTTGCGGGCGGAAGAGTCGGGGTCAGGCGGCGGGTGCGTCGCTCGGTGGCGTGGGACGAACCCCGTTCACCATGTCGGTGATGCGCTGCTCGAGATTCGCGGTGACCTCGGCCACCAGAGCATCGATCACGGCCTGCGGGTCGACACCGTTGGCCTCGGCCACCTGGGCGATGGTCTGGCCACCCCGGAGCGCGATGCGCAGTTCCTCGACGGTGACCCCGATGGTCTCAGCCGCGGTGGTGAGCGCCTCGAGACGGGCTCCGCCGTGACCACCGTGACCGCCGTGATCGCCACCGCGATCGCCGCGAGCGGCCTGCAGTCCGGCGATGATCGCATCGACCTGTGCGGTCGTGAGGGTCCCGTCGTCGACGAGCGACTGCAGGTGACTGCGAACGCGGTCGGCCGGAGTTCCGTCGGTCGGTTCGTCGGCCGGTTCGGTCTGCATCGCGGTCACGATGGCGTCGACATCGGCGGTCTCGATCGTTCCGGCATCGACCAGGGTCTGCAGAACCTCACGAAGTCGCGCCTCGCGCTCCTCGGGGCTGCGGTGCGGTCCACCGTGGTGCTGGGGCTGCAACGAACCCTCGCCGTCGATCGACGTGGCCGGAGCCGAGTCGTCGCCGCTGTCGCTCTGGTTGTTGTCGGCCGTCACGGCGACCCGCGCCGCCGACACTCCACCGGGGAGGTTGAGCAGTAGGCCTGCTCCCGCTCCGGCGACGAGACCGGCGGTCACGCCGATCACTGCCATCTTCTTGGTCTTCATTGGTGTCTCCTTGTCGAACCGCTGTCGCGGATGTGGTTGTCGTGTCCCGATCGGCGGGGGATCTCCGATCGGGACGTGCACATCGTGCGACACCCAGGTGAGAACTGGATCAGGTGAAGGTGAGAGCCGGGTGAGAATCCGGAAATCCCCCACTAGCAGGGGAAACGAGGCGAATCCGGGTGAACTTCGGGTGGCGGACGACTCGTGGTCGTTCGCCGCCGGGAAGAATCGGCACCGTGCGCGAGATCGTGACCCTCATGGTGCGTCTCGGCGCGCTCGGTTTCGGCGGACCGGCGGCGCACATCGCGATGATGAGGGACGAGGTCGTGCGACGGCGCGGGTGGTTCTCCGACGCCGAATTCGTCGAGATGGTCGGCGCGACCAATCTCGTTCCCGGACCCAACTCCACCGAGATGGCGATGCACATCGGGAACATCCGCGCCGGCGGACGGGGCCTGATCGCCGCGGGACTCGCGTTCGTGCTGCCCGCCGTGGTGATCGTCTCGACGATCGCGTGGGCCTACACCGAACACGGTGCTTCACCCGCGCTGGTCGATCTGCGCCACGGAATCCTTCCGGTCGTGATCGCCATCGTGGCTCAAGCGGTGTTCGCCCTCGGGCGAACCGCGGTGTCGGGCGTCGCCTCCTTCGCGACGCTGATCGTGGCGACGGTCCTCCACGTCGCGGGCACTCCCGATCTCTTGATTCTCCTCGCGGCCGGAGCGACTTGGGCCGTGGCCCGACCGGGTGGCCATCGGGTTCGACTGGCCCCCGTTTCGTTCGTTCTCGCGATCGTCGCGTCCCAACCCAATCTGCTCCGCCTCGGTCTGCTGTTCCTCGAGGTCGGTTCGGTCGTCTACGGCAGCGGATACGTGCTCGTGGCACTGCTCGACGAACGTCTGGTCGACGACCTGGGTTGGCTCACCTCCGAGCAGTTGCTCGACGCGGTGGCGATCGGCCAGATCACTCCCGGACCGGTGTTCACCACCGCCACCTTCATCGGTTGGCTCACGCTCGGAGTGTGGGGTGCGGTCGTGGCGACGATCGGAGTGTTCGGACCGTCGTTCGCGTTCGTCGCGGTACTCGATCGAATCATGCGATGGATCCGTCGGCACGCGGCGGCGACCCGCTTCCTGCGCGGAGTCACGTTGGCGTCGCTCGGTCTGATGGCCGGGGCGCTGATCGATCTGATCGACGTCGCGATCGTCGATTGGTTCACCGCCTCCGTCGCGGCGGCCGCCCTCGTCGTCCTGCTCGCCACCCGTCTGGGGGCGACGACCATCGCCTTGGCAGGTGTCGCGATCGGCGTGGCGAAACTGTCGTTCGGCTGAGAGTGGCCGGATCAGTCGACCGGACGACCCTCGAAGTCGCCGATCAACGACAGATTCACCCGATCACCCCGAGCGACCGCGGCGAGTCGCGCCGACTTCTCGGCGTAGTAACGCTCGCGGAGGTCGCCCTCGGTTGCGGCGTTGTAGGTGGGGTACAAGGCCCGTCGATCGGACCGACTGCGATTGGGGCCACTGCGGTGCGGTGTCAATGAATGGAACCACAGGGTTCGACCGCGTCGCAGCGGCACCGACGTCCACGACATCGTTTCGACGATCACCGTCGGGATGCAGCCTCTCTCGTCGGTCTCGAGCAACTCGTGATGCCGGCCGCTCACCACCTCGAGACATCCGTTGTCGAGGGTCGAATCATCGACCGCGACCATGCACGAAACATGACGATCGACGAACGGATAAGCCGGTGCATCCTGATGGGGCGAGAAGCCGGCTCCTCCCGCGGCCTTGTAGTTGATCTTCTCCTTGTAGAGGATCGCCGGTTCACCGAGGACCATCGCCGCCGTGAGCACCAGGCGTTCGGTGAGGAGTCGCCGGAGTTCGGCGTGCTCGGGGACGAAATTCTCGCTGCGACACAACTTCGGTCCGTCGTCGGTCATCTCCCGATGGTGGAGTATCGAACCCGGCGTTCCGTGGGTGGCCGCCACGTCGTCGACCCACCGACCCACCGCGTCGATCTCGTCGGGATCGAGATCCTGGGTGACGACCCAACCTTCCCGACGGAAGTGTTCGACCAGCGCGGGGTCGTCGGGGGCGAAGACCTCTGCGATCATCCCGGGCCCGGTCGACCCGTGTCGTTCCGTTCGGTGGTCGACACCGAGGCGCGGTCGGCCACCCGACGGAGTCGCGGCTCCCAGCGATCGAGTCCGGGCACGATTCGGCCGGGAACCTTGGCTTCGTCGTCGGCGATTCTGAGCGCCAACTTGGCCGCGACATCACCCGAGGAATCGAAGGCCTCCACTTCGGCGTCCGACATCGGTCCCCCCTGAGCGGCGAGAGTCGTCACGCTGTCAGCCGAGAGTCGCGCGAGGTAGTCGGGTCGAACGGCCACCAGATACCGCTTGGCCGGCACGTGAGCCAGGATCAGCGACGCCACCCGCTCCCCCAACACCTCGCGCACCGCTCGCGCGCCCATACCGGCGTGTCGCGGCTGACCGGGTCCGTCCCACGGGTGGGCGAGATCGTGCACCAGGCCGGCGACGATCAACTCGTCGTCGTCGGGAGCCATCTGGTGCAGCAGTTCGGCCGTCTGCAGACCATGGTCGAGTTCGGTGAAGTCGGGGGCTTCCACCGAGGGGATCCGCGCGAGATCGCGAAGATGCCGGACCAGTTCGTCGACATCGAGAAATCGACGGGGTGTGCTCGCTTCGAGAGCCGTTGCCTCCACGTCGCGCATGGTATCCACCACTGGCGACCGTGCTCGGGTGTCGTTCGGAGTCAGGTGTCGTTCGGAGTCAGGTGTCGTTCGGAGTCAGGTGTCGTTCGGAGTCAGGTGTCGT
>Ga0172373_10001370_pt1 | contig 39514 bp, 22 predicted proteins | sample Lak10m_2_FD_114546 | JGI IMG/M metagenome (GOLD analysis project Ga0172373, IMG submission 114546) | Freshwater microbial communities from Kabuno Bay, South-Kivu, Congo - kab_092012_10m | ecosystem: Environmental > Aquatic > Freshwater > Lake | place: Democratic Republic of the Congo... | reverse complement strand
GCCGCTGTTGTTCATCCCTGCCAACCCGCTGGTGGATTTGAACGCCGAGCCGATGCGTGAACTGGACATCGAAAGCGAATGGCGCAAGGTGAAACAGTTTGTCGAAGAAAGCAACGCGCCGTTTGACCTGATCGAATTGCGACCTGCGACGCCTGCAGCACTGCAAAGCGTGATGGCGCGATTCAATAATGGGATGATCGCACATTTCTCAGGCCACGGTGCAGCAACAAATGCTGGCACGTTCCTAATGTTTGAGAATGAGAACGGATCTTCGAATCCACTTGAGGCGCGAGAGTTTGTGCGCGAGATTAAAGACCAGGCGTGGATCGGCTTCTTAAGCGCGTGTCAATCCGCAGTCGCGGAAAGAACAGAGTATTCCAATCTGGCGCGGGAACTGGTGAGGGCGGGAGTCCCATTTGCGTTGGGGATGCAGTTCAATCTCCCCGATCTGTTTGCGCCGAACATCAGCGGACAGTTCTACAATTATTTATCGCAGGGACACGCAGTCCCTGAGGCGACACGGCAGGCGCGGCGCGCGGTGAAGCGTGAGAATGAATTTTACGTGGGCATGATCGCGCTGTACTCGGCGCACCCCGATGAAGTGGGGAAAATGGATTGGACTGGCTCGGGCGCGCGGACTGTATCCACCTTCGCAGCAGCGGATGTGGGCGACCTGCCCACGCCCAGCGGATTTATCGGACGCCAGCGCGAATTGATGAACATCGGCACGAGCCTGCTGGGGAAGAAAAAACCGAATACGGTGACCCTGCACGGCGCAGGCGGAATCGGCAAGACCGCATTGATGCGCCAGGCGCTGCTGCGTTTTGCGCCGTCGTTTGAGGCGACGCTTGCCATCGGGCTTAATCCCCTGCCTACACTGGAAAGCGTGCTGGGACGGCTGGAGCGATTCTTAAATTTGCCTTCGCCGTGTTCAAACGACACCAAGGAACGCGAACAAATTGTGCGCGGCAGGTTGACAGGCGGGGAAACGCTGCTGGGCTTGGATAATTTCGAGACCTTGAATTATGCGTTGAATGAAAAAGGCAGTGATGAAGAAAAGACTGCCAAGAGTTTACATTCCTTTTTCAAACATCTTGCTGCCAATGGCGTGATGCTTTGTGTAACAAGCCGTGAAGTTACAAATTTAGGCGGTGAACTTATTATAGACATTGAAGGTCTTCCTAATGATATTGGCGGAAGATTATTTCAAGACAATGTGGTCAGACAAAAAGACGAGATTTACATCGAAAAGACTCATCAAGTAAGCGAATTGGTTGGTGGTCATCCTTTGGCGCTTCGATTGCTTGCTTCTACGTTTGACGATCAGGTTGGGATATCGCTGGATCAATATATTAAGGATTTGCAGTCCCATCTACCGAAGGCACGCGACAAATGGACAGCGGAAGACCGTCACGAAAGTTTACGCGCGTCATTTGATTTTACGATGGATAATTTGGTGAAAATAGAAAATGGAGAGTTTTTGCAAAATGCAATCGCAAAATTAAGTGTGTTTATCGCATTCTTTGCTGATGTCTTTTCTGCACCTGTGTTGGAAAACTATTTTCCTGAACACGAAGAGGAATCTGATGCAATGTGTGAGCGCGCAAACAATACACTACACGCCCTATGGGAACACTCCTTGTTGGAACGCGCTACACTTCTATTGGATGAAGAGACTTTTTACCTGTATCGCCTACACCCCACACTGAGACTCTTCGCCAAAGCCAGGCTGACTGAAGACGACACTGTACAGGAAAACTACAAGCACTCAATGAGGATTCTAGTACGCTTGTCAGAGAAACTAGTACACAAAAGTCCACTCATGACACAAATTATTTCCAGTGCAATGCCTGATTTATTGATTGCGACAAAATCGAAAAGCGACAAAGATGACTCAATGATGCAATTTCGAGTGGGCAAACTATTGTATGGGTTTGGCTTATATGACAATTCCTTAAGCCTACTTGAGATGTCTCTCGAGACGAATGAAATGCTTGGAAATCTGCAAGGTAAATCCGCCGCTTTACAGGGAATAGCAGATATTCACATTGCGCGCGGGGATTTGAACGGGGCGACTAATTTGTACCAACAGTCGCTGGAAATCACGGAAGAGCTGGGCGACTTGAATGGCAAGGCTAATGCCTTGCGAGGAATAGCAAGCATTAACGTTGTACGCGGAGATTTGAACGGGGCGACTAATTTGTACCAACAGTCGCTGGAAATCACGGAAGAGCTGGGCGATTTGCACGGCAAAGCTAATACCTTGCACAACATAGCACATGTTTTGTATATACAAGGTAATTTGGACGGCGCGATGACTTTTTACCAAAGATCTTTGGAAATCAATGAAGGATTGGGTAACCTGCAAGGCAATTCTGCCACCATGAATGATATGGCGCACATTTTGTCCACTCGAGGTGATTTGGATGGAGCTATGAAATTAAACCAGCATTCGCTGGAAATATCAGTAGCACTAGGTGATCTGAAAGGCAAGTCCGTAATCTTGCATGACATGGCGATTATTTTGCGCGAACAAGGTGATGTAGATGGCGCCATAAAATTGCATCAACAATCTTTAAAAATTAAAGAAGAACTAGGAGACTTACAAGGTAAAGCTTTTACGTTATTTGAGATGGCGAATTTACACTCCATACATAACGATTTAAATAGAGCAATGGATTTGTATCAACAATCATTGGAGATATCAACAAAAATAGGTGACTTAAGAATAAAGTCTGCCAACTTGAACGCAATGGCGCATATTTTACGCTTACGCGAGGAATTTGACGAGGCTATGAAGTTATGCAAGCAGTCGCTGGAAATCAGGGAAGTGTTGGGCGATTTACAAGGCAAGTCTACAACTTTAAATGAAATGGCGAATATTTATGCCACACTTGGTGACCTAGATGATGCAATGAGGTTATACACGCAATCACTAGTAATTAACGAAGAACTGGGCGACCTGCACCATAAAGCCTCAACATTAAATAATATGGGGGTGGTTTTACTCCAAAACAACCAATACCCAAGGGCCTTGCAGTGTTTTGTCGAGGCTTTATTCACATTTGAAAAGATGGGAGCACGCCCAAATGCACAGATGATTGCAGAGACGCTTATTCAATTTCGTCAAATGATTGAGTATCAAAAATTTGATGCATTGTGGCGAAGAGAAATTGGGCAATCAATTCCTGCTTGGCTTACACAAACAGATGATATAGAGAAAGATCAATACATAACTATCGAGAAATTCATCGCGGGCGCGATTCAATCCGCAAGAGAGAAGCATCCCGAAGCGGAACAATATTTCAAAGAAGCACAAAGACTGGCGAGCTCTGCAGATGTTCCTGCTGAATTACAGGAACTGGGCAAAGTCTTACAGAAGATCATGCTTGGTGCGCCAGCGGACTTGTCCACGCTGACGGGGGAACTGAGGGAGATGGTGGGGAAAGTTCTAAATCCGTAGTTCAGGTTTCGCAATTACCCTTGGCCTTTTCTGTTTTGCATACGCTGTGCTAATTGTTCCCAGCCATCAAGACCTTCAGGCATGCTCAACTGCAGAGTAAGTTTTGATAGTGCCTGCAAAACTCCCACATGTCCAATTTGCTTTGCAATTATATAAGAATTTACCCACTTGCTAATTGCTTCCTGTAATTGATTGTTTTTATAGTGAATATCTCCCATGTTGAAGAGGGTCACACATTGCCCTGCCATGTCGCCAATTTTCAGTTGAATTTCAAGTGCTTGTTTGAGATAAGCAAGGGTTGTCTCATAATCACCATTGGCCTTAAATATTTGTGAAATATTGTTAATTGTAGCTGCTTCACCTGCTTTGTCTCCAACCTGTTGCCTGATACTAAGGGAATCCTTCAAAAAGGAAAATGATGTCTCGTAATCGCCATTTGCAAAATAAATATTGCCAATATTATTGAGCGTTGCTCCCTCGCCTGTTTTATCACCGATTTGCCGCCTGATGATTAGTGATTGATTTAGGTATGAAAGTGCTGTTGCGTAATCGTTTTGACGTTTAAATATTTGCGAGATATTGTTGAGTGCCAGTCCCTCGCCAGATTTGTTACCGATTTGTTGTTGAATAGAAAGGGCTTGGTTCATATAGGAAAAGGCTAAATCGTAATCGCCCCGCATAAGATAAATATTTCCAATATTGCCAAAAGTAGTTCCTTCGCCTGTTTTATCTCCAATTTGCTGCCTTATGATCAACGATTGTTTCAAGTAAGTGAGCGCCATCTCATAATCACCCTGAGCGTAATAAAATGTGGAAATATTATTAAGTGTGACACCTTCACCTGCTTTATCTCCAATTTGTTGTTGAATTGCGAGAGATTTTTCCATGTAATTAAATGCTGTCTTATAATCGCCTTGTACATGATATATCGCAGAAATATTTGTGAACGTTGTTCCAATTCCTGCTTTATCTCCAATTTTCTGTTGGATTACAAGGGCTTGATTTAGATATAAAAGAGCCGTTTCATAATCTCCCTGGGAATCGTAGATTTGCGAAATATTGCTAAGCGTTCTCCCTTCGCCTGCTTTATCTCCAATTTGCTGCCTGATGTCTAACCCTTGTTGTAAATACAAAAGTGCTGTTTCATATTCGCCTCGTACTTTGAAAATTTGCGAAATATTATTAAGCGTGGTTGCTTCGCCAGTCTTATCGCCAATTTGCTGTTGAATTACAAGAGATTGTTTCAAGTAGGAAAACGCAGTTTCATAATCACCCTGTGCGTCATAAATTTGTGAAATATTATTCAGTGTAGTTCCTTCGCCCGCTTTATCACCGATTTCTTGTCTGAGGACTAGTGATTGGTTTAGGTAGGAGAGTGCCTTTCTGTAGTCGCCTTGTAAGTGATATAAGATGGAAATATTGTTGAGTGTGGTTCCTTCACCCACTTTATCGCCAATTTCCTGTCTGATGGTTAGCGATTGGTTTAGGTAGGAAAGCGCTGTCCTATAATCACCCTGAGAATCATAAATTCGCGAAATATTGTTGAGTACCTTACCTTCCCCCGCTTTGTCACTAATTTGCTTGCATAAGGCTTGAGATTGTTTAAGATAGTTGAGTGCCGTTTCGTAATTGCCTTGTGCTTTAAATATTTGTGAGGTATTGCTGAGAGTCGCCGCTTCTCCTTTTTTGTCGCCGATTTGCTGCATTATGGCAAGTGATTTTTCGAAACAAGAGAGCGCATCTTCGTATTTACCAAGGTGGTAGTTTATCTTGCCTGTCTGCATTAATGCATTGCCACGTATTTTTATATCTTCCGAATTGCAAATTAGTGGCAACCAATCGGTTATCAGGGTCATATAAAAACCCGCCATTGTCAGAGAATCCACTATATAGTCGAGTGCCAATTGGTTGGCTTTTGTATAGTGTTCTGTGCGACGCAGGGCGTTATGAGCCGTAATTGCTTGGGGTAAAGTTTTGCGTCCGTTCTCAAACAAACTCACAAGATAATCTGCTACAACATTCAACCACTCGTGACCATCATCCACCAATCCCTTCCCCTTCATCCAATCCGCCACCATCTGCGGACATTGATACTCGTTCACCTTCCAATGCGGTTCGTAACTCGCCTCCAGCAGCGAGACCGCCAACAGGCGTTCCTGCAGGGATTCGGGGTTGGGTAAGTCGGGCACGAGTTTGAGCAAGCCTTCCATCGGCACAGGTTCGTGGAAAGCGGGCAGGCGGTGGAGCAGGGTCTTGGCATCGGTGGGCAGACGGTTGTAAATTGCCTCGATTGCCATGTTCGCTTGTAAGTCTTCTTTTACGGTTGATAGTTTTTCGAGGAAGGCGTTTTCCTCGTCGGCATTCCCCATATCCCGCACGGCGGAGGTGAAGAATTCTAGTCCGCGCACGTTGCCGCCGAGGATGTCATACACCTGTCGCAGTGAGTTGCGCCGCGTCAAAAACGCAGGGGGCAGCGAAAGTCTTTGCGCGATCTGTAAGAAGTCGCCGTAGTTGACGTGGGTCAGGGGTTTGTGTTCGCCGTGCCAGTCAGGATTTTGCCAGCGCGAAGTGACCAACAAAATCATGCCTTGCACCTGATTTGCAGCGCGCAGCCATGCTTCCACAGTCCCGTCTTTCAACGCCAGCGTATCGGGGTCTTGAATCGTTTCGAGGTTATCGAGGAAGAGCACGACGCGCCCGTTGAACTGCTCCATCAACAGGTCGAGCATGAACTGCGCGCGGGCAGACTCGTTTTCGGCGCGCGGCAGAAATTTATCGTAGCGATCCACGCGGGGTCTATCGAGCGTTTGCTCCATCTCCAGTTCAAAATCGCGCCACGAGTTTTCGATTTGCGCGCTCCATACGAAGAGACGGTAGCCATGCGCTTGCAGGTCGAGCGCAAGTTTGCCTGCCAGCGAGGTCTTGCCCTGTCCGCCTGGACCCGTGATCAGCAGGCTGTGAGTTTTCCCAGCCAGCAGGCTGTTCTTGTACTTGCGCATTTCCGCACGCCTGCCGATGAATCGCGCGGGCATGACGACGGTGTTGATTTTTTGACTGACCGCGGGCGCCTCCACCTCACGCGGGGTGAAGTCCCAATCAATCAAGGCGCGGCTCGGCGCGGACGAGATCAACAGCGGCAGGCACCACTGTCCGTAACTGAGTTCATCCCCGGTGAGAGATGAAGCGCGGGCGACATCCTTGAACGGGGATTGGATTGCAATCCGCGCGGCTTGTAACGCGACGTCTATGCGTTCCTGCCGTGCGAGCGCATCGCACAACGCGCGCGCAAATTGAATCCCCGCGGCATCGTAGATCGCTTCGCGCATTCCGACCACGTGCGGGATTCCCGCCGTGCTGATTTTCCGCGTCAACCCATTGGACAGTTCATCCGAAGCGGCTTTTCCGCTCTCGCACGCGGAAAGGATCACCGCCTGCACGCTCGTCCCGCGCAGTGCGTCCGTGATCTCATCCTCTTTGACGCCCACGCTGTCGCCCAGCTCATCCTCGAAGAAGAATTCGCCATACGCCTCGTTCGCGTGCGGCATGTGATGGAAGTTGCCGTGCCCGCTCAGGAAGAGCACGTGCGGCTGAAATTCTTTGAGCAGAATTTGCAGCGTGGAGAACCTGCCATCGTCGGGCATTTCGAGTGTGACCAAACCTTGCGCGATCCACGGCAGCAGCGCGGCTTGAACCTCCGCCTGTTCTTCCTCTACCTTCAAGCGGCTGTGCTCTGGGTCAACATTCGCGGGCAGTGACGTGAACAACAGTACCCGCAGCGGACCTTTATCGAGTCCACTCGCTGCTTCCTGCACCGAACTTCTGCGCGTCAACGTAAAGTCTGGATTCTTTCCAATAAAACCGTACGTGGGATGGAAGAGAGTCTCCCAGGGCAAAGCCTGCACATCCGCCGCATCCCTGTGAATCACCACTGGCAGGATTTTCTCCCCCGCTTCTCCTCGCGCCACCTCGAAAGCGCCCTGCGCGTCAGCAGCCAGCCCATTCCATAAATTCCGCCCCATGATTTGCAAATCATCATCGGTGACCACGTAACCATCCGCATACTTGGTCGCCAGGTTGCGACTCAAGTTTTTCAGGTCAATATTCTTGGCAAGTTCATCCGATGGATGAATGACGAATGGATTTGGGTGTATGTCACGCGGCATGGATTTGCCTACTTGTTTCCTAATTCATCTTTTACAATTTGCCTAATCTCTTCAGTCAACCGTGACAGATCAGGATTTTTGATGCCTGCCATATAGTTCCGCAGAACTTTCCCCAATTCCTGAACTCCAGGCGGCACACTAGATGATACTGCCATTTTTGACACAGTTTCAAAATAGCCTTGCGCTTCTGGGCTTTTTTTACGGGCAGACTGAATGACAGCATGAATGATTCGTTTGACTTCATCTAGTTCACCCCCTTCTTCTGATAACTCTATGTCCTCGCCGTTTTGCATATTCCGTGCAAGTTCTTCCCATCCTTCGAGTCCGTTATACAAACCAAATTGTGGAGCGAGTTTAGATAGATATTGCAAAATTTCTGTATGTTTAACTTGTTTTGCCATTATGTATGATCGCACTAAATAATTAATTGCATCTCGCTTTCCTTTATTTTGCAAGTAAATGTAACCTATATTAAATGATGTTACACATACCCCAGAATTATTGCCAATTTCTTCCATGATATGTAGTGAACGTTTTAGGTACCCAAGCGCACTTACATAATTGCCCTGAGAAGTAAAAATATTAGAAATATTATTGAGTACGGTACTTTCCCCAGCTTTATCATCAATCTGCTGACGAATAGCAAGAGATTGTTCAAGATAAGTTAATGCCATCTCATAATTAGTTTGTGCATAATAATTATTGCCAATATTACCGAGCACATTTCCTTCTCCATCTTTGTCGCCAATTTCTCGAGCAACAGTAAGGGATCGATTGAAATAGGTTAGTGCCATATCAAAATCGCTCTGGAGTTGATAATTAAACCCAATATTACCGAGAGCCACACCCTCACCTGCCTTGTCGCCAATTTGCTGAGCAATAGTAAGCGCTTGTTGCAAGTAAGTTAACGCCATTTTTTGATCACCCTGTGCGTGATAGATTTTCGAAATATTATTACGCGCTCTGCCCTCCTCCCTTTTATCACCGATTTCTATTGTAATAGCGAGTGACTGTTTCGCGTGTACAAGCGCTACTTCATATGCACTCTGGGCATTATGTAACGCCGATATAATATTGAGTATTTTTATCTCTGCTTCTTTGTCACCAAGTTGCTGAGCAATCATGAGGGATTGTTGAAGGTAGGTGAGTTCCATTTCTTGATTTCCCTGCTCAGCATAAATTTGATAAATGTTGTAAAGCACTCTGCTTTCATCCTCTTTGTTGCCGTTTTCCTGTGCGATGAGGAGTGATTTTTTTAGATAAAAAAGTGCCCTTTCTTGATTTCCTTGAGTTTTAAATATTTTCCAAATATTATTAAGAGCTATCCTTTCCCCATCTTTATAGTCAATATATTGAGCAATGGCAAGCGACTGTTGCAGAATGGCCAGCGCCTTTTCATAATCGCCCTGTGCTTCATAAATTTGCGAAATATTGCTAAGCATTGTGACTTCCCCTTGCTTGTCACCGATTTGTAGAGCAATTGCAGTCGCTTGTTCTTGATAGGCGAGTGCTGCCTTAAGGTTTCCCTGTAAGTTGAAGAATTGCGCAATATTGTTGAGTGTCGTACCTTCCCCTGCTTTGTCACCTATTTGTTGGGCAATAATAAGCGATTGTTGAAGATACTCGAGTGCTATATCATAATTGCCCTGATCTCCAAAAATTACTGCAATATTGTTGAGCATAGCACTCTCAGTCACTTTATTACCATTTTCTCGTGCAATCGAAAGAGATTTTTCAAAATTTGCGAGTGAGTTTTCGTAATTGATATGTATATTGAATATTGGGCTATTTCTGTTAAATGCCGCATCTTTCATACTATTAAAATTAATTCTATTTGTAAGAGCAAATGACTGCTTCAAATAAGTGAGCGCCGTTTCATAGTCGTTCTGTGCTTCGAAGAAGCGCCATATGTCATTAAGAACCTTACCTTCATCCTCTTTGTTACCGGTTTCTCGTGCACTAGTGAGAGATTTCTTCAAGTAAGTAATTGTTTTTTCTTGGGTTTGTCTGGCATAAAAATCATTACCAATGCTGTTAAAAGTAATTTCTTTCTCATCTTTATTGTCAAATTTCATAGCAATAGCAAACGATTTTTTCAGGTAAACAAATGCCGACTTATAATTACCCTGTGCATTATAAATTTGTGAGATATCTTTAAGCGTTATCATTTCATTTTTTTTATCACCAGCCTCCTGAGAAATAGAGAGTGATTGGTTTAAGTAGGATAGTGCTGTTTCGTTATCCCCTTGCGCTTTGAAAAAACTTGAAATACTCCTGAGGGTTATTCCTACCCATGCTTTATTTCCTAGTCGTTGATCGATAGCAAGTGATTGTTTCAAATAACTAAATGCAATTTCGTAATTATCCTGCTCATAATATAATGCTGAGAGATTATGAAATGCTGTGCTTACCCCATCTTTATCGCCAACTTCCTGAGCGATTGCAAGCGATTGTTTTATATAACTAAGCGCTGTTTCAAAATCACCCTGCTCGTGATAAAAAAAGGAAAGATTATTGAGCGTAATTCCTTCATCACTCTTCGTGCCGATTTCCCGAGCAACAGCAAGTGATTGTTTCAAATAACTGAGTGCTGTTTCAAAATCACCCTGCTCATAATATAATGTGGAAAGATTGTTGAGCCGACTTGGCTCAAGTGACTTATCTCCCAATTCTCGAGCAATAGCAAGTGAACGCTCCATATAGACTAAAGCTGTCTTGTAATCACCTTGGGCGAGAAAGATTGGTGAGATATTATGAAGTGTTCCGCCTTCACCCACTATGTCACTGATATGTTGACTAATCGCTAACGATTCCCTGTAATAAGACAAAGCAGCTTTGTAATCTCCATTAATGTAATTGATCAATCCTATTTCGTTCAGTGCGCTTGCATTGATTTTTAAGTTCTGCGAATTAAGAATAGGTGGCAACCAGTCTTTCAAAAGCACATCATAAAAGCCTGCGTGTTTCATGGGAGCAACAATGTAATCTAGTGTCAAGAGATCTGCCTCATCGTTCCGTTTCGCGCGGCGTAGTGCATTATGGGTGGCTATTGCTTGTAAGAGGGAGTAACCATTATGAGATGTTAGAAAATACAAATGGTAATCTGCCACCGAATTCAACCATTTAGGGTTATTATCAATTAACCCATTCTCATTCATCCAAGCTACCACCATCTCTACACATTGATATTGAGTCTCATCCCAGTGTGAGTTATAACTTGCCTCCAATAGCGAGACCGCAATTAGCCGTTCCAACAACGCTTCGGCATTCGGTAAATCTTCTCCCAATTTCAACAAGCCATCCATTGGCACGGCTTCATGATATGCAGGCAGGCGCGCTAAGAGTTTCTTTGCATCATCGGGCAGGTGGCTGTAAATCTCCGCAATCGCCATATTCGCCTGCAATTTTTGTTTTACCTCTGCAAGTGGTTCTTCGATTCCCTCCATTTTTTTCAGTAAATCATCCACCTCGTGAGTAGATAATTTTTTGATAGCCGAATCAAAGAACTCTAACCCACGAATATTTCCGCTGATCGCGTTATAAACGCGGCGCATCTGCTCGCGTCTGATGGGTAAATTTTTCATCGCAGCAATTTGCAAAAAGTCGCCATAGTTGGCGCGCGACAGCAACAGGTGTTCACCATCCCAATTTTGAATCTGCCAGCGCGATGTGGCTAGCAACGTCACACCTTGAGCGTGATTTGCGGCTTGCATCCACGCCGTAACGGAGGTTTCCTTCACCGCCAACGATTCTACGTCTTGCAGCGTTTCCAAATTGTCGAGGAACAGGATGACGCGCCCGTTGAATTGTTCCGCCAACAGGTCGAGCATAAACTTTGCGCGTTCCACTTCATTCTGCGCCTTTGGCAGGAACTTATCGTAACGCTCCACGCGTGGCTTATCGAGCGTTTGCCCCATTTCCAATTCAAAGTCGCGCCAGGATTTTTCTGAGTTTGCGCTCCACGCGAAGAGTCCGTCTCCGCGCGCCTTCTGCACATCGAGCGCAAGTTTGCCCGCCAGCGACGTCTTGCCCATTCCGCCCGCGCCCGTGATGAGCAGGCTGCGCAGCGCGCGTTGCGTCAGTTTGATTTTATATCTGCGCATCTCGGCGCGCCGTCCCACAAAGCGCGCGGGCAGGCTGACGGTGTTGACGCGCTGGTTCAACCGCTGCGCCGCCACTTCCTGCGGCTGAAAATCCCAATCAATGAGTTGCGCTTGCGGGTTCGGCGAAAGCGCCATCGGCAAACACCACTGACCACGATCATCCATTGCCGTTTGGATTGCGACACGCGCTAATTGCAACGCCACGTCTAGGCGTTCCTGCCCCGCGAGTTCATCACACAACGCGCGCGCGAATTGAATCCCTGCGATGTCATAAATAGATTCGCGCATCCCAATCACGTGCGGGATTCCTTGCGCGCTGATTCTCTGCATCAAGCCATTGGATAAAGAATCCGACGCGGCTTTTCCGCTCTCGCACGCGGAGAGAATCACTGCCCGAACGCGCGTTTCTGACAACGCCCGCGCAATGTCCTCGTCCCGAATTGCTTCGCCATCCCCCGTTTCGCTCTCGAACCAGAACGAGCCATACGCCTCATCCGCGTGCGGCTCGTGATGGAATTTCCCATGTCCGCTCAGGAACAACACGTGTGGGTCAAAACTTTTGAGCAAATCCTTCAACGTGGAGAACCTGCCATCATCGGGCATTTCCAACTGCACCACGCCTTTGGCAATCCACGGCAGCAACGCCTCCTGCACCTGAGCCTGTTCTTCTTCCACGTTCAAGCGTCCCCTTTCCGCATCCACATTATCAGGCAGCGACGTGAACAACAGCACTCGCAGCGGACCCTTATCCAGAGGCGCCTGGGATGATTTTCCTACCGCAATTCGCCGAGTGAACGTAAAAGCTGAATTCCTGCCGACGAATCCATGCGTCGGGTGATACAGAGTCTCCCACGGGTAAGCCTGCACCTCTGGTCTATCGCTCTCGATGATGACTGAAAGAATTGCGTCCCCCGCTGCTTTCTGCGCCGCGTCAAAATCATCCTGCACGCCCAGCAAATTCCACAAATTTCGCCCCATGATCTGCAAGTCGTCGTCGGTGACAACATGACCGTCCGCATACTTGGTCGCCAAATTGCGGCTCAAGTTTCGCAAGTCAATGTTTTTTGCAAACTCATCGGACGGGCGAATCACAAACGGCGTTGGATGTACGTTGCGAGGCATAATGACCTCCCTTTATAGATTACTCTGAGTTTTTGGATGGAAGCGTTTCTGGGAATTGGAATTCCTCGTCGCTTTGCACCTGTATCGGCGCATCTTCCTTTTTATATATAGTTGTTGTTTTATCTTGCTTGCGATATGGACGCAAACTAACCTTCCCCCGCGTGTTGCAATATGGACACTGGACAATCAGTTCATCTTGCGTGGTATCCAAGCTTTCAAAATATGTTTTTGGACAGTTCCAACATTGGATCTTCAATCTTTTGCTCATTTTCCTCTTCCTTGTATAGCAATGTAAAGTTGAAAGTTTTTGAAAAAATTGATGAATTTGTCATTCAATAAATTAGGCAATCACCCTATTATATCTTTACAATCGACGAAAAAATACATTACCATAACAGGCATTGTGCGAAGATATTCGAGCACCCAAGAATAATTTTATTCCTAGCTCCTAACAGATATCATTCAAAAAATAAGTCGTTAAATTTCTTGAGCTCAACAGGACGCTTGAATAGTTTACCAAGTCTGTTGACATACGTAACCCGCAGACAACAAATTAGCGCGATTCCGAATCGATAGTGTCTACAGATAAATCTTTCTGAGAAATAGCATTGAGTTCATCCACAAACATTGCGCGCAGAGTCTGGCTAAATTTATTAAATGAATCAAGTTGTTCGATTCTTGATTTTAATTTATCTTGTTCCGCTTTCTGTTCTTGCACATCAACGTCTCCGACATCTTCTAGTCTCGCATTGATAAGACGAACAATTATTGAAACCTCGTTCCCACTAGATTCAACAATCGCGTTTTCCAACCATGTAACTGTCTTTCTATCTGCTGCATTTAAAGCCGCTTGATGAAAGACATATTCAAGCCAAATCCGTGCTGCCTGGTCGATTCCTTGGGCAATGTCTAGCCACATTTGGACATCATCCAACTTCTTCTTGCCCGATTTATTTTTCTTTGACGAACCTTGGCTCCGGTAAAAATATGGTTGTTTATTATCTGGATCAAATCTTTCAAGAGCGCGCAGAATAGGATCGAAGCTTTCAAAAGGACGTACACCAGCCGGTAAATGTGATCGATGCTGCCAGAGCTTCAGTATTGTTTCAAAACACTGTTGTTCTGCCAATATTTTTTCTTTTCCTTTTGCTTTTTTCGCGATTGACATTTGTTCGGCAATATAGTGAGCCATCCAGCGCGAAAGAGTATCAACACTTGTATCTAAACCAAGTGCTTTGACCAGGTTTTCACCCAATTTGATAGTGCGTTTCTGTATCTCTGAGCTTTCCATCTGCCGAGAGGATATAGATTTTGCTGTGCGGCGGGTTGTATCCATTGTCACCTTCATTCCTCGCATAAGAACCATAGTGAAAACGACGACTGATTTGTATATTAAAAATGATCTGACATTTTTGAATCAAACAAAGCTTTTTCAAAAAGTCTAGTGACGCACTTAGTCGCTCCCCTCGCCTAAGTGGATCCTCATCTGGCCTAGATTTATTGATACTCCAAAGCTCGCAAATTAGCGATGCCTTGTCTGAGTTTGGCAGGAACCATTCCCGTTGTTCAGTATCGACGGACATGCCTAGTTGTTCAACAATCACATCACCAACTTGATACGGTGGAAAAGCTATTTCACCTGCAAAAGGATCATACTCATCAAGACGCTTGCCCGTATACCCACGCCAGATCCAGCCCTTGAGTGTAAAGGGAGCTAGGTCAAACTCCATATCATTTTCCTCATAGTTTGGCAGCTTAAAGTCATTCGGGTCAGAACAAGTAGTTAATGCATTTAAAAGCGATTGAGAAGCGGGCGGGGATACGAGTGCAGTAGAAACGTACAGGTCTTCCACGCGTTCGGAATAGCCTTCCTGCCAAGATCCAGAAACATTTAGCCATGTTTCACCCTGGCGCTCAAACAGAATTGTGTCAAGGAAGTCATCTGTTGTTATTTCTGACCGCCAATTTTCTGTCTTTGCTTGACGAGTCCAATTTGGTCGTAAAAGAGGGGCCGGGTCACGACGGTCAGCTAACCATCGTCCGTCATTTCGTGTTAGTAAATGACGATGGAGCCACTCGATCCACTGATCCTCATCTTCATACCAATCACGCTTTTTTACAACCGGCATTTTTTGAAGTAATTTAGACGCAATGGTCAACATAGAATGATAGGACAAATAAAAACTATAGTTATCAGTTCGGGGATAACTGCCATGATCATGCCAAGTTTCACGTTCATTTCGCGTAGAACTCCATAATCCAACACGCGGATCGCTGTTATAACTTCCGTCTTCATTCACATGCCACTCATTAATTATGATTTCAGTCGCAAGTTCCTCAATTTGTTTGGCTGAAATTCCAAAAACGTTTCCAAGCGGCTCATACCAGTATCTATCAAAATCATATCCGTGATGGAATTTTAAATTTTTACGGACCTCCCCTCTCATATGCCAGTAACTTTCAACCTTTTCGTTGTATTTGTCCAGCTTCCTAACCACCAGTTGGCTTTCGCCTACTTGTTGAAGTTGTTTGACCACATTCCTTTGATAGGTTTTGGGAAAAGCGCTTTCGATATTCAATGCAACTTGAGCTGAAAATTTCTGTATTAGGATATGTGGCATGGCTGACAGTGCGAGTTGCGAGAAAGTTGCAGAATATCGTTTTAATATTCCTGGATTATCAATAGATACACGTGCTAAAGCAATAAGAAGATATTGCCGAGCATGCAAATTGTAGAAAGGATATTTTTGGCTTCCAAAAGCATCTACCCTATCTCGCTCCATCCATTTGACCAAAGCATTGATTTCAGCTTCACATCCAAGACTTGCCAGCCTTCTTACACAATGGGCTGCTCGCCAGCGAATTTCGGCACGAGGTGAACCAAGTGCGGACCAAATGAAACCAGCAAGCGCTGTAGTTATATCGGAAGGTGGATTTAGCCAATCTTTCCAAGGACCATCTGCATAGTCGTCATCAACATGTAATTCAAACCGGGTTAATGCAAAATCAAGAAGGTTGTTTGCTTGTTGGGATGTAATAAAGGGGGAGACGATCTCAGCAAAGCCAAAAAAAGTGCTTGCATTTACGAGATCGATATTACTAGATAATCCTTTAAGAATGCCTTGCCGAAAGTGCGGCATTACTTCCTCGTTGCCTTCGATTTTCTCCAAAAAATACTCCAAACTCCAGCGACTTGTAAATTCGAGAGCAAAGCGCTGTGCTATAAGTTCGAGAATATTCCCCCAATTTCGTTTGATGCTAACCTTTTGACGCCAATCTTTTGGTAAGGAAGAAAGTGCAGTTTGTACATCAAATCGGTCAGCATGCTCAGCGACGACAAGTGCTTTTAAAAATTTGACAGCATCGTGTTCATTAACTCGCTTGAAAACTTCTTGCCAAAAAACTTCGTGGCTACGAAACTTGGTTGAAGCCTTATCTCTCCGAGAGATTGCCTCGCTTATTCCAGTACTCGTGGCTAAATCCAAATCATCGAGAATATTTACTCTTTCAACAGGCTTTGATTCTTCCTTATTTTTGGAGTTCGCAATAGGAGAACTTGGCTCCCTATCCTTTTTTTCAGGGTTGGCTATGTAAAAAGTAAGAACATCATCTAAATCGGCATTATTGATAGTGTGTTGTCGAGCGACCTTATGAAGCGTTTGCCAGCTTTGTTCAGTTGTTTCATTAATTCTGAGGTCTCGAACTACGGTATCCAATACGTATTGGCGACGTGCCGCAGAAGATTCTTTTTCAATACAAAGAGCTGCAAAATCATCCAACCCATACTCTTCAAAAAATACGGAAAGAGACCACCCTGCTGCGGGAGAAATAATATTTGCGGTCACAAGCTCATCAGCTAAAGATACAACTTGCCGACCAAACCAGCCGACGTCTCGGTCGCGCCAACGACTTAAGGATGCCAGGACAGAAACGGGAGATAATTGGACACATGCCCTGACAGCACCACTGCGGTTCCAATGCTTTTCTCTTGCAACATTATCACCTATCAATTCGGCACAACGGATAAAACGATAAGCCATCTCAGGAGATGAATAGCCATCTTCTGCACTGCGTTTTGCTAAGGCTGCCACAGCTTCCCATCGTTCCACAAGTTCGTCGCCAAATTTTGAAACTGCCTCAATTGCGTAATTGAAATAGGTCGCCGCATCCTCCCGGCTCACTGAAAATACGGCACGCGCCAAGTCGGTATACCACTCCGCTCTTGTTTCGGGGTCCTCGCTTTTTAACGAGGCAATTAAAGTATTAGTGGCTACTTCCAACTGTCTTCTAATCCCCGAAAGATGATCTAAACGAAAGGCGCTTCGTACTGATTTCAAACGATCTTGAATCCAAACTTGTTTATTGTCTTTTAAATATAAAGTAAAAAATTTTTCTGCATCTGATTGATTTGCAAATCGATATAGCGTCAAAATCTCAACCAATACGTGAGAAATCTCATAAGGCATACTATCAGAATCTCTATATCTTTGCACTCGTTCCTTTTTGGATTTCTCATCAGCATCTACAACTAATTGAAACAGATCATCATTACCGTTTACAAGAATTCGGGCACGTATTATATACCAGGGCAAAAGTCCACCAACTCGCTCCTTAAACTCCCTCATTTCCTGATCGTAATTGTAAGTTTTTTTCTTTTTTGTTTTCTTTTCAATAAACTCCTTGGGAAGTAATATTTCTAAATCTGGCTCAAGTTTATTCTCAAGCACACACCTAAGCGCAAGCGCTCGCAAGTAAGTATCCCGCTCCTCTGTCTGAAAATTGCTAGCGACAGACCTGGAAGCCCTCACTGGAATATAGTGGTTAAGTACCCGTATTAATTTTTCTTTGGAATGCTTATTTGCAGCACACGCTTCTATGAACGACACAATTGCGGACAGGGTTGTGTCCTTGTAAGAATACACAGGTTTTGCAATTCGAGTACGATTTGAAGCGAGCAAATCTAAGCATATCCGCGTTGCCTTGCGGTCCGGAAATCGTCGAACGTCCAATAATTCGTGAGCAATAGCAATGATTAGGTATTGGCGCCCAATATGTTGTTTATGAAGATCAAGATGTAATGTTTCTTCAATAGCCACAAAGCTATTTGCATCTATTAGCCGCCTAAAAAACTTTTTAGAAATACGATATATGACTTCTGGTGGTTTCCAACTTAATATAAAATCCACAAGTTTTTTCGTGCCGTGCAGGTTGAATTGAGAAAATGCCAACTCTACAATATCATCATCTGTCAATTTATTATCGAAATGATTTGTTTTCTCTTCTTTTCGTTTCTCAAAAAATAAATGGAGCCAATTATTTGCAGCTCTTAAGTATCCCCTTGCTTCTCCCTTAAAGTCTTCGACTGATGAAAGCAATGCCGCAGCATAGACATTTTCAGAGCCATCCCAGCCACCACGCAAAGACCGACGAAATGCTAGGTCCTGAACCTTTTGTTCATATTGTAATGGAGCGATTAAATCAACATTTTTCCTAAGGATTTCGAGTTGTCTTTTATCACCTGCAACTTCTTCCCCGGCACGTAATGCCAGCTTGGTTGCATCGGCATATTCCTCTGCCTTCAAAGCCGCCTTAAAAGCAAATTGAAGACGATAGATCCGAACATTGCGTTCATCAATTGGATTGTCTTTTGGAAGAAAATTATCAGAGATCGCTAAGTCAATCAACTCCCTATATCTCCCAGCGTTTAAATATAAGGACGGTAAGGTCTCCGCAACATATGGAAATTTTTGAGCTAATGGCTCAAGGCGTGAAATATAGGCGTTTACTTGATCTGACGTTGCCGAGAACTTTTCCCTAAACCATGTTTCTGTTGGCTCATCTCTAAACTGTACTGATGTGTCTGATAGCCATAGAGGACGTCCCAAATCTGCAACAAAACTCACTACCGTAGCTTCATCAACCTCGGCGGCCGTGGCAAGAACACTTAAAGGTATAAAGGGTGGAAGCGTGGCAAGACCAAGACAAATAGCATCAATATGCTCTTGGTAATCAAGAGGAAGTCTATCTTTGATGAGTGCAATCGCAGAGTCTAACTGTGCTTCAATTTGTTTCTCAACGGTTGTGCCCAGCGGTCCAATGCTATCCAGGGTTGCTGCGATCGAAGGAAATCCTAGCCCTAAAGCATTTGCCTGCACACGAGGATTGCCGTTGTTAGTTAAACGATGAAATTCTAAACCATCGGCACTTGTGGCTTGCGAAAAGCGGTTCCTGAGGTGCATGAGTGTTTCTTCAGCCGAAAATGGTTGCAACTCTAACCGCAAAACATTAGCGGGAGGGCGCAAGAGATTTGTACGTTCCGTCCTGCATAGCGCAACAACACGGCAGCCCTTGGGCATCGACTCACGTATTAATTCATGAACGAAGCACGATTGACTAAACTCATGCGCAGCCATTTCTGCATTATCAGCCGCATCGATCAGAATCGCTAATACCGCATTTTTATCTGCCTTTCTTAATAACGTAACAGCTATCTCAAGCCGTATCAGAAAGGCTCTCATGATCTCGTCATCTAAATCAGTGGACAGTGCTATTAGTGGACTACATAATCCCTGGGATGCCAATTCGTTTGAGATCTGGACGAGGGCGTCTCGATGTCGATGGCGCGGTTCACTTCGATTTCTGTACCGTCCGCCTCCGAAACAATCGTACACAATCCCCAATGAGCCTTTTGGCAAAGATTCTGTTATTTGCCGAGCAAAAACTGATTTTCCAACCCCACCAGCGGCATGAATTATTACAGGCACCGAAGAATTAACGATGGAATTTAAAAGCTCTTGATGTTGTTTTCTTGGAATTACAGTGTCTAAACTCTCAAGTTCGAGCGGCGCAGGATATAGATCCCTCTCCGAGGTTACACCAAAGCGCTTTAGTATATCTTCGCGTTCAATTCGTCCATCTGAATTAGGCAGGACTTTATCTTGTACTAAGGCAACAACACTGTCGATTTGAGGGCTATCAACTGCTCCAGCAAGCAGCTGGGATATCTCGGCATGAAGCTCATATCGCTGTGCCTCATAATCCCCTTCCCCATCCACGAATTTGAGCAAAGCACAGAATTCAGCTAAGTTCTTCTCATTTAATTTTGTATACTTTTTGAAGGTAGCCTTAAAACGAGCATTTACTTTATCGCCTTTTGCGATGGCGTTTATGTCCCGCTTGAAGTTGTCAGCAATTGCCCTATTAGTAACAATTGTGAAAGTAACAATTGAATAATTACGAGTTGGGTCATTTCTATTAAGAAAAGCTCGATATCTATCAGCGAATCCAGAAATTGTATCTTTCAAGTCACTCAGGTTGAACGGCTGCTCTTTTCTTACGGTCGTATGCTTCAGTTGATAATATGTGATTTCCTGAATGCTGTTTCTGTCTGAGTTTGAATACTCAGCTACATCGATTACATACTCGCCAGCCAATACAGACTCTTTGGAACCCTCAATGATAATATAGCGCAGTTGAGATTTGGGATATATCAGCCTAAGACAGCAACGCGCTGCCCAACGATAATGAAACGCATCTCCAGCTCTTGAATAACCTACAAGTTTATTTTGACTTCTTGGCATTATTTCATCCCACAGCGGCTTTCGTTTTTTGCCCTATCAAAAAAATCATTATTATTAATCATATTCGTATTCACCTCTTCCCAGGAAGGCAGCTGTTATCCCACCAACCATTCCTTTGATGCCGCTCCAAACTAGAACCAGTGTTGATGGAAACCCCAATGTTATGAGCACCTGTGTTGCCGAACGGTCCAAAAGAACAGACAGCGTAACAAAAGCAACAGAAATTATTAAACTGATCAGCACACTCCGCATCCAGCCAAACCGGACTATTTTTAAGGCAGATGCAAGTACACTGATCCAAAATGTCGACACAAAGATACCACTGATATAAATTTCCCAATCAAGTCCTAAGGCTTGAAGGAAACCAACTCCCAATCCTGATACGATACCAATGAAAAGATATTCGATAGCTCTTTCTCTTTTACCTTTATCATTCAGTCGATCAATACTATTGTTTATGTGAAATAGGTTCGAGGAGAGGCTGTTTAGTTCCTCATAAAGCTCTTCATTCGTTTCGAAACCATTTGTTTGCCTGTCCAGAATCATTTCCGTAATTTCATCGATAGTTGCTGTGTCACCCGTCGAACCACGCTTCACGAAGATCATTTTGTCAGAATAGATCTGCTGCTTCCCGTTCTCATCTTGAAAACCCAGGTCTTTTTTCAAGAAATATGGTCGTCTGTCACCTTGAACGATCAGAATGCCAATGCGCTTACCCATATATGCCACGTTTTCAAACACACACTTAAGTGGAGGGCGACAATTATCAGCAATTACCTTCTGCAGTCTTTCTTCTGTAATTTCGTCTGAAATTCCTACTGGTTTCTTTGTTTTATCTTCAATCCCTAAAATCAGATACGCCGGTTTCTCAGGAGAATTTGCAAGTTCCAATACCTCAACAAGAAACTTCGCCTTACCTCTTTTGGAGTCAAGGTCAATCTCGCTCTTGAAATCAAGAATACTACTTTCACTCAAGGAAAGGAGATGTTCTAGTCGGTTCTTATCCACGAATTCCTCTTTTTATCATCTAATGGTTTTATTTCACTAATAATCTTCTTGCATTTAGGATTACAATCGGCGCTTCGCGACTGCATACTAATGGTAAAATGCTCTTAGAAGGTGTAGCTTAATGGCAGAGCTCCCCCGTTCTATTCAGCGCTTAATATTCCTCTATTGAGCATTGAATAAAACGGGGGGTGTGGGTTCAAATCCCGCCACCTTCTTTTTATATTTAAACATAATTTTTCTTCAGAATTCCTTCTCGAATAAAAAGTGCTTCGATCTCATCTAACCTAGCTGGTTCAGGAAATTCAAGAGTCCGTAATATTCGAGCGATTTGATCATTTCGTGCCGCCTGATCTTTTTTTAGACTATTTTTTGCTTTCCCAGAATTACTCGAAGACCACGCTTTCCCTCTTGTAATTAGCTCATTTTCAGCTTTAACACAGATAGATAATTCTGCATCTATCGTAGAAACCAACTTAATGATTATGTCTCCAAAGCCTACAACGCCTCTAAGGGATAGGTTAATGGGACTTCCAACAACAATTGGAAAATGACGAGGAACTTCGTGAACATTCAGGTCATGTGGTGTAGCAATAGTAGAGAATGCAGCAAAACTATCATAAGCTTTCTGATCCGCAATTCCACCCTTGTGCGCGAGAGAATTTCGGCATTCTTTAAAATACCTATAACAAATTAATAAATTCTCAAGCTGGGACAATGAATTTTTACCATGCCCTCTCAGTGTTGCATAGAACGCATTTTGAAGAAGAGTAGACTTATTTGCAGTGATTTGGCTGATCGCATAATTTACTCCAGAAGGATTGCCTCTTGGATCAACACCAGATGGAAATTGTAGTTTATTGATTATTTTTTTATCAAAGCCCAGTGTTGATTGTAGCGATTCAATCCATCCCTCATAAATAGAAATAAGATTGATGAGCAGAAATTTTGCGAATTGTTCTTGCTGCTCTTCCCAAGATTTTTCGAGCACCGCTCTTTTGAGATTAACACCATGAATCCCACTACCCCAATCAAAGCGATCCAGAAGATTTTTCTGAGCGATGTTTTCGAGCCCAACTTCATTGACAAACCCCTTAACTTGCCAACGAAAATTCCACATAGCAGAAGCGGTTGGCCAGACAAAATCATACAGATCCGTGACCTGGTCAATAACATCATTAGAGGCAGAGAAAAACAGCTTTTTCATATTTTCACAATATCCAAGCGAACTTGATTAATTTCCAATTCTCTTCACGAATGTCTCCAGATTTTCTACCAAATCATCGTAAAAAATAATATCTACATTTTTTAAAGCCTCATTCAACATACGAAAATCATCGACCATTTTTTGATTTAGCAATTGATTGCGCATGCCCGCAATAATATAGCCTCGTGGACGTACAATATTGATATCGACTTTCTTGTTCCTTCTTATGTCGTTTATTAATCCGTCACTGTTTCTCTGTACCTGATGTAAATAATTTTCAACCTGCGAAATTGCTTTCGCTATTTCCACATCCCAATAATAATTATCCCTACTCTTGTCCTTTTTCAGGACCGACGTGGCTGGCTTTTTGATCTCATAAATATCCAAATAACCGTATGGGTCGATTAACATGAAATCTGGGTATTTCCCTTGCAAAGTCACGCTGTTTTTTTCGAGAACATGTCCATAACCGCTTTTTAGAACCAAGATATGTTCAGACAGGAAAGCCTGCCAATCGGATTCGCTCTGATTTGACTTCTTAAGCCTTCGTCGAAATTCCTTTATAACCTTTTTGAAATAGACTACTTTACCAGCATCCAGGGACTCATAGATGATCTTCAATTTTTCAGGTGCAGTAAGTGTGGCTTTGATGTTGGAAAGGTAGTCTGGAATTAATTTTTCCAGATATTGTCGATCAAGGGGACTCAACCTTGTCAGTACATCACTTCGATCAAGTACACCAGCTAATGACCCTGATATGTATTTATATTTTCCTTTTACAGTTTCTGAAAATCGCTTAGGGAAATTGCGAGACAGAAAATTTTGAATCGTCGAGCGAATCTCCTCATTTTTGACTTGCTTGATTTCTCTAACTTTAGAATTAAGAACTCGCAAATCAGAATGTGGAAGTGTTATTTTTACCTTATATCCTTTAGCACTGATATTGGCTTTTCCATTTGCTACTAATGTGAGTTCGACCTTTTTACCAAAGTGTTCACTTAATATCTTCAAGACCTGGGAACCACCTCCTGCCAACCCGATCCCATCATTCTTGTAAAATCCTGTTGGTAAGCTGGAAAACCCTTCGAACTTTATCTCTTCACAGTAATCAAATTGGCTATTTCTCTGACCAGGTTTGGGCAATATTCGATATACCCCTCTTTTGGTTTTTAGATCGATGGTTATATAAATGGTCCCATCTTTGTTCTTTGTTTCCATGATCTTATTATTTCCTACCATACTTACCTCTCTGCTTAGTTAGGTATTTCCGTTGTAAAAGGCTGTGAAGTAGATATAAATTAAACTCTTATAAGAGTCGCCTGGTCATCTAAAAAATCACCTGACTATATAACCGGCCATTCAGCATATAACGCTTGCGCCTGCACCATGACCGAACCGAGAAAGGGCTCAAGATCCTTTTCTTGAATGCCTTTCTTTCGTAAAACCGTCTTCACCGCGGACCTTACGCCGGCACGGATTTCTTCTCTCGATGGCTCGGTCCAATCTACTTTGAGGTTGCGTTTTAGGGTTTGGACGACATCATGGACAATATCACGCAGGGTGGCTTGGTCGTAGATGGTCATGAAGTTGCCAGCGACGGCGTCGTAGAAGGCGATCTCTTCGGGGGTGAGACCAAGCGCCTGAGCGCGGTGATCATCAGCCTCCCATTCTCGTTTAATGGCAATCATCTGTTCGATGACGGCTTTGGCATCGATCAGGCGGTTGTGGTAATCGAGCAAGGTCTTTTCAAGCCGTTGGCGGAAGGATTTTGTTCGTGCTAGGTTTGTACGCTGACGACGATAGATCTCATCTGCCATCAGGCGTTCGAGCAGGCGGACACGTAGATTCTCAAGCGGGTGATCTTTGAAGGTTTGCAGGAAGGCATCATCAAGGATGGAAATATCAGGCTTTTCAATGCCTGCTGCTTTGAAGATATCCACCACCCCTTCGGTGTGGATGTTGTCATCCACCAGGTCTTGCACGGCGCGGTCGAGGTCGGCGGTGCGACGCGGCGAGGTAGTCTTCAGTATCTGCTTGCGAACGCGTTGATAGAAAATAACCTCATCTGCGTATTGACGGCAGTCATCAAGATGCTTGACGAGCAGGAAGGCAGAGGAAAGAACCGCTTCTGCCTGGATAAAGTCATCGCGCTTGGCGTCGTCTGCAGCGAGGTAGCCATAGACCAACGCATACATATCTTCCATATCAATGTCAGACATGGCGCGCCAGCCGCCATAATTCCTGCCACTGGGTAAGCAAGTGCGAGCATCTTGCAGCGCCTGGTGGAAGATTGGCTTGGCTGTAGTTTCCACATCGGGAGCGGGTTCACCTTTGCCATTCCCCTTTTTATATTGATTGGTGGCTTCCCGTAAGGAATCGCCGATGCCGATGTAATCCACGATCAAGCCATGCGGTTTATCGCTAAAGACACGATTGACACGTGAAATGGCTTGGATCATGTTGTGACCTTCCATCGGCTTGTCTACGTACAAGGTATGCAAGCAGGGAATGTCAGTACCCGTGAGCCACATATCGCAGACGATGACGATCTTGAGCGGGTCGTCGGGATCGATCATGCGTTGTTTGATGGAGTCGCGTTGGGCTTTGGTGGTGAGATAACCTTTTTGACTCCATTCAGGCGGATCTTCAGAGAGGTTGCCCGTCATCACGATTCGGACTTCGGGACAGTTGGGCAATGCGGTCAGGGCTTCGTACACGCGGACGCAGTTCAGACGTTCCATGCAGACGATCAGAGCCTTGCCTTTGAGAGTGGCAGTTCGATTCAGATAATGTTCGAGCAGGTCACCAGCAAGGTCTTTCAAGCGACTGTCGGCGCGAGCGGCAGCGGACATGGCAGCCCAGCGCGAGATGTTGCGGTTAATCTCATCAGGATTTCGCCCTTGAGCGAGACGCGCGAGCAATGCATCGAGGTCCTCTTTGGTGAGCTGCAGGCGGATCTGGCGCGGTTCGTAGTAAATAGGAACCGTGGATTTATCGAGTTGAGATTGCAGGATGTCGTAGGTGTGAATGACATCGCCGAAGACTTCAACGGTGTCGGCTCCGCTCATGCTGATGGGCGTGCCTGTGAAGCCGAGGCGCATGGCATTCGGAACAGCGTCTGCTAAGTAACGGGCATAACCCTGCTCAAAGCCGTATTGGGAGCGATGGGCTTCATCGGCAATCAAGATGACATTGGAACGCGTATTGAGAACAGGATGGGTTACTTCACCGTTGCGCAGGGCAAATTTTTCGATGGTGGTGAGCACCACGCCCCCACCCTGAGTTTGGAGGAGTTCGCGCAGATGCTGAACATCTTCCGCCTGTTTGACATCGCCGACTAGATGACGAGCGGCAATGAATTGATCGGTGAGTTGGTCGTCGAGATCATTGCGATCTACTTCAAGAAGGAAGATTGGATTATCGAGTTCGGGCAAACGGCGCAGGAGACCGACGAGGAAGGTCATGGAGAGGGATTTGCCTGAGCCTGTGGTGTGCCAGATCACTCCAATGCGACGATCAGGCTTGGGAGCAGAATCAGGCACGAGGTTTGATTTGAGGCGGTGATACGTCTCACGGACTTTTTCGGCGGCGATCCGCACGGCAAAGAATTGGTGGTAGCGCGCGGCTTTCTTCGTTATCTTGTCATTGACGGTTTCAAAGAGGATGAAGTCGCGCAGGTAGGCGAGCAGACGGTCTTTGGGGAAAAGCCCTTCGATGAGAGTCTTCATGGAGCCTGTGGTGTTCGGCTCGATCTCGAAGCCGTCTATGGACATCCACGGGTTGTACCATTCGCGGCTGGAGGTCCAGGCGCCGTGCAGGGTGGTGATGCCGTCGGAAATGACGACGAAGGAGTTGTAATCGAAGAGTTGGGGGATTTCGTGGGTGTAATGTTGGACCTGGTTGAAAGCGTCTTCGACGGTGGGCTTTTCATCGTAGGGATTCTTGAGTTCAAAGACGATCAGCGGCAAGCCATTAACGAAGATAATGATATCGGGACGGCGGTCGTTTTGCCCGTGAATGGGAAATTGATTGATGGCGCGGATATCGTTTTGGTGCGGCTCATCCCAGTGGATAGGATAGATGTGGCGATGTTCGCTATGCCCGTCTGGAAATTCCACTTTTAGTTCGATGCCGCGGGTGAGCATTTGGTGAAAGGCGAGGTTGCGGCGCAGGGTGTCGGCGCCTTCGGGCTTGCTGAAGATGCGCACGGCTTCATCTAGCGCACTGGCGGGAAGGTCGCGATAGCGGCTGGCAAGATGGGTGCGGAGGACATCACGCAAGACAACTTCTTCACGCGGGCGTTCGATATCCATGCCGAAAGCGTGCTGATAGTTCAGCGCGTCGAGCCGCTGCAGGGTGGTCAGTTCAAAGGTGGATTCGGTTCCGCGTGGTGGCATAAGTTACTCTTTTCCAGGAATATTAAACGCCATAACTGTTAAGTACAACTCGCGATTCGGATCTTCTTTTTGGCTAAAAATGTAACGAGTGCCTGTCTCATTTAGACGCGGCAATTCACGCTTGTAATTTGGATGTGATTTAGTCAGGTCGGGAATTGCATTGACTACATCGCTGAAGGTCTTGTTCCTGTTAAATATCAAGATGGCAGATTTTGTATCCCGCCAAGATAAATATCCCAAAAGTTGATCAATTGTTTCAGCATACGTTTTGGGACTCTTCCAAAATTTACATTCAGCAATAAATATATTCCTGTCATTGGCTCGAATAAGAATATCTGTCTTACCCTGATAATTGAAGGTCTCACCAGTTGCCTGCCCCTCAAATTGGCTGTTCAATTGAACAAGGAAGTGCTGGCGTAAATCTTCTTCCTTCATAGTACGAAAGGCGCTTGGGCTTCTTTCCATAACTGTGACCATACTTTGCATAATGCCAAGAATTTGGTCATAAACTACCATTTCTAATGCTGGTTCTGGTTTGAATGGCGCAGTCGTCGCAGACGTTAGTGATGGAATTTTCTTCCTTGCGACTGGCGCAGTATAAGTAGCAGGAGCACCGTCTCTTTGTTTTAATGGGAATCCTAAAGAGGCTACCATGCCGCGAGCCGCAAGAAGTTTTTCTTTTCGTTGCTCAATCTTTTGGCGAATTTTCTGCGGTAATTGAGCATTAAACTGATTAACGTCTCGGTTTGTCCATTCAAGGTGTTGTTTGAAATTTCCAAACGCGCTTTCAAATGCCGCCTTGACGCCATCTGCATCGTGGTCAAAACGATCAAAAATGAACCGTATCTCTTTATCTGAAACAATCGCTCTGGGAAGGTTATAAGAAAATGTCGAAGCACGACAATAAAGCAATGTTTTATCGCCTTCAAATGGAACGAAGAAGGTTACACGCGTACCACTGAAGTAAAATGGTTGAGAGCGATCAGGTATAAGACGGGATTGATCTTGGCTGACGTCAATCTTTGCCTCTGCCTGATCTACAGAAATCTGATCTTCAAGAATATGGATCGGATTGACTTTGTATTCAGAAACAAAATACTGATATAGATCGTCCACACTGGTATTCAAAAGACGATCTGCATTGAAAGAGTCAATCGCTTCCAATGCTTTTAGTTCATGAGCACGAAGGACTTCCGATAGGTCGTTTTTTGCAAAAAGCAGTTCGGTGTCACGCATAGGTTGTTTACCCCTTCACTCTCACTTCTCCAGACATCAACTTTGGCAACAATGCGTTCCTGATTGATGTAAGGCTTTTGATTTGACTTTCATTGTTTTCAATAGTTTGGTCAATGGAATACACTTTCTGCTCAAACTCACTGATAATTTCAGGGGAAGGAATCACGGTTTTGATATTGCGGAAACCGTCGCCACTGATTGACCCAAAAAGCGTTCCTTCACCCTCAAAAACATCAAATTCTTCTTTCAAGAAAAGCATGGAGTAGTATGTAAAAGACCTACTTCCACTTTTGTGGCGAACAGCAGCCAAACCGCGCCCAATCGAACATTTCTCATTTGCCATATTGATATCACCAACAGGAGCACGAACACTTACTAAAGTGTCACCAGGATTAGCGTATCGCGTCGGTGCTGTGCAATAAATGCGGGGCGTTGGATAGCGCGCTCCAAAATCTGTTCGTCCTTGATAAAAGGCAATCCCTTCCCCTACTTCATTGTAGGTTTCACCTGGTGGAGATTGCCCCATTGTTAAATCAAAGGCTTCACCAACAGTCCCAACCTTCCATCCCGTCGGAATTACCCCTTCATCCGTTTCCTCAAACTCCGCAGGGAACAGGGATGCCGTCTCCGCATTCATGCCAAACGGGACACGTCCCTCTGTTTTGGCGGTGACGGGGTCAAAGTCCACAAACCAGGATTTGAAGGTGGCTCGCGCCATCTCTTCGAGAGTATGGTTCATGCGGCGGTTGAGTTCAATTTTGTCGTCCAATACGCCAAGGATGCGGGCGATGGCTCGTTGCTCAGGGGGTTCTGGCCATTGAACCACGATAGGATGTACATGGTTACGATTTAATGCAGGATTTGCCGTGCCTACGTCAAGGGCAGCCAAATCACTAGCCATCGACTTGAAAAAATAATATACAAAACGTGGATCATTATTGTGAAAATCCCGTACCCAAAGCGAGGTGTCATGCGGCCAGTAATCATCCGTAATATAAAAGACGGTTCCAATCGTTCCTTTCCGACCTAAAACTACTCCTGGCGCTTTAGCGTACGCAGTATCGTGATAACTTGAAATACCACCCGAAGACACAACAGGAACTATGCCAGGTCGCTGTTGGGCTTTGGTGATATCAATTCCTCTTTGAAGAGTAACTTGCTCACCAATCGTTGAAGTCTTCCATTCGCTACTCAAAACCCACCTCTCGAAGATTCGCTACAATTTCATCCTCTAGTTTTTCGGCTTCTGCAAATTGTTTTTTTAATACACTAACAAGACGAGGCATTCTTTCTTCAAAATCTTCTTCCTCATCATCCCCGTTTGATGAACCAACATACCTTCCTGGGGTTATAACGTATTTATGTCCACGGACATTATCTAGATTAACTACATCACAGAAACCAGGAATTGTTTCAGAAACTCCTGTGGTTTTATATTCACGGTAAACCTTTGCTACCTTTTCAAGATCATCATCAGATAGTTGCTTCTGTTTGCGCGAGCCAGGAATCAACGCGCCAAGTTTGCGGGCGTCAATGAAAAGAATTTCATCGGAACGTTTTCGGAAGCCCTTCTCACCATTACGGTTTTTGGAGAGAAACCACAGCGTGCAGGGAATTTGTGTGTTGGCAAACAACTGTCCGCTGAGTTGAACGATACAGTCCACATAGCCGCTTTCCACCAGCGCCTTTCGCACTTCCAAGCGAGCAGTCTCGCTGTTCGAGAGTTCACCCGTCGCCATCACAAATCCAGCCGTACCGCCTTCTTCCAGGTGATATAAGAAGTGCAACATCCACATGGTATTGGCGTTCTTGGGAGAAAGAGGCATCTTCTCCCCTCCCAGCATCAAGCGCGGATCTTTATTCGAAATATTATTCGCACCCCAACCATTCTCACTCTTTGAGCCGTCATTGAATGGCGGGTTGGCGAGAATGTAGTCGGCTCGCAAAGATTCATGTTTATCGTCTGTGTATGAATTGCCAAGCCCGATCTTGCCATTGATTCCATGAATGAACAGGTTCATGCGCGCCAGGCGATAGGTAAAGTCCTTGCTTTCCTGCCCAAAGAAGGAGAGCTGTCCGCTGTGGTTAGTGAAAATATCCGACTGCACGAACATACCACCAGACCCACAACAAGGATCGTAGACACGTCCACTTTTGGGTTCGAGCATGGCGACCAACAAACGGACAATGGACGACGGCGTGAAGTATTCTCCGCCGCGCTTCCCTTCGGATGAGGCGAATTCACCAATGAAATATTCGTACACCCGCCCGATAAGATCCTCGCCTCCGAAATCCCGCTCGAAGATGTCCTTGCTAAATAAGTTGATCAACCCTGTCACATTTTCCCGCTCCAGGTTCGAGCCAGCATAAATGCGTGGCAGCAATCCCTTCAACTGATCGGGGTAAGTCTTCTCCAACAATTCGAGGATGTTATCAAGTTGGACTTTGATATCGTCCGCGTTGGCTTGTTTGCGGATATTCTCCCAACGCGCCTCTTCTGGCACGACGAAGGCTCCCACCTTACGGTACTCGTCAGGGTCATTGACGACCATTTCCATCTGGTAGTAATCGCTTTGCGGCTCAGCAATCATCTTCACCAACTCCGCGCGGCGTTTTTCGTATCGCATGGAAAGGAAGCGCAGAAAGATCAACGGCAACACATAGCGCTTGTAGTCCGAAGGCTCAATCGAGCCGCGCAAATGCACCGCCGCCTGCCAGAGTTCCTTCATCAACTCAGGGATGGAGCCGTTGGTATTCGTCTCAGTTTTGTATTCTGCTGTCTTTTTTCGAGGGGGCATCCCTATTCTCCATTTATGTCCGACTGGTCTAATTATACCCAGCGCGGTCACAAATTGCGCTTTTTTGCGACAATAAACATTGCACCCCCGTTACGCCACTTTCATTAGTTCATCACCTATAGTTCCTGGAAGTGTGAAGGCTTCACTGCCTTCAGTGGAGCCTTATTGTCGTATAATTGAAAATACGTTCAAATGATCGGGTTTGAAATTAGGAGGATCTATGGAGCATGTTAATTCTATCTACATTAGTGATAGGTGCAATTGCTAACACTATCGATGTGGCAGAGTCTGCCATCAAAAACACCAAAACAGGGAAAAAACCGTCAAGAAAGACACCCACAGAGCATTGATGCGCGTCGACAGCCTAGCCGAACGTCTCCAACTCGCAATGGATAACGGCGCCAAGCGCATCCTGTTGCCGTCCGAAAATAAACGCGACTTCGCAGGCAGATATCCCTTCTGATGTATTGGATAAAGTACAAATTATTTTTTATTCTGATCCTATCAATGCCGCGTTCCGGGCAATGGGGATGGAATAAACGAACAATAGCATTTATGCATGGAGTAACATGAAACCCAAACCTGCAAAATCGCAGCAAGGCGGTATCCATATTGGTGGAAATGTTAATACTGGCGGCGGCTCTATTGGCGGGCGCGATGTCAACAATATTTCCGTCCACGTTGAAACAAGGCAGGAAACTGTCAATCAGTTATTCGCTCCTGTACGGAAAGCAGTTGCCAGGAAGAAAAAGTTGACGAGCAACGAGCGGGAAATTTTGCTCCAGAAAATCGAAGCCCTTGAAACCGAGGTAGGAAGGGCAAAGCCTGCTCAAAAGAAGGTTGAAGGTTTGTTGGGTGACGTCCTGAAAATGGCGCCTGACATCTTAGAAGTTGTCATTGCAACGATCAGCAATCCCATGATCGGGTTGGCTACGGTTGCACAAAAAGTATCCCAAAAAGCAAAAGAAACGAATGGAACATAATCTATGGGCGAAAGTGATACTTCCACGATCGATGTAGGCGGCTCCCTGAGCACAGGCGGCGGAGATGTTGCAGGTAGAGATGTCATCAACATCGTACTTAATACCATCGAACAACAAATGCCGAAGAGCAATGTTTCTCGCGAGTTCAAGAATACTCTGATTACGCTTGAGATTTTGATCGAAACTTTGAAAGCATGGAAGGAAGTCCATAACGCACTCGATGAGATTAGAAGTAAATTCGACCAGTTCAAACTTCCAATTGCTTCAGCCACCTATCGCAGGCAAATGCTCCCTCATAAAAGTGTAAAACTTTATTGGCGTCCTGTTCTTGGAAAAGTTGAACATTTTGAAAACCGAATCCATGAAGTAGTTGAAATAGAAAAAAAGTTTTCCAAAAGCAAAATATATGACAAACAATTGGTATACACAGATCGCGAAAACGATGTTGTTGAGTGTAGAAAAAAAGGCTTTTTATTAATAGATTTATCCAAAAACGTTGAGAGTGTTATTGTTTCTACATCTCCGATGTCTCAACAAAAATATCTCATTGAAAGTATGAAAATGAAAATAGGGTTTGATAACTTTTGGTGGATGAATTTATCTAACTTAGCCGATGAACTAGATAATAACATTACAGAAGCCATGTATATTTCTGACAAGCTATTGCGCGAATCTGCAGAAATGTTATACAAATTTTCTCAGCGTCAACTTGCAATAAAAGGAAAATAAAATGAAATTTTCGAAGATGCAAGAGCGACACGAATTACTTCTCGAATTGCAAGAAAAAAATAAACCAATTTCAGAAGAAGTCTTAAGCTATATTGATGACGCCCGAATCCACGCCGAAAATTATTCTCCAGAAGAACGGGAGATTGTTCGAGCTAATCTAAGGTATTGGGCAGCTTATGTTTTTGAACAAACAGGAGATTATCCCGACACCGAACTAAGAACTATCGCCCCTCCCAATAAGTTGACAATGTTCCTAAAAAATCTTGGTGTATTTACTTTTATTACTTTTGTAGCATTGGTTTTTGTATTAGGATTAGTGCAATTATCAAGTTTCGTAACCATATTAAGGAATTCAGGAACTTCGCCAAAACCTCCCCAAATCGTTATTTATGATAATGGAGGAGTATTTTTTATTTCCGTATTCAGTGTTTTTGCGCTATTCATTATCTTTTTACAAATAATAATATTTAGAAGACAAACTGCTATGTTATTTTCTAATATAGGAAAAAGAGTGACTGAAGTTGTGTCGAATGTAAGAAAATCATTGGTCGGCGGAGCAAGAGGCAAGCCACTTGCTAGCCTACGCATCATTGAAGGACCATATCAACTAATAAATCAAGAATTAAAAATATTTACAGAAACAGTGAAATTGGGACGCGACCCCCAAAAATCTGATCTTGTATTTTTCTCCCCAGATATGAATTCATCTGTAAGTGGTTTACATGCTCGCATCGAACGAGTTAATGGTAACTGGCGTATTGTAGCAATATCAACTACCAGAAGTGAAACCTTCATAAACGACGCGCCTATCCCATTTAATGAGCCTCTATTATTAAAAACTGGTATGGTTGTAAGACTGGGATATCCAGCTCAACTACCTGTAGTGTTTGAATTTATTGAAATCGCTGACTCAGGGAAAGTTAGCCGCAGTTCCGATGCAGGGTACCGAACAACAGATGTAAGAGATAATACTATACCTAACACCCCCTCTGGAGTATCGCCTAAAAAGAATGATAAAAAAAATCTAAATGTGGGGCAAGATGATGATATTTTTAATGAATACCGAAACCGGTAATTATTCTTCTGGAACATAGCGAGAGAAACTATGATAAGTCTGCAAAAAGGAACAAAGATTGACCGTTTTATTATTGAGAAAGCCTTAAATATTGGTGGTACTGCTTCAATTTATCTAGCATTGGTTGAAGGCACTAACAAGAAGGTTGCCATCAAGTTTGCTAATATAGATGACAATATGCCATCTCATGAAGAGGTTTTATTACAATGGGAAGCTGAATTATTACAGAGATGGGATTGGCGCCATCCAGGTATATTAAGGGTTTATCCAATTCCGTTAAAAGATCGCAAACCTGAATATGTTGTTAAAGCAATCGATATTGAGTCTCAACCTTGGTACATGGCAATGGAGCATCTTCAAGGTGGGTCTTTAGACGACAATCTCAAAAATATTCAAAACTGCCCCCTCGAATGGAAACTAGAGCTTTTCTATCAAATGCTTTTGCCTTTAGCATTTATTCACCAAAAGGGATACGCTCATCGTGATATTAAACCTAGTAACGTAGTTTTTAGATATCCTATTTCTCCCGATAAAATTCCTGAACCTGTATACATTGACTTTGCTCTCGCTACTAGCGGAGAGGAACAACGAACAATTATTGATAATAGCTACACGCTAGAATATGCTTCTCCTGAAAGGATTATTCGATCTATGCCTATGGGTGATGAGACCACTGGACCTGAGAATGTTCAAGCATCTGACGTTTGGAGTTTGGGTGTGATTCTTTATGAAATTTTGACCGGAAAGTTATTATTCAAGGGCAATAGGGATAAAATACGAACTACTATAATTCGCGAACAAATGAAGCTAGAATTACCAATAACAGATGAACGTGGACATGTATTGGGTGCTTTTATTCGTGCTATGTTAAATAAAGAACCGGAAAGGCGCCCCAGTATCAAAGAAGTAATTTACGCACTTGAAGAGAAGTTTCTTCCTCCAAGAATTTGATAGACTAATTATGTTTGAGATTAATTATCATGAAAATTGACGCCATCAATGGAAAATACATCTTAGGTGGAGACACAAGGGTCGGAGACTCACGCCGCAAGCATGAAGATCGTATTTTCAAAGGGGAAGTATTATCAGTAAGCGGACAAGCTTATATTATTGGTATTGTTGCCGATGGAGTAGGCAGTGCGAATTCGGGAGAGCGGGGGGCACAACTTGCAATTGATACGGTAGTTGATGTAATTCATAAATCACATGGCGAAAGTTTACCAGACTTGATTGAACATGCCATCCGCAAGGCAAATCAAGCTGTTTATGAGGAAAATCAGGTATATGAAGGAGATGGTTTAACCACACTTACAGTGGTAGCTATCTATAATGACCGCTGTTTCATTGGCAATGTAGGTGATAGCCGAGCGTATTGGATACAGGGTTTGGACAAGAGCAAAATGCTGCAATTAACCCGCGACCACAATTATTACAATATGTATGGAGGGGATCCAAACGCTGAGGAGGCAGGAGTTCTTGTTAATGCTATTGGGCGCAAGGAAAATGTTTATGTAGATTTGGGATTTTATATGGGGGGAGAACGGGATATAGATAAAGCTCTTCGCTTGGGAATAAATGGCTTGCCCTTGAAACCCGGTGATTCGATTGTGCTATGTTCTGATGGATTAATCAAAACCGACCCAATGGGCGAAAGATACGCCAAGGATTCTGAAATTATTGATGCAATCAATACAGAGTATGAGCCAAATACAGCTGCAATAAAAATGGTAAGTGCTGCACTTGGGCGTCGTCCCGATGACAATGTTTCGGCTGTCACTATCCAATACTTAACTCCTGATCTTGTACAGACAATGAAAAGGCAGTCTGTGTCTAGGAGAAATCGTCAAACGCTTCTCCAAATAGGACGCACTTTTCTTATAATTTTTGCAATAGTCGTCGTCGTTTTCTTGTTACTCAGGCTGTAATTCAAATCAACCGTCCCCCTAAGTTTTTTAGATTTGATTCTTGGTTTCGTTTGAATAATACTAAAGGAGAAAGAGTATGGCAGAAATTCTTGTAAGACCCCCTGAACTTCGGCAGGCTGCAAATGAATTGCGTACTCATGTAAAAAGACTGCAAGAATCCCTAGATGCAGTTGACGCAGAGATCCGCTCCCTCTCTGGAAATTTCGAGGGTATGCGTGCCGAAGCCCTGCAAGCCCGTTATAACAAGATCAGAGATCAAATTTATCGTTTCAAACCCTTGATCGATCATTTTGCCAAGGATCTTGATGAAGCGGCAAGTCGTTTTGCAGCAGCAGATCGCGCGTAAACCTAAAAAGAGGCAATCATGACTTACACTATTCGCCTTACCCCGCCCGACCTTCGCCAAAAAGCAGCCAATATCGATAACAATGCATCTATTGTCCAACATGAAGTGAGTTCAATCGAGCAAATCGTAAATCGTCTTCGTCCTACATTCCTTGGGGAAACTGCTGCAGTTTTCTTTAAAGAATTTGATGCTGCAATTCAAAATACACAACAATGGGATGATATTGTTAGGACTTTCGCCACAGAAATTCGCGAAGCCGCGAATAAACTTGAGGCAGCTGACAGAAGTCATTGACAGGCATTTATTTAAAGAAATTGCAATGCACTCGGAGCAAATTAATTCATAATGAAAAATATCAAATCAGTAATTGCTCAGGCAAAACTTGAAAATGCAAAAACTTTAAGTTTAAGTGATTTGGATTTAGATAAAATTCCAGGTGAATTATTTGAGTTGGAAAATCTGGAGGAATTAAACCTTTCAGGAAATAAGTTAGATAACATTCCAACTGAAATTTTACACTTAACAAAACTACGGTACTTAAACCTTTACGGAAATCAATTTACAGAAATACCATTCTGTATTTACAATTTAAAATTCTTAGATACACTAACATTAACTGCAAATCCTATAAAACGCATTGATGGTGAGATAGGCTCATTAACAAGTTTGCGCCGATTGGCAATTGCGCAGACCGAAATTGACACCATCCCTGCCGAAATTGGAAAATTAAACCATCTTCACACTTTAAATTTCGGTTCCCCGCTCGGTAATGGCAAGATTCTTTCTTTACCAAAAGAAATAGGAAACTTAACCAACCTATTAGTACTTTATCTAGCGGGAAACAAACTAAAGATATTGCCTCATGAAATTTGTCAATTAAAGAAATTATTTATATTTGACTTAAGTGGGAATTCTTTTGAGGAATTCCCACAACCAGTGACTTTATTGTCTGATCTTGAGGTTTTAGATTTAGGTGGAAATGTTTTATATGGTTACAATAGCATCGAATGTCTTCCAAAAGGAATAGGGCTTTTAGAAAAATTAAAGAACTTAAACCTTAACTACAATACACTAAAATCCCTTCCAGATGAATTATACGAATTGAAAAATTTGGAAACATTGAGCCTTAGAGCAAATAAACTGCAAACTATATCAAATAAAATCTGCCAGCTTCAAAACTTAAAACATATTTGTGTAGATCAAAACGAATTAGAAAATTTACCTTCTGAAATCGGAAACTTAAAAGCTTTACGCTTTCTTGAAGCAAGAGAAAATAAATTAACTTCCCTCCCATTATCTTTAAAAGATGCTGGAAATTTAATTGAATTAAATATCGGGATAAATAATCTCGATCTTCCACCCGAAATAATCAAGAAAGTTGACGAACCTCAAGAAATTATTAATTTTTATTTCAAAACTCATTTGGGAAAGTTCTTTACTTTAAGTGAAGCAAAACTAATAGTAATTGGTCAAGGGGGGGGTCGGAAAAACTTCACTAGCACGAATGTTGATATGGGATATGTTCTTCGAAAGTGAAACAAAAACTCAGGGCATATCAATACATAAGTGGGAAATACTTGATAAACAACCTCGGAATAAGATTAATTTATCCAATATTCAACTTAATGTATGGGATTTTGGTGGGCAGGAAATTATGCATGCCACTCACCAGTTCTTCCTTTCAAAACGCAGCCTCTATCTTTTGGTTCTTGATTCTCGCTTAACCCAGGAAGAAAATCGCGTCGAATACTGGCTCAAGATCATTCAATCCTTCGGCGGCGAATCCCCCGTCCTAATAGTGGGTAACAAAATTGACCAACACCCGCTTGATATTGACCGCACGGGATTGCAAAAGAAATACCCCAATATTGTCGGCATCCTCGAAACCTCAGCAGCTACGGGCACGGGCATTGAAGAACTCAAAACCGTCATCACAGATCAAGTCAACAATATGTCACATGTCCGTGACCTGCTTCCTGAAACTTGGTTCACAGTCAAGACGAAACTGGAAGGGCTGGGACGCAAGTCCAATTTCATTACACATGACAAATACCTTGAACTGTGCGCTGAAAACGAAGTTATCGACGAAACCAGTCAACGCACGTTGATTGGTTTCCTACATGATCTCGGCGTAGTCCTGCACTTTCAGGATGACCCTCGCCTCGAAGCACTTGGCATTCTCAATCCGCAGTGGGTTACCAACGGAGTGTACAAAATCCTAAACTCTCATGCCTTATTTCAAAACAAAGGCGTGCTCACTGTATCCATGCTTGATGAAATTCTTAACCTGCCTGAGTACCCACATGGAAAACGGCTTTTCATCGTAGACATGATGAAAAAATTCGAATTATGCTATGACATAGATGGAAGCACTTTTTTAGTTCCTGATTTACTTCCGAAAGATGAACCTTATACGGGTGAATGGGATAATTCATTAGCATTTAAATACGCATATGAGGTTTTGCCTTCAAGTATTATGTCTCGCTTCATTGTTAAAATGAAAGATTTTGTTCACCAGCCATCTACTTGGCGTTCTGGATCAATATTAAAAAGAGATGGCAACACTGCCTTCGTCAAAGCTGATTTTGAAGACAGAACCGTGACCATCAAAGTACAAGGCTCTCTAAACACCCAAAGGGATATGTTAGCGTTCATTCGCGGCGCGTTTGAAATGATTCACAAATCCATTGCCAAACTAGAAGTTACACAACTAGTTCCACACCCACAACACCCGAAACTGTTTCTCGATTATGAAGAACTCATCGAATTCGAGCGCGAAGGTGTTGAAGACTTCCCACGCAAAGTGGATGGAACAGTCATAAAAATCAATGTCCGCGAGATGCTAAATGGCATTGAAAATGAAAAACAACGCAGAGAAAAAGTGATTGTGATTAATAATTACTACAATGCCCGCGATGGCGGCATCATTGTTGGCAGAGATTTCTCAGGTAATTTGATTTCTGGCAATTATAATAAAATCACCTCCGCCAAAATCAATCCTGACCTCAAAGAAACCTTGCTGCAACTGGGTAAAGCAGTGGAGACCATGATTCAAAAACTCCCCGCCAAACAAGTCACCGAAGTCGCCGAAGATTACGGCAAACTTGCAGATGAAGCCACCAAGCCCAAGCCGAACAAAAAGTGGTACTCGGTCAGCATCGAAGGACTGATCAAGGCTGCGGAAAATATGGACAAACTCGGCGAGCCCGTGATCAGTTTGTCACGGAAGGTCTTGTCCCTGCTCATGGGTGGGTAATTTTGCGACAATAAACATTGCACCCCCGTTACGCCACTTTCATTAGTTCATCACTCCTCTGCCTCCGAGCGGTCTCCAGACCACGTGTCGTCGTCTGTTTCTCCTATGGAGAATCTGGGTTTTGAG
>Ga0172373_10001369_pt1 | contig 39516 bp, 45 predicted proteins | sample Lak10m_2_FD_114546 | JGI IMG/M metagenome (GOLD analysis project Ga0172373, IMG submission 114546) | Freshwater microbial communities from Kabuno Bay, South-Kivu, Congo - kab_092012_10m | ecosystem: Environmental > Aquatic > Freshwater > Lake | place: Democratic Republic of the Congo... | reverse complement strand
TGAGATCGGTGTAGTTTTTCATGCGCGCACCCATGATGGTTGGCGGGAATCGGGCGCATCGGCCGAAACTTCCATGGCATCCGGTTGCAGTCGGTCACACCAATACATGGCGGCTTCCATGAACCGACCCACCACCGTCTCCAGCGTCTGGGCATCCATGAGCGCACAAGGCACCTCCAGAAACAGCAACACTTCGCCATTTACCGGGTTCAGACCCACTGAGCCACCACCGGTGGTTGCACCTGCGTAGTTGGCGACCGCCAGGTCGAGCGCGAGCTCTGAGGGGCCAGTATCCGGGCTGTGCCCCACCGGCGATCGCATGCGCAGGTACTCGCCATCGGCACTGATCTGCAACTGTACAGTCACATGATCGTCCACCCGAAACTCGACGCTGCCGCTGTCAACCGTGTCGCATGGAAGGCCAAGCAATTCCAGCATGTGTTCAAGTGCCATGGTGTGTTTTCCTTGTCAGTGGTTTGAAAATGAAGCTGCAGAAGTGAACGGTCCAGAGGGCTCACAGGCCACGGTTGGTGCTCTCGGTCCACAAGGTGCGCAAGCGCTGGATCGTCTGCGCATGCGAGCCGTTGACGAGCCGAGGCTCAAAGTGTCCGGGAAACTGATTAACAGCCGACTCGGTATTCAGAGCGAACAAGTCTGGGTACAACAAAAACAAGGCTGCGGTCTGATCCCAAAATAGCATTTTTCCGCCGGGACCGGCCATGACCTCGGTGGGCACCCACGTCGATCGGGAAGTGCACGCCGTGCCAGGCACCGCCGGCATGCCTGGCGTGAACACAGCATGGCAATCGAAATCGTTGATCAGCGCTTTCTTCAAACGACCCGGCAACCCCTCATCAAGCAAGCCCCCCTGGCCGTCCTGCCCTTGGACCATGTCCAGCGTGGGGCTGTAGCAACTGGCCAAAGGCGGCGCAGGACCGTCACAGCCCTCGACTCTGGGGATATCCACAAAAAATGCAGAAAGCCCTTGCAACTGCACCATGGCTTCCCGACATGCCTGCAGATCGTAGGCACAGTTAAACGACTGCTTGTCCCGAGGGCGAGCATGTCGGGCCATGGGCTTGCCCATGATCACCACCTTGTCGATCTTGTGCCGGATCATGGGGCTGTAATTCACAAAGGAACTGTAAGTGCCCACGATGAGCACAGAGACGCTTTGGCAGTGGCTGACAGTTTGCTGAACCTTGACGGGATATTCGGGATCAGGCTGTGCGGGCACCGGCGGTGACGGCAAAAAACCATTGGAGCTGGCCATCATGTTGCGAAAGAACGTGAGCCAAGGCCACTTGGCCAAATCCACGGGCTGTGAAGCACGGCTGCCCACTATCACAGGAACCGCACGGCCGTTGGCAAAAGCCGAAGGGGCATTGATCAAACGCGCCACGGCTGGCGCACTGACTTCAGGAAGGCTGTAGCCTTCCGACTGGACCACCGCAGCCACGGACTTGTTGGCCACCACCATGGGCAGGGCCATCATGTCATCGATGTCGTAATCGTTGTCGATGACAACGCAGGCCTCTGTCGGCGCGGGGACTAGCGGCCGGTCTGCACAGGCCACCAATGCCATCGTCAACAACAGCACGCACAGTCCCGCGCTACGGCGGTACAAGGCCGCGCGCATCCCATGCGACATTCGGGTAAACATCATGAAAGTGTGTCCTCTGAGGGGTGTCCATTGGCATTCGCGTTAGCGTTGCCCCAACGCATGGCCGCCACGGTAATGTCGTCCGACTGTGGCGCTGCTTTGGCAAAAGCAAACAACTGGTCAAACACTTCCTGCACCAGCGCCTGCGGTGGCAGGTCCACATGCTGACGGAGCAAATTCTCCAGACGCGCTTCACCAAACGCCTGCTGCTGCACGTTGAACGCCTCTGTGACGCCATCGGTGTAAGCAAACAGCATGTCGCCACGGCGCAATTGCACGGTCTGCGTCAAATAGGCCAGTTCGGGCAACACACCCAAAGCCATGCCTTGTGTGGACGGCAGCGGCTGAGGGGCGGCGTCCACACCGACGGTGTAAGGCGGGTTATGCCCTGCATTGGCGTACACCAACTCACCGGTGCCAGTGTCCAAAATTCCCAAAAACGCCGTCACAAACAGATCCAGCGGATTTTGGTCACACAACTCTTGGTTGGCGTGGCGCAGGCACACGCCTGGATCGGCGTGTATCCGCACCAAACTGTTGATGCTGGTGCGCGCCACGGCCATGAAAAAAGCGGCCGCAACCCCTTTGCCAGAGACGTCGGCCATGACCACGGCAATCCGACCTTGTCCCATGTCGATGAAGTCATAGAAATCACCCCCCATGCTGGTGGCAGGCAACATACGCGCGTCGCCAGTGCACAAGTCAGAGGCCGGAAAACGTGCAGGCAAAATCGCCAATTGCAGTTGTCTGGCCAGTTCCAGCTCTTCGTCGATGCGTTGCTGCGCGGCTTGCAGTGCCTTGTTTTTATCGGCTAGCTCATGGGTGCGCTCGGTCACCAGCCGGTCCAGCTCACGCTCGCGATTGCCGACCACATGGGCCATGCCTTCGAACACCTGCGACAACTGACCGATCTCATCGGCACGCTGGCTGGTGGTTCGCAATTCGTCCAACTGACTGAACTGACCGGCCTGCACCTTCGCGGCAGCGCGTGTGATCGCAGCAATGGGCTGCGTGATCCGGTCGGCAAACAAGAGACTCACAAAACCAGCCAACATAAACACAAAGCCGCCCACACTCAAGGCATGCAAAAGCTGCTGCTGCAACAGCTTGTCAAAGCCATCGCGCGGCAAATGCACAGTGAACGCGCCCAGGTTGTTGTCAAATTCATCCCGTATCAACCGCGTGACTTCCACATGGTTTTCGCGAATCCGTGTCAACACCTCACCGGTGGTCATCACGCGTGCTAATTGCTCTTTTTGCTGGGCATCGCCAACGCCCCGCTGGGCATCCGACTCATGGAAAGACAGCATGGCCATGTCCTGATTGACCACATACATGGCTTTGAGCGAACCGGTGCTCACCAGCATTCCCACCAGCCGCTTGACCCCCGAAAAATCGCGCATGCTCTGAATGGGCGCCCCCTCGGTGCCGACTTGCACAATGCGGGGCTTGTCCACGCCACCCACCCCCACATACTTGAACAGTTTTTGATCCAGTTCACGCGGCCGCATGGGTTGATTGACCATGGGCATCTGCCCTGACAGCAGCCCCCAGAAAGCAGACGCCTGGGGCTGAAGAGCAGCGTCCGGACTGAACTTGAAATCAATCCCCAAGGGCGCGTTCAAATAAGCGTGGCCCTTCGAGTCGGTGATCCAGATTTCACCGATCAAAGTGCTGTCGATGATTTGATTAAGCACTTTCTGAATGGCACTGCGGGGTTCACCCGCCTTCTCGGCCGCCACCACATAGTGAGACAACACCGTAGCCGTCGCCTGCATGCCCTGCCCCATCAGCTCTTCCATCTGATCGGGCAGTTGCTGCGACACCGAAATGGAGCGGGCCAACACCTGCGCCAGCACATTCACATCGCGCTCGACTTGCTCCAACAAGGTGTTACGCGCATTCAAGCCCATGGCCACGACGGTCGAACCGACGGCGATTGCCAGCATCACCGAAATGAAGACAAACGTGCGAGCGCGTAACGACCAACGCAAAAGCCGCCCCTCACCGGATGAAGCGGTTTGGTTCGCAGGGCTTGAATGCAACATGGATCGGGCAGTCGGTTGGTGACGCAAAAACGCGTGTGACTGGATTTTCAGGGGCGGCAGCGCTGGCGCGCCGGCGCTGGCTCCGACAAATTCCGACAAATTCCGACAGATGCACCTGCATTTTTGCGGTCCTCACTGGGACTTTGGCGATGTCGTAATTTGTCGGATTTCGTCGGGGTTGGCTTGGGATTTCTGAAAAGCCTGCGCATATCCTACACACAGACTTGCAGATGCCATTGACCAGACAAGGAGTGCCATGACGTCCCCCGACACAAACGAACTGCCCGATGCGACCACCGCACCTTTTGAATTCGCCCTGCTGGCGCTGAACCTGGTCGATCAGGAAGCCTTTGCTGCTGACGATGGCACCGACACCGATGGTGCTGTGCTCGATGGTGGTTTTAGCCTGCAATACAGCTTGGGGCAAAGCCTGGAGTTTTCATTGTCTTTCGATGAAGAAGCCGGTGATTACACCGCTGCCGTACGCAGTACCCAGCCATTGTTAGCACAACAACTGGCCTTGATTGCATTGCAGTTGAACCACCTCATGCCCCAGGAGCGGCGCTTTTCAGTCGATGCACTTACCCAGTGCCTGGTTCTGCACGAGACATGGTCTGGCGAGAACCTGGATATGGTGGAACTGGCAGAAGGCGTACGCGACCTGATCGATGCCATGGTGTTGTTTTTGTCCTCTCCCTCGCCTGTGACAGCACCAACGCCCCCTGTGGCTGAAAAGTCGATGCTGCGCGTCTGAGTTCACCATCAAACTAGGAGTACCCATGAAAATCACAAGACAAGCACATATGCCCGCAAACGCGACGCGAGCCCTGGGCCAAGAAATCAAAGAACTCAAGAAAGGTGCCAAAGCGTCGGCATTCAAATTGAAAGTCACAGGTACCCCACCCCAGGTTACCAGCGACGAAATCCGACGCCTGTTAAGCACTGCCCGTGCTAGCAAAAAATACCAAGCAAATAAAGATAAATACCAGTTCAAGCTTGTCGGCCGAACATTGCAGCTCAAAGAAGAAGGTTATTTTTCGAAACTCAAAGGGAAGTACAACATAGGCCGAGATCAACGCGATGCGCAACGTGGTCGGGCTGCCATATTGATCCAAAACGCATTTGCACAAGCTCGTTTGGAAACGAATTTGAGCGTGCATGTGGAAGACAGCATCACACACGATGATGCAGTAAAGCTTCAAAAAGAACTGATGTATGAAAGCGAACTGGCGCCAGGGCTCGAGCGAAGCAAAAGAAGAGGAGCCGTCTCTTTTGACGAGAGCGCGACGTGGGAAAAATTGATGGCAGATGACCATGATCCTGTTTCCGACTCGCCCTTGGACAATGTAGTCTCTTACGAGGTTTACGACGAGCAGGCACGGCCAGCACTTCTGCTGCAATCTCGTCAAGTCAGTGACTCTCTGGCATCATCGTCAAACGACGCTAAGCAATGGCTGAGTCAAAATCAAGTCGGTGTGGATGCTTACCGCGACGCCTTCCATCCCCATGCGTCCTGGCAAAACCCTCAAATGATTAACCCTGTGCCTACAGATAAACTGCTTTTTCAGAACAATTTTGGATCATCCGATTACGGATCATTGGCGTCTGTCAAGAGTGAAAATGAGATGAATATGTTTGAGTTGCTTCTCAAAAATCGTTAAGACCTTCCGGACATGAGCGCCCCCCTGATTTACACACCCCCACACCAGCGCATCGATGCGAGCAATGCGGCCATCGCCGAAAGCGATATCCAGCAGCTGTTCGCACAAAACACTTCCAGCAACATGCTGATTGACCTCAACGGCGTGAGCTACCTGAGCAGCGCAGGTCTGCGTGTGTTGCTGATTGCCGCCAAAACAGCCAAGCTGCGCGGCGGCAAGGTGGCCATCGCTTCGCCACAACCCTCGGTCAAGGACATCATCGTCATGAGCGGGTTTGACAAACTCATCGCCATCTGCAATGACCATGCGGCGGGCCTGACCAGCTTGCAAGCCTGATGGCACCCCAACACCCCGTGCATCCATTCACTGCCCAGGCCGATCGGACATGAAGCGCTGGATCGCCGGGCTTTGGGCATGGCTGATGATGGCGGGCATGGCCATTGCCATGACGGCCCACACCACAGACCAGAGTATCAATCTGCTGCCAGCGCTGCGTTACCTGGAAGACCCAAGAGGTCAACTGCAACTTGAAGATGTGAAACGCCCCGAGCGACAAACCCTGTTCCAACCCTGGCTTGGCCATGGCTCGGCTGTCAATTTCGGACTCACCGAGTCGTCTTACTGGATACGCTTTGAGCTGCAACGCGCGCCCACATCGCCCGATCAGTGGTATCTGGAGGTGCCCAACTCGCTGCTGGGCCAACTGACTTTGCACCCCCCCCATGGTGCGGTCATGCCCACAGGAACAGACCGCCCCTTGCGCGAACGCCCGAGTTTCAATCGCCATTTTGTGTTCCCGATTGAACTGACTGAGCAGCCGCAGAATTTTTACCTGCAGGTCCATTCCAGCAACGCGCTCAATGTGCCACTGCAGTTGTGGCAACCCTATGCCTACCAGCAGCATTTGCATTGGCAACTGCTGCTGCAATTCGTTTATTTTGGTTGCATCCTGACCCTGCTGCTCTACAACACCATGCTCAGTGGCCTGCTCAAGGATGTCCGTTTTCTGATCTATGCGGTGTACTCGCTGGCCATGGGCCTGGGCATGTTTTCTGGCAACGGGTTTGGCGGTCTTTACCTGTGGCCCGATCAGCATGCGTTCGATGCCATTGCCCAATCGGCTTTTTTGTGTCTGTCCATCATTTTTGCCACCGAATTCGCCCGCCGTTTGCTGGCCACGCCCAGCAGCATGCCCAAGCTGGACATGTCACTCAAGGGCTGCACCCTGATGGCCATGCTGGTACTGGCGAGCTTGCTGTTGCATCTGTGGCGGCCCATGCCACTGGCCCTGGTAATTCAGGCGTTCATGGTCATTTCGCTGATGATGGGGGTGCTGATCTTGTACATCAGCGTCAAACAAGCCATGGCACAGCGCGGCAGCGCACGCTACTTCGCCATTGGCTGGGGCATTCTTTGGGGCGGCGCTGTGACCGCCTCGTTTCATGCCATCGGGCTCATCCCTTCCAACGGGTTCACCGCCAACGCCCTGCAAATTTCAACCGTTGGCGAAATGTTCTTCCTCGCCATCAGCTTGGCCAGCAAAGTGCGTGAAGAGCGCGTACAGCTCGAACTGGCCCGACAACAAACCCTGCAAGTTCAAACGGAACTGGTGGATGTGCTGCGAACGTCAGAACAACGGCTTGAACAAACCGTGCAGCAACGCACGCGTCAACTGGAGCAATCGCTGGAGCGAGAGCGCACGCTGCTCCAGCAGTACGTGCACTTTGGTTCGATGATTTCACATGAAGTACGCAACCCGATCCACATCATCCAAAGCCAAATCAGTCTGTGGCGCAAAGAAAAATCGGTCGGACTGGACCACACCGAGGTCCGCCTGAACACCATGTCGGGTGGCTTGCGACGGCTGACCGATCTGTTTGAAAAGTGGCTGCAAAGCGATCGCCTCAAATCCCCCCACCTGCAACTGAGAATGCAAACGCTGAACCTGAGCATCTGGCTCGAGAGCTGGTTGCCCGCTTACCAATCACAACTGCCAGAGCATCGACTGGCGTGGTCGCTCACAGGGCCCGCCTGCACCGCCAGCATCGACCCGGCGATGCTGGAAATCGCCATCACCAATTTGCTGGAAAACGCGGCCAAATACTCTCCTGCAGACAGCACCATCACGGTCCGGGTCCCGACCAGCCAGTCGGCACAGGTGGGCATTTGCATCGACGATGAAGGCGTTGGCATCCCTCCAGAGTTTCAAGCGCAGATATTTGAAGATTTCTTTCGCACCCAGACCGAAACCAACAAACCGGGCATTGGCTTAGGCTTGGCCATCGTTCAGCGCATTGCCCAGTTGCATGGCGGCCGGGTGGAAGTCGGCACGGCGCCCACCGGCCAGGGCAGCCGCTTTTGCATCTGGTTGCCGCGCGTGGCCTGACCGCTTGGCGGCAGGCCACTGACTGCCGCCGCCCGACACCCCTCAGCGCTTTTCAAAACGGGCCAGTTCACGCTCCAAGGCTTGTACATCGGCTTCGATGCGCTGAATTTCCCCCTGACGCTTGTCTGCGGCAAGGCCGCTGCCTGCAGGACTGAGCATCGCCTGCTGCAACTGCGCCTTGCTGCGCTGAATTTCCTCGCGCAAGATGCTTTGTGCCTGCCGATCACGCACCTGCTGTACAGCCGGGTCTGCCGCGCGCGCATCGCCGGGCGCGGCCGCACGCGAAGCAGCGACTGGAGTGCTCAAACTGGCTGCGCGGATCGACGCGACCACAGGTGACGGTGGACTGCCCAGTTCTGCCTGCACCGGTTGGGCAGCGGGGACGCTGCCGAACGCAGCGCCCAACGGCGTGACCGACACGGGCGCTGTGGCTTTTGCAACCAACTCTGGCATTTTCCCCACCACGCTGGATCGAATCAGAAAGAGACGCTCACGCCTTTGAAGCTTGTCCGAAGTGCTGCGGAACAGGGCGCCGATGCCAGGAATGTCACCCAGCACGGGCACCTTGTCCTGCCCTTTGACAGACTGGACCGAGTTGTAGCCGCCCAGCAGCAGGCTTTCGTTGGGGCCTACGCTGGCTTCGGTGCTGACCACGCCGCGTACCACCGTTGGAATGTTGCCGATCGTGTTTTGCGTCTGGATTTGCCCGTCCTCGATGTCCACCATCAAGCGGATGTTGTATTGAGGCTCCTGCTGCACAATGCGCGGCGTCACCCGCAAGGTGATGCCAGCTGTCACAGGCGTCACCAAGGTCGAGCGCTCCGACGTCGTCTGGATGTAAAAAGTCTCGGACAAGTCGATCACCGCGCCCAAATTTTCGGTGGTCAAAATGGATGGACGGGATTGGATGCTGGCATCGCCTTGCTGTTCGAGCAGGCGCAAGCGAGAGACAAAATAGTCGGCCCCTGCGGCCGTGAGCGTGCCCGGTGTCACACCGCCGGCTCTGGAAGAAGCCACTGAAAGGGTTTTGCTGTCCACCGCCGTGCTCACGTCACCAAAACCCAAGCCCAAACGCTGCTTGTCCATGACGGCGTTCCAGCTCAAACCCAGCTCGGTCAAACGGTTGATGTTGACATCGATGATCAGCGCCTCGATTTCCACCAAGGGCGCGGGCACATCCAGCTGCTCAATCAGTGCTTTGTACAAAGGCATGCGTTCAGGTGTGTCCTGGACGATGACGGCATTGATGCGTTGGTCGGACTGGATGGAAGGTCTTGCGCTGGAATTGGCGTTGCCGCTGTTGGCATTCACGGACACCCCAACGCCCGGGGAGGCCGCATTGGCACTCGGCCCGGCGCCGCTTGCTGCGGCTGCGGCCTCGCCATTGCCCGGCGATGGCGTGGACGTGTCTCCGCCTCTGAGCGCCGCCCCACCGGGCACACGGCCGGCTGACGGATTGCCTGAAACGGAAACGTTGCCGCTGTAGGTCCCCCGCACCAGGTTGCGCAAAATGGACGTGACGCCAGGCACACTGATGCTCTGGTCGCGGTAGGCGATGGTGCGGTCCTCCACCGATGCATGCTTGAGGCGGAACACCGCAATCTGTTGACCACCCGGCGCATTGGGCATGGACTGCAAGGTGCGCTCCACCAACTGCACATACGCTTTGGGGCCAGACACCATGACAATGCCCATCTCGGGCATCTCGCCCCAGCCAAAGCGCGCATCGAAGACCCCCAAACTGGTGAGCAGTTGGCGCAGATTGCCCCCAGACCGCACGGCGGGTGTCGGGATGGATTTGGTCTCCAGGTCCTGGTTGTCGCTAATGTAGAGCGCGCCCGAATGGGTGAACCAATTGAACCCGAAGGTGCCTGCCAAGCGGTTCATGAACTCGGTGGGGTTGTCAGTGTTGAAGCGCCCACTGACCTTGTCTGTGAGCTTGACTGACATGTGCAAACGCAGGTTGTACGCCAGCGCGAAGTCATTGAGCACAGCCGACAAGGACTTTTTTTCGGCATAGTAAGTGAACGGCGCGTTCGGCCAAGGGGTGGGCCCCGCATGCAGCACAGCAGGCATGGCCATCAGCGTCATGAGGGCCAGCAACTGGGCGCGCGACGATCGTGCCCAGGATGCCGGGCGAAAAAAGGGAACAGAATTTCTAAGTTTCACAGCATGGCTCTCCAAAATTCGATGTCATTGGCCAGGCGCTCCAGGCAGGCCTCCAGCGCGGCAACGCCCGCGTCTTGTGGCAAATGGGTTTGCAACCACAGCGCAGAACGCTCAGGGTCCATCACCAGCGCCGAGGCGCTGACGGCCATGCGGGCCGTGGCGACAGCCGCGGCCTTTTCGACCAGCGCTTCACGCGGTCGCAAGTCCTGCGGCAAATCGATCACACGCGCCTGCACCAACCAGCCAGGCGTGGTGTGCCGACTCAGCAAGATGCGCATGCGGTCCAAAGGAATGGCCAGACGGCCCGTTCGGTGCGCCGCTTCCAGCGACAAACCCTGCGCCAGGGCCCAGCTTTCAAGCCAATCGGGAAAAGAAGTGTTCATGGTGATGGGTGGGGAAAATCATTCCTGCGACTGGGCCAAATCCGTGATGAGGCGCAAAACGGCCGCCACAGGTTCGATCAAGTCAGAGGGGATGAATTGGTTGATCTGGGCCGTGTCAAACAGCGCATGGGCCAGCGGAATGTTCTGCATGACCGGCACACCCGCCTCTCGGGCGGCGTCGATCATGCGCTGTGCCAGTGCACCTTCGCCCTTGGCCATGACCAGGGGCAAGGGCGTTTCGCCCTCCTGGTAATTCAGGGCGATCGCGTAGTGGGTCGGGTTGGTCACCAACACGGTGGCTTGACGCGCTTTTTCGGTCGCATCGTTTTGCATCAACTCCATGTGCAGGTGCTTGCGCTGGCTCTTGATGTGCGGGTCACCTTCCATGCCCTTGTATTCCTGCTTGACCTCGTCCTTGCTCATCATCAATCCCTTGGTGTATTGATGCCGCTGCCACAGCAAGTCCGCCAGCGACAGCACCACATACGCCAGGCCGGTGTAGATGATCAGGGTCTTGAGGATTTCACCAAAGACCGCACCCAACACCGGAATGTCTTTGTAGGGCAGCAGCATCAAAGTGGGCAGTTGGCGCAGGATCAAGTCGTACAACACCCAGGTGATGATCCCGATTTTGAGGAGGGACTTGAGAAACTCGACCAGGTTCTTTTTGGAGAACATGTTTTTGGCATTGGCTGCCACATTGAGTTTCTTGGCAGACGGCATGAGGGATTTGAACGAGATCAACAAGCCCGTCTGCAAGGCTTCCACAAAGATGCCCAAAATCAGGACGATCAACAAGAACGGCAATGTCAGCGCCACCGCCTCGCTGAAAAATTCGTCCAGCAAGTTGTTGATGGCAGCGTCAAAGTCGTGCTGCAGATAGGCAAAAGGCAGCAGCACCAGCTGCCCCAGTTTGTCCACCAAACGAGAACCCGAAGCCAGCATGTAAGCAAACAAGGCGACCACCAACACCGTTTGGGTGAAGTCTTTGCTTTTGGCGACCTCGCCCTTTTCACGGGCCTCGCGCAGTTTTTTGGCCGTGGGTTGTTCGGTTTTTTCGCTCATTCAAGCGCCCCCTTGCATGGCAGGCCCCAACCAATTCATCCAGTCACGGCTGCCATCGATGTGGGTCCGGGCGATGTCAAACAGCGTGCCCGCCGACACCGCCAACATGAAAATGCCCAGCGCACTCTTGATTGGCATGGCCAAAAAGAACACCTGAAGCTGCGGCGCAAAACGACTGACCAGCGCCAGCGACAACTCCGACAGCAGCATCACCAACATGGCCGGTGCGGCCAACAGCAAACAATGCTGGAGCATGCGGTTGAGCTGCAAAAAAACCAGGTCTGCAAACCCTTGGCCCCATTGCGGCCAAAATTGCAAGGGGTTCCACAACTTGTAGCTGTCGTACACCACACCCAGCAAAACATGCATGCCGCCGATGGCGATGTACACCGTGATGAAGCTCATGTTCATCAACAGCCCCAGAGGAGAACTCTCGCTGCCTGTCAACGGGTTGAGCATGGCCGCCATGTTGGCACCACGCTGGTTGTCCACCATGAAGCCGATGGCTTCGAACAACCAAAACGGCAAGGCCAACAAGAAGCCCAGCAACAAGCCAATCAAGGCCTCCTTGCCCAAGATCAACAACAGCATCGTGGCGTCCTGGCCCAAATCGGCCGGCACCTGAACCAAAGGCAACACGACCACGCCAAAACCCGCCGCCATGGCAAACAACACCGTGCGCGGCACCAGCGTGCGGTTCATCATGGGCAGCAACAAAAACATGGGCATCAGGCGCGCCTGCACCACCAGCAAGCCCAAAACCACACTTTTGAGCTGAAGGGGGTCCATTCGAACGATGTCCGCAGGGATCATGTCAACGGACCCACCGAGGAAAACCGTCAAAAATCGCCAAGGCGTAGTTGAACAACTGTCCCCCCATCCATCCGGCCGTCAGGTACAGCGTGAGGCCCACGGCAATCAATTTGATGGCAAACGACAAGGTTTGCTCTTGGATCTGCGTCAAAGCCTGCAGCAACGAAAACAAGGTGCCCACAATGGCGGCGACAGCGATGGCGGGCATGGACAGCAACAGCGTCAGATTCAACGCATTCGACAAAATGTTGACGATTTCAGAGGAGTTCATGGTGCCAGCTCAAGCGTAGGTGAGGATGAGGCCCCGGATCAGGCGGGTCCAGCCGTCCAGCATGACAAACAGAAATAGCTTGAGGGGCATGGAAATCATGACCGGTGAGACCATCATCATGCCCATGGCCAGCAAAATATTGGAGACGATCAGGTCGATCACCACGAACGGCAAAAAGAGCAGGAACCCGATCTTGAAAGCCTCGGTCATCTCGGTCAGCATGAACGAGGGCAGCAGCACCATGAAATCTTTTTCCCGGACTTTGGCGGCCAGATCGGCGCTCCACATCTCGCGTGCGGTTTGCACAAAAAAATCACGGTGTCCTCGTTCGCTGTGCTTGTGTAGGAATTCGCGCAGCGGCTCAGCCCCCTGCATCATGGCGTTGAGTGTGTTCTCGATGGACCGTGTGGCCTGGGGCAGTGCCACCACTTGCTCGTACATGTTCTGGCCAACGGGCGCCATGATGTAAGCGGACATCAGCAAGGCCATGGCGTACAAGGCCAGGTTGGGGGGGATTTGCTGCACACCCAAGGCATTGCGCAACAAGGACATCACGATGGCAATTTTCAAAAAGCTCGTGCACACGACCACCAAAGTTGGCAGCAAAGCCAGCAGGGCCAGCGTGACGGCCAGCGAAACCGGATCAAATCCTCCTGCCATCGATCACCCCACCGCTTTGCTGGGCATGGCAGCGCTGAGGCTGCCAATGGCCACCCCCAGACGGCCATCGATGTCCACCAACTGCCCCGTGCCGATCGGCATGCCGTTGGCACGGATCGTCACGTACTCTTGCGCCAGCCGCTGAAGCGGCAGCGTTTCGCCGGGCTGCAGGGTTTTCACCTGCGCCAGGCTCAAGACCGTTTCGCCCAGATCGAAACTCACACGAACCGGCAATTGCCCCAAGGATTCGAGTTCGCCGTCCGCAGACAACGCAGGCGTGGGAAGGGTGTCAGGAAGCGTCATGATGTGTACCGTAGAAAGAATGTGCAATTGGTTGTTTTCAAGTCGGGCCTGGCAGGCGACCCAAGGGGCTTGGGCCGATTCGCTGCGCAAGCACACCACTTGGTCGCCGTGCGCATAGCGCTGCTGCATCAGCACCACTTGACCCGCCTGCAAGTTCTCGAAGGCCCTCAAAGGCAAAAAGGTTTCACCCAGACAGAAGGTCAAAGACTGTGGACACAGGTCTTCATCCAGGGTCACAGGGGCTTGCCCCGGGTGCTCGGCCACCAGCCCAGCCACCAGCAACAAGCCCAGGCTGTCGGTGTGCAGCACGCCATGAAAAACCTCGGCAGGCGCCGCCGCATCGGCCTGCATTTGCAAGCTCATCAACAGGTGATGACGTGCCCCCTCGGGCAGCGTGCCTGCCTGGCGCTCAAAACCCATGCCATGCGCCACGCCACGACCCGATTGGCTCAAGGCTTGGGTCAACCATTGGCTGGCCTGCACCTGCGCCACATGCAGCCACTCGGGTGCAAGCTGCGGCAGCTGCGGCCAGGCAGCACCCAAGGTTGCGGCCAACCACCGCTCGGCTGCGGTGTGCGGCACATCCAGCCACAGGGCGGCCCCCGCCCACGCCAATGCGATGCGCACGGCAGACGGGTCCAGCATCATGGGGGCGCCAGGCGGCATGCAACGCAGACTCAAGCAGGCCGTTTTGTCCTCAGCGCTGGGCCAGCCTGGCAGGTGCAAGTCCACCGCATGGCGTGCCAAGGTCGTCAAGGCCTGGGCTTCACTGCCACTGAGGCGGGGGATTTTCAATGTTCGTTCTGGCACAACCATATCCGTTCAAAAATCATGGGCATGAGGCAAACGCCTCCACAGCCCCTGGGGCATCACCCGAGGGGGTGTCGAGCGTGACGCGCCAAAGCACATCGCGGTTCAAGGCCAAGGCCATTTGGCGTGCCATGTCCGATGCCGGCCGGGCCAGCGTTTCATAAGACGAGGCATCGCTGCAGCACAAGTCGGCCACCCAAGCGCCCGCGTCTTCGTACAGCGCCACGGTAACACCAGGCAACAGGCGCTCATCGAGCGTGATGCGCACCTCTCGCCGCCCATCCTGGCCTTCACCCACCAGCAATCGGCTGGCACAGTCCTGCAGCCAATTGAGCAACGACGTCTGCGGGGCATCCCCCCCCGACATGGGCGCAGCGTCCGCCTGGGGCACGGCCCCCAGCAACTCGAACGGGCTGAGCAGCCGCCCGGGCGCTGCTTGGTGGGCGTGGGCCTGAGGCGCCTGGGCCAAAGCCTGGCCAAAACGGGCTGCGGCTTGAGGGTCGGGCTCGTGCGGTGAGGGCTGCGCTGACCCCTCTCCGCCCTGCAAATCGCCACGGGTGCCGGTACGCACACCGATTTGGACCGCGTTTTCAGCCATGCTCTGGCTCCTCAGCCGGGTCACGCAACCGCAATTGGCCCGCCACTTCTTCCAGCTCCATCTCCTCGCGGCGTTCACGCTCACGGGCTTCAGCGGCATGGAAGTTCTGGGCCAGCTCGATGAATTTGTTTTTCGCCATCGTCGCTAGGCGGTGCTGGTCGGTCGCGCTGACGTAGTGTTGTTGTGCCACCTCGTGCTCCGCCAAGGCCTGCTCCAAACGGAAGGCCAAGTGGGCTTCGGTGGCACGCAGCACAGCCACATCCTCATGCACCGCCAAAATTTCGCGCGGCTTGACCAAACGAGAGCACAGCTCGCCGTACCAACGCACTTCGTCTTGCTGGGCCTGCACACGAAACACCTGCAAAGTGTCTTCGGCTTTTTCTTGGCGGTGGTGTGCCTGTTGCAAATCCAGGCGCGTGCGCAACATGTCTTTTTCCGCTTTCTGTTCGCGGAAATTTTTGATGAACAGCAATTCGTCAACCATGGCCATACCGATCTCCTCAACGTCCAGCCGAACCGCGAACCGCGGTCAGTTGGGCCAGTCCGACCAGGGCTTGCGAAAACCCGCTGAGTTCATCGGTGCGCTGGCGCAAGAAAGTGCGAATCGCCTCGATCTTCTCAATGGCCTCGTCGGTGGTGGCATCGCTGCCCCGTTTGTATTCACCGATCTTGACCAGCAACTCCACCTCATTGTACTTGGCCATCAGCTCGCGCATGCGCCCTGCCGAGGCTTTGTGCTCGGGCGTGATCACCTGGTTTTGCACCCGGCTGGCCGAAGCCAACACATCGATCGCCGGGTAATGGTTAGCTGCGGCCAGCGCGCGCGACAGCACGATGTGGCCATCCAGGATCGAGCGGGTTTCATCGGCCACCGGCTCGGTCATGTCATCACCCTCCACCAGCACGGTGTAGAGCGCCGTGATCGAGCCCTTGTCGTTCATGCCCACCCGCTCCATCAGTTTGGGCAAAGTGGCAAACACCGAAGGCGGGTAACCGCGCCGTGTGGGCGGCTCGCCCGCGGCCAAGCCGATCTCGCGCTGAGCCCGCGCAAAGCGCGTGACCGAATCCATCAGAAACAACACTTTCTTGCCTTGGTCCCGAAAATACTCGGCGATGGCCGTGGCCACATAGGCGGCTTTCGCGCGCTCCATGGACGATTTGTCGGAGGTAGCGCAAACGATGACGGCACGCTTGCGCCCCTCCTCGCCCAACTCGTGCTCGATGAACTCACGCACCTCACGACCCCGCTCACCGATCAGCGCAATCACCGTCACATCCACTTCGGCGCCCTTGACCAGCATGCCCATCAGCGTCGATTTGCCGCCGCCAGCCGCCGCAAAAATGCCCATGCGCTGGCCTTCGCCACAGGTCAGCAAACCGTCGATGGCCCGCACCCCCAAGGGCAAGGGGTGCTGGATGACGCGCCGCGTAAGCGGATCGGGTGCCTCGGCAAACACCGGATAAAAGCGATCGGCTTCCAGAGGCCCGCGTTCCTTGAAATCCAGTGGCTGGCCCAGGCCATCGAGCACCCGGCCAAGCAAGCCCGGCCCCACAGGCACCACATGCGAACGCCCCGTGGGAATCACCTCGGTCGAGGCCGAAATGCCATACATATCCCCCAAGGGCGTGAGCAGCGCCGCATCGCGGGCAAAGCCCACCACCTCGGCCTTCATCTCGAAGTCCTCACCCGGTTGGCGCAAGATGCAGACTTCTCCGATCTTCACAGAAGGCACCACTGCCTTGATGATGGTGCCAATCACCTGCGTCACCCGCCCGGTGATGGCCAGCGTGGGGGTGTCCTCCACCGCCAGTTGCATCATGTCGAGCACGTAATCAAAACTTTTCACGTCGTTGCCTCTGTTCAAACGGCCATCCATTGCATGCGTTCGCGCAGGCTCAGGATCTGGTCGGCATGCCGTGTCAAAGGCTCTGTGCGTTGCTCGACACGGCCCAGCATCCTGTACGTCATGTACAGGGTTTTGGTCGCGCTCACCATGGATGCAGCGGCCTCAGCGTTGCCACCCAAGGCCACCAGGCCTTTGCCCACGGTGTTTTCCACGGTCCGGCGGACCGCCGCCACCCCGGCGTCAAATGCCGCATCGGCACCACCATGTTCGGCTGCCCGGGTACTTTCAGACTGTGCATTGGCACGTGCCTGCGTTTTGTCGCCAATGGCCTGACGCAAGTGCGCCAGGTCATCGCGCAAATCCAGATAAGCCTGGCTCAGGCTGGTCACCAGCTGCTGCGTCTTGGCGGCATCGGCGGGCATGCGTTGCCCTTGTTCGGACAACGCCAGATAGTGGTCGCACAACTTTTCGAAGTGAAGCGGCATTTTGGCCAGGTCGTAGCGTTTGTAGCCCGCTTCCATGGCCTTTTTGTCTTGATCGAACTTGATCGCCACCGCCATGGCCCCCAGACTCATACCGATGCAGGCCATCGGAATCGCCACCGCCTTGCCCATGGCCATGCCCGTTACACCCACAGCCGAAAAGGTGATGACTTTCAAGGCGCTGTTGAGCACCAGACTCCACTTGCGCGCTTTGTCCTTGATGGCACCGGTGTCCACCACATCGTGGCGCGCCTTGGCAGCAGCCATCATGCGGTGACAGACAAAATTGCCGATCGCATCGGCGCCCAAGGGTTGCTCGGCATAAGGCAACGGTGCGCTGGGGTTGTGCAAACGGGCTTGTTTGTTCTTCAAATCTTTGTAGGCACAGCGCGTGTCTGCGGCCGATTTGACAGCCATCAGGCTGGCAGCAGCCAAAGCCACAGCCGGGCCCACGCCGCCCGTGGTGACGGTCAAAACGGTGAACAAGGCCACCGTCCCCGCGCCCGCCATCAACGCACCCAGTTTTTGCCAGTACGTGCGTTTGGCGGGGTAAACGTTGGCCTTCTCGGCCTGTTCAAGGGAAGCAGCCAGGGTGTTCTTGCAGTCGATCACCTGTTGTTTGAGCGCCTGAAACTGTTGGCCCACACTGGCCAAGCTGATGACAGCTTCAGCCTCAGCCTCGGGTACGGCCTCGCCCTTGACCTCAGCCTCTGGCAAGGGATCGGTGGACACCGATGCCGACAGGGCAGGCGCAGATGACGATTCAGCTGGGGGTTCAGCCCCGTGCGCCACCTCGGCCTGCGCTGCCGGCATGGGCACACGCAGCATGGCCTCGTAGGGCACACTTTGACGCGCCGCCGACAAGCGGGGCAAGGTCAGGTGCGGAGGGGCAAAAGACACCGACCTGGGCCGTGGCGACGCGCTGACCTCCGTGCCCTGCGTCAAAGGCACCGACCCCACAGGGATCGGCATGGAATGGCGGGAAACAAACGAGGGCATGGGCTGGTGACTCAACGGGCGGATCAGAGGATCTGGTCCAGCAAATGCTGTGCGAGTTCGCGCACCACCGGGTCAGCGTCCGACACAGCATCGAGTTCGATGGCCGCGCGCAAGGCGTCTTGCGCTTCAGGCACATGCCCCAAGGCCAAGAGGCACTCGCCCAAGCGGAATGCACAAGCGCCATGGCTTGGCTCCAAGGCGTAGGACAGCGAAAAATACCCGGCGGCCTGCTCCAATTGGCCCATTTGCTGCAAACACAGCGCAAAACCAAACAGGTGCTGGGCACTGAGCGGATGGTGCTCGACCAATTGCACATAGCCCTCCAGCGCCTGATCGGGCTGGGCTTGACGCAGGGCCTCTACCGCTTGCGCGTTCAAAGCATCCCATTGCGCGGGCGTACGAGTGGCCGTCACACCCGCCTCGTCATCAGCCAGCCCATCAGCGTCCTCTCCGAAGCTTGCGAGCGGCAAGTCCGACAAAACCTCTTGCAAAGCCACGTCGGCTTGCGCCAAGGCGGCTTCCAGCGAAGCCTTTTGCACAGAAGACAAATGGGGCAGCACGTCTTCGATCACACCCGGCTCCCCAAAATTTTCTGGAATGATTTTTCCAATGCTTCAAGTTGCTTGGCCATGCTGGCTTGCACTACGCCAATGTCACTTTCCAAAATGGCGGCGTCATCCTTGAGCCGGGGATCGGCCACGATGTCGAGCATGCCCACACCTGGAAAGCGCTCCAGCAGTTCGTGCGCACGCGCGCGCACCGGGTCCACATGGGCGGGAGACAAACGCAAGGTCAGCTGTTTTTGGTTGCGCATCACGGCCAAACCACTGCGAACGACGGTCAAGACACGATCCTCGTCAGTGAAGTCATCGACCACCTTGCGCACCGACTGCATCACCAGCTTGACCACACGTTGTTCCATGCCCGCAAAGTAATCAACCGTTTTGCTGGCGGCATCGATCATGCGATCCATCTGCTCGAGCTGAATTTGCGCCAGGCCTTCAGCGTATCCGCGGGTTTTTTCCGCTTCATAAACCCGCTCGGCCTCGGCACGTATGCGTTCAGCCGCCTCGTGTGCCTGCGCCAGCACCGTTTGCGCTTCGTGCCAGGTGGCCACGTCTTGGGCCTGCAACACCCAGGCCGCCGGATCTGGCCGCATCAGGGCCCCATCCGGGGCCTGTGTTTTGAACTGAACGAAGCCATTCATGCCAGGTCTCCCTGCTGTGCCACTTGCCATTGCGCATCCCACTGCGGGTTCCATTGACGCACCATGGCCTCGTAGGCCTGTGCCACGGCCTGCGTCAGCGCCTGCATCTCGCTCGTACCCAGCGCGGGCGTTGCCAGAGCAAACACATCGGGCGTCTGCGCAGGCAGCTTCAACCACAAACGCTGGCCGATGCTGCGCGGCAGCCCCAGGCAAATGCCGACCAGCGCATCCCAGCCACACTGCCAAATGACCTTCGGCCACTCGGTCACGGCCAGCTGCTGCAGCACCAACTCGGTCGAGGCGGCCTGGGGCATGGGTGCGGCGTTCGGGCTGAACACCCAGGACCAATGCGCCTCATGCACCTGCTCTGCCAGGACCTGCACATCCTGGCGCAAAACCAATTTGCGCAGTGCACCGCTGGCGCGGCGCAAGCCCATCCACCAAGCCAATTCACGCACGGCATCATGGGGCAGCAGCGCGGCACGGTGCAAGGGCTGCGCTGTGTCCAAACCCTCCAGGTCTGGCAAACCCAGGGTTTGCGCCATGGCCCGCGAGACCTGTGCCACCGGCATGTCCAGGCCGTCGAGTGCGGCAGGCCGCAACTGGGCCCCTCGCTCGGGGTCCACGTATTGCGCGGGCAGATACGCGAATTCAAAAATGCAGCGTGCCGCATCCAGCGGCAAGCCCTGCAAAGCAGCCGCTGGCGTCATCCCTGCGCCCCCGTACCGGACTGCGGCACCTGCCGAGGTAGCCAGATGAAACGCCAGCCCAAATAGGCCGAGAGGGACAGCAGCGCCGCCATCAGCACCAATAAGCCAGCAAACAAACCTTGGGCCCAGCCGACAGAATCCACCATCACATGGATTCCCAGGACGTTTTCAAACGCAGGCGATGTTTTCTTGAGCGCAGCGCTGGGCACCAGCACCACAGAGACCCGCTCCATGGACAGCCCAGGAATGCTGTTGACCACCAAACGCCTAACCTGCGGTTGCAACAAGTCCAGATCGGAATCCTGCAAATGTTTGATGAACACCGCAGCGGAAGCACTTTGATCACGCTCACTGCCGCCGCCCCGTTCAGGCAGCACCAAATGCACCCGCGCAAACAGCACGCCGTCGATGCGCGACAGGGTGGCCGACAAATCCTGCGACAAGGCGTTGAGGTAACGTGCGCGTTCTTCGATGGGCGAAGAAATCAGACCATCCTTGCGAAAGACCTGGCCCATGCCGCTGAACTGCTCACGCGGCAAGCCCCGCTCGCGCAAGATGTCCACGGCTTGTGCCGCCTTGTCTTGCGGCACGCGCACCCCCACCAGGCCTTCTTTGCCCGGCACCTTGGTGGCGGGCACCTGGTTGTTGATGAGTGCCGCAATGACTTCGTTGGCATCGGCTTCAGCGATGGCGCTGAGCAACTCCACTTGTCCGCCGCAAGCTGTGAGCAGCACCGTCAGCGCACAGGCCCACCCCAAGGCCAAGCGTCGAATCAGAAATGTCATCGTGCTCATTGCGTTTTCAGGACCTGGTCGATGTTCTGGGTCATCTTGCTGACCCCTTTGTTGATCAGCTCGTACTGCATGCTGGCTTGCATGATGCTCAACTGCAAACGCATGGCATCGGCCACCCCCAGATCGGGGGCAGTCAGCATGTTCTGGGCTTGGGTAAAACGTTGACCCAAATCGTCTGAGGCCGACTTCAGGCCCGACAAGATGGCATCGCCCAGACCCGCCTTGTCGGAGCCGGCGGTTGGTGCAACCGTGTCCGCATCTGGCAGCACGGCGGCCTGGGGTTCATGCAAGGCAGCCGCAAAACGGTCCACGTCCGTGCCCAAAGCCTGCACGCGCAAAGGGGGAGGAACAGCCACAGCCGCCCCCGAAGGGGCCATGGCCTGGGCAAGCACAGCTTCAATCATGTCAAGGGCTCCTGGATAAAGGTCAATAAGGTGTTCGGAGTCTTCAAACCCAGCATGTCTTGGGCCATCGCATAGGCATGGGGGTGGCAGGGCATGGACAATACCGTCAACAGGGTCTGACGGCTCTCGGCGGTGCGGCGCGCCATGTGCAGGGCAAAACCCAAAAAAGCCGTCAACAAAGTCAGGTCCGTGGGGTGCGCACGTTGGTGCACTTCGGGGGCCTGGGCCAAGCACTGGCAACCCTGTTGCAGCACGCGCACAGCCTCTTCGGCCTGACCACGGTTGAGCCAGACCGCAACCTGTCCGATCCAGGCAAAGTCACGCCAGGGCCGCAACACAGCCAAGGCCTCAAACAAGGCCAGTGCGTCCGTGTGCAATAGCGCACCAGCGCCCACCATGCCGACCTCGGTCAGCAGGCGCACGTCTTCGGCGCTCAGTAATTCAGTGGGCTGCACGGTCAATCAGCGCCTGAATGGCCTGCGCTCGGACTTGCAGTTGCTGAAACTGGGGCAGCTGCGATGCGGCACTGGGCAAAGCCGCCAGCACCGCCTGTGCCGCCTGTGGCTGACGCACTTCGATGAACGCCTGCGCCAAAGAGAAGGCGTACGGCGTCTTGCTCTCAAGTGCCGCACTTTGCAAAGCCAGGGCATGCATGATGGCGGCCCCAGCAGGGTCGCCATGGCCGCGCAAGGCGTGTCCCATGCCGGCCAAATAGTCGGCGTGCGCAGGCAAATGCTGCAGCAAAACAGCAAACGCCACCTGGGCTTCTGCATATTGGCCGGCCTGCAAAGCACTCACGCCCAAGCTGTAAAACACATCCAGGGCTTCTTCGCTGAAAGGGCGATCCGGCAGTGGCGTTCTGTTCCACAACTCGGTCAATTCCTGGCCTTGGACCTGCAGGGCCGACAGCGAATCCGCTGCAGCAGATGGCGAAATGTTCAGGGTATTGGACATGGCAACCTCAAATGTTCTGGATAGTGGCTTTGGCAGAAGACTGCTCTTGGTCATACGCGGCCTTGAGGTTGTCCAGCAAGCGCTGCGTGGCCTCTTTCCACATTTGCGCAAACTCGTCTTCGCGCGCCAGATGGGCCGCGGCCTGGGTGGCTTGGGCTTCCAACTCCTTGCCTTGTGCCTCGTCCATGTCGGCGTCGTACTTTTTCCCGGCCGCGACAACCCCACCCAGTCCCGTGATCACCGACCCCATGGATTGCGACAACTCCGTGGCCAACCTGGCACGGCTGTTGAGCAGGTCCGCCTTGCCGCTGGCATAAGGCGCTGTGGGCGATGCCGCAGTCGGGACCTCGGGCGTGCTGTCCAGCGCAGCATCCGCAGGCCGCTCACCCTTGAAGGCGTTGGCGCGCACACGACCTGTACCCGCCTGGGCCATCAAATCGTCAAAGCTGTTGGCTTCTTCTGCGGTGTTGGCCGCTTTGGATGTTGCAGCAGGGCTTGCAACGGCCGCGGGTTCCTGTGCTTTGATTTCCTTGCCCGCCTTGAACGACGCACGCGCAGCCACAACGCCACCCGCCAGCCCCACAGCACCACCGGCAAACTGCGTCCATCCCTGAGTCAGTGCGGCGCTGTAGTTGTTGTCGGCCGCGTCTCGCATCTTTTCGGCCTGCCCCTGCATGGCCAGTACCTGGGTCTTGAGCTCGGCCACCTTGCCTTCCACAGCGTTTTTGCGCAACTTCTGAAACAAATCGGCCATGGTGGCCGCCATGCTGGCCAGCAAATCCGAGATGTTGCCCCCGTCAACCGACAGCTCGTCCAGCGCAGCACCCGCTTTGGTCGCGCTCAACGGCAAGATGCCCCCCATGGTCAACCCACCGGCCGCAACGTGCGAGCTGGCCAAGGCGCCGATTTGCTGCAAATCCTCGTCGGTGGGGACACCTGTGGTTTGCACTTTGTCGGCGTAAGCGGTCGTTTCTGTCCCTGTGGTCACACGGCCCGTGTAGGCGGCGTTAGAACGGTCAATGGGCGAGGTCGTCATGGTGTGTCCGATCTGTCGTCAAAAGAATGGCCTCAGGCCTTGTAGTTGGATTTGGGGTCGGCGGGCGCAACCAGCGCGCTCAAAGCCTCGGTGAATTTCTGCAAATCGCCAAAATCTTCGACCAGTGCCCCCCAGGCTTTTTGCATGGCCTGGAAGGTCTTCATGTTGCTGATTTCGCTCAGATCGAAATCATTGCCCTGAAGTTTCTGGGTCAATGTGGTCCAGACGATTTTGAAATTGTCGGCACTCAACTCTTTGTAATCGCCCGCCACAATGCCAGCGCCAATGCCCACAGCGCCGGAACCCACCATGCTGACGATGGCACCCAGGGCCGAGGCGTTTTTGGCCGGCACATTGAGCAAAACGGCCACATCGGCGGCCAAGTCGCCCATGCTGGAAAAATCGATCTTGTCCCAGGTGCCGCCGATCGCGTTCATGGCCACATTGGCGCCCACGAACGCCAACGAACCCACCACGTCGCCCCATTTTTCGGTCACTTTGGGATCAACCCCCAATTGCAACAAAGCCAACTCGGTGCCGCGCTGAACCATCTCATCGACGCCGCTGGACTTGACGATGCCGGCAATCACCGAGCTGATGGCGGGCATGGCGGTCTTGAAGCCCTGCAAACTGCCCGTGCTGATGGCGGTGGCGGTGGCGGCACCCAATGCTAGTGCACCGACTACCACCTTCACCGGATTTTTCAGGCAGTAATGGAGTGGCCCCATCACCAACCGGGCAAAGTCTTCCAATTCAAATGCCTTCGCACAGACCGCCTCGCGCCGGTCCTTGCGCATCTCGCGCAACAAGGCGGCACGGTCCATCTTGGCGTCGGCTTTCTGGCGCGCCGTGCCCACGTCTTTTTCTTCGGCTTGGGCCAAACGATGGGTGGCCAAGGCGCCTTTGGCCTTGGGGGACGACAGCGTGGGCTTGCCTGCAGGCGATGTATTTGCCCCACCCACCTGGGCCACTTCAGCCGGTACCGTGCCGGTCGTGCCACTGGCGGCGCCAGCAGCCGATGTGCCCTGTGTGCCCTGTGTGCCCTGTGTGCCCTGTTGGCCCTGGGTGGTTTGCGTCCCCGTTGTGGGCGTGGAATAGGTCGGGCCAGAAGGTGTCGTGATGGTGGTCATGGTTTACTTTTCTGCGGTATGCACATCAACGCATCTGCGCTCTGGTTCGGAGTGAGCACCAGGCTCATGGGCAACGCCTTGTGCACAGCGCCCAAAGACTCCGGCCACAGGCCTTTCATGCCGCCCAACAAGCGGCTGCCAGCTGCCACCAGTTGTGGCATCGACGGTGTGGGTGAAAAGCAAGCAATCGCCATGGACATGTTGCAGGTTCCTGCGTGGGTTCAAACCATGTTGCCCTGGATGGTCTTTTGGTTCTGACCATGACGGTTGACGAGTTCAGACAGGCGCTCTTGTCCATCGGACATGCGCTGCAAGATGTCCTTCAAGGCTTCGTAATAGATCTGGGCCATTTGCTGACCTTTGAGCGCCATGGCTTGCAGTGCTTTGTTGTCGGCGCTGGCTTTCGCGGCATCGCGGCGGTCCTTGGCCGCATTCATCCCCACTACGGTCGATGCCATCGTGGCCGCACTGCCGGCCATTTGGGTGACGGCGTTGAGCTTGTTGGCCATGCTGCCAAGCTTGGCGGCGCCAACACCGGCCGCGGCGTCACCGGCCTTGAGCAGGGCGGCGCCCGACTTGAACATGGCCCCCACCGACACCACGGCAATCGCCACCCCCACCGCAATGTCGGTCCACTTCATGTAGCCCTTGGCGGTGTCCTCATCCACATCGAAAACTTTTTCGGCAATGAATTTGACAAGGTTGCCCACCGTCAGATCAAAGCCCATGCCGTCGGGATACCCCATCTCTTTCATGACGTCATTGATCAGACCGCTGACACTGCCCATGATGGAGTAGATCGCCAACGGCAGCAGCACAGGCCCCAGCGTGCCCGCCGAAGCCACCGTGGCCACCACAGCGCCAATGGCCAACAACGCCTTGCCCGCGATGCTCAACACCGAACCCCAAAAGTCCTTGTTGTCTGCGCTGGCCAGCTTGGAGGCCACCTCCCGGATTTTTTCGATCCGTTCCTTGGCCAAGGCATCACCCACTTGGGTGTTGCTTTTGATCAACTCCACCCAGGCTTGTTGTGTGATCTCGCCACCCTTGCCTAAAAAAAGAGGCAACAGGCTTTGCAGGTTTTCCAAAATGTCATCGACCTCCACTGTGGGCGGGGCCAACTGTGGCGCACCCGAAACCGTGACCCATGCACCCTGTGCGTCAGCAGGGGTGGGCACAGGCACCTGCGCAACGGCGGCGGCATCCGACTCCACCTTGGCACGCCCTGCGGGCGTCGCACCTTCTGGCGCGACATAACCCGTGGGGTAGTGCCCTGCAGGGGATACAGCGGTGCTCATCGTCATGGGGTGTTCTGGGATGGGGTGGCTCAGGGCTGAATGCGGGCAGACGGTGCGGTGCGTGCCGCGCGCAAAGCCATCAGCTTGAGCATGGCATCGGCCTTTTGCTTGAGCGCCTGGTGCTCGGGCGCTTTGCAGCGCTGAACCACCTCGGCCATCAAGGTCTGTGCATCAGCCAGATCGCCCTTGCCAGCCACGCACTCGGCCATGTGGAAAGCGGGCACGGGGTCTTCGACATCGAGCGCAATGCACAAGGTGTAAGCGGCAATCGCTTCATCCCATTTTTTGAGCATTTGCTGGCAAGCACCCAGGCCCAGCGTGTAGCGGCGGTCATAGGGGTCGGTCATACCCAAGTAGGCAAACACCTTGGCAGCGTCTTCAAACTGATCGGTGCCATAAAGGCGGTACGCCGTGGCGTACAGCGCCTCGAATTGTTCATCGCTGATGCCGGCCAGATCACCCAGCGTGCCTCCCTCTCGAAAGTGGGCAGCAATGCGTTCGGTGATGGCAGCCAGGTCTTCGCCAGTCAGGCTCTCGGTGTCGTTTGGATGGGTGCTCATGGCGCTGACTTGTCGGTTAAATTTTATTGATGACGCCGGTTGCGCCTTCGTTGAACTTCTTGGTCAGCGTGCTGATCAGGTTGTTGATCTGGTCGATCTGGTTGGTCAGCTTCTGGATGTCGATCTGGTCACGCGTGTTCATGCTGCCGATCTTGTCCTGCTCGTTTTTGATGGCCACCTCCAGCGCGTCCAGATCAGACTTTTTGAAATCGCCAGACATGATGTTGGCCGCGTCCGCCTCGGTCAGCGTACCGTTGGCCAAACCGCTTTGACAAAAAGTGTCCACTGTGCCCATGAACTGCCGACCTTCGTCAGTGAGTTCGGCGCGCCATGTGCTGAGTTCTCCCGCACTGCTAGCGGTTGTGGATGATGTTGAAGTAGCGTCTGCGGCCTCTTGGGTAGCGTAATACCCCGTCATTGCGCGCTCCATGCGCGCACCAATGTTCTCTTCAGCGTCTTTCATTCCCAACCCATACCACGGACGATCAGGGTTTTTGTCTTCGACCGTTCTGCCCCACATCGCGCTGTGGTTGGCATCTGTTTTTGCAGGAACTTCGTATCCCGTGTCGTGCCAGGCTTTGGCCATTTTTTCTTGGATTGATTTATCCAAAACAGGATCACCTGTTCCGGTGGAATTTTCAGTCACACCTCCGTACAGATAGGTGCGCTCCTCTTCCGTCAAGGCTTCCTGCAAGTTGTTGGCTGCCCTGTCGAAAACAGCGCCCTTTTCCTCGGCCGTCAAATCATCAACGGCTTTGTACTTCGAGTGACTGCTGGTTGTGGATGAGGTCGATGAATCAGAAGATGTGCTTGCACCTTGAGCGGACATTTCATGGTCCACACTGCTTTCATCCCATTGGTCCGATGACACCTTATCTGCAACGCCCTTGGCATCGCGCAGCGCGGTATCGTCTTTGTCATCGGCACCGAACTCGGCTTTGAGGCGCGCCAGCGCTTTGATCTGATCACCAAAGCCCTCCAGCTTTTTGGTGCGCGCGTCCGCTTGTTCCAGCTTTTGTTTGAACTGAACTTCTTTGGCATCGAGCATGCGCGTCATGACCAGCGTCATGAGGTCACCAATGTCCATTTGGTTCAATTGCACGGACGAGTATTCCCCAATGCCTTGGGTAAAGCTGAAGTTGACGGGACGGCTGTTGGTCTGACTGATGTTGTCCATGGTGAGATTTCTCAAAGGTCAGGGAGTCAAAAGGTCAATGAAAGGATTCCAACGGATTCAGACCATGCGGCGCATGCGCCGCATGCGTGCACCAGAGCCTGGAGGCACCAGCGTTGGCGCAGCCAACAGCGACGCCAGCTGCTCCTGCGCCTGTTGCTCGGCCTGGGCCCAGGCCATTGGAGGCACCTGCTTTTCCAACCAGGCGTAAAAAGCCGCCTCGTCTTGCACACCCAGTTCTTGCAGTTTCTGGCGTACGGGATTGGCCATCAATTGACCCAACTGCGCTGCGATGTCTTGGGTCTGCAGCAGCAACTGGGCGTTGTCATGAAGCAGCTCTGCAGTGCTTGAATCGGTGTGTTCGGCCATCCTGTGCTCGTCCTTGCGTGTGAAGAATGACTCGATAGTAGTGAGACCCGCTTCAAAACAAAGGTCTGAACTCCGACAAATTCCGACGAATAACGACATTGAAAAAATGCCGATGGCGCACTTACGACAAATTACGACATTTCACATGCGCTCAAGGCCCAAATTGACGTTTTGCATCAAACAAAAGAATTTCAAAGTGTTTTTAAAACAATTTTTTGAAATCTTTAAAACTCAAATCACGCTTGCAACCCACATTCGCCTTGGCTTGTACACCGTTCGATAATCCATGAGCGAACCTGCGTGCCGCTTGTCGCAAACCGTTGGTTGATTTTTCTGGTTGGCATTGCTTCGATGATCGATTCACCCGTCCATGCAGGCACACACCTGCACACACACCACCGCTCGGCCCCATCGGCAGGCCAAGGACAAGTGACGTCTGGACTGCTCCAAGGCCAAGTGGTCGAGCAACTCGACCATGCTTCGGTGCTGGCCAATGCGGCCGATGAATTGACGCAGCAGTTCTCATCCAAAGTCGAAGAAAAAACATTGCGCGAACGGCGTCTGGGCACAGCAGGCAAGCCGCTGCTGTTGACCCGCGAGCAGATACAAGCCTTGTTGCAGGCACTGCATGACGGCGGACACAACGACGAACAACGCAGCCAGGACTTGCTGGCCATGGCACGGCACATCCTGCGCCACCCCGGGCAAGCCCGACAAGAAGTTGCACGTCAGGGTGGGCAAGCCTCAGCGCAATACCTCACGCTGCTGGAAATCGCCCAGCTGCTGCAAGACGGCACGCTGGGTGCCGATGTCGGTGGCCGCGCACTGGATGCGGTGCAAGACGCCGCAGCCGAACTGGAAGCCGAACACGGTGACGCCATCTGGGCCGACATTAACACGGTGCAGGCCGCACAAGCACATGCCTCGCAGACCGATGAACCCGGCGATGCGCAGGCTTTTCGACAGACTTACCGCGACACGGTGCTGGGCGCCACCGACTTGAACAGCACCTTGCGGCTGGTGTTAGACACCCACAAGGCCCGCCAGGGCGCGGGCTTTGCGCAAGTACTGAACGACATGGTCAAAGCGCTTGGCATGGACTTGGCTGCTGCCCGCCCATCGCGAGACCCTGTGCGGCTGCAAGCCCTGATCAGCGATTTGTACCAACTGGGCGTGATTGCCACCGTGATCGATGCCTGCGACGCTTTAGGCCAGTCACTGCATGCGCAGCACGGTGCGCCGATCCTCAGGGCTAGCGCACTCACCGCCGACCTGGCCGGTATGAGCCATGAACGCTGGGTGGATGCGACACGCTTTGAGAGCCTGGCACGCCAACACCAATGCGACACGCCTTTGTCGTGCCGGGTGGCGTTCATGGCCGGTGTTCGCCAGGCACTCAAAGAATTACCGCTGCAGATTTTTTCATCACCGGACGCGAGGCAAGCCATCCTCGACGCTTCGCAGTTGGCGCTGGACCGCGCCATCGATCTGGAAGCCGAGGAGGGTTGACGATGGGCCATCTGCATCAAGCGGTCGCTGATTTTGGTTTGTCCCTGGGCTTGCCCACGCTGGCACTGGATGCCCATGGCGGCGCCACGCTGAAAATTGGGGACGGGCAGTGGAGTTTGCACGCGGTGGACGATGGCCAAGCGCTGCTGCTGGTGCACACGATGGATGTGCCCTTTTGCACAGCAGAACAACTGGCATCGGCCCTGGCCGCCTGCCACGCACACCTGCAGCCTGCGCACCCAGTCGGCACGCTGCGCCTGGGTGCACGCGGACGGGGCGCATCGACTCAGTGGGTCGGCTGCCTTCGGCTGAACACACCCACAGACGGCCACGCGCTGACGCGCGGTGTGGACACACTGCTGCAATGGCTGAACCAATGCGCGCATGAAGCCCATGTGGCAGGGAGGCATTGATGGCAAGCGTCGGTCAACTGGGCAACGCGTACGGACTGAACCTGGGTTTCATTCCCATGGAAGACCAGCTGGGGGTGCGCTCTGACACCTTGCCCGCACAGCGCAAGATGTCGCCCCCCGACCTGGGCTTTCAGCCCCAGGTGGAGCTGTTGCTCGAACAGCCCAGCGCCGAATCGGCGCTGGAAAACTGGACGCGACTGGAGTTGGACGATCCCAGCTTGCTGGAACCTAGCGAGTTTGAAGATGTGCTGCTGCAAGCGCTCAAGACCGTCAAACTCGCGCTGCGCAGCGCTTCGAGCGAAGAGGCCAATGCGCTCAAACGCATGGACCGACTCGGCGGCGAGGTGCTGGAGATGCGCGACATGTGCGACGCGATGAGGAGGGCCTTGTATGCAGGCTGACGCATTGCCCATGCCCGCACGCCAAAGCCAGGTGCTGGCTTTGCTGGGCCATTTTTACCTCAAGCAAGGCTACGCCCAGCGGGCTATCACGGTGTTTACCGCCCTGGAAATTCTCGATCCGAATACGGTCGGACATGTCCGTGCCAACGCCCTGGCTTGCCGCAGGGCAGGCCGCCTGGAGCAAGCCCTCGCGTGCCTGGACAAACTGGCCCTGCGCGGGCAGATCAACGCGCCCTACCATTTATTGCGCGCCCAGGTTTTGCAAGGTTTGGCACGCCCACAAGAAGCAGAACAAGCCATGCGGGCCTACCTGCAAACGCGCGCACCCCATCGCCCACCAGAGGATTTGGCGCCATGATGGGCTTTGTCCAGAAATTCTTTCAGCGCCTGGCCATGGCGGCAGCAGCACGCAACGATGTGGTCTTGGCGGTGATGCTGGTGGCCATCATTTTCATGATGATCCTGCCGCTGCCGACCATTGTGGTGGACATCCTGATCGGCATGAACATGACCCTTTCGGGTGTGCTGCTGATGGTGGCGATGTACCTGCCCTCGCCGTTGGCGTTTTCGTCTTTTCCCTCGGTGCTGTTGGTGACCACGCTGTTCCGTCTGGGCATCTCGATCGCCACCACCCGCTTGATCTTGTTGCAAGGCGACGCCGGGCACATCATCGACACCTTTGGCAACTTTGTGGTGGGCGGCAACCTGGTGGTGGGTCTGGTGGTGTTCTTGATCCTGACCATCGTGCAGTTTGTCGTGATCACCAAAGGCGCCGAACGGGTGGCCGAGGTGGCCGCGCGCTTTTCGCTGGACGCCATGCCGGGCAAACAGATGTCGATCGACGGCGACATGCGCGCGGGCACCATCGACATGGATGAAGCCAAGCGCCGACGCAACATCGTCGAGAAAGAGAGCCAACTGTATGGCTCGATGGACGGTGCCATGAAGTTCGTCAAGGGCGATGCCATTGCGGGCCTGATCATCGTGGCGGTCAACCTGCTGGGCGGCATGCTGATCGGTGTCTTGCAACGAGACATGACGGCGGCCAAAGCCATCCAGACCTATTCCATCCTGTCAATCGGTGACGGTTTGATCGCGCAAATCCCGGCGCTGTTCATCTCGATCTGTGCGGGCATCATGGTGACGCGGGTGCAGTCCAGCGATGGTGAGGTCTCCAACGTGGGCCGCGACATTGGCCAGCAAATCCTGGCGCAGCCCAAAGCCTTGTTGATCGGGGGCTGCATTGCCTTGGGCATGGGCCTGATTCCCGGTATGCCCACCACGGTTTTTGTGGTTCTTGCGGTGCCGCTGATTGGCATGGGCCTAGCCATGCGCCCGCAAAAACAGGTCAACGCCATCACCGGCGAAGTGACCGAGGTGCCGGCCATGCAGGCGGTGGCCAGCAAGCCTGTGGCAAGCAAGAAGGATGGCTCTGAAGATTTTGTGCCGACCGTGCCCTTGATTTTGGACGTGTCGGAAGACTTGCGCAGCCAACTGGATGCGAACACGCTCAACGAAGAGTTGATCCGCATCCGGCGTGCGCTGTATTTTGATCTGGGTGTTCCTTTCCCCGGCATTCACTTGCGCTTCACGGACCGCTTGCCTGCAGAGACTTACCACATCCTGTTGTCCGAGGTGCCGGTGGCCACCGGACGCCTGCGTCCGCAGTGGCTGCTCTCACGCGACAGCGAAGACACCTTGTCGTCGCTGATGGTGGACTTCGAAAAAGACCGCCCTTTCCTGCCCGGCTTAGACAGTCTGTGGGTGCCTGCCGATTTGCGGGAATTGCTGACCAGTGCAGGCCTGTCGGTCATGGACACCAGCCAGATCCTGACCTACCACCTGGCGACGGTGCTGCGCAAATACGCCAGCGATTTCATTGGCGTGCAAGAGACCAAGTTTTTGCTGTCGGCGATGGAACAGCGCTTTCCTGACCTGGTCAAAGAAGCGGTTCGCATCATGCCGATGCAAAAAATCGGCGAAATCCTGCAACGCCTGGTGTCAGAAGACATTTCGGTGCGTGACCTGCGCTCTATCTTGGAAGCGCTGGTGGAGTGGGGGCAAAAAGAAAAAGACGTGGTGCTGCTGACCGAATACGTGCGCGGGGCACTCAAACGCCACATCAGCCACAAGTATTGCGCCGGCCAAAACATGCTGCCGGCCTACCTGTTGGCCCCCAAGGTGGAAGAAACCCTGCGAGCCGCCATTCGCCAGACGTCGGCAGGCAGCTATCTGGCGCTTGACCCGGCCATTGGCAAAAAGCTGGTCGAAACCATCAAGAAGACCGTGGGCAAAATCAGCCCCAATGGTCAGCGCCCCGTGATGCTCGCGTCGATGGACATCCGCCGCTACCTGCGCAAGATGATCGAGCAGGACCTGTACGACTTGCAGGTGGTGTCTTACCAAGAGCTGGTTCCGGATGTGAACGTGCAACCCTTGGGGAGGATTGACCTGTGAGCCATGCAGCGGCATTCAGGCAATTGCGCGTGCTTTCAGGCTGGCACCAGGGTGCGTGTGTGCCACTGGACACCGAGTCGGGCACGTTGTCCTTGGGCTCGAATGCCAAAAACGATGTGGTGCTGCGCGACGCGCCCTTCGCGCAAGCCCTTTTGCGCTGGCAGACCCACACCTGGCAGCTGGAGCACGAGCAAACATCGCTGGAATTGCCGATCGGTCAAGCCCTGATGTGGGGTGAATGGCGTCTGGTGATCGATGTACCGCCAGCACCCTGGGTTTACACGCAAGCCCAGCCATGGCCTGTGGCAAAAGCCACCGCTGAGCCGATCAACATAGCGGTTGATCCAGAGCGCACCCCGGTGGTGGCCCCCGAGCCGCTGCCAGCGTGTCAAGAAGACCCCGCCTCAACAGGCCACGATGTGGCCGTGCCCAACACGCCATGGCTGCAACGCATGGGCCAACGGCGCGCGATGCGCCTGGCCGGGGTGGGCCTGTGCAGCCTGCTGGCGGTGGCGGCCGTGGCGGCATGGACCCAGTTGCAAGGCAACGCCCCGCCAGCTTTGCCCCCTGCCGTGGCAACCGAGATGCCAGCGCCTGCCCCTGTCGATCAGGCCCAGCTGCAAGCCGTGTTGGAAACGGCCGGTTTGGCCCATGTGGTGCGGGTCGAAAAAGCCGATGGTCAGCGTCATGCCCTGTGGGGTGTGGTGCCAGACCAGGAACAGCTTGAAGCCTTGATGCGTGACGTGATGGGCTTGACACGCAAAGTCATTCCCCATGTGCTGGTGCAAAGTGAATTTGAAGCACATGTCCAATCTTTGCAGCCTCAGCTGCCGCCAGGCATCCAGATCACCGCCGAAGCGGGCGGCCAAGTCTGGCTGAGCAGCGATCGCCAAGAACCGAATGCACTGGCCGAAGCCATCGCGCTGGTCCGCCGCGAATTGCCCGAGGCGGTGCAAGTGCGCAGCGGCGCCGCCAAGCCTAACCCGTCGCCAACAGGGGTGTCTCAAGCCATGGGGCTGCCTTCCATCGTCGCCTTCCAAAGCGGCCCTCAGGCCTACGTGCTCTTGGCGAATGGGGAGCGCGTTTTGCCCGGCGGTCAACTCCACAAGATGCGCTTGATCAGCATTGAAAGCCAAGCCTTGGTGCTGGAAGACGCCACAGGCCAAAGCCGGAGGTTCGAGCGATGACCGTGACACCTGGCACCCCGCAAGCCACCGCAGCGCCCGAGCAGGAGGCCGAGATGGCGGTTCGCCTGAACGATCATGTTCACGGTCAAGCCGAACGCATCCGTTTGCGCCTGCACTTGCAAAACCTGCAAGCGCAGTTGCGTGCGCAGGCCGAGAGCGGTTTGCCGGTGGCCACCTACGCGCAACTCCAAGCCGCACGCCAAGCCGTGGATGCGGCGCTGAACATTTTGAGCCAAGTCTCTGCAGGTTTTTCCGACCCCGATGCCGGCATGTCTGCCGGCCCTATCCCGTCTTCTGTATTTTTCAAAAGGTGAACCCCATGATCTCCTCGACCTCCGGCTCCGGCACACTGTCGCTCGACTACATCACCAATGTCGGACTGAACTCCGTAGACGCTTTTGAAAACCAAATCAAAGCCAAGTTCGACCAGACCCGTGGCACCGATGTCTCGACCACCACGATGCTGGAATTGCAGTCCATGACACAAAAGTGGAGTCTGTTGACACAGATCCAGAGCACCTTGATCAAGGAAGTCAGCGACGCCATGAAGGGCGTTGTGCAAAAAGCGGGATGAGGCCGGACGCATGAGCCTCCCGATGAACAGCGCTCCCCGTGTGCTCATGATTGAGGACGAGGAACCACTTCGGCAAGCCACCGTGGCGTTCCTGAACCTCGATGGTTGCCAGGCGCACGGCGTGGGCAGCCTTGCCGAAGCCGCGCATTGGATACGGACACACGCATTCGACATCCTGTTGCTGGATCTGGGCCTGCCCGATGGCGATGGGCTGGAATGGTTGGTGACGCAAAAAACACTGCTGACCACGAAAGGAGTGATCATCACCACCGCCAGAGGCGACAACCCTGACCGGATCGCTGGCGCCAGAGCAGGCTCTGACGCGTACCTGGTCAAGCCTGTCGCGCTGGAAGAACTCAGTGCCACAGTGGGCAATTTGCACCGACGGCTGGCCATGGCGCAACCTGCTGCCAGTTGGCGCATCGATTGCGCCACTTGGTTGCTGTACACCCCCGCAGGACAAAGCGTGAAGCTCACAGGTTCTGAAATGACCGTGATGAGCGCACTCGCCCGCCAACCCGGGGTGACACTGCCGCGCGATGACCTGATCATCGAGTTGGGCTGCAAACCCGACAGCTATGACCCCCGGCGCATGGAAATTCTGGTCAGACGCTTGCGCAACAAGGTCAGTGACCACACCGATACCACCCTGCCTCTGGAGACGGTGCGCCGGCAAGGTTATGTCTTTGTCAGCCCCATCACGCTCCAGCCCGTACCCTGAAAACACCCTCAACCGAAGCCCTATGAAACCCTTGTTTTTCTGCACTGGCCTGCTTTGCTGGCTGTGTGCACACACCCCCCTCGCACTGGCCCAAGGCCAAACACCCGCACCGCAGCCCAGCGTTTTCATGCACCGTGCGCAACAACAGCCGATAGGCCACTACAGCCTGGAGCGCCTGGACCAGATCACGGGCCCGGAACTGGATGCGTTCATGGCATCGTCCACGCAGCCCACCACCTACCGGGGGCAATTCGCCAAAGCGCGCTACCCCGTCCAGCTGTATCGGCTGACCTACCACTCGGTGATACCTGAGCTGGACAACCGCCCTACGGTCGCATCGGGACTGATCGCCATTCCGGAAACTGGACAAACGCACATGCCGGTCGTGTCTTACCAGCACGGCACCGTGTTCGACCGCAGCCATGTGCCGTCTAACCCAGAGTCGTCCATGGAGACACGCCTGATGCTGGCCCAATTTGCAGCGCAAGGCTACATCGTGGTTGCGACCGATTATTTCGGTCGAGGCGTTTCGGACTTGCCGGACAGCTACCTGGTCAAGGACAGCACACGACAGGCTGGCTTTGACATGTTGCTGGCGGCCCGTGAATTCCTCCAGTCACGCGGTCTGGATTACCACCAAGTGTTCCTCAGTGGTTGGTCACAAGGCGGTTGGGTCACCATGCAATACCTCAAGATGCTGGAGCAAGCAGAGGTGCCGGTGACGGCCACAGCCATCGCCAGCGCACCAGTGGACATTGAGCTGACGATGAACCGCTGGATCAACCACCCACAAGCTGTCGATGCTGTGTTCCTGCCTGGGGTGGTGGCCATCCATTTGCAAGCGCAAGAGCATTACCTGCAGCAGCTGGGTCTGACCGAATCGGCCATCCGCCCGCAATACCTGGCCGCTGCACGCGCGCTGTACCGCAACGAGATGTCGTGGGAAGATTTTTTTAAACGCACACCGGCCAAGCTGGGTGATTTCTTGCGTACCGAATTTCGCAAAAGTGGCTGGATTGGTGCAACGCCATATTGGCAAACGCAGGAGCGCAGCCAGGCTTACCGCTGGATGACCCGGACGCCGCTGCGGGTCTACACCGGAGGGCACGATGAAGTGACGCCCCGCTATGTGGGCGGCCTGCCCGAAAAAACCCAGCAACTGCTGGGTGGCGCCCCCGTGACCACACTTGACGCAGGCGATCAAGCCGACCACCGAGGGGTCTATGTGTTTGGACTGATCGACCAAAAGCGCTGGTTTGACAGCTTGCGCAAGCCCCGCTGATCACGGCCAAGTACACCGTGAGGTTACCCCTGAAAAGTGGAGTTCTTAGCCCTTGTTGAGAATTTCGATAAGGAGTCAAGGAATGACAGCAGCAAAGCAGGTGCGTGCGCGGTATGGCGGGCCGCGTATGCACAAAGAATTGCTGGCCCATGGAATCCGGGTGGGCAAAGACCGTGTGCGCAAGCTCATGCAACAGCAAGGGATTCGTGCCAAGACCAAGCGCAAGTTTGTGGTGATGACCGACAGCCGGCACAGTCTGCCGGTGGCGCCCGACCTGGTGCAGCGGCGTTTCAATCCGCAGCAGCCCAACCAGCTCTGTTGTGGTGACATCACCTATATCCAGACCGACGAGGGCTGGCTGTACCTGGCTGCGGTCATTGAACTGTTCAGCCGTCAGGTGGTGGGCTGGAGCCTGCAGCCGCATATGCAGAAGGGCCTGGTCAAGGATGCGCTGGCCATGGCGTGGTGGCCTCGCCGGCCCACGCCTGGCTTGATATTCCACAGCGACAGGGGCAGCCAGTATTGCAACCACGAGTTCCAGCAGGCTTTAAAGGACTGGGGTATGCGCTCCTCGATGAGCAGGAAGGGCAACTGCTGGGCGGACTTGGGGTTTTGCCACAACGCGCCGACGGAGAGTTTCTGGGGCCGGTTGAAAACGGCCAGTGTGCATGGCCAGAAATTTGCGACCCGAGAGCAGGCCAGGCAGGCGGTGATGGACTGGAGGGCCTTCTACAATCACCGCAGGCTGCATTCGTCGCTGGACTACCTCAGCCCGATGCAGTACGAAAAACGCTGGTACGAGGCACAGCGCAAAAAGGCCGCGTGAACCGTGGGTTAAGAACTCCCCCAAACAGGGGCAAGGTCAGTTTTTAGTTTATCCACTTGCACGTTGGCTTGCGTTGTTTTAAATTCCAATGATTTTAGATTTGGCTAATGCCAAAAACTGCTGAAGAGACACGAGGCGACTTGCTCGCACTGTGTTGTTCTTTTTTACATTTACGTAAACACATGATTAAGAATATGTCCATTAATATTAAAACAGCAAGCGGTGCTTACGCGGTCAACGCCAGCCGGATCGAGAAGTTCATAAAAGCCGAGACCCGCGATCAAGCCCTTCATATGGGGGGGTGGGATAAGTTTAAGGACATGTTTCGCACCGGCGATGAAAAAAAAGCCTTTCAGATCGCCAAGATTTATGATTCCATCACCGCAGGTGGAGGAGAGGCAACCAGCCACTTGGGCATGGCGGATCGCTTTAAACATCTGAGGGACATGGCAAGCGACCAATGCAAGCCTCTATTCACCATTCAGTGCGAGAAGAGTCCCCAAAATCATTTATGGGAATTTTCTTTTTCCATTGGCAATGATCGAATTTTTGAGCGTAAGAACATGCTGGATACCCACACTGATTCGTTCGAAAGTATCGCCAATTACCAAAAGTATTTTGAGGGCCTAGACAACACAACACCGCCGCCCGAAGCGATCACAGACCTGAACTCCGGCTTGCGTGGTGTTCTGCATGAAATGACGGGGCCTCAGTCCGGCGAAAGATCGGTGCTACAGGCACTCGCCCATGTGCGCGACCTGATTCGTAAGCCGGTGGCGTCGCAAGATCCTGCTGAGCAGCGCGAGATTTTGCTTGCTAACGGTCATAAGCCGGCGGTCGTAGACCACTTGCTCAAGCACGCACAGGTCGACCCAATCGGTTTTCGACTCGGCTTGGCACTAAAGCCTGATTTGGATGGTGAAGATTTTCTGGGGCCGTTGGATACAGCAATCAACCAATGTGTGGATGATCTTCCACGCCATCAGTTGCTCGCCATTGCCGACTTTTACAGAGCAAATCCCTACTTCGCTGACGGACTACGCCAAGCTGGCACATTGGGCCTACCTGAAGCACAAGAGACCTTGGATTTGGACAGCGGTGTCGATCCAAGATTTTGGGGTGTCATGTCCAGAGCTGGCTTTGTTAATGATCTGGGAAAGATATCGAAACTCTTGTTCAATGCCGTAGAACGCTCACTGGCGCAAGACATCTACAGAACCTACCCCGCCCATGACGAGTCCTGGCAGCTGGACCTCAATGCTCACCCCAATCCCACTCCAGAGCTGTCCCGTGTGATTCAAGTTTTTCTTTGCGGAACACAGGATTTCGCGACTACGCTCGCGCCAGCAGCGGCAAGACAGAATGCACAGGCACCCTCGGGCGATTTGGCTCTGATGCCCCTTGATAACCCACTGTCCATCGAACCTTGGGTTGTTAGGGTCTAAGATCAAAATTAACACGTTATCCATGAGGATCCATCGCAACTATGGCTAAAGCCCTGCTAGCCGTTTGATAAAATTAAATACGATGATTTGATCACTTTATTGAATCAAAGTTTCAATCATGAATCTAATCTTTCAGATGTGAGAAGTTCCGTTACACCCTGTTGCTTTCCTTTTTGTATGAGTTCAACGAGCTTACTGAATAGTGCACGAAAAAACGGTAGCGTCGGTGCTGGTCTAGCCTCTGACCTAAACGGACAATCGGTACCCATAGTGTGTTCTTGACATTTGTTGATTAGTAACCGTATCAGGACGTAGTTTTTGTCGGAATTTGTCGAGGTAAATGGCCGCAAAACGGGTGCAAGATGATTACGATGCAGTTTGGGTTTGAATGCGTTCATGACACCTACCAATGAATCCGGCAATACCGTGGCTCTTCACATCTCTTGGGATCTGAATGCGTTGGGTGTTTTATGGGATCAACTCGATGCACTGAGTGAAACCCGAGCTTGGTCGCCCGCGTTGAAAAACAAAGCTATGTTGGTGTTGGAGGAGTTGTTGGTCAATGCCATCACCTATGGCGGCCAGCGCCCTGAAACAGGCTTTCTGGAGGTTGTGCTGCATGAACAACCCGCGTGCTTGCTCATGGACATCCGCGACAACGGAGAGGCTTTCGATCCGTTCTCATTGCCAGCACCCGACATTGAGGCGGACTTGGACAGTCGTCCTATTGGAGGCTTGGGTGTTTTCTTGACCAAGGCCTTGAGTTCGTCTTTTTCCTACGTAAGAAAAGAGGGATTCAACCATGTTCACCTGTGTATTCAGGCGCAAGATTGAAACAGCCGCATGATATGCGTGAGTGATGTGGGTCAATGACACGCTCTCCATAGCTTGATTGAAGGCTTTTCAT
>Ga0172373_10001368_pt1 | contig 39518 bp, 34 predicted proteins | sample Lak10m_2_FD_114546 | JGI IMG/M metagenome (GOLD analysis project Ga0172373, IMG submission 114546) | Freshwater microbial communities from Kabuno Bay, South-Kivu, Congo - kab_092012_10m | ecosystem: Environmental > Aquatic > Freshwater > Lake | place: Democratic Republic of the Congo... | reverse complement strand
TTCGCCTCCAGCTGCTCTCCACCCCGCCTCGCGGCGACGCAGTTGCCTTCAGCTACGGGGTCATGGCTTGCCCCGACACGGACTTTCACCGTGCTATGTGTGCGCCTTCACGAGCGCACTAGGAGCGCTGCCCCAGCGCGAACAGCGCCCAACCCCGGCACCTCAGATCGCACCGGCATAGACCGGTCAGGTCTGCGGGCTTGGGCACCGTAATCAGGCCCCGCATTGGCCTGGGGGCAGGCCCCCTACGCGGGGCTGGCGTGTTGTCATTGATCAAACCACCCAACAGTGACGAGTCATGGAAAAAAAGAGCGTGCCCCTGGACGTGGGGGCCAGGATAGGGGATTGGACCGTGCTGGCTAAACCGATGAAGATCGGCAAGGACTATAAGGTCGAATGTGTCTGTCTCTGCGGGACCCAACGGTCCGTTTCAGCTATTTCTTTGCGTGCCGGGCATTCCCGGGATTGCGGCTGCGGTCGGGCGATGTCCCGGGCGCAAAACGATGACACGGTGATGACGAATGACCCGTTGCGGTCGGCCGAAGCGCAGGAGGAAGTGGCGCTGATCCGAGATGGCTACATGCCACTGGCGGATCAGTTCTGTGCCACGGGCGGCGCACCGGCCTGGACGCTGTCCTCCATTGCCGTTGTGCTGGGGATCAGCCGGTCGGAATTGATCAGCCATCTGATGCGCAACGGCCAGCGGTTTTCGTCTGAGATCAAGACGCAACTGGTGGCTTGAAACCTGGGTCAACGTTGAATGGCGTGTTACGGACGGATCCGTCCAGGCATCATAATGTTGGCATGGCGAAAGGGCGTGCCACAGTTAAGCGATTTTCTTGAGTGGCTCCCACCTGGGCCGTCTGACGAGGCCCCTTTTTTTGGATGACGGAGATTCAGTCTTGGGGGGATAAGCCCGTGGCCTCAACGCCAGGTCCGAATTGTTCGAAAATCTCCAGATCTGTCCTGAACGGTTCCGGCTCCACATGGAGATCACCGGAAAATGGACTGCTGAACGCCACCACCAGATAGAGGTTGAGCGCGATCATCATCGCGACCATGCCGGTGAAGGCCAGTTGGACTCTGAAGCTGTCCAGTCGAAAGAAATAGGTGAATGTCACGGTCACCACCGCGCCAATGCAGAGGACTATCCACTCAATGGTCGGCAATCCGTGTGTGGCTATGGTGATGCGCATTCGTCTCTGTTCCCGCAACTCCATCCCTTGCTGCAGCAACAGCGGGTAGACCGCTTTCAGGTTTTCCGATGCCGGCTCCACGTCGGCAATGTCCCGAAACATCCTGTAGGTCAGTTCCCTTGCCTCGGGATCGTTCTGGCCATGATCCATCTGGGGCCACTCACGCTCCACGACCTCCCGGGTATAGGAGAGGCACAAGGCGTGGAAGGTCTGCGCCTTTTCATCCGGAAGCCGCGAGGCCAGTATGAACATGTTGACCAGGGCGTCTGATTCCTTCTCCACCGTCATCCGCGCCGTCGAGAATGTCTCCATGGCATCGACCACGACCAGACCCAGGAGAACCGCATACAGGGTGCCGGTTACCCCAAAAATGTTGCCGGACACGTCGTGGAAATGCCTGAGGCGATCAAGTTCAAAGCGTTTGCGGATGATGAACACCCCAGCCACCGAAGTTGCGACAAAAAGCAGGATCAGAAATGTTCCGAAAGCATAGCTTTCAATGTTGAAGATGTTGGCCATGGTAGCTGCGGAATGAGCGTGATTTATGTCAGGGATGCCCATGCGTTCGCTTGGGCATCCGCTCGGAGACGGGCTGTTCGGTTGCCTGTCAGGCTCCGTGAACTCATTGCCGATGCAGGGCGGCCTCGAGAGTTTCGTCGGCGACGTAGGACATGAGGGAAATTTGCTTTAGAGGACAATTGTCAGTGATCGCCCTGGCGACAATCAGGAAGTGAGGCCAGAAGCGACGAAGTTCTGGCGTCGATTCCCTGCACCACAGGGCCGCCCACAGACAGCGTTCCGCCCATCGCCCGGCGCGGGGCTGGAGGATTTCAGTCAATATTTTCTTGACCAGGGTTTCTCTCTTGCTGGCCCGCGACCGGGAGAGCAGCAAGTCGATCTCCTGATCATCTTCGAACCAGGAGCGGCAGATGCCGGAATGTTGGGCCCAATGGGCGCTGGTCCCGAGGATTTCCTTCACCCGGTCGGAAGCCAGCCATTCCTGGGGGACTTCGGACAGCAACTGTTCGAGGGTCGATTTCAGATCGAGTTGCTGCGGAAGCCAATGTGACGCCCCGATTGACTCAGCCACCTTGAGCGTGGCCACCGGGGGCAGGGAGCCGCCTTGAACCGCCGTCCACAGATGGTGCTGGAGGGCCAGGTCGGCATATGAGCGTGATACGGTCGTCATCGGCATCTGGTTCATGACATCGGACAGGATGGCCTCCCGCTGCCTCTTGGGCAGATCAGGCAGCGTCCAGGCATCGAGAACGCCCTTGCCGAGTCTGAGTAGGGTCGATGAGATCTGATGTTTTCGGCCTGATTGGGTGATGAAGAACAGTCCCTGTGCGGCACTTCCATCAATGGCGCTGGCCAGGATTTCGACGGGAGGAGGATCGGGCCAGCGGGCGCATTCGATGCCGGCGCGACGAGCTAGTCGGATGGTTTCATCAAGGGTTTTGCGCTCGCCTTCCGGGAGCCAGTTTCTCAGGGCGATCAGGCGGCGCAGGCTGTCCGGGCCCAGTTGGCTGGCATGATCCTTCAGCACTTGCCCCAGCAACTGCCGGACTTCGGGACGGTCATCAAGCATCATCAGGGGGACGGCATCGGCGAGTCCGAGAGCCGGTTCGTTCAGCAACAGTTCCGCGACCATGGCGAGGGCGTCGGCGGGCATCGCATAGGTGAATTCAGTGAGGCCTTCCGCCACCCGGAACAGGTCCCCTTCGGCTTCTTTCGCCATTTCCTGCAGCAAGCGCCGGATGTCGGACAAATCCGGGTTGACCGGCACAGGAGCGTCCCGCATCAGTTCGGAAGCAACCTCGAATAGTTCGGGTATGGGTGGCAGCTTGGCATCCCGCAACATCACGGCAATGCGACTGAGTAGAAAGGTCGAGAGGAGTCCATTGCGGGCAAGCCCAACCACATGATTCTGAAACTGGAGGGCAATCTCGATATTTTCGGTGCGGCCCCGATCGACCCCATACCGCAGAAGCTCAAGTTGTTGAGCAAGAAGAATGCAATAGGATTCCAGCAGCCAATTGGGGTCGGTTGCCGGTTTGTTATCCGTATCAATGATTCCCTTGAGGCCGTCCATCACCCAGGTCGGGTTTTCCTCCAGCAGCGACCGCAGGTCGTTGCCAAGGGTCGGTGTTGCGCCCCTGGCAAGTTGTTTGGCAATTCGTTCGGCATGCGTGCGAAGGGGAGGGGAGGAGGTCATCGAAGTTAGGGGTTGGGAGGTTGGTGAGGAAGATTGTCTGGTTCTTGATCGGTGGCCGGGGGGATCACGGAGGTGTTTGCAGCTTCTCAAAGGACACGGGCAGACCCGCTTTGGGTGTTTTGTGACCTTGCTCCCGGCTCAGGTGCCGGGGCGACTCCGGAGCGATTCACGCAAGTGCGAACGGTCACCAAGGCGCTCCAACCTTGGGCCGTGATCGAGAAATTCGATGACCGCCAGTGAAGCGACGCTGATGCCAATGCGGTCCCGGTAGCCGCCGAGATCAATGCCGAGCAAGGCGCAGATGAGTATCCGCAGGGTGGCCTTGTGCGAAACCACCAGAACATCTCCGGAGGCATGCTTGCGCTGGATCTCTTCCAACATGGCCAGTGTCCGGCGGGCGACGTCTATTCCACGTTCACCTCCGGTCGGGGCGTTCCAACCGGCATCGGCGGTCCAGCGCAGGTAGTCCAAAGGATGCTCACGCCGGGCCCAGTCGTTGCTCTGGCCTTCCCAGGCTCCGAAGTCGACCTCGCGTAGTTCGTGGCAGAGCGTCATCTCCCGCCCGGCCAGCGTGCAGAGAGGCTGTGCCGTCATCCGCGCTCTCAGCATCGGGCTGACGTATATGCCCTGCCAGGGATGCTTGTGGTAGGCCAGGCCAAAGTCTTCGGCCATCTGGTGACCTTCCGCCGTCAGGTCCGGATCGGAAGACCCGCAAAAGCCACCAGCGGCGCTGGCGGTGGTTTCCCCGTGTCTCAAAAGGTAAAGCGATAGGGTCATGGAGGATTCAATGGCTCTGGGGCGCGGAGTAGGGCAGGAGGAAGATCAGGTCTTGATGATTTCTGTCGCGAGCGCATTGATTTCACTGGCAGCCGGTCCTTGCGGGGCAAGTTCCAGTACCGACAGGCCGGATGCTGCGCTTTCGGCAAAAACCACGCGTTGGGTAATCGCTGTCGCCGCGACCGGCAGGGCATAGTCGGCGAGTGCGTCGGCGACATCGCGACCCAGCGCCGTGTTCTTGATCTTCCGGTTGATGACAAAAAGCCCCTGAATCTGGTCGTTGAAGATAATGACTTCGTTCAACAGTTTCACGGTTTCATCGGCGGCCCAGACATCATAGGGTGAGGGCTGTACCGGGATCACGACCCGGTTGCAGGCCATCATGGCCGAACGGGTCAGGTCGCTGATGCCGGGCGGTCCATCAATCACGATGTGGTCGTAGTTCCGCGACAACTCAGGCATGTCCTTGTGCAATGTCGGCTTGGCCATCCCCACTACGGGGAACAGGGTTTCTCCTTCGCGGCTGGCTTGCCAGTCCAGGGCGCTTCCCTGGGGGTCGGCGTCGACCAGAAGTACCCGTTTGCCAGAGAGGGCGAGTGCCGAGGCGAGGTTGGTGGAGAGGCTGGTTTTGCCGACCCCGCCTTTTCTATTGAGAACGCCGACGATCATGCTGGACACCTTATATATGGCTGGAGTGGGAAATTCCCGCGATTAAGGACGCTTTGGTTCAGAGCATAACCTAACATTCGGGCAAACGCCTTGTGAAAGTCATTGCACCTTATATTGCTTGTGCTGTTCTATCAGGGATTGCTGGGAGGCTGCGCATTGCGCTCTGTCTGAATCTGGTCATGTCGAAATCTCAACAATGAGGGGTTGAAGGTCCAAGGTGTCAATTCATGAAGTTTTCATCGGATCTTCATGAAATCTTTAAGTTGAGCTCATAAGATTTTTCTGATGTACGCGCCGCGCTGGCAGAATTCAGATCAGTAATCAAAAAAACTTCGGTCTATATCTATCAGATACTTATATTGGATTGGCTCTGTTGGGCAGGGAGTGTGATTGATGCAAAACTATTGATTTTAATGATTTTGCCTTTGGCAAACCCTTGAAACATCATGTTAGGATTAAAGTGCATTTGGACTGTGTCTGCCCTGAGCGGCGAGCCCTGAATCACCACTTTAACCAAGCTATCTAACTGGAGAACTACCCTCATGGCCAAAGCAACCACGGCTGACGCAGTCAGCAACAACGACCCGTTGAGTTCCATTTCCGACGCAATGCGCGATGCCATCCACAATGCCTCCGAGGACGCCAGCCGCGCTCGCGAGCGGGTGCGTGAGGCGACTTCCGGCATGACTCAATCCGTCTCCCGATTCGGCTATACCAGTTCCTACATGCTTTCGTATGGCATCGTTTATGCGGCGGTGTTCGTTGCCCGTTCCATTCCCCAGGACAACCCGATCGTTGAAGGTTTTATCGATGGGGGCCGCGCTGCCGTTGAGGCGCTGAACGAAGCCAAGGCGGCTCCGGCTGAATCCTCCGCTTCCTGATCCCTTACATCTTCTGTTTTATGTCTGGCGGGGCCATCAACGTTTGTTGATGGCCCCGAATAATGCCTGTACCCAATGAGGTGAATATGTCATCGACTTCGCATCGGAATTCCGGAACCGAGATTTCTGAAGCCGTTTCCATCAGCTTCCCCCACCCCGGCAGTCTTCGAATTCTGAGCAAGCCCCTGTTTGCCTCATTGGAATCGCCTGAATTCCTGCGCTTCATGCGCAAGGCGTTCAGTGCCCAATCACTGCGTGGCCTGACGGTATCCGATCACCAGAAGGGTTCGGTCGACCTGCACTACGACGCCGCACATGTTTCCCCCAGGGAGCTCCTGAGCTGCCTGGCGGATTGCCTGACAAGCGAGGAGACCGTTGCGGCCGTGGCCGAGGGTTCGAAGGCGGGCACCGCCCCGGTGGTATCCCCTCTGGTAACGGCAACCGATCGCCATGGGACCATCCGCTACCATCGCTACGAACATATCGTCAGTGGTTGGCAGGTTGTTTCCCGGGGAACGGGGACCATCAAGCTTAAAAATCCCGTGCTCTACCGCAAGGGCGGCTTGTGCGAGGCCATCGAGCGCGAGTTGATGAGTGTGCTGGGGGTTGATCGATACCGGACCCACTCCCTGCGCTGTACCGTTCAGGTCGATTACGATCCGCGTCGTTTGAGCTGGGCCAATATCATCGAGATCGTCGATGGCGCCCTTGCCAATGCCGAGCATCAGGAAGAGCTGGATAAGCTCGACCTGGACCTGACCATCTGCAGCGTGTCGGTGCCGGTTGCCGCCGCCGCACAATTCGCGTTTCCTCCCTTGCTGCCTGTCGCCGCGGGTCTGTTTGCCTACACCGCCATTCCCAGCATCAAGGGCGCCTACGACGTGGTCGTCAAGGAACGCCGTCTCGGCGTCGACCTGCTGGATTCGGTTGTCGTCATCGGCTGTCTGGGTACCCTGCAGATTTTTCCGGGGGCCGTCCTGGCCTGGTGTCTCTCTCTGGGGCGTCTGTTGGTCAAGAAGACCGAGGACAACTCGCGCAAGATGCTGCTCAATGCCTTTGGCAAGCAGCCGAGATTTGTGTGGCTGGTGAAGGACGGTGCGGAAATCGAGGTCTCGCTCGACAAGGTCGGCGAAGGCGACATCGTTGCCGTGCACACGGGCGACATGGTGCCGGTGGACGGACACATTGTCGACGGCATGGCCATGATCGACCAGCACGCGTTGACCGGGGAGTCGACTCCGGCGGAAAAGGGCGTGGGCGATCGGGTCTATGCCTCGACCATTCTGGTAGCGGGCAAGATCTTCGTCTCTGTCGAGCAGGCCGGCAGCGAGACTGCTTCGGCCAAGATCACGCAAATTCTCAATGACACGGCCGGCTATAAGCTCACCTCACAGAACAAGGGTGAACGCCTGGCGGATACCGCTGTGCTGCCCACGCTGGTTATGGGCGGGCTGGCTTACTCTACTTTGGGGCCGTTTGGTGCCGTGGCAGTCGTCAACTGTGACCTTGGCACCGGCATCCGCATGGCGGCACCGCTGGCCATGCTTTCGTCGCTGGCGCTCTGCGCCCAGAAGGGCATTCTGGTGAAGGATGGTCGTGCGCTGGAATTGATGAACGAAGTCGATACCGTCCTGTTCGACAAGACCGGAACCCTGACGCGAGAGCGGCCGGAAGTGGGCGAAATCGTGACCGCCAATGGTCATCATCCGGAAGAGGTTCTGCTCTACGCGGCGGCGGCCGAGCGAAAATTCCATCATCCGATCGCGCTGGCGATTCTGCACAAGGCTGAGGAAACCGGTCTGGTGCTGCCGGAAACGGACGAGACCCAATACAAGGTGGGCTACGGCATCAGTGTTGGTGTCAATGGTCACACCATCCGCGTCGGCAGTCGTCGCTACATGGAAATGGAGGGCATCAGTATCCCGGCGGCGGTGGACAGCAAGCTGGAAGCGGTGCACAGCGATGGCGACACCATGGTGATGGTGGCAATCGACGATCACCTCGGGGGTGCTCTGGAACTGAAGGCGGCGCTGCGCCCCGAGGTCAAGGACATTATCCAGGGCTTGCGGCAGCGTGGCATCAAGCACCTGGCCATTATCTCCGGCGATCATGAGGCGCCGACAAAGAAGCTGGCAGAGGAACTGGGGATGGACCGCTATTTCGCTCAGGTACTGCCGGCGGATAAGGCGGACTATGTCGAGAAACTCCAGCAGGAGGGTCGCAAGGTCTGCTTCGTGGGTGACGGCATCAATGACTCCATAGCGCTCAAGCAGGCGAATGTCTCGATCTCGCTTCGTGGGGCGACCTCCATTGCGACTGACACTGCGCACATCGTGTTTATGGAACAGGGGTTGGGCAAGCTCTGTGAACTTCGCGACATCTCCCGTAGTCTCGACAAGAACATCCAGCGCAGCTGGGGAATGATTCTGGCCCCCAACATCGCCTGTGTCGCGGGTGTCTTTACGCTAGGTTTCGGAATCGGCGCTTCCGTGGTGGCCAATAACGTCGCCGCTATCGGTGCATTGATAAATGGGGTCTGGCCGATGCGTGAGGTGGCCAAGCTGGAGGCGGAACGCCGACACAAGCTGGAATTGGAAATTGCAGCGGGTGGCGAGACCACTCAGTCGCGAGATGAGCCCCGCAGTGAGTTTGAGGCTCCGATGCAGGAGGCAGTCGTGGCAGAAGCGAGCGAACAGGAAGGGGCAGCTGAAGAGGCCCCGACCTCCAGGACTACCGCGCAGAGACCAGCGTCCAGACGTGCAGCGGTACTCGGCAAGAAGCCCGTGCGTAGGGAAGGCGGCTCAAAAGCCTAGCCGGTTGGCGGCCCCGGGCCGCTGTTGTGAATCAGTTCATCGTCAACCATCAGGAACCCAAGCATATGACAGAGGACAAGCCACTCCAGGACAAGTCGGCCGCGACCGAAAAATCCGTCAGGCTGATCAAGCCCAAGCCGAAAGCCACCGACCATGACATGGATGCTGCCGAGTCGGCATCGCAGGTAGTCGAGGGTGGCTCCTCGCATGCACCACGGTTCCATTTTTTCCTGATTGATTGTGGCTGGGACGGCCCGGTACCTAACCTGATTCGGAACAACCTGTCGATGATCACTCATTTGCAGAACAACGATCCATTGTTTGTGCTGACGCGGGAACAGTCTGATCAGATGTTGAGGAAGTACCCGCATCTCATCGGCAAGGACCCGGTTCTGCTGGCTCGTGATCTTTATGCCAGTCGTACGGATGTGGAATCCGAGTATCACGGATTTCACCTCAATCTCGGTCTGATAAAGACTGAAAGCGAGGCGCTGACAACGCTCCGCAAGTTTCTTAATTTTCTGGCCTCCCACCGCAAGGGGGGCAACATTGAAAAGCACATCAAGGAACAACTCCACAAGGATGGCGTCACGGGCGCCATAGAAGTATTGCGAGTGGGTTCCGAAGCCATGGTCGGTGGTTAAGCCGCCACACTTCATCAGTTTTAACCGGAGTAAGTCATGAATCCAGTGGCAGAAGTATTGAGTACGGTCTTTGGCATTGTTCTGGTCGGCGCCATTGCCTTTGAAATTCGTCAACGCCGCAAACGGTTGCGCGAGCTTTATAACGTCCTGGATGCCGAGGACCGACAGGTCGTGGCTGATCTCGATCAGATGGTTGCCAATGGCATTCTTCAGCCCTACGCCATCGGCTGACGCAGTTCACCCCGCTAGAAAGATATACGCATGAAACCCCAGGTTTTTGTCCTCCCGGATGCTGTTGAACTTCGGGACAGCACGCTCTTTGGTGATGCCGATCCCGCTCCTGTTCTCTCCCTCGCACGTCGTGTGCTGGGCGTCAGGGAGGTCAGCACCCTCATCATAGATCCCGCTCACGGCAAAGTGAAAATCGGGTTTCATGTCGATCCCGGCAAGGCAAAGGATTTTCTGGCAACACTGGTGGCGGCAACGCGGACGGAGCAGCATGCTCTCGCGGCGTCAGAAGTTCCTGTATGGAATCCCGGCGAATCAGCCCATTGGGTCAAGTGTCAGGGCCGGATTGCCGCCATCCAGACTGCCGAGCCCAAGGCTGGACAGCTGACGGTGAATTCGCCGCTGCTAGGTGATCCGTATCAGGCGGGGCTGAGGTCAAGGGTCATCGATTCATTGACTGCCTTGCCGGGCGTCAGTCGGGTCGACCTGATACCGCAGGGGCAGGGGCTTGATATTTATTATGACCCCGAAAATCTCACGTCAGGGCAATTGCTTAAGGCGATCGAATCGGCTCTGGTACAGGCGCCAACGGCCAATCCGCCCGTTGCAGCAAGCAAGAGCGTGCCGATGACGGTTTCCAGTACCACTGTCGGTCTGGGTGCCGTGGGTGAACTCCTGATGCCCGTTGCCACGCCGCTCGCTGCCGGTGTGCTTATCGCGACCAATCTGGGTGTTGTCCGGGACGCGGCGGCGCAGCTGACCCGCGGCAAGGTGGGCGTTCCCTTGTTTCATACCGCTCTGCTGACCTGCTCCATCGTCACCGGGCAGGTGCTTGCATTTGCTCTGACTGACTGGTCGCTGCGCTACTGGCAACGACGCTGGCGCAAGCAGCTTGTCAATGAGTTCGAGAATCTGACCGGGCAGTCGCTGCCAGCAGTGGATGAAATTCGTACTATCGACGCCGGGGGTACTGTCTCCAATGTTGCCTTTTCCCTTGTCCGGGAGGGTATGACCGCGCGTGTGCTGGCGGGAGAACCAGTACCCGTCGATGGACGGGTACTGGCGGGTGAAGCCTTGCTCGATGAAAAGGCCATCAATGGGGCTCCCTTGCCTGTCCGCAAGTCTGTGGGGGATGAAGTGCTTACCGGCTCCCTGCTGCTTGCGGGGGGTCTGGATATCGCGGTCACCCGGGCTCACTCCGAGGCCCGTTCCGGCAGGATTGCCGAAGCCGTCGGCCGCACCGCCACCGGTATTGCCGCAGACATGGTGCTGAAAAAGAAGGCCGAGACCATGGCAGACAAGACGGCCCTGCCGACGCTGGCGACGGCCGGGGTTGGGTGGGTGGCCGGTGACCTGATCACGGTCGGAGCCATCCTGCATCAGGACTGGGTCAGCGGGCCCGCCCTGGCCGTCCCGCTGCTGACCCTTCGCAACGTGGCAAGCGCCCTGCAGTATGGGGCCGTCGTGCAGAATCCGAGTGCGTTTACCCGAATCGCGGGTTGTGACTTCGTGGTGCTGGACGGGGATGATCCCGCGCTGGCGGCCTGCCCTCTGGAAGTGTCGGAAATCCGCAGCAAACTGCCGGAAAACACCGATATGCTGCTTCGGCACGTTGCCGGTGCCGGACTTTATCTGGGCGGTGACATGGCGCAAGCTCTGCTTGATGCCTGTCGCTCGCGTGATCTTGTGGTCAGGCAAACCGACCTGTTGGCCCTTGAACCGTCCGGAGTTCTGGTACAGGTGGGCGAGTCCCGCCTACACCTGACCGTCGGCGGAAACCCGGATGCTCCGATTATTGCGGTCGAGTTGAATGGCAAGGATGTCGCCGAAGTGCAGTTCAAAAGAGGCGCGGTGCCCATGGCTGCCGCTGCCGTCAAAAGGTTTGCCGAGGATGGTCTTCAGGTGTTCATGCTGTCTTCGGCCCCGGAGGCAGAGACCGGTCGATTGGCAGCGTCACTGGGTGTTTCCCTGTTTGGCAGTGAAATTACCCCTGCGGAACGTATTCGTTTCCTTGACGGCCTGAAACGACGCGGAGTCAAGGCGCTCTATGTCGGTCGATTGAGGCAGCAGCCCGAAATCAATGCCCACGTTTCCGCCACTATCGCCATTGAAAACCTGGAGGACGGCGGTGTTCCGGCCGACGTCGTCATGCTGGGGGGACGCTACGATGGCGTGCCCACCCTGTTGGATCAGGCTCGTGGGTACGAGCCGGATATTCGACAGAGTACACGCATGGCGACCATCCCGAATTTGCTCTGTGTTGCAGGGGGTTTCGGTGGGGTGCTCAATGGTATTACGTCCGGCATCATCGCGAATGTCGGTGTTATGAACGTCGACCGCCATATTCAGCGCAAGCTGGCTGTCGCTCAACGGTAGCCGCTCCGAAAGGCTTCCATAATCCTGGCGATGAGTGTTCGATCCTTTTGACGAGGAATTCATGACTCCACCCACCAAAAAACCGACAATCAAACGCAGCCCCCGGCTGAAGGCGGTCAAGGCCCAGTTGGCCACCAAGGAAGAGACTCCTAAAGAAGACCAGGGCATCGAGGATAAGGAAGAAAGCAGGGCCCTGATTGCTCTGGAACATAGCCTGGTGGCGCTGGATATGGATGAACAGACTATCCACCGCGTCGAGAAGCTGCCGCGGGATGTGGGTTGGCTGCTGATCACTGCCGGGCTCGTTGGCGTCGTGGTGCCCGGTGTCCTTGGAGTCCCATTTCTGGTGCTCGGTGGGCTGGTGTTGATGCCGGTTACCAGTCAACGGGCAGAGCACTGGCTGAGTGGCCATTCTCCAAAGATGTTCAAGGGCAGCGTCCGCCAGATCAACCGATTCCTTGATGATCTCGAACGCCGCTATCCGCGCAGGTCCGATACCGGGCTCAGGCCGAGAAGATAAGCCGGTGACTGGCGTTCAGTTTGCCGACGGGCGACTCGACATCCGGAATCCGGCGATTTTTCAGAGGAGCCAGTTTGCGCTGGTCGAGAGTTTGTCCCGTGAGATCCTGGAGGATGCGGGAGTGAGTTTGGTGTTTGCGAACCTGGATTTCGGGAGTTTCTGCATTCGGTGGCTGAATTCCTCCATTGATGCCGAACAGGCCTCCAAACTCTTCGTCCGTGCCCTTAAAAAGGCCAGCGCCGCCAACGCCAACGGCTGGGCTTGTTCCGCTCGCATCTCTGGCAGTGCTCAACTGGTGGGCTACCGATTTGGGGGGCGCCCGCTGATGTTCGAAGTGAGACAGCCTGGCCCCGGCCGGATGCGGTTTCTACCCGTGGGCGAACGTGATCTGCCGGAATCCTGGCGGACGCTTGCCCGTGGGGTTTCCCATTTGCCCGGCGTCCACCGTGGAGCCGCCAAGCGCTGGCCAAAGTCCCGTTTCGAGCTTGAATATGACCCCGGGATGCTCAGTCAGGAGCAGTTGCTGCGTGCCATGGGCGGGATTCTTCAGTACCCCGCGGTACAGCTTCAGTTGCCGGAAGCGGCGGCCCGCCGCCCCCTTCAGGTTCGGGGGCCACGGCGCTATTTTTACTTCGTGATGGCCGGCGGTAGCCTGGCGCTAAGTATGGTTGGACTGATGGTCCCGGGAATTCCGACAGTGCCTTTTCTGCTGGCCGGTAGTTTCTATCTCGCGCGATCCTCGCGAAGGCTCCACGACAGACTGACGGCCTCACGCTTTCCCGGCCAGATGCTCAAGGAATGGGAAACATACCGGGCCATGAGTTTGGATTCCAAGCGCAAGCTGATGGGATTCAGTGCCGTCGTGATCATTGTTACCGGCATCCTGGTTCCGGCCAGCCCCTGGGTGCTGGTCAGTCTGAGCGGCATGGCGGTATTGACGCTGTTCGGGATCAGCCGCATTCCCTCGCTTCCCGAAGACCGGGATTTACCTCGTCTCGCCTGATGCCTTGAGTTTAAGGGGGGACTCCGGCATGAAGCTCTCTGACTGCGTGTTACATCCTGTCAATGATGTCCGTGGCCCCTATCCATATTGTCCAACCCACCCCTGACATTTATCCGAACTTCCGATATGGGACGTGCGTGTTCCTTTGAGATGAACCCCATGGAAAGGGCAAAAGTACCAAAGCTTTATTACCTGCTGGTTTTTGTCCCCGCCTGTCTGTTGGCGGAGTGGTGGAAGCTTGAGCCTTGGCTGATCTTCCTGCTATCCGGTCTGGCCATCGTGCCACTGGCCGCCATCATCGCCGATGCCACCGAGAAAATTGCGGGTCAGGTTGGTCAATCACTGGGAGGATTGCTCAATGCAACTTTTGGCAATGCCACCGAAATGATCGTTTCGGTTGTGGCGTTAAAGGCAGGGCTGGTCGAAGTGGTCAAGGCCAGTATCAGCGGCACCATCATTGCCAACCTGCTGCTGGCGCTGGGGGCGGGTCTGTTTTTCGGGGGACTCAGACACCGGGAGCAGCGCTTCAAGTCGCGTGTCGCCCGCATCAATGCGTCCTCGCTAAGTCTGGCACTGGTGGTGATACTTTCGCCCACAGCCATTGAACTGACTTCCGAGGGGCTCTCCCCCGAAACCATCAACCGTTTCTCGCTGGTGGCGTCACTGCTGTTGTTGAGCTTTTATCTGCTGTCTCTTCTTTTCACCATGCACACTCATCGCTATCTCTATGAGCGGGGGGATGCCGACGGGGAGGAGACGGAGTTGGGTTCGGGTCTTTTGGGGCGACCCGTGACTATGCTGCTGGTCGGCAGTGCCGTTCTGGTCGGTGTTTCGGAGGTGCTGGTCACCAGCCTTAAGGGCACCATTGAGGCGATGGCCCTCAGCGAATTGTTTACCGGGGTGATTCTGATCCCGCTGTTTGGTGGGGCGGTCGAGTTCATCACCGTTATAAAGTTTGCCCGCAAGAACAAGATGGATCTCGCCGTCAGCGTGGCGATGGGTTCCAGTCTGCAAATCGCCATGTTTGTTGCCCCCATCCTGGTACTTGCCGGCACTTTCATGGGTCAACCCATGAACCTGCAGTTTCACACCTTCGAACTACTGGCCATTGGTGTTGCTGTCCTGCTGGCCAATATGATCAGTTCGGATGGGCAGTCGAACTGGCTGGAGGGGGCGATGCTGATGGTCTGTTATGGCGTGGTGATGGCGGCCTTCTACTTTCACCCCTAAGCCCATTGGCTAGAGCCGATTGGCATGAGAGCGAGTGCTGCAATGGGCCTAGGGTATGGGGGCAGCATCAGGCGGGTTGCCCGCCGTGCCGTTCGCATAGACGAGGGAGGCGGCTGCCAGCAGTAGGGAGGACCGACTGTCGATGTCCGTGTATCGCGCCTGGGCAAGGTTGCGTTCGGCGGTTATCAGTTCAATGACGGTGGCTATGCCGTGTTCGTAGGATTTCAAGGCACCTTCATAAGCATTTTCTGAGGCTTTCAGCATGGCCAGGGCAAACTCCCTTTTCCGCACCGATGTCTTGAAGTCAGCGTAGGCTTTCCAGGTTTCCTTGATGATTTTCAACTGGAGGGCATCAAAGGTTGCCTGTGCAGCATTTCGCTTGGCCTCGGCCTGCTTGATGGTATTAACGCCAGCAAATCCCTCGAAGATATTCCAGTTCATCTGCAGATACCCATCGAGAAGTGGTTGGCTGGTCTTGACATCCTGATAGCCCGATTGCTCTGAATTGTTCTCCGCATTGTAGTAGTTCCAAAGCTTCCATCCACCGTCCGCCCCGAGTGAGAACTGGGGCCAGTAGGTGGCTTCGGCCTTGCGAATTTCCGCATCTCGGGCACGCAGTTCAGCCAGTCTGGCCGCCAGATCAGGCCGTTGCTGCAAGGCGACATCAATGATTTCATCCGCTGATTGCTCGGAGTCAGGTGGCAGCTCCTCGGCGTCGAGGGTCTGAAGTTCAAGGGCATGGTCCGGCCGAATCCCCAGTTCCTGGGCCAAGGCGGCCTCCTTTTGCATTACCTGCCCGCGCGCTTCCTGGAGTTCATAGGCCGAGCGGGCCTGGTCTTGAATCGCCAGCAGATGCTCGGGTCGTGTAGCCAGGCCATTTGCGAGCTGGGCGCCAATGGCATCGGCATTCCGGGTGCTTTGCTTCAGGGTCATCTCCGCCGCAGTAACCCTAGCCCTTGCCGCCAGGAGGTTGTAATAGTTTTGCTGGATCTGGTACGTCACGTCCTGTAGGTTGCGATTCACCATGAGATTGCTGGCAAAGAGCTGTTGCGCTGCCCGTTCAATTTCAGGGGTGCGGCCGCGGTCAAACAGTGTCCAGCTGAGGTGCAGTGTCGGATAGACCGTCGACCCGGCAAGAGCGATGGCTGTCCCCGGGGTCGGAAACGGGGTGCGCCAATAGCCTCCCGAGATTTGTGCCTCAAGCGCCGGTAGCCAGGCGGATTCTGCAATACCGAGCCCCGCGGCAGCCGCCCTGGACTCTTCCCAGGCCTTGCGCGTCAGTGGATTCTGACGAAGGCCGAAATCGATGAGTTCCGTCAGTTGATGACTGTGGCCCGTCTTGAGAAGCATATTCGCCTGAGGCACCACCAGGGTGGTCTTCAGACTGGGAACATCGGTAAACCCCTCCTTGTTCCAGCCTTGGAAATGATTTACGGGCGCGGACTTGAGCGGGTCGATGACTTCCGTGACCCTGAAGAGCTCGGGTTCTGTGGCGCAGCCCTGGAGAATCAACAAACTCAGGAGCTCCAGTCTGGCCGCTCTACGTCCGAGGGTCCTGAAATAGCCTTTATACAATTGAGCCGAAAAGTGGAGCACGGAGGCCGGGGGTGGAGGTGGTCTGGAAAAACGTCTGGATGCTGACGTGCTCTGAAAGCCAAGGCCAATGCGGGGTAAACGTCTGTGATAGTCTAGCCGAAGATTGTTTTTGATGATTGATCACTTGCCAAATTCATCCCTCCTCCGCCGACTCAGGGCGCTCATCGCGGCGTTGTCGATCGCTTTGCTCGGTGCTTGTGATCCTCTGGTATCTCTTCAGGGGTCGTTCTGGCCACCCTGGATCGTCGTCATGGTGGCGGCCCTTCCCATGACCTGGCTGGCTCATGCGTTTTTCAAGCGGCTCGGTCTTGCCGGCCACCTCCAGCCACCCCTGTTGATCTATCCTTCACTCTGGGCGCTGATGACCTTTCTGGCCTGGCTGGTGGCATTTCCCTGGTGACGATCATGTCCAAGCCGACTGAATGGATACGACGTAATCCGGGGCGGGCCGGGAGGATCACGAGCATTCTGATCGTCATCCTGACGCTGGCGGTCGGCTCATTTGTCTGGACCCTGAATCGCGTTCACCCGCGAACCAACGATGCCATGGTCAGAGCCAATACCATCGACATCATTATTCAGCATGTCTCCGGACGAATCGCAACGCTGGCGGTCAGGGATAATCAATATGTCCATCGGGGCGATCTTCTGTATGCCATTGATGCCCGGATCTACGAGGCCGAACTGATGGCTGCGGAAGCTGACTTGCGCCTTGCCGAATTTACTGTTGCCGGTCAGATGGCCATGGTTCGGGGGGCTGAGGCAAAGATTTATGAGGCGGCGCACAACATACAGTCCCAGAAGGCGGCCGTAGCCGAACTTGAGGCCAAGGCCGCCTACGCAGGGTCTTACCTGAAGCGTCTCCAGCCACTCGAGGTCGAGGCCTTTGTGACGCACAACCAGGTTCGTCAGGCGCAAGCGGATTTTACTGCCGCAGAAGCGGCGGTCCGCGATGCACGTGCCAAGGTCACCGCGCTTGAGGGTGCCCTTGAGGCCGCTCGTCAGTCCAAGGTCTCGGCAGAAGCGCAACTGGCAAAAACCGGTGATGCCTACGCCCGGGTACAGGCCGCAGAGGCCAGCCGCAATCAAGCGGCGCTCAAGGTTGAATACTGCGCCGTCAGGGCTCCTTTCGATGGCTGGGTCACCAATCTCAATACCCAGGTGGGTCAATATGTGGCTGAGGGGCAAAAGCTGTTCGCACTGGTCGATGACACACAGTGGTATGTGATGGCCGACTACAAGGAAACCTATCTACGTCACATTCATCTCAACGACCCCGTTGACGTTTTTCTGGCTGCGTATCCCGGGATCCATTTCAAGGGGGAAGTTCAGGGGATTGGCTGGGCCAATTATCCGGACAACCAGAGCGTGACGGATGGCCTGCCTAATGTCCAACGAACCCTGAACTGGGTCATGCTGGCAGCGCGTTTTCCTGTCCGGATCCGCTTGCTGGAGCGTGATCCGGTCCACCCCTTTCGCATGGGAATGAGCGCCTTCACGAGCATCGGCATTCAACCTCCCGCTCGCTGAAGCAGGGCGGGCGATGGATTTCATCCGGACAGTTTGCTTCGGGCTGAGTCCCATCGAGTTTCTTCGTCAGGAACTCCAGTTGACGCCGGCTCAGAATCGGGTTGCCTGGCGCATTTTCATCCTGTTGCTGCTGCTGGCGCTGATTGCGGTCTCGACTCGTTTGCCGGGTTTGCGAACAGTCGCTTTCTTTCTGGCCTTGCTGATTCCCCAGTTAGTCATGACGACCCGCATGGCCCTCGACAGCCTGTGGTTGTTTCTCAGATTGATGATGGCGGCGGTTTTCTTTGGTCTCCTGACTGTGTTGCTCTGGCAGGATCAGGGGTACTTTCGATTGCCGTTTTCAATCGGGCTCATCATCCTGATGATGTTTCATGCCCGGGTCCATCGTTATCCCAACATTCTGCCGATTTTTTACGGCACATTGACGCTCTTCAACCCCAGCGATCCGTCCACGGCGATAGACAGTGCCCTCTGGACTGTCGTGATCGTGGGCGGAGGGACCGTCCTGAGTTGCCTCCTTCTTGCCACGGTCCTTTGGCCCACCGAGGCGAAAACCCTGCTGCGAATGCGAATGACGCAGCGTCTCGAGGAGTTTTCGGCGTTGCTGGATCAGGTGCTGCAGATCAGAGGGAATTACCTGTCAGGTGTCCCTGCGAATCTTTTGCTGCATCTCCCGGGGTGGACTTCAGACACTTTGAAACAACTGGATGACACTCTTCGTGATCACCCGGAATTAGAATCTCGCCACGCCTTCTGGCAGGACGCCATCATGGAACTGGATGCACTGCACAATGGCCTGATCGGTTACTACAACCTCCTTGTCAGTGGTGCGGCCGTGCCTGATTCCGAGGGGGCAGACATGAGGGTGCTCGAGGCCTTGGGTGTTCGAGTGCAGCACCTGTCCATGGCTATTGAATCCGATGGCAGGGAGACGGTTATTCACAGCACCGCGCAAGGCCAAATTTCGGTTTCGGAGCAAACCCCGCCCATCCTCCAGCGAATGGTGCTGACCAGTCAACGACTCAGCGAAGCCGTCGACCGGATTTATCACGCCGAGCCGGCACCAAGGAAGCCATATCCAGTGCCCCAGGAGCCGATGCTTGCCTGGTTACATCTGGCTTTCCTTGAAAGCCATCAGGGTATTCTGCTTTGGTCTCTCAAGGTAGGGTTGGCGTGCCTGGTGGTGACCCTCGTCGTAGTGTCCATGAACGCGGGACAGGTCGATACGGCCATCATCACTACCGTCATCGTGGCAGACTCGACCCTGGGGGCTGATTTTCGCAAATCACTGATGCGAATTTCCGGAGCCGTGGCCGGCGCCGTAATGGGTTATCTCTGGCTGATCCTTGCACAACCAATGGCTGACACCGTCGCCGGTTTGTTGGTCACCCTCATCCCCCCCTTTTATCTCTGTGCGAGATTTGCGGCGACCAGTCCGAGACTGAATTACGCGGGCTTGCAGATGGGTCTTGCGTTCTGCATGGTGGTTTTTTCCGAGCAGTCACCGGGAACCTACCTGGGCACCGGCTGGTATCGGGTGCTGGGTATTCTGCTCGGTATTTCGGTAATGGGAGTTGTGGACTACCTTTTTTGGCCGGCCCGCTCGATCGATGTTGCACGTCGACGGCTACACCAAATGATCATGGAGATTCAGGATCAGCTTCCAAAAGGGACTGATCTTTTTATCCTGGATCTGGATCGCTCTCTGCGGGTTTTGAGAGTGCTGGATGTGAATATTCGTGATGCCTACTTTTTTCTGGACTTTGCCAAGATGGAACCGGGGGCCATGGAAGAAAAGCGGCAGGCTGAAATTCAGCATATGGGGGATCTAATACAGACTTTCATGCAGATTTCGAAGATCATCGAAAGTCGCCACAGACTATTTTTGAAAGGGAATGCCGGCTTGAATCAGTGGGTGTACTCGGGGCTCTTGACACCGCTGGTGCCTGCCTACAGGGCACTTTACGCAAGTCTGGTGCTTGGTCTTGAGGGGCAGGAAATTCATTGCGACAGTTTTTTGGAACGAAAAAACCTTTGCCAAAGGATCGAAGAATTCCAGCAAGCCATACACGAAATGGCATTCAGACGCACTGATCGGCAATATTTCGAAGCAGTGATCGATCTCGAAATTCTCTACCAGGAGCGACTGCTGGATATTCTGGCCGGCTTGTCCAGGATGCAAGGGATGGTCGAAGTGTCCCGCAAAGCGGCCGCACTCCCTGGTTGAATTGGCCGTAAGGTCAATGTCCAGTGCGGGCGCAAATAAATAGTTCTGCCATTTTGTCCCTTTGTTGGCCGATCCTATAGGCAATCAGAAGGCAAGGGCAAAGCCGACATTACTCAGTATTGAGGGTGTTGCGGCATTAGTGCCAAAGCTGTTTTGGCCCCAGATGGCCAGTCTGGAGTTTACGGTCCACAGAAAGCCCGCACCCACGACGTTCTGCTCGTAGGTGCTCATGCCCGTGTAGCTGCCACCAGCAGGGTTGCCCGCGGTTGGCACGCGAGGAAGTGAAGGGGCGTTCATGTAGCCATGCAGGAACAGGGCGAAATCCTCATCAAAAAAGTCTCGTTGTAGTGACCACTGAAAGCTGAACTCCCATACATTGGTATTTCTGCCATTGACTGTCTCAAGAATTCTGACTGCACCGAGGTTGTATTCGAAATCAATTTCCCAGGGCAGGGATTGGTCGAAATTGAAGTTGATGCTGGGTTGGGTCCCGGAGTTGGTATTGGAATCACCTAACCACTGGGTCTGTATATAGGCCTCGATACCAAGTGCCGGAAGGTACAGATCCTGGTGTTCGTCCAGCACATGTATCTTGGTGTCGAAGGCCAACGGGGCAAAGTTCCAGCTTTGTACACTCCCCAAGGTACGAGTTGGCCCGTTCCCGAACAGTCGCAGCTCGATATCGTCGGTCAGGCCATAACGCAGCAGGAAGTCCATGGAATACTGGGCGGGCTGCGGCGAGCCACCCGCGGTGCCGGCGCTGTAACTCAGGGGTTCGAATTCTATATAGACCCGGCCTTGCGGCAAGGTGAAGGCACTGTTGGGCCAGTTGGCCAGGTCGGGGCCGGGGTTGGCGATGTCCGGGTTCTCGCGCCATTTATCGATGTTTTCTGGTAACCGGGCACGGGAGCGGTTGTAGCGGCCCTTGAAGAAATATTCCGTTTCCGACTGGCTGATGGATGAGGAGTATTGGTGAAGTCGCTGGTCCATGGGGCCCGCTGCGATTTTGGGGGCATTGGGATGATTCTTTTGCGCTTCGGCCAGCACCAGCCTGCCCACTTCTCTTCCGTATTGCAGAAGCTGCCTGTAGGGCTCGTCCTTGTTGCGCCCGGGGACTGGGGAGGGGGCAGAGCTGGCTTTGACTCGTAACTTTTTTTGGTAAATCGGTTTCCCACCCGCGTCGGGGTGGTCCGAGCCCCAGCAACTGGGGGCAAAAAACTCGAATAGGCCGATGACCAATGAGGTTGCCCGCCCAAGTCGATTGATGCTTTGAAGGGTGAACACGAAGGGCTTACCGAATCAGAGGGATGGATTCTTCGATGCCGGCCTCGATGTAAACCCTGATTTTGGTTTCGACCTGAACGTAAAGGGCCAGGGTTCGGTAGTTCATGAACCGCGAGAGTTTCCTGAAATACGCGCGGCCGAGGTTGAGGCGAATTTCCTCATATTCCAATTTGTCCTTGACGTATTCCCTGGCTTCCTCTTCGCTCATCCCATCCACGCCTTGTCCGAGGTCAGTGAGCAGTTCCAGACGTTTGGCGCGGAGCTCACTGAGTTGTTCCTGATATTCCTCGTACAAGGGCCAGAACTGCCGGGCAATATCATCTTCGAGTTTGAGGGTGTCGCGGACAATGTCCTTTCGAATTTTAAGCAGTTCCGTTTCCTTGATTTTTAGGAGTGAGGGTTCTTCGGGGGGTGGGGGGGCGTTGCTCTCCACGGCGGGAGCAGGGGGGGATGACAGAGCCAATGACAGCGTGAGCAAAAAGCCGACAGGCGGGGCCAGGAGTCTATGAAAGGCGGGTTGAGCACGCATGTGTTGTGATGAATTTCTTTGGAAGAACCAGCGATTCGGGACCATGGCCCCGCGGTCAAGGCACTGTGTGGGGTCAGCGATACCTAGAAGAAGAACTTGACCTCCAGCATGCCGGCGACCCCGCTTTCCCCGGCACGATAGGGGGTCAGCAGGTTTTCGGCCGGTGAGCCTTTGATGTAAAGCGCTTCGGCGGTCATGATCCAGTTGGGAACCATGGCCACCGGATACCAGTTGAAGCCGCCCCCCGCCTCCCATGGCGTACCGTAGCGGCCACTGACGATGGATGATCGGCCGAAGACCTCGACGGACTTGGGCAGCAGGAAATAGCTGCCCTGAAAGATGCCGCCAAAGTCGTGCAGTTCACTGACTTCCGGGGGGGCGCCGGAGAAGCCGAAGTTGCCCAGATGGCGATATTCGAGTTCGGCAAAAAGAGCAAAGCCGGCATATTTGAAGCCGGTATCAATCGTCGCCAGGGTGACATCGGTACTGGTGATCTGATTGCCTACACCCAAAGCGCCAGGACTGCTCAGGGGCGTGCCATTCGAAACCCGAAAAATGGTGCTATCGGGATTTCCAAGGCTTCCATTACCGTCGTCATGGGTATTTTGATACACGGCCGTTGCCCCCAATCGCCAGACAGGATGGGAGTGATCCTGGAGATCGGAAACGTTGTCGCCCATGGCGCCGAGGGGTTCCCAGCGCACCGAACTGCCATAGAGCATGCCGGTGCCGAGACGGTTTGCGGAATAATTGCCGGATGACCCGCCAAAACTGTTGCCGACAAACAGCGTGTAATTCAACTGCTGATCGAGCGTGCCCTCAAGCCAGGCACCAGGTGTCCAGTTGGGACGAAAGTAGGTGGTGGCCATGGTGCGGTCGGCACCGAGCGTCGATGTCCAGGATTCGGTCCACTCCCGCGTTCCCGGTGCTTTCCAGATGCCAATGCGTCCGCGAACTTCCGGCATCCAGTCATAGCCGATATAGCCCAGTGGGAAGACACTGTTGCTGGATGTCGAGGCATACATCATCAGGCTGTAAACCAGTTCCGGCCGGAACGCATGCCCGGTAAAGGCCAGCATCGCGCGGTTCAGTTCGACAATGCTGTAGTCGTTGACGGGTTGTGGGCCCTGGTTATTGGGGATCCAGGTTCTGTCCGTCCTGCCGAAGTAGGAGTAGCGCCCTTCGAGCGATACCTTGGCGTTGAGCGAGAACGACGGATTCCCGTTCCTTTCGTCTATCAACTGGGCGCCCTTGCCCTTGAGGTTAAGTGAGGAGGATTCCGGTGGGTCGCTTTGGGCCTGATCAGGTCCCCGGGGTTCTGGTGTCTTGACAACAAGCCGGTCGGATTTGCCGGGTATCTTTGTGGTTTGGGCCAGGTCAGGGGTAATGCCATTCAAGGGAGCGGGGGCCTTTGCGACGTTTGGTTCCTGGGCATTTTTTTGGGTCAGGGCCTGTTCCAGATGTTTGATGCGCAGGCTGTCGGCCTGTTTCTGTCGTTCTAGTTCGGCAATGCGATGATGGTCGGATTGTTTTTCATGCTCCAGACGGCTCAGACGCCTTTCATAGTCGCCCCGCATCAGTTCCAGCTGCCTGAGGACTTCATCCAGTTGGGTAGTGGCCTGACAGTCATTGGCAAACGCCAGCAGGCAGAGAAGGATCCGGGTCGCAGTCCCTTGCATCGTTTGCTTTTCGGGCCCGTCATCATCCCGCTGCCGGTGCTTCATGGGCTGGCGATCAACCGGTGGCAGGCAGGTGATAGAAGCCGATGCCCAGCATCAGGTACAGCGCAACGAGCATCATGCCTTCGAACCAGGTAGAAGCGCCATCCATTGTCAGGATACGAATGATGACCGAGGTCAGGAGAATGGTGGCAATCTCGAACTGACTGAACAGAAGGTTCATTTCGCTTCCTATCAGCGGCGCACCGAATATGAGTAGGGGGACGGCAAATAGAATCATCTGAATGCTGGAGCCGACCGAGGCTTCGATGGCAAGGTCCATCTTGTTGTTCAGGGCAAAACGGGTGGTGCTGACAATTTCACCAATCCCCCCGGCGCCGGCCAGCAGAATGATGCCACTGAACAGATCCGACAGCCCCAGCAGTTTGCTGGTAGGTTCCAGGGCGTCGGTGATGACTTCGCTCATGACCGCAAGCCCCAGCGTCGAGGCTACCAGGATGGTCCCTGCACGGCCCTGTGACTTAGTGGCCTCCCTTTTTTTCAAGGCCTCTTCAGGAGCAGGCTTTTTTCGGCGGATTGGCTTCAGGCTGGTGCCGAGCTTCACGGCATAGATCAGCAACAGGATCAGGGAGATGTCGCGGCTGAGCTCGATTTCCTCGTCTCCGGCGCCCAGATGGAAGAGGGCAGGGATGATCAGGGCAAAACTGCACAAGGTGAGCAGCCCCGTATTCATCTTGATGGAGGTTGGACTGAATTTCTGGGTGCCGTTGCGTAGCCCGCCCAGCATCATTCCGAGGCCAAGTCCAAGTAGCAACTCCACCAGGATGGAGCCGGTGATGGAGGCTTTTACGACATCGCCCAACCCATGCTTGAGTGCAAAAAAGGCAATGATGATTTCCGGGGCGTTGTTCAGGGTGGCGTTGAGTAACCCCCCGAGTGTCGGTCCCAGCGTGCTTGCCAGTTTCTCGGTGGCGTCAGCCATGAGTTCTGCCAGTGCGTAGATGGCACCCAATGCGGTAAGGAAGATCCAGACCGGACTGAATTCCAGCCAGCGCAACGTCAGGCAGATTGGCACCAGAGCCAGCAGCCACAATGGGTTGAAGCCGACTTTGAATTTTCCGGGGGAAGCATGCGTCATCTGTTTTCGGGTCATCGTATGGTTCTCCTGAGTTGATTTGGGTGTGCGCCTTGCTGAGTCAGAATGAGAAACGGACCTGCATTTGACCGACCACACCACTCTCGCCCGCTCGGTAGGGAGTCAGCAGGTTTTCGGCCGGTGAGTTCTGGATGTAAAGGGATTCTGCCGTGATGATCCAGTTGGGTACCATGGCGATTGGATACCAATTGAAGCCGCCGCCGGCCTCCCATGGGGTGCCGTAGGCGCCGTGAACGATGGATGAACGCCCAAAGAGCTCCAGGGTTTTTGGCATCAGGAAGTAGCTGCCCTGAAGGTATCCTCCAAAATCATTCAAAGCTGACAGGTTGCCGGGCTGGAGCCCCCCTGCTGTGGACCAGCCGGGATTCCCCAGATAGCGGTACATGAATTCGGTCGCGAGAGCGAAGCCGCGGTATTTGAAGGCCCAGTCCAGCGTGCCGAGAAAGATATTGCCTGACACCAGCTTGCTGTTGGGGCCGAAGGCGCCGATTGCGTTGGCGGGTGTGCCGTTGGAGAGCCTGACGATGGTGTAGTCAGGATTATCGTTGCCGTAATAGCCGGGCGTATCTGTCTCGTTCTGGAAGGTCGCGGTGCTTCCCAGGCGGGTGACGAAATCGTCATGCCAGCTGAGGTCGGAAATCCCGAAGCCCATATCGCCCAACGGTTGCCATTTGCCGCTGAGCGAGTAGAGCATGCTGGTGCCCTGGCGATTGGCGTAGGTGTTCTGGGCCGAGCCGCCGAAACTGTTACCCACCAGGAATTCGTACTGAAAGGTCTTTTCCAGCGTGCCCTCCACCCAAGCGGCCGGCGTCCAGCTGGGCCGAAAATAGGTGGTCGCCATGGTTCGATCGGCGCCGAGGGTGGCATTGTAGGAGTCCGCCCATTCCCGGGTGCCGGGTGTCTTCCAGACCCCGACCCGGCCCTTGATTTCAGGAAGCCAGTCATAGCCGATAAATCCCACGGGCATAAAGGCGCCGGCCGATGAAGATCCAAAGGTCATGAAGGAGTAAATCATCTTGGGATCGAAGGCATAGCCCGAGAACGCCAGGTAATAGCGATTCATTTCGATCAGGCTGTAGTTATCGACCGGCTGTGGCGCCTGGTTATTGGGTGTCCAGAATTCCTTGGTGCGGCCAAAGTAGGAGTAGCGCCCTTCCATCGACAGGTTGGCGCGCATGTGAAAAGGCATGTCGCCATCGGGCTCATCAAGCAAAACGGCCCCTTGCTTGACCAGATGAGAGCCTTTCTTGGTCAGAAGAATCGGGCCCTCGGTGGCCATTTCCCGTGCTTCGGCCTCGACCCGGTCCTTGCCGCTGTCGGCTGATGTGGACGGTGGCGGACCGCTCTTGAGCGCCACTGGGGGAGGCTGCTGGGCGGCAGGTTTTCTGAAAGCCGAAGGTGTCGGCTCAGGCAGAATTGGAGGCGCAGGGTGCAGGCTGGCCAGTTGCTTCTCCAGGGACTCAATGCGGCGGGCGTCTTGGGTTTTCTGCTTGCGGTTCTCCCTGATTTCCCGCTCCAGTGAGGAGATGCGCGATTCGTAGGATTCCTTGAGTTTCTGGATTTGCAGGAGTACCTGATCGAGATCGGCCGAGGCGCCTACCTCGGACATATGCAATGAGAGCAGGATGCCGAGTAGCCCGGCTAGCCATGTTGTGGCGCGGTAAGGGGCCCTGTGGCCAGCCCGGGTGTTGTCTGTCATTAGGTCGATCAGCAAGTCGTCTGGCTGGGGTGGATGGACACGCGTCGGATCCGGTCCACAGGCCATAGACCCCTCATTTTATGGGTGCCGGTGGTCGTATTCGTTTGCGCCTGACCATTATGGTAGGCATTCCGGTCAAGTTCATGGAACCCCTTCGATTCGTGCTGGCAGAATTTTCCGTCTATTCCCGGCTGAATCATTTCAGGTCGAGTGACCGGGAATTCAACTTTCTTCTTCCGCCGAGGGTGCCCACTCATAGCTTGAAAAAAGCATGGTGACGGAGAAAAAGGTGGCAAGCAGCATGAACAAGTCGAATCCATAGCGGGGATTCCAGAAGGAGACCATCGTCGCGATGGCATATCCGGTGACGGCCACCATGACGCGCAGACGAATGCCCTGTAGCAAGTTTTCGTTGTCCTGCCGGCGTTCCATGAGCCCGTTTCTGAGGGCATAGCGAACCGCGAGCCATATATTCAGATACAAGGCGCACATGTTGAGACCGTAGATTATCTCCACCAGCCAATGGTCCGGGTGTTCACCCAAAAGTGTGGCAGAGAAACCGAGCAGGGTGACGGCCAGCAGGTTTCCCATCTTGATCCAGAGATAGCGGACATCCACATGGGTAACGTCATCGAGCAGGACGTTGTCGGCAATCCACAGGGCGCCTACGACAAAGAAGCTGATGAAGAAGGCCATGAACTTGGGCCAAAGGTCTACAAGAATGCCGGGTAAATCCCTGATGTTCACACCCTGTGCAGTCACATCTTCAATGACACTGAGCAGCATCAGGGTCATGACAACGGCGTAGACGCCCTCGCTGAGTGCATTGAGACGTTCCTTGCCCAATTTGCGGTGATTTCTCCTTTTCCGGGTTTTGGTGATGCTCATGTAGAAGCCTCGTTATGTGGGTTGGCAGGAAAGGTTGGTCAGTGTGGAGTCCTCAGAAAGGGTCCCTCAACTGGTTGGTGACGGTCCGATAGGTTTTGGCGAAGGAGTTGTCGTAGGACCATAGCAGGGAAATGAAGATGAGGTTTTGCCCTGCGATGTAGGGCGGTTCCCTCGGGTTCTCCTTGGCGGCATTGAAAAAGCCGGAGTAGGGGCCATCGGTGGAGGTGTCATGACGAAACTCGGCTCTCATGGCAAGCGACGAGTCCAGCAGGGGTACCTGATATTCCGTGGTCAGTGTCAGTGCACCGATAAACTGCCCTACACCGGTTTGCATGCCATCAGGGTCCCAGAAAAACTCTGGCCGAAATGCAAGGCTCCAAGGTTGGGTGATTTGCCAGCGGGCCCAGAGTGCGCTGCCCATCCAGAAGGCCTGTTGGTTGTTGATGGCCTGTTGCTGAGTACCGATGTTATAGGCCCACCCGAGCATCAGGTCCTCGGTCTGCCACTGCAATTCGGTGTCGGAAAATCCCAGCCAGTACTTGAGATCAGTCTGTTCTTGTTCGGGGCCAAAGAAAATGTTCTGGCGCAGGGTCCATTCGGGAGCGAATTTCCAGGCAAATTGCGCGGCGTATTTGGGTTGGTTGTTGACCCACTCCAGATAGTTGTAGTCGGTAACCAGAAAGAAGCGGACCGACATGTCGGGATCGATGATGTAGTGCCCACCGGCGCCGATGAGGAAGTAGGGTGAGTAATCGGCAATCCATGCGCGGGTGTAGTTCGGGTTGTACTTGGCGTACATGGATTCGAAACCGATAAAGCTCTCCATCAGTCCTGCCGTCAGGGTCAGACCCTGAGTGGGCTGATAGGAGACATTGGCATGGCCGAGATGCTTGATGAAATTGGCGACGTTTCCGTCGCGCCAATCGGATTCCTGGGCGGAGGCATCGTTGCCTCCCTGCAATCCGAACTGCATTCCCCAGGGTGACTCGTCGGAAATGATTTTTTCCACGTAGAGCATTCCCATGTTGGGGTCGAAGTCGTTCAGTTGATTGGTGGTTTGCTTGAACCGCCAGGGGATTGAACGCGGTCCCCCGAGGTCATCCGCATAGGACAAGTCGAGATAAAGGTGGTAGTTCCAGAGATCCTTGTCCTGATCGGCTGGAATGTCACTGGTGGCCTCTGCCCAGCCCATTTGCACAAGACTCAGGGTCAGCAAAAGGGTTTGTGTGCCTTGCAGGCAGCATCGGAACAGTCGGGTAGAAGCTGGGGCCTGTTTGCCAATCACTCGAGACCACGGCATGTCATTACACGGTCAGGTCCGGTTGGCCGGCAGCGCCTTGGGTTGTGAGGCGTTGAGGGTACCCACAAAGTCGTTGGCGCGGTTGATTGAGCGCTCCATGGCGTCGATAAGACCGGAGACGCCTACGGTCATCGCCCGCAGTTCGTGGTCAAGCGAAGCGATGGCGCTGGCGTTGAGGTTGTGCTTCAGGTACAGGACCTGGTCATGAAACACGCCCAACACAGGGTCGATCTTGTGTTCCGCCCGCCGCATCGCGGTGATGAGGTGGCCGTAGTGTTGCTGGGTTTGCTTGAGCTTCTGGCGGCTGCTGCTGCGCAATGAGCGATTGGTGTATTGGTTTAGCTCTCCTTCCCATTCATTAAAGAGAGCCAGCGCGACTTCTTCCACGGCGTCAATGCGGTCTCTCACGGCGAGCGCCTTCGAGTGGCTGTAATCGTATTCGCTTTTGAGTTGGCGGTAGACGATTTCCAGATCGCCCCCCTCGAACCGAGTCAGTTGGCCAAATCTATCCAGCGCGGTTTGAAATTGGGTCTTGGCTTCCTCCAGGCTGTCACGGGCATGCTCAACCCGCGTTACCAAAATGTCCCGCTTGGGATGCCCGGCGGATTCCACGGCCTTGAAGTAGAGTTTCTTGAATTGGGCCAGGAGGTAACGACCTAAATTCTCGAACAGGGCTTCAACGGAAAACGGGCTGGGGTGCTTGCTCATGGGTGTGCGGGGGAAATGGACATGTCGGCCACTGGCTGGCGGGTATTCTAATCGCAACTGCACAAAGGGCATCGCGAACGCTTGTTGCCTCCAGGTTGGTCTCGGTGGCGGCGACTGATGAAATTTGCTTCATGACCTCGGGTTTATGGGAACCAAATCGACCTTTCCAGCGCCAAATAACCAAGTAAAATTGTCAACAAACCGGTTTCCAGAAATGCGATCACCGAGTAGAATTCGCGGCCATCACATTGCCCGTCGGTGCCTGATCCTGGACCGTTTTCCCAGGACCTCAAGGCGTAACGACCTGACGTCAGGGTCACAGAGAACATCACATGTCTGAACAAAAGTGGAATGTTGAGGAGGTCAGCCTGATCATTCAGGGGCTGAAGGACAAGCCGGGTGCATTGCTGCCTATATTGCATGCCGTTCAGGATCACCTTGGCTACGTTCCGCCCGACAGCGTGCCATTAATTGCTCATGCGCTGAATCTATCCCGTGCAGAAGTCCACGGGGTGATCAGTTTCTATCACTACTTCCGCGAATCTCCCCCGGGGCGCGAAACCGTCCACATCTGTCGGGCGGAAGCCTGTCAGGCAATGGGTTCAGAGGCCCTGGAGGCGCACGCAAAGCAGCGTCTTGGCATTGATTATCACGAGAATACGAGTGATGGTCAGTTCAGTCTGGAGCCGGTCTACTGCCTGGGCAACTGTGCCTGCTCTCCCTCCATCATGGTGGGAAAAGAAGTTTACGGTCGGGTGTCGCCCGAACGGTTTGACGAAATTATCGAAGCGACAAAGGCGAAGCCATGATCAAGGTTTACGTACCGCGCGATTCAAGCGCGCTTGGGCTCGGCGCGGAGCAGGTAGCTACAGCAATCAAGTCGGAAGCGGGTCGGCGTGCCGCTGACATCCAGTTGATCCGTAACGGCTCGCGCGGCTTGTATTGGCTCGAGCCTATGGTCGAGGTTGAAACCCCGGTCGGCCGGGTTGCCTATGGCCCGGTCGCGGCGGCGGATGTTGCCTCGCTGTTCGATGCCGGTTTTCTTGAAGGCAAGGCCCATGCGCTAAGTCTGGGCCTGACCGCCGAGATTCCCTATCTGAAGAATCAGGAGAGGCTGACTTTTGCGCGGGTGGGAATTACCGACCCCGTCAGTCTGGATGACTACATAGCCCATGAAGGCTACCGCGGACTCCGCCGTGCGCTGACCCTTGAGCCCGCGGCTATCGTTGAGGAAGTCACCGAGTCGGGCCTGCGTGGTCGCGGCGGTGCGGCATTTCCCACCGGGATCAAGTGGCGTACCGTGCTCGGTGCCCCGTCCGAGCAGAAGTATATTGTCTGCAATGCCGACGAAGGGGATTCCGGTACCTTCTCCGATCGCATGGTCATGGAGTGTGATCCCTTTGTGCTTATCGAAGGCATGACCATAGCCGGTCTTGCCGTCGGTGCCACCCAAGGCTACATCTACCTTCGATGCGAATACCCCCATGCTCACGTCGCCCTGAATGAGGCTATCGCAGCAGCCGAGCGGGGTGGGTATCTCGGTGACAACTTGCTCGGCTCCGACAAGGCCTTCCGTCTGGAAGTGCGCCTGGGTGCTGGTGCTTATGTCTGTGGTGAGGAAACCTCGCTGCTGGAGAGTCTTGAGGGCAAGCGCGGGCTGGTCAGATACAAGCCGCCGCTCCCCGCGATCGAGGGACTGTTTGGCAAGCCGACCGTCATCAACAATGTCATCTCGCTGGCTTCCGTGCCGATCATTCTCGACAAGGGCGGCGCCTACTACCGTGATTTCGGTATGGGACGTTCACGCGGCACACTGCCGATTCAGTTGGCCGGAAACCTGAAGCATCCGGGGTTGGTCGAGAAAGCATTCGGGGTCACATTGCGCGAGATTCTCTATGACTATGGTGGCGGTTCTGCCAGCGGGTGTCCCATCCGTGCGGTGCAGGTGGGAGGGCCGCTGGGTGCCTACCTCCCGGAGTCACAATTTGATACCCCGCTGGACTACGAGGCGTTTGCCGCGATCTGGGCGGTGCTGGGGCATGGTGGCGTGGTCGCATTCGACGACACGGCCGATATGTCAAAGATGGCGCGCTACGGCATGGAGTTCTGTGCCGAAGAGTCTTGCGGTAAGTGCACGCCCTGCCGAATTGGTTCCACCCGCGGCGTCGAGGTGATCGACAAGATTCGGGCCGGTGTTGACCGTGACCAAAATGTGGCCCTGCTACGTGATCTCAGTGACACCATGCTGGCCGGGTCGCTCTGTGCGCTGGGCGGCATGACGCCCTATCCGGTGTTGAGCGCACTGAATCATTTTCCGGAAGATTTTGGGGTAGCGGCCGCCGAATAGGTTGGCCTGGACAATAGGGAAAAGCCCAAGGGATTAGGGAGCAGGAACCGGTTCGCGTGGACCTGCGATAACAGTAAACCCGCGCGAGTTGAGCATTCTGAAACTCAGGAGGCAAATCATGGCTGTACGAGATTGTGATTTTGGAACGCCGGCGAGCGATTCCTCAAACCAGGTCACGCTGGAGATCGACGGATTCCAGGTGACCGTTCCGGAAGGTACTTCCGTAATGCGGGCGGCAGCGAGCGTGGGAATTCAGATACCCAAGCTTTGTGCGACCGACAGTCTGGATCCATTCGGTTCCTGTCGGCTTTGCCTGGTCCAGATCGAGGGGGGTCGCGGCTTGCCGGCTTCCTGTACGACGCCGGTGGCCGAGGGCATGAGGGTCTGCACCCAGAATGACCGTCTGGCCGATGTCAGGCGCGGAGTGATGGAACTCTACATTTCCGACCACCCGCTGGACTGCCTGACCTGCTCCGCCAATGGCAACTGCGAGTTGCAGGACATGGCGGGCGCGGTGGGACTCCGGGAGGTACGCTACGGTTACGAAGGTGAAAATCACCTGAAGTCCGAGAAGGACACCAGCAATCCCTACTTCCATTTTGATCCGTCGAAGTGCATCGTGTGCTCACGGTGCGTAAGGGCCTGCGAGGAAGTGCAGGGCACCTTTGCCCTGACCATCGATGGTCGCGGGTTCGATTCGAAGGTTTCCCCCGGTCAGAATCAGGACTTCATGGACTCCGAGTGTGTGTCCTGCGGTGCCTGTGTCCAAGCCTGCCCGACGGCCACCCTGATGGAAAAGTCAGTCGTCGAGAAGGGGCAGCCCGAACACAGCGTGATCACCACCTGCGCCTACTGCGGAGTAGGGTGTTCCTTCAAGGCCGAAATGAAGGGCGCGGAAGTGGTGCGCATGGTCCCCAACAAGGATGGTCATGCCAATCATGGTCATTCCTGCGTCAAGGGGCGGTTCGCCTTCGGTTACGCAACCCATAAGGACCGCATCACCAAGCCGATGATTCGCCAGCGGATTACCGATCCGTGGAAGGAGGTTTCCTGGGAAGAAGCCATCTCTTATGCGGCCTCCGAGTTCAAACGCATTCAGGCGAAATACGGTCGTGCTTCCGTTGGCGGCCTGACCTCCAGTCGCTGCACCAACGAGGAAGCCTACCTGGTGCAGAAGCTGGTTCGTGCGGCGTTCGGCAACAATAATGTCGACACTTGCGCGCGCGTCTGCCATTCACCGACCGGCTATGGTCTGAAGCAGACTCTGGGTGAGTCGGCCGGTACCCAGACCTTCGATTCCGTTCGCAAGTCGGACGTCATTCTGGTGATCGGCGCCAATCCGACCGACGGCCATCCCGTATTCGGTTCGGCGATGAAACGTCGCATTCGTGAGGGAGCTCGGCTTATCGTGGCTGATCCCCGCGACATCGACCTGGTGCGTTCGCCCCATGTTCAGGCTGACTATCACTTGAAGCTCCGTCCGGGTACCAACGTCGCGCTGGTCAACTCCCTGGCGCACGTGGTGGTGACTGAGGGGCTGTGTGACGATGCTTTCGCTCTGGAGCGCTGCGAGCCGGAATCCTTTGAAAAGTGGAAGACCTTCGTCAGCCAGGAGCGCAATTCTCCTGAAGTCATGGAAGAGACGACGGGCGTGCCGGCTGGCCTGGTTCGGGAGGCGGCCCGTCTCTACGCAACGGGAGGCAATGCCGCCATCTATTACGGGCTGGGTGTCACTGAACACAGTCAGGGATCGACCACCGTCATCGGCATTGCCAATCTGGCGATGGCGACTGGCAATGTTGGACGCGAGGGTGTGGGTGTGAACCCCCTGCGCGGACAGAACAATGTCCAGGGTTCCTGCGACATGGGTTCGTTCCCGCACGAGTTGCCGGGCTATCGCCATGTTTCCGATTCCATCACCCGCGGACTGTTCGAATCGGTCTGGGGTGTAACGCTGGAATCCGAGCCGGGACTGCGCATCCCGAATATGTTTGGTGCCGCACTCGACGGCAGTTTCAAGGGGCTTTACTGCGAGGGTGAGGATATCGCCCAGTCCGACCCGGACACCCAGCATGTACATGCGGCACTCCGTGCCATGGAGTGCGTCGTGGTGCAGGATCTGTTCCTGAACGAGACCGCCAAGTTTGCCCATGTGTTCCTGCCGGGAGCTTCCTTCCTGGAAAAGAGTGGGACCTTCACCAATGCCGAGCGCCGTATTTCGCCGGTGCGCCGGGTCATGCCGCCGCTGGCCGGCTATGAGGATTGGCAAGTAACGCAGTTGCTCTCTAATGCCTTGGGCTATCCGATGAATTACAACCACGCTTCGGAGATCATGGACGAGATCGCCAGTCTGGTGCCGACCTTCACCGGGGTCAGTTTCGCCAAGCTTGATGAATTGGGCAGTGTACAGTGGCCCTGTAACGAGCAGGCGCCGACTGGAACCCCGACCATGCACGTCGACGCGTTTGTCCGGGGCAAGGGTCGGTTCATGCTGACCGAGTATGTGGCGACGCCGGAACGGACCAGCGGCAAGTTCCCGCTGATTTTGACGACGGGTCGCATTCTTTCCCAGTACAACGTGGGGGCGCAGACGCGGCGCACCGCAAATTCCCTGTGGCATTCTGAAGATCGGCTGGAACTTCATCCTCATGATGCCGAGAATCGCGGTATCAATGACGGCGACTGGGTCGGCATCAAGAGCCGCGCAGGTGAAACCGTGTTGCGCGCTACCGTGAGCGACCGTGTTCAGCCGGGGGTGGTCTACACAACTTTCCATTTCCCCGAATCCGGCGCCAACGTCATTACCACCGACAACTCTGACTGGGCGACCAACTGCCCCGAATACAAGGTGACTGCGGTTCAGGTGACCAAGGTGACCGGGCCGTCCGAGTGGCAGCGGGGGTATCGCGAGTTCAGCGAAGAGCAGCAAACCTTGCTGGACCAGCGGGTGGCAACGGTCGACTGATTCTCCCTGCCATGGAGCAGCTCGCCCCGGGACCCGGCTGGCCCAGCTATCGGGTTCGTCGGGTCCAGCGGTGGCGGGGTGAGGCAGTCGAAGAACTGGATGATTGCGTTGCCGAAGAGGCGCCGATTGCCCTTATGTACAACGGCGAGCCGCATGTCGTCATGCTCGCCACCCCGCTGGATCTTGAGGACTTTGCCCTCGGTTTCAGTCTGACCGAAAACATCGTGATGGAGGTGTCCGAGGTCGAGTCGGTTCGCGTCTATGAACGCAGCGAGGGCATTGAGGTAAGGCTCAAAATTCCGCCAGTGCGTTGCGAGACAATCGACGACAAAGGTCGCAATCTGACCGGTCGAACGGGATGTGGCTTATGTGGTGCGCGTACCCTGAAGCAGGCCGTCAGGCATCCGCCACCGGCGATGTCCAATATACTGGTTCCCGCAGCAGAGCTGATCGTGGCACTGCGAGACCTTCGTCAGCGTCAGCGCCTGAATGGCTTGACTGGAGCCGTCCACGCAGCGGCTTGGGTAGTGCCCGGCAAGGAAATCCTTCAGGTCAGGGAAGATGTTGGGCGGCACAATGCGCTGGATAAGCTGATCGGGGCGCTGGCCCGTAAGCAAACCGATTTCAGTGCCGGGTTTGTCGTGGTGACCAGCCGGGCCAGCTTTGAGATGGTCCAGAAATGTGCCACCGTGGGGATCGGCTTGATGGCGGCGATTTCTGCCCCAACGGGGCTTGCGATAAAACTGGCAGATGAGGCCAACCTGACATTGATCGGCTTTGCCCGCAATGAGGATCATGTGGTTTACACTCATGCCCATCGTCTGCTTCACGCGATCTGAGTTCCCGGAACACCCCTATATCTGACTCCTTATGGCTCAGCCCTTGCCCCAACTCCACTAATTATGGACACCGAAAATCTTGTCAAAATGGCCAACAATATCGGCCAATTCTTCAGCGCCGAGCCCGAGGCAGAAGTTGCCATCGCCGGAGTCGCTGATCATCTGAAGCGATTCTGGGAGTTGCGAATGCGGCTGGCGATCATCAAGCATTACCAGTCCGGGGGCGAGGGCCTCAGTGAAATCGCTCATGCCGCGGTTGCCAGGTTGGTTGCCGAGCAGGAAAAGCTCTCCGAGGCGGGTAACGGCTGATTGACCCGATTCCGGCTTTCGGTTCGATCACTGGTAAACCCTGAGTAACGGAACCTGTCATGCTTAGCGTGTTTTGCTCCCCGTCCCGCTACATTCAGGGTCGTGACGCTTCGGCGTCTCTGGCTTCGGAGCTTCTCAGACTGGGTCATGTCGGTCATGTCCTTATCCTTGTCAGCAAAAGTGCGCGCAAGCATCTGGAATCCATATGGCGTGACACTTTCGCTGCGGCCGGAATTCCACTGACGGTTCTCGATTTTGGAGGGGAATGCTGCAGTGCTGAAATCGACCGATGCAAGGAGCAGGCCCTGCGCATGGGTGCAGTCACCGTCATTGGTGCCGGCGGCGGTAAGGTCTTGGACACCGCCCGGGCCGTAGCCGGTGAGTTGGATCGGCCGGTGGTTTGTTGTCCCACCACTGCTTCGAGTGATGCGCCCTGTAGTGCACTTTCCGTTATTTACACTCCGGCAGGGGACTTCGAAACCTATCGTTTTTACCGGCGCAACCCGGATTTGGTTCTCGTCGATACTTCCATGGTTGCCCGGGCGCCGGTCAGGTTGCTGATTTCAGGGATGGGGGATGCCCTGGCCACTCGCTTCGAAGCTGAGGCGGCAACTCAGGCACACAAGCCGAATCAGGTCGGAGGGGCCAGTACCCTCCTGGCCCAGACCATTGCCGATCTTTGCTATCAGACACTGATCCGGGATGGGGTCGGTGCGGTCGCGGCGGCCCGGGTCGGCGCCATCACCCCGGCATTTGAGCGCGTGGTCGAGGCGAATACGCTCCTCTCCGGCCTTGGTTTTGAATCAGGCGGGCTTGCCGTGGCCCACTCCGTCCATAACGGATTGACCGTTGCCAAGGAGGCTCATGATCGCTTGCATGGTGAAAAGGTGGCCTTCGGTACGCTGGTGCAACTGTTGCTGGAAGGGCGTGATACAGCACTGATTGAAGAGGTCATGGGGTTTTGTCACGCCGTGGGCTTGCCCATGACGCTTGCCGAATTTGGCCTTAAGGATTTGGCGTCGGAGCGAGCCATGGCCATTGCTGAGCGTGCAGTGGCTGCTGGTGAGACCGCTCATAACGAACCGTTCGCGGTGACGGCGGAGGCGATTCGGGACGCCATCTATGCGGCCGATGCCTGGGGTAGTGCCTTCAAGGCAGCTCGACTGGCCTGATTTCAGTTTTCCAAAAACCTCGCGCAATGCTGCAGGGCCTTTTCTAAGAGAAACGGGTCCTCGGTTTCCAGAGAAAAGGCCTCGGTTTCCTTCCTTAGCCAGGTCATCTGCCGCTTGGCAAACTGCCGTGTCGCCGTGATGCCGAGTTCGATCATTTCGTCTTGTCTGCACTTCCCCTCCAGGTAGGACCAGACCTGTCGGTACCCCACGGCACGCATCGACGGCAAATTTGGGTCGAGGGTACCGGTCGATCGCAAAGCCTGAACCTCGTCAATCAGCCCCTGTTCAATCATGGCCAGAAAGCGTTGAAGGATCCGGGTTCGCAAGGCCTCGCGGTTGATCGGCGCCAGCGCCAGTTTGCAAAAACGGAAGGGAAGTGGGGCAGGCGGAGTTTCGCAGAGAGCACTCAGGGATACCCCGGTTAGCCGGTAAACCTCAAGGGCCCGCTGGATGCGCTGGGGATCATTCGGATGAATCCGTCGGGCTGCAACAGGATCGATCTGTGCCAACTTCTCGTGCATCACGTCCCACCCATGTTCGATGGCTTCTGCTTCGATGGCCTCGCGAACCTTGGCGTTCGCGGCAGGTAATTCCGCCAGCCCCTTCAGCAAGGCATTGAAGTAAAGAAAGGTGCCGCCCGCCAGAATGGGGAGTCGCCCCCGTCGGTGAATGTCATCAATACATATCAGCGCATCGTCCCTGAACCGACCGGTGGAGTAAGCTTCCGACGGATCCAGGATATCGATCAGATGGTGGGGAATGCCTTCTCGTTCTCTGAGGTTAGGCTTGGCGGTGCCGATATCCATGCCCCGATAGACGAGGGCAGAGTCGACGCTGATGATTTCCCCATTCAGTTTATAGGCCAGTTCGATGGCAAGCCGGGTCTTGCCTGACGCAGTCGGCCCCATCAGCAGGATGACGGCGGGATGATGATCGCTAGAAATCAAAGAGGCGCTGATGTGTTTGTTTTGAGGACGTAGGTCGCCGCAGTTTACCCTAGCTCAGTCAGCGATCAGCTTCGTTTGTCTTGAATTCGAGGCCGTAAGCCAGTAGGATTGCGCGATTTATTTGATCCCGAGGGAGAGAAACATGTCTCGTCGTCCATTGGTCGTCGGAAACTGGAAGATGAATGGTACCCGCGCAAGCTCTATGCAGCTGGTGGCGGATATTCTGGCTGGTTTGCCCGGTGATGCCCGTGCGGATGTCGGCGTTTGTCCCTCAGCCGTTTTCATCCCGGAAGTCTCAGCCGCGTTGGCCGGCAAGAATGTCCGTCTGGGTGCTCAGAACGTAGCGGATCAGGATCAGGGCGCCTACACGGGTGAAGTGTCTGCCGCCATGCTGCGCGAATTCAACTGCACGCTGGCAATTGTCGGACATTCTGAGCGCCGTGCCATTTACGGTGAAACCGATGCGATGGTCGCCGCTCGTTACGCCAAGGCGATCGACCATGGGGTCACCCCGATTCTTTGTGTTGGCGAAACCCTGGAAGAGCGCGAAGCCAATGCCACTTTCAAGGTGGTTGATGAACAAATGGCCGCAGTGCTTGATCTTTGCGGGGTTGAGTCTCTAAGCAAGGCTGTGATCGCCTATGAGCCGGTCTGGGCCATAGGCACCGGCCGCACGGCAACTACTGAGCAGGCACAGGAAGTGCACGCCTACATCCGCGCACAAATTGCGGCGCGCGATGCCAACGTCGCGGCCAACCTGCAGATTCTCTACGGCGGCAGCATGAAGCCGGACAACGCCGCAGCTCTGATGTCCCAGCCTGATGTGGACGGCGGGCTGATTGGCGGTGCCTCGCTGGATGCCAAGTCATTCCTGGCTATTTGCCTCGCAGCTTAACGGAAGTTTCCCATGTATCAGGTGTTAATGATCGTTCATGTCCTTATCGCCCTGGCGATTGTCGGACTGGTCATGTTGCAGCAAGGTCGCGGGGCTGATGCCGGTGCCGGATTCGGCGCGGGTGGTGGCTCAGGTTCGGTTTTTGGTGCTCGTGGCGCGGCTTCCTTCCTGTCTCGCACCACGGCGATTCTTGCGACCGTGTTCTTCGTGACCAGCCTCAGTCTTGCCTACCTCGCCGGCAAGAAGGATAATAAGGCAGAAGATATTATGGATGCGCCGCTCGTTGAGCAGCCAGCAAAACGTGATCTTCCGCCCATCGCAGTGCAACCGCCTGCGGCACCCAAGGGCGATATCCCTGCAGTTCCCGCTCCCCCAGCGCCTGAAGCGCCAGTGGGTCAATAACGGGGCCGCACGTTCCTGAAATTTCTAGCCGATGTGGTGAAATTGGTAGACACGCCATCTTGAGGGGGTGGTGACGCAAGTCGTGTCGGTTCAAATCCGACCATCGGCACCAATAGCAAGTCCAGATGCTCTTTGGACCAAAAAAAACCCGCGGGTCGCAAGGCTAGCGGGTTTTTTGTTGGTCGTAATCGGAGAGATATTTTCTAAACCTGCAGTGATGTTTTGCCCATGACGATGAAGTTCAGTGTTTCATTGCTGAACGCCTGAAAGCTTTTATAGCAAGGCTTCTAGCGGGTAGCCAATCGTTCGGGGTAGCATGGGGAGAGCAAACCTCTCAATGCATCTGCGAGGAAAAGCCGTTGTTCGCCGGCAAACACATCGGAATCAGTCGAGCGATTGTTCGCCGGCAAACAAACGGTCATCGCATCACGCCGCCACCGCTCTCGCGTTGGTCGTCAGGTCGCGAAGCAATCGGTTAAATAGTGCGCTGGCCA